>Ga0210022_1001320_pt1 | contig 16697 bp, 17 predicted proteins | sample CryGeymeta201520_FD_183984 | JGI IMG/M metagenome (GOLD analysis project Ga0210022, IMG submission 183984) | Groundwater microbial communities from Crystal Geyser aquifers in Utah, USA - Crystal Geyser metaG 2015-20 (SPAdes) (version 2) | ecosystem: Environmental > Aquatic > Deep subsurface >... | reverse complement strand
CGTCGACAGCCCTTCGGCTGACAGGCGCAAAACATCTCGTATCTTCCGCATCGGCAATCTCTTCATCGGGCTTCCTCCGGCTTCAAAAGAGCCGAACGGTAGCCGGTGGCAGATCGCCTCGCAGCACCGTGTCACGGGGGTGGGCGCATTCCCCGGAATCGGTGGGCGGATAAAATCGGAACGGGTGGGCGCATCAAATCGGAATCGGTGGGCGCATCAGCCCGGAATACGCACTTTGGCCCAAATTTGGCTGTCGGCATCGCTTTTGACCTCCTCAAAATCGGTCGCCGGACACCCATCCCGAATTATCGGTCAGACACTCAGCTATGCGGCAGGCCTAGCCTGAGTTCCCTCCGTCCGCTTCGCGCTGTCAACTTTCAGGGTGTCATGCCCATCAGCTTTGCTCTGGCGGCAATTGGGGCGGGCATCGTGGGTGGTGGGACGGACTGGGATGCAGATTGTGGTCTTCGGCAGCGCGGCAACCATGATCCCGATCGTTGCGAAGTGGATATGGGATAAGGTCAAGGGGCGAACGAGGTCCGCTGACGGGGCTTCGAGCGCGCAAGGTGATACCGCCAAATCGCAGCGCACCCTAAGGTAGCAGTAATGCCAAGGCACGGAAAAGCAGAAAGCGGCCTGACTGCGGCCTACGCCGGATGGTTACTTCGTGCATCGGACCCGCGCGCCGATCCGCAACAGGGAAAGCCAGACGCCGGTCGGGCGTTGTGTTTGCCCCGCAGATCACGCCGCTTCAGATTTCCACCAGCTTCGCGACACGACCCGGTCGGGCGCCGGAAGCTTGGCCGATCAGAGCCTGGTGCCGTCCGCGCCGAACAGCTTCTGGTGCGCCTCTGCCCAGATCAGACCGACATCGCTGCCTTCGGGCGGCGTCGGCGCGGTGCCGTCCTGGCGCACGGTCGCCAGGGTTCCGTCGGCAAGGCGGACATGCACCAGGGTTTCGGCACCCAGCGCCTCGGCGTAGACCACGGTGCCGTGCAGCCGGTCGCTGCCGGATACCAGTTCGACATGTTCGGGCCGGATGCCGAGCACAGTTCCTTCCGGCGCGCCCAGACCGACGAGACCGACCGGAACGAAGTTCATCGGCGGCGAGCCGATGAAGCCGGCAACAAAGGTTGTCGCCGGGTTTTCATAGACCTCCAGCGGCGGACCGATCTGGTCGGCGCGGCCTGCGTGCATCACGACCATCCGGTCGGCCAGCGTCATCGCCTCGACCTGATCATGGGTGACGTAGACCGCAGTGACGCCGAGGTCGCGCTGCAACTGCCTGATCTCCAGCCGCATTTGCACACGAAGCTTGGCATCGAGGTTGCTGAGCGGTTCGTCGAACAGGAACACTGCCGGCTTGCGCACGATCGCCCGGCCCATCGCGACGCGCTGGCGCTGGCCGCCAGACAATTCGCGCGGCTTGCGATCGAGATAGGGTTCGAGTTGCAGAAGACGTGCGGCACCGGCGACCCGCTCGGCGATCTCCGCCCGTGGCTTGCCGGCGATCTTCAGCCCGTAGGCCATGTTGTCGAACACGTTCATATGCGGATAGAGCGCGTAGTTCTGGAACACCATCGCGATGTCGCGATCCATAGGCTCGACGTCGTTCACGCGGCGGCCGCCGATGCGGACTTCGCCAGAGGTGACGGTTTCCAGCCCGGCGATCATGCGCAGGAGCGTGGACTTGCCGCAGCCGGACGGGCCGACGATGACGATGAATTCGCCGTCCGCGATGTCGATATCGACGCCGTGGATCACGTCGGTCTTGCCGAAGGACTTGCAGATGTTTTCAAGCGTGACGGTCGCCATTCAGTGTGTGTCCTGTTTCATGGAGCATTGATTATTCCGACATGGCACCAAGGCAGCGTTTGCGCAGCCAATGCGGTCGAGACCGGGGCGGAATGCGTTTGAACAGCCTGCTCACTTCTCGCTTTCTACAAGTCCACGGATGAAAAGCCTTTGCATCCCGATCACGACGAGGACGGGAGGGACCATCGCGAGGATCGAAGTCGCCATGATCACCGGCCAGTCGGCAATGTCGTCGCCGCTGGGAAACATCTGCTTGATCCCCATCACGATGGTGTTCATCGCCGGATCGGTGGTGATGAGCAGCGGCCACAGATACTGGTTCCAGCCGTAAATGAACAGGATGACGAACAGCGCGGCGATGTTGGTGCGGCTCATCGGCATCAGGATATCGAGGAAGAACCGCATCGGGCGGGCACCGTCCACCCGCGCCGCCTCGGCCAGCTCGTCCGGAACCGTCATGAAGAACTGCCGGAACAGAAACGTCGCCGTGGCCGAGGCGATCAGCGGCAGGATCAGGCCGGAATAGCTGTTGAGCATCCCGAACCCGGCGATGACCTCGTAGGTCGGCACGATCCGCACCTCGACCGGCAGCATCAGCGTCAGGAAAATCAGCCAGAAGAACAGCTTGCGCCCGGGAAAGCGGAAATAGACAATGGCGAAGGCCGACAGCAGCGAAATGGCAATCTTGCCCAGCGCGATGCCGATGGCCATGATAGCCGAGTTCATCAGCATCAGCGCCACCGGCGCATTCACGCCGGATGCCAGCGCTTTGCCGTAGTTTTCCAGCAGGTGGTCGCCGGGCCATAGCGGCATCGGCGGTCGCACGATCTCGGTCTGGCTGACGGTCGAGGCGACGAAGGCCAGCCAGATCGGGAAGAACACGAAGGCGACGCCCAGGATCAGCCCGGCATGGCTCAGCCAGTAGCCCCAGCCGCGGCGTTCCACCATGCCGTCGCGCCGGGACATCAGTAGTGCACCCGCCGCTCGATGAACCTGAACTGGACCACGGTCAGCAGGCTGACGAGGACCAGAAGGATAACCGACTGCGCCGAAGACGAGCCGAGATCCTGCCCGACGAAGCCGTCGGCATAGACCTTGTAGACAAGGATGGTGGTCGCCTGCTGCGGCCCGCCCGAGGTGATGGTGTGGATCACCCCGAAGGTTTCGAAGAAGGCATAGACGATATTGACCACCAGCAGGAAGAAGGTGGTGGGCGACAGGAGAGGGAACACCATGGTGCGAAAGCGGGTCCAGAAGCGCGCCCCGTCGATCGCTGCGGCTTCGATCACGCTGCGCGGGATTGCCTGAAGCCCGGCGAGAAAGAACAGGAAGTTGTAGCTGATCCGCCCCCATGCGCTGGCGGCGACGACCAGACCCATCGCCTCGCCCTCGTTCAGCACATGGTTCCAGTCGTAGCCGAGCAGGCCCAGATACCACGTCACCACGCCGACGCGGGTGTTGAACATGAACATCCACAGCACACCGGCCACCGCCGGCGCGACGGCATAGGGCCAGATCAGCAGCGTCCGGTAGACGCCGGAGCCGCGGATCAGCCGGTCGGCCAGCACCGCGAGAAATAGCGCCACCCCCATCGAAACCGAAGTGACCAGGATCGAGAACACTGCGGTCGTGGCGAAGGAGGCGCGATAATAGCGGTTCGACAGCAGATAGTCGAAATTGCCCAGGCCGACCCATTGCATCGACAGCCCGAAGGGATCCGGGATGAACAGCGACTGCCAGATCGCCTGTCCCGCCGGATAGAAGAAGAAGACAGCCGTCACCACGAGCTGCGGCAACACCAGCAGCAGCGGCAGCAGGACACCCTTGAAACTAACGCGCTTTTCCATCGGTTTGGTCGCGCGCCCCCGACCGACAGGGGCGCGCGGTCAGGTTCAGCGGTTGGCCGCTTCGAACCGGCGCAAAAGTTCGTTGCCGCGTTCGACGGCGCTGTCGAGTGCGGCCTGCGCGGTCTTGTCACCGGCCCAGACCGCCTCGAGTTCTTCGTCGATGATGCTGCGGATCTGGTCGAACGACCCCAGCCGCAGTCCCTTGGAATTGCCGGTCGGCACATTGGCCGTCATCTGCTCGACCGCGATGTCGGTGCCGGGGTTGGCGTCGTAGAACCCTTGTGCGCGGGTCAGGTCGGCTGCGGTGGCAGTGATCGGCAGATAGCCGGTGTCCTGGTGCCACTTGGCCTGGATCTCGGGCGAGGAGAGGAAGTTCAGGAATGCCGCGACGCCCTTGTACTCCTCAGGCGTCTGACCCGCCATCACCCAGAGCGAGGCCCCGCCGATGATGGTGTTCTGCGGCGCGCCCGCGACGCCCTCCCAGTAGGGCAGTGGCCGCACCGCGAAGTCGAACTGCGCTTCCGTCTTGATCCCGGCGTAGCCAGCCGAGCTTTCGGTAAAGAGCGCGCAGGTGCCGGCGCGGAAATCGGCACCGCCCTCGTTGCGGCGGCCCTTGTAGACGAACTTGCCGTCGCGGGCCCAGTCGCCCATCGCCTGGATATGCGCCACCTGCACCGGCCCGTTCAGCACCAGTTCGGTGTCGAGGCCGCCGAACCCGTTGTCCTTCGTGGCGAAAGGCACGTTGTGATAGGCCGAGAGGTTCTCGAGATGGATCCAGCTCTGCCAGGCGGTGGTCAGCGGGCAGGTATGGCCCGCGGCCTTCAACTGGTCGAGCACCGCGCCCACCTTCTGCCAGGTCGAAAGATCGGTGTCCGGGTCGATGCCTGCGGCCTTCAGCGCGTCGCGGTTGACCCAGAGCACCGGCGTCGAGGAGTTGAACGGCAACGACAGCATCTCGCCCTCGGTGGAGGTGTAATAGCCCTTGACCGCGCCGATAAAGGCATCCGGGTCGAAGGCGGCACCGGCATCGGCCATCACCTGGTAAACCGGCTTGATCGCTCCCTTGGCAGCCATCATCGTGGCCGTGCCGACCTCGAACACCATCAGGATATCGGGCTGTTCGTCGGCCCGAAAGGCGGCGATGCCGGCGTTCAGGGTCTCCGAGTAGTTGCCCTTGTTGTTGGCCACGACGACATAGTCGCTCTGGCCGGCGTTGAAGGCGGCCACCTGTTCGGCCACCAGATCGCCCAGGCGCCCGGTGAAGGCGTGCCAAAAGTCGATCTGGGTCTGTGCCACGGCGGGCGCGGCGATGACGATCGCCGAAACGGCCGTGGAGAAAAACGAACGCAGCTTCATCTGGAAGTCTCCCCTGTTTTCGAATTTTGCCCGAACAATAGGCACCGCGAAGCCATCGAACAAGCGAAACCTTCACCGTCCGCATTCAAGCCGGATCGAGCGGATGATCCGCTGTTACGGCCCGCATGTAACAATCCGATGTCCGTTGCCGGGCAAACTGCTCTCGCCGCCGCGGGTAATGCGAGGCCGCCCGTGCCGCGCTGCGGTCAGGATGTCTTGCGCCGCCCCTTTTCAGGATGCCTTCAGCCCGGTCACGACCAGCATTCCGCGCTGCTTGCCGGAAGCCAATTCGACCACCAGCGCGTTGTCGAGGTCAAAACGCGACACCGGCCCGGCGTAGAAGTCTGCCGCCAGCGCACCCATCCGGGCGCGCGTGCCAAATGTTGTCAGCAGCGTAAAACCATCCATGGCCGGGTTGCGGAATAGGGCGATTTCGCCCGGCCAGGGCATGGCATAGGCGGCGGCCAAGGGGCGGTGCGCAGGTTGGTCTTCCAGCAGTTGCGGCGGTCGAGCAGCACGATGTCAGGTGCCCCGAACACGGTGGGCGTCGCCATTGAAACCGGGCGTGGCTCGCTTGGTGGCAGATCATAGACCGCCCGGTCCTGATGCACGGCGTCGATGCTGCGGGCGTCCGAGTCGGCGATAGACACCAGCCGCATCTCGGTCAGGCGGCCTCAAGGGCTCGGGCCATGGCCGCGAAGGGGTGCGTATCGCGCTGCGCGAAATGAGCGAGACCCGGGTGGCGATCGACTGAGCCAGCCCCGGCGGCGGCTCAGGCCGGGGTACCCGGCCCAGCCGCGCCGCGAAACGGCACCGCGCGCAGCGGCGGCGCGGGCGGCAAAAGCGCGCGAATATCGGCGAAGGGAAAGCGCGGCTCGAACCTAAAGGCTTCGGCGCGGGCTGCGGGGCCGCCGTTGCATTCGCCCGCGCGAAACGCCGCCAGCCGCGTCACCGCGGGCAGAAACCGCTGCGACTCCTGGCTTTCGTGACACAGGATCGCCTGGCATTTCAGCGCGAAATACGCGGTCGCATCGACCCAATGGGTCGGCGTGAAGCCGGTGCCGTTCAGCGTGTCGGCTTGCAGCAATGGCACCTTGAAACCGGTCGCCTGCAGCAGGGCGGCGGCCAGTGCGCGGTGGTCGGCGTGGTAGCAGTTTGGCGCATGCGTCACCACGAGGTCGGGCTTCTCGGCACCGATCAGCGCCGCCAGCGCCGCCACCAGCGCCGCGTCGTGCATCAGTCGGCCATCGGCAAAGTCGAGGAAAACCGGCACCGCCCCCAGCAAGGCGGCGGCGCGTTCCGCCTCGGCGCGGCGCGTCAGGCGCAGCGTCGCGGGGTTTTGCGTCCCGCCCGCGGTGCCATCGGTGGCGATGGCCAGCACCAGCCCGGCCCCCGCCACGCGCCACGCGGCAAGGCTCGCAAACATGAATATTTCCAGATCATCAGGGTGTGCGCCGACCGCCAGAACCTTCATGCCTGCTCCATCGCCAGAAATTCGAGCACCATCGCCGCGGTCCATGTGAACCGGTCACCGCCCAAGGGGGCACCGCTGATCGGGTCGTAATATTCGGCAAAGCCGTTTTCGTGGATCATCTCGAGGCTTGAGCGGGTAATCGCCGCCGCTGCCGCCGCAAGCCCCGCGCGCGCCAGCCCATCGGCGATCATGTAGTTGACCACCAGCCAGACCGGTCCGCGCCAATAGCGCTTGGCGTCAAACCGGGGGTCGGCGGGGGCGTGGCTCGGCACCCGAAAGCGCGTGCCTTGCGCCTCGATGCTGGCCGCAATGCGCGCCGCGCGGGCGGTCGGAATGGCGGCGAAGGCGGCCAGCAGCCCGCCCACTGAGGCGCTGTCGATCAGCCTGCCGGTGATCCGGTCGCGGCAAAGGTATTGGCCATGCCGCTCGCTCCACAGCCGCTCCATCGCCGCCAGCCCGCGCGCCACGAAACGGCGGTTTTCGGCGGCGATTTCCGGCGCGTCAAGGCGCTCGGCCAGATCGGCCAGATCGGCAGCGGCACGCAACAGAATGGCGTTGAAGCCGGGGTCCACCACCTGAAACGGCGAGGCATCGTGCAGCCGCGCGGTATCCCAGCCCAGCTCGCGAAAATGTTCGACCAGCCACAAATAGCGGTCGTATTGCGCCTTGGTCGGGCGGTGTTCGGGGTCGGCGTGCTGGGTGTCGCGGCGGGTGTAGGGGGCAATGCCCGCCGTCGGCACCCGCTCGAGTGCCGCATCCCAATCGATCGAATTGTCGCGCCCCGATTCCCACGGGTGGATGATCGCTACCAGCCCTTCGCCACCGGGGTCGCGGGTGGCGAAAAACCAGCGGTGCCACGCCGCGACCTTTGGCAGCAGCGCGCGCACCCGCGTCGCAGCCTCGGCGCGATTCTGCGCACGGTCGTAAAGGCGGCGCAGCGCAAAGCCCGCAACCGGCGGCTGGGTGATGCCCGAGGTCGGCACCGGCCGGCCGGTGGCCCAGACACCGGGGCCGGGAAAATAGCCGTCGTCGGGAACGTGAAAGACGATGTGCGGCACCATTCCGCAGGGCCATTGATGCGCGAACAAGGTCTCGATCTCGGTCCAGGCGCGGGCCTCGTCGTAATGCCGCTGGCCGAGCGCGGTCAGGCAACTGTCCCAGTTCCATTGGAACGGGTAAAGCCCCCTGGTCGGCACGGTATAGCTGCCACGGTCGTTTTCGCGCAAAATGTCCTTGGCGATCTCGGCAAGCGGGGTCGGGGCGTTCATGTGATGGCCTTCTGGGTTTCAGGGTCGAACCAGCGGATGCGGTCGGCAACCGGTGCCAGCGAAAGGTGATCGCCCGGTGCCACCACCAGCGTGCTCTCGAGCACGGCGCGCAGCATCACCCCGGCGACCGTGGCGGTGACCAGCGTATGCGGCCCCAGCGGTTCCACCACCCGCACTTCGGCCACCAGCCCGTGCTCGGCGGGGTGCAGATCTTCCGGGCGGATGGCGAATTCGATCTGCGGCGCGGCGCTGCGGGGGCCGACGAAGTCGTGCCCGGCCACCTGCCAGCGCCCTTCACCCAGCGCCCGGGCGGGCAGAAAGTTCATCGGCGGGTTGCCGATGAAGCTGCCGACAAAGCGCGCCGCCGGGTTGCGATAAACCTCGACCGGGCGATCGGCCTGCACGATGTCGCCGCCGTGCATCACCGCAATGCGGTCGGCCAGGCTCATCGCCTCGACCTGATCATGGGTGACATAGATCGTGGTGGTTTTCGAGGCCGCCAGCACGCCCTTCAGTTCGGCCCGCATTTCCAGCCTGAGCAGCGCATCGAGGTTCGAGAGGGGCTCGTCCATCAATATCACGTCGGGCTCCATCGCCAGCGCGCGCGCCACCGCCACGCGCTGCCGCTGACCGCCCGACAATTGGCCGGAATAGCGTTTCAGCAACTGCTCGATATGCATCAGTTCGGCGGTGCGGGTGACGCGCCGCACCACCTCGGGCTTTGGCAGCCTTTGCATGCGCAGCCCAAAGGCGATGTTCTCGAACACCGTCAGATGCGGAAACACCGCGTAGTTCTGAAACACCATCGAAATGCCGCGCGCGCGCGGCGGCAGCCGGTCCACCCGCCGCCCGCCGATCCAGACCTCGCCCGTCGTCGGCACCTCAAGCCCGGCGATGATGCGCAACAGCGTGGTCTTGCCGCAGCCCGAGGCGCCCAGCAGCACGACGAATTCCTGATCGTTGATCGTCAGGTCGATCGAATGCAGCGCGGTAAAGGCCCGGAAGGTCTTGCCGACGCCCTTGATTTCGATTTCGGCCATGCCGGGCTCCTATCGGTTGGCGATGCCCCACATCGCAAAAAGGTATTTGCGCACCGCGAAGATAAAGACCAGCGCGGGCACCACCAGCGCAGCACCCCCTGCAAATTTCAATGGCAGCGGCGAGACGTCGAGGCTTTGCAGCAGAAAGGCGGTCAGCGTGCGGTGCTCGATGGTCAGCACCGCAGCCGCAAAAACCTCGTTCCACGACACCACGAAGGCGAACACCGCCGAAGCGGCGATGCCCGGCGCGGCCAAGGGCATCACCACTTTGAAGAACGCCTGCACCCGGTTGCAGCCCAGCGTCAGCGCCGCCTCTTCCAGCTCGTAAGGAATGCCCGAGAACAGCGAATAGGTAATCAGCACCGCAAAGGGCAGCGCCAGCGTGGTATGCACCAGCGCGAGGCCGAGCACGGTATCATCAAGCCCGACGCGGATGAACAGCACCGCCAGCGGCAGCGCCAAGAGCGGCAGCGGAAAGGCGCGCGTCATCACCACCAGAAAGCGGAATACCTGCTTGCCGGGAAAATCGAACCGCGCCAGGGCATAGCCCGCAGGTGCCCCGGTGCCGATTGCCATCACCATCGTCAGCACCGCCACCTGAACCGAGCTCCAGAGCGCCGCGGTGACCCCCTTGAAGCCGAGAAAGAAGCGGATCGAGGCAAGGTCGAAGCTCGGCCAGAACCATTTCGGAAAGCCGGTGACCTCGGCGGGGGCCGAAAGCGCGTTGATCAGCAGCAGATAGATCGGCACCAGCACCCAGACGCAGGCCAGCACCACGGCGGCCAGAAACAGCCGGTTTCCGGCGTGGTGCACGGTGGTTTTGCTCATGGCCGCGCCTCCTTGGGCACATGCAGCAGGCGCAGGATCAGCACCGTGAAGCCTACCGAGATGGCGAGAATGACCATCGCATAGGCGGCGGCCACGCCGCGCTCCTGCATCGTGAATTGCCAGTTATAAGTCTCGCTCATCAGCACCGGCAGGTTGGTGCCGCCCAGCGCCAGCACCACGGCGAACACCTCGAAGGCCATGATGACGCGCAGGATCAGCGCGGTCTGCAGGCTGGGTTTCAACAGCGGCAGCGTGATGCGGCGGAACCTTTGCCAGCGGCTGGCACCAAATACTTCGGCGGCCTCGCCGTATTCCTTGGGTATCAGGCCCATGCCCGCCACCAGAATCACCATCATGATCGCCGTGGCGCGCCATAACTCGGTCAGCACGACCGCGGTAAAGATCACGCCCTTGCTCTGGTAGCCAAGGAACAGTTGCGGCGTGTCGATCAGCCCCAACCCGCTCAACGCCGAATTGAGAAAGCCCGACTGCTCGAAGATAGCGAGCCACACCAGACCCGCAGCCAGATCGGAAATGCCCAGCGGAATGGCAAAGATATAAAGCACCATGCCGCGCGCCCGATCCAGCCGCGTGACCATGCTGGCCATCAGCAGCGCCAGTGTCAGCTGCAGCGGCACCACGATCGCGGCCAGCAGCAGCGTGTTGCGCAAGGTGGGGCCAAATTTCCAGTGCCCTGCCATGCGCTCGAAATTGGCGAGGCTCCAGGTGCCGTCGCGCGTCAGGCTGTCGATCGCCACCAGCGAGAACGGGTAAAGGAAGAACAGGCACAGAAAGGCGGTGGCGGGCGCCAGCAGCAGATAGGGCAAGAGGCGCGGCATGGGCTGGCCTTTTCGCTTGGGCCAGGCGGGTGCGCGGCTGCGCCGCAGCACCCGCCCGAGGCGGGCTCATTTCACCGGGCAGGGTCCGTCCGAGGCGAGGTCGGGTGCCCAGCAGGGCGCATTGGCCTCGACCATCAGCGCGCGCAGCACGGCCGCCTCTTCATCGAGCACGGCGCGCACCGGCTGGCCGTTCAGCACGATCCGCTCGAAGGTGTCGGTGTAGATCTGGCTGAACTGGCCGCCCTTGTCGCCCAGCCCCATCGGCAACAGTGCCGGCAGCGCATCCGGGGCGCCGGTCATCGCCGCAATCGCGGCTGCCGAAGCACGCACCGAGGGCGGCATGTCGGCGGGGATCTCCGTGGCGATCACCGGGAAGAAGTTGGTGGCGCGCAGCGTCGCGATCTGCGTTTCGGGGCGCAGCATGTATTCGATCAGCGCCAGCGATTGCGCCTGATCGGGTGCCGTGGTCGGCACCGCGATACCGGCCAGAACCGGCATGAAGGCGCGGCCTTTTGGGCCCGCGGGGGCGGGGAAGGCGACAAAATCATCTGGGCGCTGGTTGAATGCATCGGCAATGCGCGCAACGTGGTCGAACGCCACCCAGACCTCGTCAGTCAGCAACTGTTCCTGCATGAAGCCGTAGCCGGTCGAGGCGGGGTTGGTGTATTTCCACAGCTCCTTGAAGACATTCCACGCCCCCTCGGCCTCGGCCGAGCGGAACTCGGTCACTGTCGAGCCGGTATAGGCGGGCAGTAGGAAGCCTTGGAAAAAGCGATGCTTCAGCCCCTTCGGGCCAGCCGGAAAGCCGAACTTCGGCCCGCCCGTGCCCTCTGCAAGGGCCTTCGTCCAGGCGATCATCTGGTCGTAGGTCAGCGCGTTGAGATCGGCACCCGCGGGCAGATAGGGCAGCGCCTTCTTGTTGGCGACCATCAGGTAGGTGGCCTGCATCCAGGGAATGTATTTCTGCTCGCCGGTGCCAAGCTGGCCAAGTTCCAGCATCGCCGCGCCTACAGCCGAGGTGTCGATGCTGCTCAGATCGACAAGCATCGCGCCGAGCGACGAGAGGTCGCCATGCAGCCCGCCCAGCACCGCAATGGTGCCCGACCCGGCCTGCGCCTCGGCCTGGATGCGGGTGATCCACGGGCCTTCGTCCGAAGGCTGGTAATCAACCCCGCCGGGAAAACCCGCCATCACCTGCTCGCGCATGCGCTGGGTTTCCTCGACCGGTTTGGCCTGAGTGGACCAGAACAGCGGCTCGGCCAGGGCCGGACCCGCCATCGTCAGCACAGCGGCTGCCAGTGCCGCCGAGCGAATGTGATCGAATGTCATTGTCGTGCTCCTCTCCCGTTAATTTCGGTTGAACTGGTGCTATCCACGCGGCGTCTGCCGCACGGCTCCGTGGCTGGCCCGCAGCACGAGCTTTGGGCGGATCAAAAGCGATTCCGGCAGGGCTGGCCGGGTATCTGCAGACATCTGCGCCACCAGCATGCGCGCCGATGCGCGGGCGCTCAGCGCGGTTTGGGCGTCGAAGGTGGTCAGGCCGGGGCGCGCCAGTGCGGCCGAGGTGATGTTGTCAAAGCCGATCACGCTCAGATCGTCGGGCACGCTCAGGCCCAGCGCCGCCGCCTCTTCGAGCACCGTCAGCGCCAGCCCGTCGATCAGCGCCAGCACCGCAGTGGGCCGCCAGGGGTGGCTCAGCAGCGCGCCAATCGCGGCGTGGCGGCGGGCACCGTCGTAGCGCGGCGAGGTGGCGATCTGCAGGCTTACCTCGGGGTCGCCGCGCCGGGTAATGGCGCGCAACAGTCCCTCGGTGCGGTGCATCCGAAAGGTCATCGGCTCTTCGATCGTCACCAGCCCGAACCGGCGGTGGCCGAGCGCGTAAAGCAGATCGAAGGCTTCGGCAAAGGCCGCAGCGCCGTCGCTATCGACCCAGGCGTGGCGCGGCACCTCGTCGGCGGTACGCCCGTGCGTCACAAACGGAAACCGGGCGGCGGCAAGAAAGTCGATGCGCGGATCGACCTCGGCGGTGCGCGCGATGATCAGTCCGTCGGCGCGGCGCGTTCCGACGATGTTGCGGATCACTGACAGTTCCGATTGCTGCTCCGGGATCGCTGCCAGAAACAGGTCAATGCCGTGCTCTGCGAACCCGGCGCCGAGCGCGCCGATGAATTCGCCCAGATAACTCGCTTCGCGGCCATAGCCGGGGTCGGTCAGGATCAGCCCGACAAAGCCGCTGCTGCGCCCCGCTACCAGCGATTGCGCGGCGCGGTTGGGCATGTAGCCCATCTGCCGCGCGGTCTGTTCGACCCGCGCCCGCGTTTCGGGCGAAATGCGCGAATGTCCCGCCAGCGCGCGCGACACCGTCGCGGCAGACACGCCAAGTGTGCGGGCGACGTCCTTGATCGTCTTGCGGCCTTCCGGCATCGGCCCTCCCCAAGTCCTCGTGCAGGCATCCGGGTGCGAGTATGCACTGATTCCCCAGTTGCGCAAACGTTTACGCAAACAGCGCCGCCATGCAAGATCGCGGCAGGCGCGGTGCGTGCTGCAGGTCAGGGTGCCGTGGCAGAAAATGTCTCAGCCGATGACGCGGTCGAATTGCGCCTCGTAAAGCGCGCGAAAGGCGCCCCCGCGCGCCAGCAATTCGGCGGACGGCCCGGCCTCGATCACCTCGCTGTCGCCGATCACCACAATCGTGTTGGCACCAGGCACGGTCGAAAGCCTATGCGCGATAACGATCGTGGTGCGCGCCTCGGTCAGGTGCTGCAGCGCCTCCTGCCCCAGCGCCTCGGACTGGCTGTCGAGCGCGCGCGTGGCCTCGTTCAGCAGCAGGATCGCCGCGCCGCGCAGGATCACCAGCCCGGTGGCAAGGCCGCGCACGGATAAGTCGGTTGCCGCCAGCGCGGCCAAGCTTGCGTGCAGGCGGCGCAATAGCGCTCGCCCCCGCCGAAGGACCACTCGGCAAGGGCGCGAAGCCGTTTTTTTCCGCGTCCAGAAACAGGCCGCGCGCAACGCATTCGGTCAGGAGCGCCTCGAATACCGGCCAGATTTCCAGCAGGGCGTCGATACCTTCGGGGCTGACCGTCAGGATGTTGCCTGCGGCATCGCCGACCCCCTGCCAATCGAGCACGGCGCGGCGGGCGATGGCCTTGGCCATGACCAGCGCCAGTTCCGCTGGTGTTGCGGTGCCCGGTAGGGCCTCGATGGCCGGATCGGTGCGGGCGGCTCTCCGTCTCGTCGATCTCGACCAGGGTTTGCAGCAGGCTTCGCCCAGGGTCGACCATGGCGCGTCGGAGCTTGTGGAGCAGCAGTCAGGCGGTCTTGTAGCTGCCGATGCCCAGCTGGGCCTGCAGCTGCAGGGCCGAGATGCCGCCCGAATGCGTGGCGGCACCATGCGCGGCGAGGAACCAGGTCTTCAGCGGCAGGTGGCTGCGGTGCATGATCGTGCCAGCCGTCACCGAGGTCTGCCGTCGGCACGCCGCGCATTCCCACGTCGGTCTGCCCCGATCCAACGCCCACCCCTTCCGGCCACCGCAGGCCGGGCAGACAAAGCCGTCGGGCCAGCGGCGTTCGGCGAGATACCGGGCGCAGGCGTCGTCATCGGGGAACCGCGCCTCGAACTCCTGGCGCGACATGGGACGATCTGATGACCAGCGGGCGGGCATGCCGGAACATTAGAGGAACATTCGACCCACCGCAAGGCTCAAACACCACATCTTTGGAGCCCGGACTCAGAGGGATAAGCCTTGTGTTCCCTTTTCGCCGAAAATGCTCTGAATAGAGGATCTGGATTAGGTCTATCCCTCACCCCAATTCGCCAGGATCAACCCCGACACCCCATCCACCGCCCGCAATGCGTCCCGCGCCAGATCCAACCGCTTGCGCAGTTTGACCCGCTGCACCAGCAGGAAAATCGGCGCGTTCTTCGCGGCAATTGATCCCCCGCATCGGTCACCAGCAGGCTCGGCCCCCGTCTGCGATAGACAAAGCGCGACCTCAAGACCCGCCAGCCGCACTTGCTGCCCGGTGATGCGCGGCCCCAGCCCGGCGAGGAACGCCATGGCCTTGGACGGCTCGACCAGCAGCGGCGCGTTGAACGCCCGCGCGGCAATCTGAGCGTGGAACATCATGATCCCTCCTGCGGGGTGGTGTCTTGGGTCGGGTCCTGGTTGGGGGCGACGGCATTCTGGTCCTGCGGATCGGGCGCATCGGCATCCCCGCCTCCCGGTGCCTGTGCGGGCGATCCCGGGCGGCGGAAGTCGAGGCCCAGCCTGCGCTCTCGGTTGCGTTCGGCCGCAATCTCGCGGTCCACCTGTTCGGCGTCGTAGCCTCGTTCAGAAATGGCTTGGGTGCGCGATTTCAGGCCCGCTTCGATCTGGGCAATCTCGGCATTGGCGTCCTTCAGGGGATCGACCCAATCCCATTTGGTCGGCAGCCAATCGACCGCCAGATATTCGCCGCGGCGACGGTCATACCCCGGCAACCGCAGCGCGCCTGCCAGCACGGCGGTGTCGATGAAGCGCGCCCAGACGGGGCGGCACATCTGGAACACCATCACCGACCGCTGCCAGGCCGCGACGCGGCGGCGGAATTCGATCAGCGACAGCCGCGAGTTCGAGAAGTTGCCCTTGGCACCGTCGTTGCTGAGATACCCGTAGGGGATGCCAAGGGCGGCCGAGATTTGCAGCAGGGTGCGATACTGGAACGGCTCGTAAGTGCCGCCGGAATCGGCCGGGGCGCTGACCGTCACTTCCTCGCCGGGATCCAGTCGCACCACCTGGCCGGGCGCCACCTCGTATTGATCGAGCGGCGCGTCGGGGTCCAGCGGCTTCAGCGGAATATCCGGGGCCGGGGACGTGACGAACATCGCATACATCGCCGCCACCTTTTTGCGGTCCAGTTCAGCGTCGTCATACTGATCAAGCAGGAACAGCTTCACGATGGCAGGCGCAAAGCGCGACACGCCGCGCAACTGTCCGGCCTCGACCGGGTCGATGATGTGAAGCACTTCCGTTGCGGGCACCCGCACCGTCTCGCCCGACAACCCCGGATCGGTGCTGTCGCCGGGATGACGGCGCAGGAAGTGATAGGCAACGCGCTGGCCGATCGAGGTGAACTCGATGCCTTGCCGGATCACGTTGCCGCCCGCAGCAACCGCGTTGTGGTAAAGCGGCAGCATTTCCGAGGGCAGCATCTGGACCTGCAATGGCACGACCAGGCCATCGTCTGCGCGGCGGGGGCGAAAGCGCAGGAACACCTCGCCGGTCATGAACACCTCGCGCGCGGCGCGGCGCTGCAAGCCATAGAAATCCGTCAGCCCCTCGGCATCGGCTTCGTCGGTCCAGGCCAGCCACAGCCGCTGCAACGCGTCCTTGCGTGCACCTTGGGCAATGGTCGAGTTCGGGCTGATGCCATTGCCGACCGTGTTGGCCGCCCAGCTCTCAATCACGTTGTTGGCATAGCCGTTGTTGCGCACCAGCCAGCGGGCGCGGGCGTTCATCTCTGGCCCCGAGGCGGCGATCAGCGCGTTGACATGGGCACGGGACGTGGTGAAGCCTTTCAGGCGGCGCTGGCCCGAGGTGGCGTCAAACCCGCCAGGCAAGCCAAAGCCGCCGACCCAGGCGCCGACGCGCGCCCGCCAGTTGGTTCGGGTCATGTCACAGATCCTTGCTGGCGTAGGTCCGGAACACCCGTGGCCGCGCCACTGCCGGATCGGACGCTGCGATCCGCCGCTCAAGATCGAAGATCGCCGTGGCAAGCTCGGCGTCCGAGCCATAGGTGATCTGCCGTCCGTCATAGGTGATGGACCGCACCCCGCCAAAGCGCATGCCGAGCAGGGCGCTGAGCAGCGCCTGCATTTCTGCCAAAGTCATTGTCTCTACCTCATATATGTCGGGCGCACCGCGCCCGTGCGGCGACGGCGCGGTGTTTGCACCGCCCCGGCGGTCGGGGCGGCCGGGATCACTACCTCGGGGGCCGCAATCACCTTGGTTTGCACGCCCGCCTGCGATTCCAGCGACCGCCACGTCGCCTCGTCCCAGCGATCAGCGCCGAGGATCCATGCCGCCGCGCGGGCATAGACGCGGGCGTCGAGCGCCTCGTTGCGTTCGCGCATCTTCTGCCATTCCTGATGGCCAAAGCCGCGCTTGTTGCGCACCGTGACCAGCTGCTCGGCCACCAGCTGCTTCAGCCATTCGGTGTCGGCCCAGACCGGCAGGTGGATCGTGCCAGCG
>Ga0210022_1001279_pt1 | contig 16940 bp, 13 predicted proteins | sample CryGeymeta201520_FD_183984 | JGI IMG/M metagenome (GOLD analysis project Ga0210022, IMG submission 183984) | Groundwater microbial communities from Crystal Geyser aquifers in Utah, USA - Crystal Geyser metaG 2015-20 (SPAdes) (version 2) | ecosystem: Environmental > Aquatic > Deep subsurface >... | reverse complement strand
TGCCGTTCCGCCGGCTTCCATTTCCGCTGAACGAGCTGAAGCGTCTCGCAGACGCGGCACCGTGTGTGCGTGCCCATCCGGTGAAGTGGTGGCTCTGGCGGTTGGAGGCGTCAGATCGGGAGCTTCAGGTCGCGCACGCTGGCTACCGCCACGAGCACAGGAACGTTGTTGGCGCACTTAGAATCTACCTGGGTGCGCTGCAAGCCGGCCAGGCAGGGCTGAGCGCAGCCCCTGGTGTCCTTCAACGGCTTCTCGATCTTCAGCAGAAGGCAAGCGGGAAGCAACCGAGCGTGAATCCGGCGCAGATGGTGGGCCGCATAAGGAGGCACCGCTGTCTCGTGCGGCTGGCGGAGGACGTGATCTCCTCCTCGGAGCGCGAGTTGGAAAGCTTGTCCGCCCAGTGGGGGCCGAGGCGAGAGCTGCTCGCCGACCATCAGGACGCACGAAGCCGGGGCCGCCTGGCGCGCGGGCAGTACCGGGTCCTCATGCTCGACGACGAGTGGAAGAGCGCAGGCTGGAACATCGTCATGGAAGCGATTGCCGGAAATCCGCAGAACGTGGACTATGCTTGCAACTGGAAAGCGGCGCAGACCATGCTGGCGGATGGCAAGCACTTCGATGTGATGTTGCTGGATTGCAGCCTCGGGGACCAGGCGCCCACCGGCCTGGAGTTGCTGCATCCGCTTCGGGAATGGAGCGCGGACCTGCCCATTGTCATGATGACGGCTCACGACAATGCGGAGTTGGCCCTTTGGGCGCTCCGGGCGGGCTGCAATGACTTCTACGCGAAGCAGCTTGCAGACCCGGGAGACCGGAACTCGCTGAGCTACTACCTGCGGTTTGCGCGAGCGGTACGTCGGAAGGAGACCGAAACGCTGCTGCGAGAGCTGTGGCGGAAGTTTGAGGAACGCCTGCCTCTCCCGCAGGATCGCCAGGAAGACGAGCTCTGCGTTCGGCAGGCCTTCTACAGCCTGTTCTCGCTGATGGACGGCTACACCTGGTGGGCGCGGAGCGGGATCGTCGGCACCGAGGACGCTTTGTCCGCGGACACGTGGTTGTGCCGTGCCGCGTTGCTTGCGATCGGCGCTGCGCCGACCATGGAGCTTACGAAGGACTCGCAGGAGAAGGTCAGTGCTGCGCGCCACTTGGACTGGGGACAACGAGGCGCCAAGAGCGATGAGAAGGATGTCGACCGTCTCTGGAACAACGCGATTCGGGTTGTCAAAGACGCTGTAGGCAAGTTAGGGAACGCACCAAATGACGCGCCCCTGCAGTGTGAGTTTGTAGAACGTGCCGGGCCCAGTGGATGTCGTCTGACGCGAGAGCAGTTTGACGCGGGGACCTCGCCGGGCGCCGGTGGCGGTTCTGGCGTCAGACTGGGCCATCTCCAACGTTCGCGGCGGGGCGCCGTGCAGTTGGCGTTAGGGCACTTGGCTGGGTGCGAGGGGGTAGACATAGGGCAGGTAACCGGTCTCTTTAGAGACGCCACGGATGATCCCCACACATGCCTTGAGCTCATCGAGGGAGCAAACGGTGAGACCCGCGCCGGGAACCACATAGACCCGGGCGGCAAAGTCGTTCTTATCGACGACGAGAAGGACGCGAACGGTTGGGAACGAGCGCTGGGGTTGGTCTACGGGAAGCAACTCAAGTGCTACGCGTCTCTGGGCAAGTTCCTATCGGCGTGCCACGGAAAGGAAGTTCACAAGGTTGCGGACGTCGTGCTGCTCGACCTTTGGCTGCTTGACGAGGCGACCCAGAGGCCGTCGCCGGAAGCAGGCCTCCATGCCCTGGAGGAACTCAAGCGGCTCGATCCCGGCCTGCCCGTCATCGTGCTGTCCGGAGCGACCGATGCGGTGAACGCTCTCAAGTGCATGAGGCGCGGCGCCCTCGACTATGTGCCGAAATGGCTTGACGGTGAGGAGGAACCAGAGAAGTGGAAGCGATTCGCAGAGGGACTCACACGGAAGGTCACTGCTACGGCAAAGCTGGGCAAACACAGACTCCGAGGTCTTTGGCGGAGTATGCTTGCACTCGAAGCACCAACCACGACGCCGAACGCGACGGCGCAACTTCTTGAAGCAGTTCCTGGCTGGCGCCAGCGGTACTCGGAAGTGCCAGGAGAGCAGAGCGAGTCGGGACCGCTCATCATGGCAGCGATCCGCCGGGAGTTCTCTGACCTCCTTCGTCCCGCACTGGTGTTGTACCAGAGCTATGTGGTCGGAGGACTCGTCAATGGTGAGGTCCCTCCACTTGACTCTTGGCGCGTGACACGCGTGTTGGCGTCGCGGGACAACATGCCGAAGACCAGCGCTGTACTCGCGGGTCGCGCGGCGGAGTTCCTTGGGTGGGCGTGGTGCTGCGTAGAGAAGAACCATGTGCTGACGAAACAGCAGTGGAAAGATGAGAAAGACTGCCCGGGCTGGAGGTCATACATCGCCAAAGCGTCAAGCTGTGCCGCCGAGGTCTGGCACAAACGCGTGTCCGCCCAGCACGCGATGAGTGCGCAGAAGTCAGTTGCTGACCCAAAGTCCGTTCTGGGCAAGGCCTTCAGGGCGTGGGACGAGTTCGAAGAGACGCTGGCCAAGCGGGCGACGCCCTGCCAGAACACCCGTATGTTACACTCGCCGCCTCCAATGGCTGATGCAGGGAGCGGCGCTTCTTGAACGTGCTGGTCATTGACGATCGCTGGTGCCTTCGCCCCGAGGACTGGACCGAGGTGCAAGTTGAGACTGCGCCCATCGGCAAGCGACTGTCGCTGTCGGAGATTCGAGACTGGCTCTCCGCCCGATGCCGTAGCGGCAGGCTGCACGCCGGCGAAGGTGGCTCAGCCATTGACGCGATCGGTCTCAACGCCAACGTGTTGATTGGGGGAAGTCAGGGCAGCGGCCGACGGACGGACGCCAACGGTGTGCGGCTTGTGGAATGGCTCCGCAAAGACCTCCGCCTCACGACCCCGGTTGTGCTGTGGTCCTTCCTCGATCTCGAGTCCCTGCGCGCCAAGCATTTGATTCTCACGCTGAGCAAAGGGCTGGTGTTCATTCGCTTGCCGGCGTCATTGGCTCAGTTCCGGAAGGTCTTCGACCGCGCTCTCGCGCCGGAGAACGCATTGTCGCCGGAACTGCTGGAGCAGGAACTGGGGCGGCTCTACCCCGGCGAAAGCGGAGCCGCTCCAGTCCCCGCCGAGATGACGGGGAGAATCGGGGCGTTGGCGTCGTGCTACAAGACGCTGGGCCCGCAGATGACATCCGCCCTCGACGAGCTGGCCAGCGGTTTGCCAGCGAGGCTGCTCGCCGTACTTGGGGGCCAGGAGTGGCAGGACTTTGAGGGAGCCGTGGACGACGCGTGCACGCAGCTTACTCGGGAAGGCGCGCAAGTGCGGGCATTGGAGGAAGTAGGCACCCGCACCACGGATCTGTCGAGCTTCGCACAGTGGCACAGCGTGACGAAGCGGAGCGCTGAGGAGTTGACGGAAGCAGCCTCATACTACCGCGACTGCGCCGCAATCCTGCAGAACAGCCTGGCGGCTCTGGCGAGCTGGACCGGCGAGGAGGCAACCCGATGAACCGGTCAGAACTCGCAGACCAATGCATCCTGCTGAACGAACTCGACAGTCTGCGCGAACTCGTGAGACGGTTCGACAGTCAGCCCCAGCGCGCCGCCGCAGGACTGGAGGCATTCCGAGGAGGGGTTTCCGAGGCGCTGTCGTCGAGGCTTTCGGCATGCCAAATGGGGGAGCTGGCGAACCTGAAGAAGGCGCTCTCACGTGAGGCGGACCCTGTAATTCTCTGGCGCGACCACGGGGAAGTCATCGACCAGAAGGTTGAGAACGTGCGAGAACTTGCCGCTAACAACGAGGCTCTTCAGCGTGTGCTGCAAACCGAGCACCACGACTGGCGTAATGCCGTCACGCTGTTGGTGCAGTGGGAACAGGTGGAAGACGCCAGGCGGCGGTGCGCAGAATGGCTGGAGCGGTCGGGCGCCGACGGGAACTTGCCGGACCTCGACCGTCTGAAGGGACTGCTCGAAGCCGAGGAACCCGCCGAAGAAGTTGCCGCTGGACTGACCACGTACTTCGGGGAGCACGCGGAAGAGCTCCAAACGCTCTTCGGCGAGGCGGAGTCAATGTTGGCGAGCTGGGATCAGTACGCCGAGCCGGAGCACCGCCGGAAGGGGTGGAAGATCCGGCACATCCTCGTAGTGGAGGATGAGCTTGGCTGGCGAAAGGATGTGGAGCATCTCGCTCGCGCGGTGGCTGCCGAGGTGGGCGGCGCTCGCGTGAGTACCGCTGCGCACTGCACCGAGGCCCGAGCGTTCGTCAGTGAGCACGTCTCGGAGGGTGTGCTCGCAGTCTGCGACATCGGGCTACCGGCGGATGCTGAAGAAGCGGCTGCCGGCAAGTGGCATGAAGAAAAGGGGTGGGTGCTCGTGCAGGAGTTTTCCAAGCAGTGCCGGGTGATTGCGCTCACCTCCCTCAGTCGCCTCGACCGCGACTTCGTGAAACTGCGCGGCCACGCGGACGACTTTCTGCTGAAGGAGTCGGCAGACTGGCGGGCCGACCTGCAACAACGACTGGAGGCGCGCCTGAGGCCACTGTCGCCTCAGAGGTTGGAGCTTGTCGTGCCCGTGTTCGACGCAGAGCGAGTGCTGGTGAGCGGGGTCTGGGTGCGACTGAAACCACTGGCTTTTGCCATCGTGGACGCCCTCGCCTTCGGCTGGCGCGAGACGCCTGAGGACTTCTTCGAACGCGCCCCTCGCTTCGCGGAGAGGCGGCAGCAGCCCCGGGAGGGCGGGCAACAGCCTCTTACACTGGAGCAACTCAAGGTAGTGATGTGTCGCCGCGAGGTGACCGATCTGAAGCCTGACTTCATACACGACTTCGACGTGAAGCAGTTGAAGGACCACCTGCGCGAAATCGCGGCGGCCGTGGGCGACGCCTTCGAGGAACAAGGGCTGACTATCGAGGCAAGGGAATTCATCCGGGTAGGCGAACGAGGTAGCGAGATGACGGTGACCCTGACGGCGCGTGCCCGCGTGTGCGACACGCCCGAGGAGTTCTACGAAGCGACTCAGCTGTTTCGGGGACCTTTCCGAGCGCTGGTCGTCGAAGACGCGCCGGAGTGGCGAAGCAAGATTGTGGCCGAACTGCGGCGGCTGCCCGACTGCGTGGTTGACGAGGCGAGCACGTACGAGAAGGCCCTTGACTCCGCGCGCCGCCAGCCCCCGCACCTTGTGTCGGTAGACCTGAACGTGCCCAAAGACGGAGTTGGCCGGCCGGAGCATGGTGTGGCACTGCAAAAGGAATTGGCGCGCGAACTTGGCGGCACAAGCTTCGTCGTTTTGACCTCGCACGATGTCCCAGCGCTCCGGCGCGAGCTGACTAGGTTGACTGAGGACGTGGAAGCGGGTCAGGCGACTTCGCGCGTGCAGGTTCTGGACTTGCTCCGGCGCCGCGTGGAGGCGCGGGCGATCCTGCTGAAGCAGGACGGCGACACCGCGCTCAAGGAGCTGCGGGTTCACGCCTGGCGACTCCAACAGGAGCGGCGGACGGGAGGCGCGCTGCCGGTCGACGATAGGCCACTTCACGAGGTGGCAGTGGATCTGGCGAACTGGGGACTGAAGATCAACGGGGTGGAAGTGCCCAACACGGCCCGTGGCGACAATCGGCCACGGGATCACGCGCTGTTGCGGGTGCTCGCCCTGTACGCGAACGTGCCGCTGCGCAAGCAGGCGATTCTCGACTACTGGGAGTTAGAGGGCCTGTTGGAAGAGGTCGCCGACCGCGACCAACGCCTCCGCGAGCGGATTGCGCACCTGAGAAAGCAGATTGAGAACGTGGCCATAGCGAAGGAGGAAGTCATAGCGACGGCCGGCGATGGCTATGTGCTGCGCGGCCACGTCTCAGTCACCGGTCGTTCCCCAGACGGCTAAGGCGTGCCACCTCGCTCGGCCAGAACCCTGTGCGACACCTTGCGGCTGGCGCGAAGCTCGGCCATGCGGACCCTGTCGGTGAGGTATTTCGGAGTCCCGCCGCTCTTCGCCCGTTTCGGGCCGGTGATCACGTACTCGGTTCGGTGATAATCCTCGGCCAATACCCGCGCGACCTCCGCCCGGGGCCGAGGCGTCAGGGACTGGTTCAGCCCCCAGCGAAGGGCGAGAACGAGTCGCTCCTCGTCGGTCAGTCCTGCGGTGTCGAATAGGGTCTTGAACCGCGTCAGCCGCCGCGTCGCCTCTTGCTCGTCCTTTTCTGCCAGCAGCGCACCTTCCGGAGACAGGTCGTCTCCGGGAACTTGGTCGCCGACGGTATTGCCCGCCTCTTCCCGGTCGCCCACCGGCTCGTCCAGTGGCACGGACCGCCAGGGGTTTCTGAAGGCTGACACCTTCTCGACGACCACTTCCGCCTTGAGGGCGACTTCCTCGTCGGTCGGTAAGCGGCCAAGCTCTTGAGTCAGCCGCTCCTCGACCTCCAGAACCCACTTCCTTTGCTTAGCGGTCTCCCGGGGAAGCCGGTCTGGCATCTCGCCCACCATAGAATCCGTCAGCTTCTGCTCGATGATTCGCACGGCGTAGGTGCTGAACTGCGTTCCGCGCTCTGGGTCGAACCCGCTCCACGCTTCTTCCAGCCCCCACTTGCCGTACTCCTCCAGCGCCGGTCGGTCGAGCCCATAGTTCGCGCCCCACTCGGCGTACCTCCTCTGATGGTGGCCCAACCTACCGCTAATCACACCGTAGACCAGCCCCATGTTGTTCCTGACGCACTCGTCCTTGTCCTGACACCAGCCGGTTTCAGCAGCCATGGGCAACCACTCCCGTGTTCATATCCGTTTAGCGAAGTATAGCACGGTCGTGGCGGAAGTGAATGTCAGTGAGGGGCCGGACTGACATTGGCGGTCAATGCGTAGAGGGCTACACTGAGCGCCAAACCAGTAGGCGCAGAGCAGACACCGTATGTATTGGCTCTTCCCCCCAACCGAAGACCGCGGCGGCCTTGCCGGAATGGAATACCCCGACGAGCAGTTTCTCGTCGAGCTGGCGCGGCACGACTTCGGGCTGATCGTGAACCTGGTCGAATCGCGGTTTGAGGGGTACGACGCGGGTCAGGTCCGCGTCGCGCGTCTACCCATTGACGATGGCACAGCCCCGCCGGCGGAGCACTTCCCGGTCCTTGGGCGGCTGGTTGCGCTCATGCACACCGTCCGGCAGCACGGTGATCGGCGCAACGTGGCGGTTCACTGCCAAGCGGGAATCGGTCGCACGGGCTACCTGATGTGCTGCTATTGCGCATCCGTCCTGGAGGTCCATCCCGATGACCCGGAGGGGCGCTGCCCGGCAGACACGGAAAGAATGGTCCGGCAGCGACGAGCCGAGTTCCTGGAGCTTGCCGAGGCGAGTGGCCCGCACCGGGTGCAGGTCCAGGCGGCGAACCGATTCCAACAGTGGGTCAGGTCAAGCTACCGGCGAGAGTGGGAAACAGCGGCTCGCGGAGAGTTGGCGTGGAGCAGAGGTGCAGCGGATGCTGAATTGCTCGGGTCCCATTGGGAGTGCGACCTGTGCGGCATGCAGCACGTTGCGGATGCCGCCGGTCTGGGTCAACCACAGTGGTGTCTGGGTTGCGGCTTCGCGACGGATGGCGCGTGACAGGGCTGAGCTTGATCGAGGCACCGTTGTGACATCCGCAGTCGGCGGCGCCCTCCCAATACTGCAGACATGTTCGCTGATGCCAAGGAGGTGCTGGACATGGACTGCTAACGAAGCGACTCCGGCCGGGCGGACCGGGTGAACAACCGCCCACCTTCGTGCCCCTCTCCACGGGTCAACGGGATGTTGGTCAACGGTCATCCGACGGGATTGAGCCAGCCGGAATACCCTCTCGCACAGACGCCCCCTCACGCCCTTCAAGCTCAGCGGAGTTGCCTCCGCATCTCGCCACGCCCGCAGAACGCTGACATTGGCAAGCGGAGGCGAGCCCGTAGACTACAGGCATGTTCGCAAACCACGATGCCGACAGACGTGAAGTGACACTGAGTTCCGAGCGGCCAGCGCTACAGTGACGCTGACCACCCACCCAGGAGCACACCGATGAAGACAACCACCTCGATGAACTGGATCACCACGGCGTTGACGACGGCCGGGCTGTACCTTGTGCCGCTCTCGGCATCGTGCCAGGAGAGTGCCCCGGCCGCCAAAAACCGCATAGCGGTTGTCGTGGATCGAACTGGCTCCTTCAAGCTGTACTTAGTCGATGCCGGGCGGAAGGTGCGCGCGTACCTGAATGAGTTAGCACTCACCAGCGAGGATGAGGTCTACCTCGTCGCCATGGAAGCGACGCCAGAGTTGGTGGGCTACTTCCCCGGTACGTTCTTCACAAAGGCTCAAGCTGAGATGCTCAAGGAGAAGTTGGGCACATGCACCGAGGGATCGGGGACGGACGTGGTCGGCGCCATTGAACTCGCTCTGGACCGGCTCAACATGAACCCACAGGTGGCGGCACGGCATTTGCTGGTCTTCTCAGACGGCATCGCTGACCCTGCGAAGTCACCCGAAGGCGTGGTCCACAACTTCCGACGGTTGGAAGACTGGGACTGGACAAAGCTCCAGGGGGTGCATGCCAAGTTCTACTACCTCGGGACAAAGCCCTACGACGTCAAGGGCACGCTTGCCAAGCTGCCTGTCGTCGCCTCCAGCACAGCGAAGAAGGACTTGGAGCTGTGGAGCGATGTGGAAACCCCGCCCGTGCCGCCGCCTCCGCCGCCTCCACCGCCGGTTGCCCCTTTCCCCAGTCGAACAGCAGGGACGGCCGGTAGCCTGCCGCCCGTGGTGTGGTTGGCGGGTTTGGGATTCCTACTATGGCTGACCCTTGGCCGGCGGCAGCAAACGCCGCCGCGGCGCCGTCCCCGCCAAGCTCAAAGGAGGGCTAACTGATGCCAGCCTGGCAAATCATCGCCATCCTGGTTGGAATGTTCCTCGCGTGGGCCTTGGGCGTCGAACGGGCGTCGCGAAATGGCGGCTCAGCGCAACTGTCGCTTTGGTACGCGCGCCTGGGTCTGGTGGCCGGTGGACTCGGCAAGGTGGTCGCCATGACCGTTAACTACTTCCTTGCCGCCACGGCGCTTATCAAAATCCTACGGCTGGAGTACATAGGACCTGATCCGATTATCGGTCCCCTCCTCAAAGGGAGCGGCATAGCCCCGCCGCACCTGCTCGCGCTTTTGGTCGTCGGGTTCTCGTTCGGCATGGCGTCTCTGGTGATCACCGGCGGGCAGCGGTTGCTGGAGTTCGCCACGAACAATGGTTGGCAAGGACAGCCTCAGGCGGCGGTAATTGAGTTGCTGCGATTCGCGGGCATCGCCGCCGTGGCCTACTTCGCCATCATCCACCTCGACACGAACCTGATGCTCTTTAGAACAGCGCTCATGCTGTATGGCAACGAACTGAATATCCTATCGCCGGGCATGCTGCCGGATCTGGCTGCGCTGTGCGAGCAGTTCAAGGGCACCGCGGGCGTCTGGATGCTACGGCTCCTCCAGGTCTGGTACCCGTTGGCGATTCTGGGCACTACCGCAATGTGGCTGAAAGCCAAGGAGCGCCACGAGGAAGCCTCGGAGCGAGTGCTGGAAGAAGAAGCAGACCTGTGGGACGACGAAGAGGGCGAGGAGGGCAACGCGGACGATGTCGCTGGCGGTATCCAGATGTTCGCCCCGCCGATGCCTATCCCGATGCCGGGCAACAACGGCGGTCATGAGGGCGGCAACAACGGAGTTCCGTGGCAGCGCCCCGTGCCCGCAAACCAAGGGGCTGAGGAGGAGTGACTACGGGTGATGACGCCGGGCGAATGGAGCTTGATTTCGAACCTGCTGCTGGGAGCAGCCGCCGGCATGGCGGTGCTGGTGCTGTCCGGGCTGCTGACGCTCCCGCCCGCTTCGGTCGGAAGAGCACTCCGGCAGCGCCGGCAGGCCGAGACGAGACAGTACGCCCTGCAACTGGCCTCACGGGCTCTCGCCGCCGAATTCCCTGGCGGACTGCCCGTCGTACTGCCACCGCCGGCAGGTCGCCCAGATCCCGGGTCCGCCATCCCACCGAGGTACCTCTACCACGGTACCAGCCGGGCGAACCTCGCGTCTTTCGTCCAACGTGGGCTGGAAGGACGAAAGAACGGCTGGGCGTTCATGGCACCGGATCTGCAGACCGCCGAGGGGTATGCGGCCGGCGGCGGACTCGTGTTCCGCATCCTCGCCCAGCGCGCCTATCAGAACGGCGTGCACTTTGTACAGCAAGGCCCGTACTACGTTGCCCAGGGGGTCCATCCCGGATTCATCGACTTCGGCTGGAGTTTGCTTCGCAATGTTCGCCTGCAGTAGCTCGTCGCGTCGTCTTGGGCGAGTGGGCTCCGCGCGAGAGGACCCGGAAAGGACACCACGATGTGGATTGACCAGACCACGACTCAGTATTTCGGTCAGCAGTTCGCGCAGAGAGGCGCGTTGGTCATGGAATCCGTGCCGCTGCCGCGCCCGCACTTCCGCAGCGAATCTGAGGACGTGGCAGCCAACATCGCCTTGGTGAACCAGGGTGACGAGAACATTCTGGTGCTGGTGTCGCCGGGGCTCCAGCCTCGCACGCCCGAAGCGACTCAGGTGCTCGAAGCAGCGCAGCGCGTCGAGGATAGCGAGGGGAATCCGTGGCTGCTGATCGGGACCGCGAACTCATTCGAGGAGGCGCTGGAGGTCGCTGGGCAGCGGCTGTACCTCGGGGTAGCCGGCCAAGCGCCAGACGAACAAGACCGACACGAACGGATCGACTCTCCCGCCGAGCGGAACGGCGAGCCGGTTGTTGTGCCGGGAGCGGACAACGACGAACTGCGAAACCGACGGGGGGACCGCGCGCTTGGAGAGCTACGACCTTTCGGTCGAGAGTTGACCGCCCTGGCACGAGCTGGCGAGTTGACGTCTGTCGTAGGAAGGGATCAGGAACTGCTCCGCATCACGGCGGTATTGCTCAAGGCGACCAAGAACAGCCCCTGCCTGGTCGGTGAAGCCGGAGTCGGGAAGACGGCAATCGTCGAGGGGTTCGCGGTGCGGGTCGTCCAAGGCGAAGTGCCCGACCGCCTGCGAAACGCGCAGGTATTCGAACTGGACATGGCAGCCATCGTGGCGGGCGCGGCCCATAAAGGGGCGGTCGAGGAACGGCTCAAGCGCATTCTCGGTGCGGTTGCTGCGCAGAGAAAGCAGAGCCCGGTGGTTCTCTTCCTCGACGAGATTCACCTCATCACCGAAGCCAGGGGCGATGTAACCGTGGCGGAGATTCTGAAGCCACACCTGGCGCGGGGGCTGCAAATGATTGGCGCGACCACCCACGCCGACTGGAAACGAGCCATTGAGCCCGACAAGGCGCTGGTCCGTCGCCTGGAGCCGGTCCTGGTTGTTGAGCCGGATGGCGAGCAGGTGTTGGAGATCCTGCGGCATCGGCTTCCTCGACTGACAAAACACCATGGGGTTGCCGTTACCGACGACCTGCTCCAGGACATCGTCGCTTTGAGCAATGACTACCTGCCCGAACGGAGTCAGCCCGACAAGGCTCTGGACCTGCTGGATGAGGCGATGGCCGTTCAGGCGACGCGAACCGAAGCCGACTCGCTCGACTCGGAGGTCACATCATGAATGCCCTGACACTCGAACAAGACGTAGTGCTGGATGTTCTCTCGCACATGACCGGTGTGCCGAAGTCGAGCATTCGAGCGGCGGGCCCAGTGGGGGCCGGGATCGACGAGATCGAGGCACACCTTCGAGGAACGCTGATTGCCCAGGAGACCGCAATTGGCTGCATCGTGCAGTCGCTGAAGTCGCGGTTGCTCCGAGGGGCCGAAGAACGACCAGTGTTCTGCGGGCTGTTCGTCGGCCCCTCCGGAGTAGGGAAGACCGAGGCGGCTCTGCAGTTGGCGGAAGCCTTCGCCGGCACTCGCGACGCCTTGGTGCGAGTCGATGGCTCCGAGTACCGAGAGCCGCATACCGTGGCCCGTCTGGTCGGCTCGCCACCGGGATATGTCGGTTACGGCGAGGGAGGCTACTTGACCGAAGCCGTTCGCCGCCGTAGACGGTGTGTTGTGCTCTTCGACGAGGTAGAGAAAGCCGCGGCCGAGGTCCAGAATACGCTACTTCAGGTGATGTCCGCAGGGCACCTGACGGATGCGACCGGACGCCGCGTGGACTTCCGTCACGCCGTTCTAATTCTCACCAGCAACATCGGCAACCGGGAAGCCACCGCGGCTGCCACGGTGGGCGGCGAAATGGATCACGACCTATACGAACAGAAGATTCGTCTGGCAGTGAGGGAGCAGTTCCCACTGGAACTGCTGGGGCGACTCGACGCAGTAGTGGTGTTCCGCCATCTTGACCGGGCAGCGCTCTGCGAAATCGTCACTCTCAAGGTGCGGGAACTGGCTCATCGGCTGAAGGGCGTGGCAGGGATTGAGCTGTCTGAAGCCGCGTGCACCGCATTGGCAGAGGAAGCGTACCAGCCCGATGCGGGCGCGCGTGAAGTAGACCGAGTCCTGCGAGAGCGCGTGGACCGTGGATTCCTTGCCTTGATGGAGCGAGGCAGTCTTGCCACGCAGACCGAACAGGTGGTAGCGATCGACGTGGACCCCGACGGCAACTTCACGTTCCGCACGCCAGCCGAGTGACATTCGGTCTCGACTGCTCACCCCTATACTGACCACAGCACACTCAAGGAGACACGACCATGGGACAGCACACTGTGAAAGTCAATGGCGAGAGCGTCACCCTTCCCTGGGACCAAGCCACCGTTGGGCAGATCAAGCAGTTCGTCGGCATCCCGCAGGAACGGAACCTCACTGTGCGCGAGGACGGCCAGAGCCAAATGCTGCGCGGGAATGAGGTCGTGAACCTCCGCGAGGGAATGAACCTGTTCGACGCGCCGCGCTTCAGGTGGGGCGCTCCACCAATCGTGCGTCGTCTTCAGCAGGAATCGACGATGCTCTCGGCGGCGTTCGGCTGCAACGTGGACTGGGGCCAGGATGTGAGAGCCGACATGTGGTGGGTCCGTGTGAGCAAGTTCCCCTTGCCCAGCGGCTGGAATCACGCTGCGACGCAGACGATGGTGACGGTACCAAACCAGGCTCCGGGCTATCCGGTACTGCCACCCGATGGCTTCTACTTGGACCGCCGGCTCCGCGATCGGCATGGTTGCACACCCGGTCACTACTTCGAGGAGCGTAGCAACTTGAACCCCTTCGTGGACAAGGGATGGGCGTGGTTCTGCATCCATGTCGAGCAGTGGTCGCCGTCGCTCACCGTGTTCGATGGCGATAGCCTCGTCAAGTACCTGGGACTGGTCTACGACGTGCTGTCCCAGGCAGTTCGCCAATAGCAGCCCCTCGAAGCACAAGGAGTGACGGACCATGCGATTCGGCAAGAAGCTCTACCTCGATGGCGAGACCGGTGTCGAAATCGTTTTTGCAGATAGGCAGTACGAAACGCTCCGGACTCACTTGCTGTGCGACCCCGAGAAGGAACAACATGCATTCGCTCTGGGACGAGTCAACAGGAACCACAGTGGTGTCCGCCTCCTCGTGAACGAGGTACTACTCGACGAGGAGGCGGATCTGCTTGAACAGAAGCAGGCGTTGGTCGAGGCGCACCCGGTGCGAGTACTGGAAGTCGCCGACCGGTGTGAAGCGGAAGGGCTTAGCCTCGTTGCCATTCACTCCCATCCGTTCTGTCGGGGCTCGGTGCGGAAGTCGGGGCTCGACGTGCACAGCGAGTCCGAGATATTCCCGTGGATCGCACAGCGCGTGCCAACCGGCTGCCATGCCAGTCTGGTTTTCGGCCAGGACTCTGTGGATGGGCACTACTGGAACGCTGGGAGTCAGAGTCGCTCGGCGGTGCAGGCAGTTCGAGTTGTCGGGGAGCACGTGAGAGTGCTGCCCACGACCAGTGGCAACGGTCGCCGGCAAGCCGGATACCGACCGGACGAGCGGTTTGACCGTCAAGTCCAGGCTTTCGGGCAAGCAGGACAGTCGCTGATCGAGACAACCCGAGTCGGCATCATCGGAGCTGGCGGTCTGGGAACCGCACTCACTCAGCAGTTGGCGCACCTCGGCGTGCGGAGCTTCGTCGTCGTGGACGACGATCGTGTGGAATTGTCGAACCTGAACCGGCTTGTGGGGGCCTCTCGCGGCGATGCTGAGAAGCGAACGCCGAAGGTGTCAGTGGTGGAGCGAACGATACGCCAGGTTGAGCCCGCAGCCGTGGTCCAAGCCCTGATAGCTTCCGTTGCGGAACGTCCGACGCAGGAGGCGCTGAAGCACTGTGACGTGTTGTTCGGCTGTTCCGACTCGGATGGCGCCCGCCTGATCGGGAACGAGCTTGCCGTGCGGTACATGATCCCGTACTTCGACCTCGGTGCAGGCATCATGCACGAAGACGGAGTGCTACGTGCGGTAGGCGGTCAAGTGTGGCAGGTCGTGCCTGGCGGCTTCTGCCTCCAGTGCACAGGCGCCATCGACATCGCCAAGGCGCGAGTTGACCTGATGACCGAAGTTGAGAAGCGGCGGCACCTCGGGCGGGGGTACGGCACAGGCGAGACCGCCCCCAACGTGATCTTCCTCAATACCCTCGTCGCGTCATTAGCCGTTCAGGAGTTCTCGAACATGCTGGCGCCGTTCAAGGCGCCGAGCAAGATGCTGGTCTACGATGCCCTGAAAGGGACGGTTGAAACGGTAAGGCCACCAAACCCGGACCCTGAGTGCCCGGTGTGCTCCGCCCGCGGAATCCGCGCGCGGGGGGACGAAGACGAGGTGGGTCAGGAGTACCAAAGAGCCGTGCCAGTGATGGTGGTGTCGCCGGAGTCGGATGCGGCAACCTCCGTGGAGGACCCGACCGACTGCAACGATGGGGACGCACTGGGGGATCGGTGCAACGTCAGTGACCTTAGCATCGTAGTAGTCTCGCACAACGAGAGCTGTTGGTTCGCCGCCCTTGGGCGAACGAGCAGCTCCGGGAAGAGCAGGCCGCTGACGCATCCTCAAAGCTGCCTTCTCGCCGGCATCGCGGAGTCTGTCGGTGCCCACGCCATCGAGGATTGCGCACAGGCCCTCGCCGCAACCATCAACGGGCGGGGGGTCGGCACCCTCGGCGACATAGGCGTCTTCTCGCTGGGGCCGCGCAAGCATCTTCCCTGCGGCGAGGGCGGCGTCTTCGTCACGGCTGATGCCGCGTTGTTCCAACGCGCCGTTGGCGCGGGACAACACCCGGACCGTGCCGCCCTGCAGGTCACCGATCCACGCCTCGCGGCGTCGATCTCGGAGGCGTTCTGGCCGTACCGGATGCATCCGTTGGAGCGGTGATGGAAACCGCTCTCCTGCCGCACCTTGAGGGTTGGGCGGCGCAGCGGGACAGGAACCATCAGCGACTGTGTCGCCTCCTGGAGTCGGTTCCGGAAGTAGCACCGGTCCCGGAACCGTCCGGCTGCAGGCATGCCTGGGGAGGGCTTGCGCTCGCCTATTGCGGCGAGGCAGCCGACGGTCTGTCTCGCCGCCACTACGCTCAGAATGCAAACGGACTGGGATTGCCTCTGCGCGCACGGCCGGTTACGATCCCACTCCACCGGCGGCAGGAGGTCGTGGGCCGTTGGGGTCAGCAGCCACGATGTCCGGTGGCCGAGCGGCGTTGCGCCCATGAGGAGCTGATCTTGCGGGAGAGCATTGGGTGGGTCGGCGACGAGCGCGCGCTGGTGCAGGAGGTTGGGAGCGCATTCCGACAGGCAACCATAGTGGACCAGATCCCGGGCCCCTCCAACGGGCTGCCGCGCCACCAAGCGCACGGTGACCGCCGAGGCAGTCGTCACTCATGCGCGTGAGACTGTTCACAGGCCGCAAGCAGTGTCTGCAGAACCCGCCGGTCCCGTGCCACCGCCCCTCTCGGACCATGCCGCTTCGCCTGCGGGTACAGGCATTCCACCGACAGGTAGCCGTCGTAGCCGACCTCGCGCAGGCGGCGGATGATTGGCGGATAGTCCATTCTCCCCTGTCCCAGCGGCACGTACTGGCCGCTCTCCGTGGTGAACAGGCTGTCCTTGACGTGCGTGAGGAAGATCCGGCCGCGGAACCGGTCGATGGCGTCCAGCGCGCGCTCGCGACAGGTGTGGACGTTGCAGAAGTCGAGGTTGACGCCCAGCACGTCGGGGTCGTAGCCGTCGAGGCAGCGCGCCGCCGTCGCCACGGAATCGCTCAGGTGGTTCAGGTGCGTCTCGACCGCCAGCCGGACGCCGACCGCCTTCGCTTCGGGGACGAGGAGGTCCATCGCCCGTCGATACTGCGCCCAGTGTTTGTCGGTCGCGTGCGCGCTGCCCGGCCGTCCGGGCATGGTCTTGACGAGGCGCGTACCGAAAGCTTGGCAGAGGCGGATCAACCGAAGCGTCTCGTCCACGTTGGCCGCCCACGTCGCCTCGTCCTCCGCCGTGTATTCCACCGTCAGCGACAGCGCTGACACAGGCAGGTTGACCTCCGCCAGCCACTGGCGCACCTCGTCGCCGCGCGTTTCCGCCACTTCCAGCGTCAGGTGCGGTGCGAAGCAACCCAGCTCGATGGCGTCGTATCCAGCCGCCGCCGTCGCGTGGATCGCCTCCCTCAGGTCGAGCGCCGTCAGGCTTGTTGAGAACAGCGAGGTCTTCAGGGGCCGTCCTCCTTCGGGAATGCGTTCGTAGCCGCGTCCGCCAGGACGTGGACGGCCAGCGGGTCCACAGCCTGCGCGGCTGCAGCTACCGGTCCACGTCCTGGCGGACGCGGCTACCGGTCCACGTCCTGGCGGACGCGGCTACCGGTCCACGTCCTGGCGGACGCGGCTACCGGTCCACGTCCTGGCGGACGCGGCTACCGGTCCACGTCCTGGCGGACGCGGCTACCGGTCCACAGCCTGCGCGGACGC
>Ga0210022_1001264_pt1 | contig 17042 bp, 25 predicted proteins | sample CryGeymeta201520_FD_183984 | JGI IMG/M metagenome (GOLD analysis project Ga0210022, IMG submission 183984) | Groundwater microbial communities from Crystal Geyser aquifers in Utah, USA - Crystal Geyser metaG 2015-20 (SPAdes) (version 2) | ecosystem: Environmental > Aquatic > Deep subsurface >... | reverse complement strand
TTTTACCTCGACCTTTGCCTGCGGTTCGAGCGCCTCCAATCCTCGACCCATCACACCGGCGCCAAACGCGTGTAGCTCCTCCACAAACCGATGTTCGAACGCGATCGGGTTCTTCGTCCGACCGTCCGTGACCACAGCACTGCCAGTACGAGAATGCCAAGCGTCACCGCCTGACTCGCGACGTTGAGCACTGCGAGTTGCCCCACCCGCTCCCGAGCCACCAGGCACGCGCTTGCGGCAGTGACCGGCAATGCCAGCAACGGATAGGGCGCGATGAGCCGTAGTGTGTCTGTCAGTTCGGGGTTGTGGAAGCGAATCGCCAGGAGGTTCCCGCCGCCAGCGAGCAAGAAGGCAGAGAACGCAGCTCCCATGAGCACAAGAAGCAGGAGGTTGTCCACCAACACGCCCCGAACCCGCTTCGTCTCTGTCGGCAGAAAGCAATAGAGCGCTTGCGGGAGACCCAATGCCAACAGCGGCGCGACGAACTCGTACGACAGCATCGTCTGCCGGTAGGTACCGTACTCGCCGACAGACAGCAGCCGGGACAGCACTGCCGCCCCCACGATGACTGTCAGATTCGACAGCGCCCGGCCGGAAGCAAGCTGCAGGACCTTCGAGGTTCGGGACTGCGAACGGTTGGCGGCTGTCATGCTTCATGCCCAGCGACACCGGATTGCAGACACTGCTCAAGTAGACGTGACATCTTCCCCGCCTGCGCCTTCAGACTCATCTGCGGTTTCAGCTTCAGCACGTTCCGGGCGATCTCGGGCAGACGCTCGCGTTGTTCGTAGATCTCACGGAGAACCTCAGCCAGCCGTTGAACGTCACCGGAGGGAGAGGTCCAGCCGATGCCGTTGGACTCGATGAAGGTGCGGAGATCGGCGTTGTTGCAGACCACCAGCAGAGGTTTGCCAAGGTTGATGTACTGGTAGACCTTCGAACTGAACGAGATATCGCCCGTCACCGAGGCGAACGCCACATCAGCCCCCGCGACCTCGCGCATGGCTTCGGCGAACGGCACATATCCGTGGAAGCGCACGTGATCTGACAGGTGAGGTCTAAGGAAGCGATTGGCGTACCAACCTTCGTTTCCGTAGAAGTCCACCGCGATCTTCGCGGCCAGTTCGGAGTCGGTCTGCATAACCAAGCGATGCGCCTTCGCGAGACACTCTGGCGACTGAGATCGGTTGATGGTTCCCGCGAACACGATCCGCAGCGTTCCGCCCACTGGCTTCGGCTGGGTCTGCATCTCGACAGCAAACCCGTTCCGGACAACATGGACCAGCGACTCAGGAAGCCTGTAGTGCTTCAGCAGGCTGCACCGGATCTGGTCCGTTGCAGCGAAGACCACCGCTGCGTTCCGAACCGTCTCAACCTGTGGCGCGAGAAAGTCGTCCACGAAGTAGAGCGCGTATGGCAGCCCACGACTGCGAGCAATCCAGCAAGCCAGATCGCCGTTGGCGCGGGGCGGAAGCACAGCCAGCAGGATGCCAGGTGGCTTGGTCAGCGCGGCAGCCCGACCTCTGACAGACCAGTACCACCCAGACTTGGTGCATGGGATGAGTCGCAGCAACCCGAGGAGATCCCCGATAGTCGCAGACACTCGGGAATGCAGCCTGTGGATTCGGACGTTTCCGGGCAGCACTTCCAGGAGGGAGTCGTCATAGGCGGTGTTCGAGAGGAAGCCACCGGGATTGCCACAACTGATCACATCGATATCCCACCCCGCCTCTGCCAGGTACTTCGCCAGGTAGGTCCGGTTGACCCCATCGGCACGGCCGAGTGGCGCGAAGTAGTACGAGACCAGATGCAGTTGGCGTCCGACGCTCATGTCGGGGATACGGATGCCGCGACGTAGACTGATCCCGCTCCGCGGGTCTGAGCAATACGGTCGACGGCGCGACTCGCCGCGCACACTCGCCGCGCCGTACGAGGCGACACCTGGGCGATGCCGGCGAGGGGCGTGAGAAGACACGTAAGAACGGGCATGCCCCAGATCTGGCGGAGCCGGCCGCCAGCGTGACGCACTCCCGCCGCGAACTCCGACAACGAGAAGGCCCGGCCCCCAGTGGGCGACGGGCCGCCTGCTCTGCGCCCGAGGATTCGTGGCAGAATGCCGCCGACGGTGTAGATGAACTCGCCCTGCCATCCCGGCTCGATGATCACCAGTGAGCCGGTCGGCTTGACGGTCTGCAGGATCGCCCTCAGGGCCGTGACCCACCCAGGACTCTCGAAGTACATCAGGCAGGTCACCACAACGGCAGCATCAAACGTGGACTCAGCGAACGGTAGCCATGGTAGCTGCGCACACACCCCCGACGTCGGGGACCCGCCGACATACTGCTGGTACCGTTCCACAAACGGCCGTGCCATGTCGGCGCCCACGAGATGCCACCCGGGTCTCATTCGGCGCAGGGCGGCCGATACGCGTCCATAGCCGCAGCCAACGTCCAGCACAACCGCGTTCTCTGGGAGACCCGCCAACCCCTCAAGTACGGCCGCGACGTGACGGTGGTGGATCTCTTGGTTGAGCACCTCCGGAAGCCCCTTGAACAGCACACTCCGGAGGTCGTCGTGGCACTCGGTAGCGCGCCTTTCCCAGACCCTTCGCGCCTCACTCGCCTGAACTGATGCTCTGTCGGGGTCGCCGGTTGCGGTAATGGCACGGTCCACTGGTTGTGAGCCTCTACTGGTGGCAGCCATATGGTCGCCTACAGAAGGCTTCCGCAACCGAGAACGCGTTGGCGTCAGCCTCGACGCTCTGCGACTCCCAGCCCTCCCCCAGGCAGAAACCGAGCACCGGTCTTCGGTTGGAGACGAGGGACTTCACCAGTCCGTTCGGGAGACGGAGGTGGCCATGGTGCCGTCCCCAGCTTTGGGGACCCGCAAGGAAGCGCTCGTGGCTTTCCATCACCCGTTCTGTTGTCGCGCCTCCCGCACCTCCGCAAGATTCAGCATTCCCATCGCCTCCGACCACATACACGCCGTGTCCCGTCAGATAGGCAACCACGTCGTCGGGGACATAGAGCGACGAGAACACGGGCACAACCGGTCTGTTCGCGTAGCCCGGGAAGTAGAGCGCGAATTCGCCGCTGCGCAGAAACTCGACGAAGTCCTTGGCGTACTCGGGCTTCGCCGTGGACTTGGTTTCGTTGAGCAGGACGGCGTCGCGGCCCCAGGGCAATCGCATGAAATTGTGCCGGGCGGATTCGGGTCCTGAAAGGACCAAATGAGAGTAGATCCTCGAACCCCGAGGGTTCGAGGCTTCAGCCCTGGGACCTGGGGCGCGCAGACCTCCCGAAGTCCTGAAAGGACGGCTGATTCACCCCTTCAGCCGTCCTTTCAGGACTTGGCGGCACTTCGCGGCGAGTGGTCCCAGGGCTGAAGCCACTGGGCTACTCTCGGGCTGCCCTTTCAGGGCGAAGACCATGCGCTCTTCAGATTTCATGCGATTGCCCTGGTCGCGGCCCACGCACAGGAAGTCGAACTCCCGGCGCTTGTGTGGTCGGTCATCTCCCGAACGATTGCGCTGGGTGCCCACTGCTGCGTGCAGCACCTCGCGCCGGGGTTCGGGTTCCCTGTTCTCCTGCCCTGCTCCACTCTCTCCGCGTTCTCAGTGGCTGTGTGGTGCGTCCCCGTTGTCCTGTCGTCCAGTCGTCCCCATCGCCCCCCAATACTCCGCGCTCACCTCTCTGCCTCACAATACCTCCTGCAGCAGCTCGAAGTACTCCTCCCGAGACATTCCAACTGTCCGCATGTTGCTCTTGATGATATCCACATCGACTTCCTCGTACTCGGGGATCACAATTGCGCGTCTGGCGCCCGGACAGAGCAAGACGTGGTGAGACCCCTTCTTCCGCTTGTATGCGCACCCGTAGCGTTTGAAAACGCGCACAAGCACCTCCCAGTGAACAGGGACGAGTCGAGGCATCACGCAACCTGCAACGCAGCGCGCTCCATACCGACCAGTTCCACACCGGGCTCCCAGGAGGGCGCCTCGCGATGGTAGCCGCACTCAGCCAGAAAGTCATCCAGCGAGCCCAACTCGTTCATCTCCTCAAACTGGATCTCGATCGTCTCCAACAGGTTTCGCTTTGCCTCTTCCGCCGAGGCTCCTTGCGAGACGAGGTCCAGCTCGGGACAGCGGGCGACGAACCGGCGCCCCCGCTGAAGCACCTCCGTCGTGATCTTCAGTTCCACAGCTTCCCCACTTTCTCCGCGTACTCCGCAGTTCGGTTCCTTCAACTCAATCTGCAACCTGCGTTCTGCATTCTCAAACCCGTTGTGTCTCCCGAGCCCGGGTCCCCTTCCTGCCCTTCCCGCACTTCTGCCAGGTTCAGCACTTCCGACGAGAACGCGGGCACAACCGGCCTGTCCGCGTAGGCCGGGAAGTAGCGCGCGAACTCGCCGCTGCGCAGGAACTCGACGAAGTCCTTGGCGCACTCCGGCTTCGCCGCGGACATCATGGATCGACCGTTGTCAGGTTCCTGCCAACGACTCAGCAGGCCAGCTCCTGCTCAATGAGGTCGATGAGCTCGACAATGCTCACGGATCTGCCCGGCTCAGCTAAGGATTCCTCACCTTCGTGGACATGGTGTGGGAAGTTCGGCAGGCCGGGGAAGTGCTCGACGTTGTCCCACCGTTTCTTCAGCACCTGCTTCGACTGATCCATCCATTGATAGCGATACCGTATCGTCTGGCAAAGTCCCTCTTCAACAACAAAGTACTCCGCCACCTCCAGGAAGTCGCTGTTGGCGAGTGTCAGCCGGGCACGGAAGTACCCTCGGTCCGGTAAGGCATGCTCTTGCACGACCTCGACCGAGACCACAGCAGAGCTCGCTACCAATCTCGACTTGATCCCAACGAGGTAGGAGGTGGACTCCGTCAAGCAACTTCAGCTCCGAGGACCTCGAGGCCTTTTCGTACAGACTCGCGCATTTCGTAAAAAGCGCTCCATTCGACGAAGTCTATTGCGTCGCCCAACTCACCTGCACGGAAGCGTCGATAGAAGTCGTTCGACGACATCTGGTACTCAACCTCAAGTTCTCGCAATCGACCTTCCAGCTCACCGAACTGACGCGTGGCTGTTGTTCTCTCCAAAGCGAGAATCTTTCCCAGAGACCGGTCGATGACTTCGCTACGGTATCCGTGGCGATAAAGGGCTTCCAGATGGTGAAGCCTGTCGAGGGTCTTTTCAGTCGTTGCCATCAGCTTTCTCCTCCAATCGTCGCGGAGGCGCGTCTCCAAGTGCCGCGCGGCCGTCCCGTAACGGCAGGAGGCACCCCCAAGGGCTGGTCTTCCAGTCGCCCACGGCAGTCAGTTGCCCACTCCAGGCCGCGTTTCATTGCGGTTCTGTACCGACGGGCTGGTGCGCTCGTCGGTAGCGGGCGCGATCCCTTAGAAGCAGGGAACGCGCGAAGTCCAGCACCTCCGAGCCCGCCGGCTCGGCCAGACTCGCGACCAGTTGTGCAACCTGCTCAGGGAGCGGCACCCACGTTCGCGTCCGGGCCAGCCACACAACGATGAACTGGTCCGGACGCAGCGCCAGGAGATCCACGGTTTCGCCCTTCTCGTTGGCGAACTCAACCTCGTAGGCCTCCTCGGAGTAGCGCTCCACAACCGTGCCTCGCTCTCCCGACCGTAGGCCGCGTTCAGGAACATCGTGAGTGAGTTCAACCACGTCGAACAGATCAGGCATTGCTCTCATCCCTTGACGTATACGGTGACCAAGCGCGCTTCCTCAGCGTTCGGTGCGACGATCCATCCCGTGCGCACGAACTCGACGAAGTTCTTGGCGTACTCGGGCTTCGCCGCGGACTTGGTTTCGTTGAGGAGGACGGCGTCTCGGCCCACGTACAGGAAGTCGAACTCCCGCCGTTGACCTCGGTCTCCGGGCTGCTGCTGACGGCCGCGCCTCTCATAGCAGCCCACGGAATGTGTCTTCATCCATCCCCGACTGGCGCAGCATGCCCTGGAATGGAACGTGCCAGGCGGAATATCGCGGTTGCCTTTGTGACTCATTCGGACCTGCAGAATCGTCCCGTCTGCCAGCTCCTTGCGCCAGGTCTCGTGCTTGGCGCTGCGGACGAGCTCGAAACCCGCGGCACCCAACGCCTTACGGAATTGGCGATAGGTGTAGGTGGCCAAAGCGGACGCTCACCTTCTCCCGCAACTCCCAGAGATCCGCGCATCTCAGGATCTCCTGAATGAACGGATGGTGGTGGGCTCGATTCGGGCTACGACAGAACCGAGCCCTGTCGGCCTGGTACTCCTCTGCGTACTCACGCATCATCGACAGCAGATCGGCAAGGGCCGCGTCAGCCGTATCCATCTCGGTGAGCAGATCCAACTCCGGGCAGCAGGCAGAGAACCGCTGGCCGTCTCTGGCGACGATCACCGTCAATAGCGGTCGGGGGGTCTCCGTGATCCATTCGGCCCTCGTGAGCCCAAACTCCGCATAGGTCGTCTCCGTGCTGCTCATGCTATCCTTCGCTCCCTTCCGTCCAATCGCTTCGCTGACCGGGCGTCCGCGTGTTGCGCGAAGCCACCCACTGCGCCACGGTCGCACAGTCCGAAGGCGTCTTGAGGCTCTGCGCCTCCCACTCCTCCGCCAGGCACAGCCCAAGTACCAGTCTGCCTGCCGCCACGAGCGACTTCACTATCTCGTTGGGGAAGCCGAGCTGACCGAGGCGGTAAGCGCCTGTGCTGCGGTCCAAGGCGCGTTGCCGCGCCGCTTCCAGCGCCGGAAGCAGTTCGCGTCCTTCCATGAAGTACACGCTCACGTTGTCCTCGCCCCGTTCGATCGGCGGCGCGCCTTCGAGGCGGGTTTCGCATGAGTCGCAGACGAAGCCTTGGTCGTCGCGCCGCAGGTATGCGTAGGGACGGTCTTTGGCCGTAGTGGGCATGGTCATGACGGCGCAACCGACGGCTTCGTGGATCAGGAGCGACTTCAGCACGGTATCGCGCTGAAGCACTGCCTGGGTGCCCTCCGTGACCAACGTGATGCCGTCGAAGTCAGCGAGGCGTTCTCTGGCGAGCCAGACCGCGTGGCCGGTTCCGAGCAGGTCATTGTCGACGAGATACCCGACCTCGAAGCGCCCATCCAGTTGCTGGCGGATCTGCTCACAGGTGCTCTTCTCGTTGCTGGTCAACAACAGAGGCGGCAACGAGTTCGGGAGGGACCGAAGGACCTCCAGCACCCACTCCAGAGCCGGCTTGCCGAGGATCTCGGCCAGCACCTTGGGGCGATCGCCACCGAATCGGGTACTCTTCCCTCCACAGAGGACGAGCGGCTTGATCGGTCGAGTCGGCGTGTAGTCAGCCAGCCCGTCGATCCCCAGCATCCCGCTCGCCAGCGACAGGATGTCGGGCTCATTCACCCGCCAGTTCTCCCAGTGGTTCGCCAGCCCGATCAGCGTGGACCGCGCGCCTGCGAAGGGATCAACCGGTCCGAGCCCGGCGCCGGGCGTGTGCACCAGGATGTGGAGGTCCGCCACACCGTCGCGCCCGCGAGGGCGGTAGTACTCGGTCTGCGCCTTCTCGATGACCGAGCCAACAGCCGCACTCTTCACGAGGGCAAGCACATTCCCCCCCAGTCCGAACCCCATGACCCGCGCGCCGAGGACGGCTGGGTGGGATCGCACGCAGCCCACGAGGTTCTCCACCTCGTCGGTGCTCACCCCGTACAGATCGCGGAGCCCCTCATGGGTCTCGTCCAGCAGGCGTCCCAAACGCGAGATGCTCGCCGTCACCTCGCCCTCGTCCGAACCGGACGTGGATTGCTCAAGGGTCCTGGACTCCTCGATCACCCGCTGGACTTCGCCCAAGTGATATCGCGCCTTCGAGCGGATGGGCATCGGCCACTCAGCGCCGCGGATTTGCGCCAGCGACGGGTACAGGCGGCGGACTCGCTCGCGCAGCCCGGGCACTATCTCGGCGAGCTCTTGGAGGCTGAGGGTCTCCGGGAGGCTGTCAAGCAAGGGTTGGCAGTGCAGAACCAGGTCGGCAATCCCATCAGCATCCTCCCGCTCGACACCGCGGAGAAACGCCCGCCACGGGGTCTCCAAGTCCGGCGAGTCCGAGAGGGCGCGCTCGATCAGCAGGGGGAGAATGCTGCAGGAGACGGCGGAGATCTCGTTGTCCTTGGCAAGGATTTCCGGGGTGACGCCGGTGGGGTGGGAGTAGAACGTGACCCACTCGTACCCGTCTGCCGGCGTCGGCACGGCCGCCACTGAGAACGGCTGGAAGGTGATCCGCACGGCGTGATCGGGCTTGCCGAACGCCATAGTCGCATGGTCCATCATGCCGCCACGGGTGCCCACGTACCACTCTGCCTGGGCGCCGGACGTGGCCATTTCCTCAGGGTCGGCGGGCAGCCCGTTCAGGGCGCGGAAAGCATACCCCGAGCACATAACCAACGCCGACGACGAGGACGCGCCGCCGCTGGGCGGAATGGTGGAATTGACCACGAGGTCTATCCCGCGGATCTGCCGCTCCGGATACAGATGCTGGAGGTAGAACCCAGACCCCTTGAGGTAGTTGGACCAGTCGGGCTCTGGCGTGCCCGCGTAGTCCAGATACGAGAGCCATTCGCTGCGCACCAACTCAGCGCTGCCGCCGTGACAGGAGCGCCCGCCTGGGAAGTCGGCAATCGAGAACTCGAACGGCGCGAACCCGGGCTGAAGGCTGATCCCGCGCACGGTCTGATCGGCCCGGGGTCGCGCAACCATCAGCATGTCGTACTCGCGGCTGGCAAAGGTCAGCACCTTGTCCTGGAAGTAGTCGATGTAGTCGAGGTGCCCGCCACACAGCTCGATCCGGGCGGGGGCGGTGACGAGGAGGACAGGGCCGGGTCCGTAGGCATCCGCGAAGGACGCTAAGGTTCGCGAATAGCGTTCGAGTTGGGCTTCGAGGTGCTGCTCGCCGTACTTGGCCGACAACGTGTGCGTGCAGGACCAAGCGCACGGGTCCACGGCGGCGCGGCCCGGCTCGCGCGACCTCGCGCGGCTTATCGCGTGGACTCGCCCGAGGGTGTCAAGCAGCGCCTGCGCCTGTACGAGCACTGGAGCGGTTTGCCAAGTCTGCTGCTTGGATTGCGGTGAGTAGGTCATGCCGAAGGGAACGTCCCGGAACCGTCCATGAACACGTTGGCTAACGCGGCACACACGAGAAGAACCCGGCCCCTCCCTGCGCCTTTGCCTCTCTGCGTCTCTGCGTTGAAGAGCATCTCGAAGGTGGGAGGCTGGCAGCCCCTCTTGCCAGAACGGGGTACCCCGCCCATCCGTCCTGCCGACTCAGACCAACGCCATTCGCATTGGCTGGAGCGTCCGGTTGAACGGGTTCAGCACGACGCCGAGGATCTCCAGCGTCACCACGCCAAGGAGCGGCTCATCTCCGGGCTCGCCGAGGATCACTGGGGTGTGGGCCTCGCCCTCCGGCAGCGAGATCAGGCACTCAGAGACCTCCCGGTCCACTGTGGTGCCATCGGCAAGGGTGAACGTCATCGTGCGCTTCGGCTGCAGCCCGATGGCCTGCCAGTCCCTGTTGCCGAGAAGTGAGTACTTCGCCCCGCTGTCCACGAGGAACCTGACCGTCGCTTGTCTGCCGGTAGGACCACTCACGAGACCTTCCACGTAGGTGACACCCATGGGGCAGCTCCTTTCTGTCGGCGCTCTCCGCGCCTCTGCGTCTCTGCGTTCCGCCCTTCCCAATCTGCCATCCGAAATCCCAAATCGCCATCCGATCCCCCTTCTCTGCACCTTCGCGTCTCTGCGTTGAACAACGCGAAGTCCCTGACCTCGGAGTCCGCCGTGCTGGGCCCCTGGGCGCTGTCGATCGTCATCCCTGCTCCAGCACCAGACCGTGGACTGCCTGCAAGCGATCCGGGTCCACTCGCTCGGAGTACCTGAGCGACGGTCCGAAGGCCGCTTGAACCCGGGCACCCAGGTTGAGAACCTCGACAGTCACTACGTGCCGGGTCAGGGGGTCATAGCGCACCCAAACCTCATCGCCAGCTTCCTCAGCGACTGCTGGTTGCGGCTTGGGGGTGAATGCGAAGGTAAGGATGTCTGAACTCTGGTCGTAGCTCACGGACACGACGGGCCCAGTCTGTGACTGAGCGGCCATAGCTGGTCTCCTCTCGAATGAACGCTGCGGCTGAGATAGGCCGTACTGACGTACCCACAACGTCCGGTGGCTTCCTCGACGTACTTCACCACCACGACGAGGTGCTTGCCCTCGAAGTCACCGCGGCCGACTCGCAGCCCGTAGTTCAGGGATCAGCTCTCGCCCTTCTCTACGTCTCTGCGTCTCTGCGTCTCTGCGTTGAACAGCATCTCAGGGATGATGACAGGCTGGAAGCCTATCCTACGAGGCGCGCTCGCAGTCGCTCCACCACCCGCTCTACCTGCTCCTCCGTCATCGTCGGGAACAGCGGCAGGGTCAGTTCACGGGCAGCCACCGCCTCAGTCACCGGCAGGCTGACGAGGGCCGTAAGCACGGACTCTCGGTAGAACGAGAACTGGTGAATCGGCGGGTAGTGAATGCTCGTTTGGATGCCGTCCTCGCGAAGCCCCGCCATCACCTTGGCTCGGTCGGCGCTCTCGGGCAGCAGCACGGGCAGAATGTGGCAGGCCGACTCCGCCTCCCGCCCGACGAACGGGAGGGTTACACCAGGGACTTCGGCAAGCCGCTGATGGTACACCCGCGTGAGCCGCCGGCGGGAAGCGTTGAACCCCTCCAGCTTCCGCAACTGGGCGAGCCCGAGCGCCGAGGTGATCTCGGACGGCCGGTAGTTGTACCCGAGCTGCGTCACGTCGTACGAGAACGCGTGCCCCTGGTGCCGCTGCCAGGTAAGCGTGGTCATGCCGTGCGAGCGGAGCGTCCCCAGCCGCGCCGCAAGCTCACCATCGTTCGTGACCACCATCCCGCCCTCGCCCGTTGCCAAGTTCTTGTTGGAGAAGAAGCTAAAACAGCCGAGGTTGCCGAGGCTGCCGCAACGGCGAGGACCATGGACCACGGACCACGGACCACGGGCTTCAGTTGGGCACGAAGCTTGAGGCATGGCGCAGACGGCCCCCGGGGCGTGCGCCGCGTCCTCCATGACGAACAGCTTGTGCCGCTCAGCGGTCTCCATGATTCGCGCCATGTCGCAGGCGTAGCCGCCGTAGTGCATGACCAGGATGGCCTTGGTGCGGTCCGTGATCTTCCTCTCAATTTCCCCGGGCAAGATCGTGAGATCATGTTCGCCGGTGATGTCGGCGAATACCGGCGCGGCCCCGCAGTACAGGACAGCGTTGGCAGTGGCGACAAAGGTAAGTGAGGGCACGATCACCTCATCTTCGGGGCCGGTCCCCACCACTGCCAGCGCCAGGTGAAGTGCAGCCGTGCCGTTGCAGACCGCCACGGCGTGCTTTGACCCGACGTAAGCCGCGAACGCCGCCTCGAACTCCTCCGTGACCGGACCGAGCGTGAGCCATTTCGATTCGAGGACTCGCCGGACAGCTTCCTCCTCCTCGGGTCCGTAGGGGAGGTCGAACAGGGGGACGTCAGGCTGAGAAGTCATGGTTGGGTGTCTGAAGCACCTTGTAGCCACAAGCTGACCACAGCCTTCACGCGGCGACGGCAACTCGACCGGTTGCTGCAACCGCCTCCGGAATCGACTCGCCATGGAGTCGAAGCCCTTCAAGGTGGAACTCAAGGGCTTCCTTGAAGCTGCGCTCTACCTCTTCCCGTGTCTTGCCCGTTGAGACACAGCCCGGAACATCCGGCGAATAGGCCGACCAGTTCCTGCCTGTCCACTCATAGACAACGGCATACTCCTTCATTGCTGCTTCCCTTTCAGTGCCGCCTGTCTGCCCATCGCCCCGACCTCGCGCCACAGCTCGGCGCTCATGCCTGGCCCGTCCCCTCTGCGCCTTTGCCTCTCTGCGCCTTTGCGTTGGGTCCTTCCGGCAGCAACCGTTCCCGGTTCCGCCGGAAGTCCTCGACAGCCTGTTCATAGTCCTCATGTCGCCCGATGTCCATCCAGTAGCCATCGTAGGGATAGCCTTTGACGACTTCGCCAGCCTTAATGAGGCGGAGGATCAGGTCCGGGAAATCGAGCCGTTCACCCTCGCCGATAAAGCTGAGCGCTTTCGGCTCGAAGACATACACACCCATGCTCACGCGGTAGTGCTGCGAGGGTTTCTCCAGGTACCCGGTCACGCGGTTGTCGTCGCCGAGCTGAATGACACCGAGGTCCACCTTGACTTCCCGCTTGTGCATGGCGATGGTGGCCACGGCGTCGCTCTGTTTGTGCGCGTCGACCAGCGCCGCATAGGGCAGATCGGTCAGCACGTCGCCGTTCATCAACAGGAACGTGCCGGTCAAGGCAGGAATGAGCTTGAGTGGTCCGGCAGTGCCCAACGGCTGCTCTTCGCGCGAGTACTCGATCTCCACGCCATACTTGCTCCCGTCGCCGAAGTAGGCCATTAGCAGCTCGGCTAAGTGCCCGACGGCGAAGGTCAGCCGGCGGATGCCGTGGTGACGGAGTTGACGGACCACCACTTCCAGGATGGGCACGTCGTCGATGGGCATCAGCGGCTTGGGGAACACCGTAGTATAGGGCGCCAGCCGCGTGCCCTTGCCGCCGACAAGGATGACCGCTCTCATGTCCGTGTCCTTTGTCATCCGCAAGTGTGGAGCGTGTCCGCGGCCAAGTCGTCGGCGAACATGCTCTCGATGCGTTCAACGACGAACTGCGCGTCGGCAGCGGCGCGAATAAGCTTGCAGCCTTCGGATTGGAGATTCACAGCCACACTGCAGCGCCCGAATTCCGGTTAGGTTGGAGTTCCCAATACCAGCCGCGCTCGGTATGGATTCGCCGCGAACCGAGGTGCCGAAGCCGCTCCCCGGTTCGATCCAGCCGTTCGCGGAGGAACCCTTCCTCGTCAATGAGGAGCTTGGCTTCAGCAACCATGTCGAGGTACAGCAACCGCGATTGCAGGGCTTCCCGCCGAGTGAGGACGACGAAGCTGGGCTCGCCCAAGAGGCCCCGTTCCCGGGCGCCTGCGGCTGCTGCCGTGCGGCGTAGCCGACGAACTACCGAGACGAAGGGGCGGAGCCGCTCGTAGTACACTTCGGCGGCGTCGCGCAGAACGACGAGTAAGTCCAGGTCACTCTCCGTCGAAGCGTCGCCGCGGGCAACCGACCCGTAGAGCGCCAATGAGACGAGGTTGTCGCCGAGTTCCTCCCGCAGCAGCCGCACCGATTGGCCCAGGTACTCGGCGTAGTCGGCCTGACCGACTGCCTCTCGATTGTCCCGGTCAACCACTGCACTCATGGGCAAATTCCGGCTCGCTACCCTCTGCGTCTTTGGTCCTTGGTGCTCTTGCCTTAGGCTCCTCAACGCTGGTACTCCCCTGGCCGGTACAGGTCCCGGTGCGCCTCGATCCACCGTACAGTTCTGCGCACCCCTTCGTCCAGGCCGACCTGAGGCTCCCATGCCAGCAACCGCTTCGCCTTCGAGTTGTCCGCGATCAGTCGTTCGACTTCGCTCTTTGCAGGACGCTGGCGCTGGTCGTCCGAGACGATCTCGATCTCGCGCTCCATCAGCGCCGCGATCTTCGTGGCCAGGTCGCCGATGCTAATCTCCTGCCCCGTGCCGAGGTTTATCTCCTCGCCGTCGACGCCCTGGGCCTGCGCAGCCAGCACAAAGGCCCATGCGGTGTCCTCGACGAACGTGAGGTCTCGCGTCGGATGCAGGGCGCCCAACCGGACCTGGGGACCCTTCAGCAACTGGGAGATGATCGTTGGGATGACTGCCCGAGCCGACTGACGTGGCCCGAACGTGTTGAATGGACGAATCGTCACCGTGGGAATGCCGAACGACCGATGGTAGCTCTCCACGATCTTGTCTGCCGCGATCTTGCTGGCGGAGTAGGGTGATTGTCCCTGCAGCGGGTGCTTCTCATCGATGGGCGCATACAGGGCTGTGCCGTAGACTTCGCTGGTGGAAGTGTGGACCACCCGCCGGACGCCGAGTCTTCGAGCGGCAGAGAGCACGTTGGTGGTGCCGATCACGTTGGTCTCGATCGTGGCGCGTGGCGCCTCGTAGGAGTACGGGATCGCAATCAGGGCGCCCAGGTGCAGGATGGCGTCAACGCCCTCGGCAGCTTTGGCGACACTCTCCTCATCGCGGAGATCGCCGAAAACGACCTCGACCGATTCCCGGATCTCAGCATCCAAGTCGTCCAGGAACCCACTCGACCCGCGCGAGTTGTAGCGCACCAGCGCACGGACTTGGTGGCCGTCTCGCACCGTGGCCTCGACGACGTGGCTGCCGATGAAGCCACCGGCACCGGTGACCAGCACGCTCATACCTGAGAAACCTCCCTCTTGGTGGTGCTATCCTCCGCAGGAATTTGGCCGATCGCGCTCAGGAACTGGTCGACGACGCGAGACACAGAGAACAACTCACGCAGCTCCGCACGATCAGCGGCGCCGGGCGCTCCCCGCTGGTGGTCCTGGGCGAAGCTCACGATCGCCTCCGCCAACTGCTGAGGGGACTGGGGCGGCACAACGACGCCACCACCGTACTTGCGTATGAGGTCGCCCATGTCCCCCACGTCAGTGACAATGAGTGGCTTGCCGGCCTGCACGGCTTCGCCGAAGACGAGGGGGATGCTCTCGCTTCGCGAGGGTATCACCACGGCGTCACATGCCACCATGTACCCGGTGAGCTCCTCGGTCGGCAGGCTCCCATGGAGCAGCACTGCCTCCTGAAGCCCATCAGCGGCTATCTGCGTCCGGAGCTCACCTTCCAGGGAGCCGCCGCCCACCACATGCAATCGCACCCCCGGTGCCCGTGCCCGAACCGCACGCATTGCCTCCACCAGCACATCGATGCCCTTGACGCGCTCCCATCGCCCGATGAACAGCAGGTTGACGGCTTCGCGGTCCAGAGCGACAGGCGCAGCAGTCGCCAGAGAGAGCGGCCGAACGGTCGGCAGGAAATCGCAGCTCCTACCCGAGATCGTCTCAGCCTTCCGTGCCAGCTCGATGCCATCCGCGAAACAGCACGTCGCATCGCGAAGGATGGTGCGGATGATCCGCCCTGTGACCGGTCGGTGCCCCCACTGGTTGAGATCGGAACCAAGGCACCACACCGAGTAGGGAACTCCGAGGGCGCGCATGGCGCCACGGGCCCAGTAGCCGCTGGGGACGGCCCAAAGGGCGAGGCAGTGGTCGATCGCCTCGTCCTGAACGAGGTCGCAGAGCGAGCGTGTGCCCTCTCTCAGCAGGCTCAGGATCGCCCTCAGATCGCCAACTCGGAACGGGCTGTAGGCGACGATGGGTCGGCCGTCGCCAAGCCACGGGAATCGCATCACGCCATTCCCCGGACCTGAATTCCCCTTCGCTCGACCTCTGGCGGGCGTCAGAACACTGACCCTATGCCCGTGCTGGCGCAACTCTTCGACCAACGGAGGAACAAAGGTACCCGCATGAGCATCATAGCCGGGAACGGCGTACGAACTCGTCAGGATGCAGAGATTCATGCGGCGAGGTCTTCTGGTTCGGTTTGCTTCACAACTTCAGATCTCTTGTTGGGATCTATATCCAACCACATGTTGCTTCCAGCAACAAAGAAGAACAGCGACTGAAGGCCGGTGATCATGGAGAAGAACAGGCGAGCGCGCTGATCGACGGGATATGTCCGACTGTTCCCCACTTCCAGAACACCCGGATGCCCAGCGGCAGCGGGACTGACGCCATCAGCAATCCGAAGGCCAAGCCGTAGAAGAAGATCAACGGGTGGAGGTCCCGGATGAGGTACTTCTCCTTCATGCGAGTCGGGTGGAGCCTCCGGCTGCCTCGCTGCGTTCAGTCGCAGGATCACCGTTCGCCACCTGTGGCGGGATTCCGGTCCCCAGGATGGCTTCCGCCCAACGGACTACAGCCCCGGCCTGGCACAGGGCTTCGTCGTGGTCCTCAGGAGGGAGGCGCTCAGGCACGATGGACCGTCTTCCCGTCTCGCAACGCAAGCGGTATCACCGTGCAAGGAACATCGCCACAGCGCTCGAGGTCCTCGGGCGTTGTCACGACGACATCCATTGCCTGTCCGACGCCCATCAGATTTCGATAGATCGCTTGGGCTGTCTTCCGCCTGTGCGCGCCCCGCTTCACTACCAACAGGTCCAAGTCGCTGCTTCGGGTCGCTTCACCCCTCCCGCGAGATCCGAACAGAACCATCCGCTCCGGGGGGCTGCTTCCACAATCCGCTCAGCGACGCGCGCCAAGACCTCGTCATCCCCGGATCCTGCGTGCCCGGGTGCGCCCCCGAAAACGCTCTGCATCCAAGCCGTCATCGCTCACTTCAATGCCCTGTTGTGTTCCATATCGAACCACATGGCGAAGAAGAGAGACTGGAGACCGGCAATGATCGCGAAGAAGCATGCCAAGGCATTGATCGAGGGGATCGTGCCGCGCGCGCCCCACGCCCAGAGCATGCGGACCGTAAGGGGCACAGCGGCAACCAGAAGCGTCAACGCCAGCGCGTAGAAGAATACCAGCGGGTGGAAGTCCCGGATGACGTACTTCTCCTTCATCCGCCACAGAAAGAGCTTGAACAGTAGCCACGAAAGGCTTGGGACTACCTTCCACAGCTTCATGCCCGACTTCTCGCCGATGCCGTAGATGGGACGGACTGGTACGTCTCTGACGCGCAGGTCGTACACGTTCAACCGCACCAGGATGTCGTTGCGCACGCCGTAGCGCGGGTAGATCTGATCCCAGTTGATCAGTTTCAGCGCCGGCAGCGAGATTGCCGCGTAGCCCGTCTGTGAGTCGGCGACGTGCCAGTAGCCTGAGGCGATCTTGGTGAGCATGGACAGGGCCGAGTTGCCGAGGTAGCGGACCTTGGGGATCAGCTTCCAGGCCTCGCCGGTGAAGAGGCGGTTGCCCTTCAGGAATGCCTGCTCCAGGACTTTCCAGTCTGCCGCGGTGATTTGTGGCATTCTCAGACGGCGGGCATCGTCACAGCCGATCGCTCCATCGCCACCCAA
>Ga0210022_1001258_pt1 | contig 17062 bp, 13 predicted proteins | sample CryGeymeta201520_FD_183984 | JGI IMG/M metagenome (GOLD analysis project Ga0210022, IMG submission 183984) | Groundwater microbial communities from Crystal Geyser aquifers in Utah, USA - Crystal Geyser metaG 2015-20 (SPAdes) (version 2) | ecosystem: Environmental > Aquatic > Deep subsurface >... | reverse complement strand
AGGCCATCTCGGCATGGTAGGTCTCGCGCGCCGCGCCGATCTCTTCGCCGCCCCACCGGATTTCGCCGGACTCCGGCGCCAGCAGCCCACACACCATGCGCAGCAGGCTGGTCTTGCCGCTGCCGTTAAGCCCCTGCACCAGCAGCAGTTCGCCTTCGTTCAACGTGAAGTCGAGGTGCCTGAACAGCATGCGTTCGCCGCGTACACAGGCGAGGTCTTTCCCTTCCAGCATCAATGTTTACCCAATTGGAAAGCTCGAAATTTCTTGGACTATTCTGCGACAGGCAAAAAAACGGGGCGCGACTAAATCGTGCCCCGTTCTCTACCCCACTCTCCAGTGTGCTTACTTGAACATGTAAATATAGGTCGCGGTAACTACATTAACCGAGTAGTTCGGCGCCTGCAAGTTGGTCGGCATCACGCGGTTCGGCGTGTAACCATACTGTTCGGCGTTGTAAAAATAGTCGCTGCTACTCAGCTTTTGGTAGATGTATCCCAAAGCCACCTTGGCACTCTTGTCCACCTTATAGTTGCCGGTGAGTTTCAGAGTGGTCAACTCGCTTTTGATATCCGGCGTATCGCCGCAAGTAAGCGTTGTGGCAAGGCCACAATTGAGGTTGTATGGAACCTGCGTCGAATAGTGCGACTTATCCAGCGAGTATGAAAGATCGCCGATAATTTCCAGTTTGCCGCCCATCAACCCACGATGCCTGGTACTGATGCCGATGGCGTTACTGTCGTCCTTAAGCTGGTTGCTCCAGATGTTGGTAGGCGCCACGGTCGCAGTACCATTATTTCCGTTCAGCAGATTTCTCTCCCCATTCTGCCAACTCGCATACGCAGAAACGCTGCTATTTTCATTGTAGCTATAAGTGGCATCCAGATTGATGCCCTTGGTACGCCCGTCCTGCACACCCAGCGTCGCGTCGTAATCGTCATTCGCGTAGCGGGCACTCAGACCCAGGTCCAGTTTATCGGTAGCCTGCCAGTTGACGCCGGCTTTTACCAGATCCTGTGTGCGTGTCGCGTAGGGGTAGGCCACGTATCCCAATCTGTCGCCGCCATTAACCTGGGGGTAGGTACCCGTATCGGCCGCGAAGGCATGATCGAAGTCCGCGTTGCGCTTGGCGTAAGTGTAGCCCGCATTCAAGCTGACATCTTCCCGCGCTTTCAGCCGGTAGGTCAGGCCCAGCTTGTCCTCGTTGCTGGAAGGGCTGGCAACGCATTGGGCGCCGCCGACGACGTTGTTGCACCAGCGTTTGATGTCCTCGCGCTCGTAGGCCAGGCGCAAATTCTGCCCCTTGGCCAGACGGTAATCGGCGGCCAGCTCAAGCTGCGTCTTCTTGTTGCTGTACGGGGTATTGACGCCAGCGTAAGGGGTAAGGTTCGGAATTCCTGCAACATTTGTCCTGCCGATGTTGTAGTAATCGTAAGCGTTTGATGCCGTACGGTTGTCGCGCTCGTTGTATTTCAGACCCGCAGACAGCACCAAATCCTTGGCAGTCTGATTGGTCAGCTTCAGATCGGCGTGGGTGGTAATTACCTTGCCGTTCAAAGACGACTGGGGCAATCCGCCTGGCTGCATCAACGCACTTGCGTAGCTATCGTTCTGCGTATTTCGTCCGTAGGAAAGTCCACCAACCAATTTTGTGGTCGGCGAAAAGGCATAGCCACCGGTCAAGTTCAACTGGTGCAGACTGTTGTCCGGTGCAGTGCTCATGGTGTTGGTAACAAAGCAACCTGCACCGACACAAGTGATTGGGCCATTTGCCAAGGCGCTCTGCCAAGTCAGGCTATTGTAGTCGTCACGGAAGATCGACCCATAATAGCCACCTGTCAGATGCCCTTTATCGCCGACCCAATTGAGGGCTAGATTAAAGGTGTCCGTTTTGTAGCTAGTCGGATTCATGATGATGTTATTAGCTTCGTGGAAGCCAAAAAGGGCGCTTGGTGCCCCCGTACCAATAAGTGGTATCGCGCCTTGTGAGCCCGTGCCGATGAGCTTGGCGCCAGACTGGTCAAGGCGGTTGTAATCGAACTGCACGCTCCACTGCCGGTTGAAAGTATAACCAGCGCCGAAGGACGTATTCTTGCGTGTTGTGCCTACCTCTTCCGTATGGAAAGCGCCTAACTGGGTCGCATTCAGGACACGTGCGCTAGGACTGGCCGCTCCGTTAATCGAGCCGAAATTCGCAGGGAAAGTGAAATTATTCCCCCCCATGCTCCCTTGCTGCGGGGTTTGATAGGTATCCGAGATGTTGTGGCGCAATTCGTCATAGCCGATGTTCAGGTCCCATTGCCCCTGATTGCTCACCGAACCGCCGAGTGAGCGGGATGTCGTGCCGAGGTCGTTGCCATTGACCCCCCAGCGCGTTGTTCCGCCCGCTCCGTCATACGCATTGCCGCCACGGATGTCGAAGTTGCCGACGAAACTGGCGCCCGAATCATTCAGACCGTTGTATTCGCCGAATTTGGCCGAATTTTGGGACACATTCGCCACCCCTATCTCGACGGAGTTGGTGGGGTGCGTCAATGCGGCGACCTCATCGTTCGCCGCATCTGCTGCGTGGGCAGCCAGCGGCAGGGCAAACATGGCAACCAAAGCGCCTCGTACCGCGAGACTCAGCGTGCCAACGGCGAAATTGTCTTTTACTGTTTTCATAATTAGCTCCATTTTTCTGAGTAAAGTCCCCCCCGGCAAGGCCGGAGGTTGTCTCAATGAATTAGCGATGCAAGAGGGCGCCGGCAGGATGGTTCGAACCATGGACCATGCTGTGGCAATTCATGCATGCGCGGCCTGTATAGTTCTCGCTCGGCACGGCAGTTAACCCGCCCTGCGTGCCTGTCACGCTTCCAGCCGCCGGATCCTTGCTGTGGTGCGGGCCGTCGTGGCACTCGGAACACAAAAACGGTGTACGCGACTTGAGCAGCGGCGTGATGTTGGAACCGTGCGGGGTATGGCAGTTGGTGCAGTCTTCGGTCACCGGCTGATGTTCCCACAGGAAGGGGCCGCGTTTTTCGGCATGGCAGGTGAAGCAAGTCTCATTGACCGTGTTTTTCTTGAGCAATTTCGGACCGGCCGAGCCATGGGGATTATGACAATCCGAGCACACTACTTTGCCTTCACCGATCGGGTGATGAGAAATTTTGTGGCTCTGCGCACGCTGTTCCTTGTGGCAGGTGAAGCAGACTTCGGTTTGCGTCTTCTTGTCGCGCACCTTGTCGTGCGCCGCGTGAATTTCGTGGCACGAGGCACACGCCACGTCGCCAGTCTGGTGGGCGCCACCCTCCCAGTGAGTCCGTTTTGCATCCTTATCGTGACAGGAAAGACAGGCATCATTCAGCACTTTCGTTTCGGTCGCTGTGAAGGCGCCTTTCTTGAAAACAACGTCAGGCGCTGTTTTGCCTTTCTGCGCCAAGTGGTTTTGACTCTCGCCGTGGCACGATTGGCAACCCGGGGTACGGGAATCTCCCTTGACGCCATGCTTGGTCTGGTAGATCGCCAGTACCGGTTTCTTTTCACTTTCGTCATGGCACTTCGTGCACACTGCATCCTTGTTCAGGACCGCAGTAGCGGCTTTGCCCCATTGCGGAGGCGCGTCCGCAGCCAGTGAGGCAGAAACCCAGCCAGCGCCTGCGATGCACGCGGACAAGACCAACATTTTTCTTAAAAATTTCATTTTTTTCTCCACTGTTTCTTTAAAAAAATTGCAATGGCCGCAAACAAACCACCCCACCGAATTTGTGCCTTAAATAACCAGAAACACCTTCATCAATTATCTATAAAACTAAATGGAGCCACTATGGCTTATCGACCCAAACAGAATAAGACTAAAGTGTTTTTATCCATCAGACGTTAGTCTTGACCTGGCGCACCCATCGCGTGTTATCATGGCGCATCCCGTCAGTAGGGTGGGCACAAAAACGTGCCCACCCTACAACTGCCAAAAAAGGATTATTCCTCCGCGCCTTTAGGCAGGTTGTGGGCAATTCCCTTATGACAGTCTATGCAGGTCTTGCCAGAACCGGGCACCATGGCCTGAGCATGCTTTTTCTTGGCGCTCTTGTCCTGTACTTCCAGGTTCATGCCTTCGAAGCTGTGGCAATTGCGGCATTCGATCGAATCCCTGGCTTTCATGCGAGCCCATTCGTGTTGCGCCAGTTCCAGCCGATGTGCCTCGAATTTTTCATTGGTATCGATAAAGCCCGTCAGCTTGCCCCAGATTTCATTGCTCGCTTGGATCTTGCGCTGCATTTTGTGGACCCAGTCCTTGGGCACATGGCAGTCGGAACAGACGGCGCGCACGCCAGTACGGTTTGAGTAGTGGATGGTTTTCTTGTATTCCTGGTAAACGTTGTCCTTCATCTCATGGCAACCAATACAAAACTCGAGCCGGTTGGTCGCTTCCATGGCCGTATTGAAGCCGCCCCAGAAAATAATGCCGGCGATGAAGCCTCCGCCCAGCAGCGTCAATAACGAATAACGGGCGCTGGGGCTGCGTAGCGCGCCCCACCAGCCTTTACGATTTTGTTTTGTGTCCGACATGCTTAACCCCTTAATTATTGCTGCAACCGCATCTAATCACTCGGAACACGCGTTCTCGTCATAACGCCATCTGGCATTATGCGCGAATTCCAAACCCCTCACTTTCCCAAAGAAAAAACCGGAAAGCGCGCGCCTCCCGGTTTTTATCCCTATATAGACCAGAGTGGCCGCTTTACTTGATGCTGATGTAGTATTGGATGATGGCTTGAACATCATCCTTGCTCAGCGCTTCCAGCTTCGGCTTCATCTTTTTGGAAATAGGCCGCTTGCCTTCATTGAAGAACTTGATCTGCTCTTCGAGGTAAGCCGCCTTCTGACCCGCCAGGATGCCGGCATCGTCATCGGCTACGCTGCCCCCTTCAGAGTGACATTTTTCGCAGCTTTTATCGTGGATCGCCTTGCCTTTTTTGGCCAGGGCCGCATCAAACTTCTGCGTGGCGCGAACAAATTTCTGCTCGGCGTAAGAGTCGGCAATTTGCTTGATATCGGCGTCGCTCAGATCCTTGACCGCCTGGCACATGTCGGACTTCGTGCCTTTCTTGGCGCCGGCAGGAATCTTCACCTCCGGGCAAGGACGTCCTTTGGTCTTGTACAGCTTCAAGGCATCGGCCAAATATCCCGAGGAATAACCGCCGATATTAGGAATAGCCGCTTCCGTGTTGGCGCCACCCTTGCCGTGACAGTTGACGCAAGCTTCAGTCAGCTTGCCCACGTCGGCGGCCGAAGCAGCGGTTGAAAGTGACAGGCCGAACAGGGCGCTACAGGCCAGCAATGCATATCCAGTGTGCTTCTTCGTCATGATACAAATCCTTATGAAGGCTTTCAGTTAATAATAATATTGCCAAATCAAACAGTATGAGCGCGAGTTCTGCGACAGGATACACGCTCTGATCACGCTTTGCTGTGGTGCCGGGAAGTGGCTACCAAACATCCCCATCAGCATCGGAACCAATAATACCCTGAATAGGTTTCTTAGTCTTTTTCCCCTGCCGGTTGTATCGACAAGAAACATTTTCATCAGGACATCATTGTCTACAAACACTAACGGGCTCACTACGGCCTATCAGCCCGAAATACATAAGGCTAAAGTAACATTTTTATCGGACTTTAGTCTTTTATCGGCTCAGCCATCACGTGTTATCATTGCTCATGCAACAATTATTCACGATCTCACAGACCGAGATTTTCCCATGCTGGCAGCCCTGAAGCAAGCATTCGGTCGCCTGAGCTTTTCGCGCCAGTTCATGCTGGCGATCATCACGGTTCTCGTGATCGGCATGGCGGCCATCGGTACCTGGATGGGACAGCAGATAAAGACTAGCGCGGTGAACCGTGCTGCGGTGTTCGCGGCGGTTTATGTGGAGAACGTCCTTTCGGCGCAATTGCACGGCTGGCCCAGCAAGGGAATGATGGGCAACGAACACGCCGATCTCGATAGCCTGTTCGCCGCCTGGCCGCTACGCCGCCAAGTGATCCGCTTCAAGCTGTGGGACGCCGATGGGCGCATCACCTATAGCAGCGACCCTACGCAATTGGGCCGCCGCTTCCCGATCGAGGGTCGGCTGGCAGCAGCCTTTACGGGTGCGCTACAAGCCCGGGTGAGCGATCTCGACGAAGCCGACAACCAGCCCGAGCTGGCGCACTGGCAGCGGCTGCTCGAGGTCTATGTGCCGGTTCGTGTCGGCGGCCAGGGCAAGATTATCTCGGTTGCCGAATTCTACCTCTCGGTGGATAACCTGGATCGCGATATCCGCGCCGCCCAGTTGCGCAGCTGGCTGCTTGTCGCGGTCGCCACTCTCGCCATCTACCTGCTGCTGTTCAGCCTGGTGCGCCGCGCCAATAATACTATCCGGGACCAGCAGCGCAACCTGCGCCGCCAGCTCCAGCAACTGCGCGGCGCTCTCGACGAGAACGATCACATGCGCGAGCGCCTGCGCGAGGCGGGCGTGAGCACGACCACGCTCAACGAGGAGTTCCTGATCCGGATCGCCGCCGACCTGCATGACGGGCCAGCGCAGGCGATTGCCTTCGCCCTGATGCGCTTCGACGAGTTTGCCGCTCTGTGCCAAAGATGCGCATTGTCGCCGGGAGGTGCGGTGCAAGACCTCCACAGCATCCACGGCGCCCTGCAATCCTCGCTTCGGGATGTGCGCAAGATTTCTTCCGGACTGGCGATACCGGGAATAGCCGAACTGTCGCTCGCCGACACCGCGCGGCGCGCCGTGCGCGATTTCGAGCGCATCTCCGGGCAAACGGTCCAGACCGAGATCGGCGAATCCCTGGACAAAGCGCCGCTTGCGGTCAAGATCACGGTATACCGGCTGCTCCAGGAATCGCTGACCAACTGCTGGCGGCACGCGCCCGGTGGCGCGCCGCAGGTACGCGTGCAACAAACCGATGGGCAGGCGCTGATCGAGATCACCGACCAGGGCGCCGGTTTCGATCCTCAGGCAGTCGCCGTAGGGGGGCGGCTCGGACTGGCTTTCATGCGCGAGCGCGTCCGGCTGCTCGGGGGTATCTTTAATGTCGATTCCGCTCCCGGACGCGGCACCCGTATCCTCGCCCGGCTCCCCCTGTCAACCAATGAGATGATCCATGCCTAGCCCGATTCGCATTTTGCTCGCCGACGACCATCCCCTGTTCCGCGAGGGGGTCGCCCACTCGCTTGGCGCGGAGCTGGATTTCGAGGTGATCGCCCAGACCGACAGCGGTGAGGAGGCGGTGGAACTAGCGCTTCGCTTGCATCCCGACATGGTGCTGCTGGACGTGACGATGACCGGGATGGGAGGTATCGAGGCAGCCGGAAAGATCGCCGCCAGCGCACCGGGAGTGCGCATCATGATGCTCACCGTCTCCGAGAACCGGGAAAACCTGATGGCAGCCCTCAAAGCCGGGGCGCATGGCTACGTATTGAAGGGCGTGTCGGCCAGCGAGTTGCGAGCCATCACGCGCCGCGTGGCCGGTGGCGAGGCCTATGTCACCCCCGCCCTGGCCGCAGAGTTGCTGACCGAGTTCTCCCACCCTGCCACCCCTGATTCATTTTCCGAACTGACAGCGCGCGAGACCAAAATTCTCAATCTCCTCAGCCAGGGACTCACCAACCGGGAAATCGGTGAGCACATGTACCTTGCGGAGAAGACCGTCAAACATTACATGACGAGCATCCTGCAAAAACTGCATGTGCGCTCACGCACCGAGGCCGCGTTGATCGCCCTGCAGCACGGCATGTCTGGAAGTGATTCGTAGATACTGCCAAAGATGGCGCAGCTGGCTTTCCTGGGTTCTTCCGGGTTTGGTTTTGTAGGGCGGTAACCTGACAGTCAGGCTGAAGCCCGATCTACAAGGCTGCGTTTGGTGCGCCCGACAGGATTCGAACCTGTGACCCTTGGTTTCGGAAACCAATACTCTATCCATCTGAGCTACGGGCGCATTGAGAAAATCAGGCGCAAATCATAACGGTTTTTTCCGGCAACGTCCATGCTGGGTTTTTGAAGTTGACTGAATTACCGTTATAATTGCTGGCTCTCGACATGACACAAGACAAGGATTTCCCCGTGAGTGGCCACGAAATGGAAAAAACCACAGTAATGCAATTCCTGCTCGCCCTGGTCGGCGCGTTGATCCCCGTGCTGTTCGTAGTTTTCCTGTTGTTCAAACTGGTCATGGGCATCCAGGCCACCCACGTTGACGGTGTAGATACCCGAGCGGCAGAGGAAGAAATCTCCAAACGCCTGAAACCGGTGGGCGAAGTCGCCATCGGCGAAGCCAAGCCTGACGCGGGCGGCATAGTGGACGGCAAGAAAGTTTATGAAGGCCTATGCCAGGCTTGCCACGCCACCGGCGTTGCGGGCGCGCCGAAGGCCGGCGACAAGGGCGCTTGGGGGCCGCGCATCGCGCAGGGCAAGGACACGCTGTTCCAACATGCCCTCGGCGGCTACACCGGCAAATCCGGCGCGATGCCAGCCAAAGGCGGCAACCCGGCGCTGTCCGACGATGAAGTAAAGGCGGCGGTGGAACACCTGATTGGGATGGCGAAGTAAGCGTCTGGATTTTATGTATCATTTCCCCTTCGTGTTAGCATTCGCTGACAACCAAAACATGCTGACAGGGAACACGAATGCACTGGATCGCGCCATCCGAACGGGACACCGCCACCGATACTCTTGAAAAACGCCTGTGGAATACCGCCGACCAGTTCCGCGCCAACTCCGGGCTGACTGCCGCGCAGTATTCCGCGCCGGTGCTCGGCCTGATCTTTCTGCTGTTTGCCGAGACGCGCTTTACCCAACGCCGCGCCGCCTTGCTCCCCTCGCCCGCAGGCGGGAGAGGGGCCGGGGGAGAGGGAGTATCCCGTCGTGCCTCCCGTGCTGACGATCCCGCCGCTTACCATGCCGAAGGCGTGATCTTCCTGCCGCAAGCGGCTCGCTTTGCCCATCTGCTCAACCTGCCGGAGGGCGCGAATGTCGGCCAGGCCATCAACGACGCGATGGCTGAAATCGAAAAGCACAATCCGCAACTGGCGGGCGTGCTGCCACGCACCTATCAAATCTTCACCAGCACCCTGCTCAAGGAGCTGTTGAAGAAGGTTTCCGAAATTCCCGTCAGCCTCGATTACGATGCCTTCGGGCGCATCTACGAATACTTCCTCGGCCAATTTGCCCGCACCGAAGGGCAAAAGGGTGGCGAGTTCTACACGCCCAGCTCCATCGTGCGCCTGCTGGTCGAAGTGATCGAGCCGTTTCACGGACGCATCCTCGATCCCGCCTGCGGCTCCGGCGGCATGTTCGTGCAGAGCGCACGTTTCGTCGCCGAGCACCAGAAAAATGCCGCCGACGAACTCTTCATCCACGGCGTGGAAAAGACCGACGACACCGGACGCCTGGCGCGCATGAACCTCGCCATTCACGGCCTCGAAGGCGACATCCGCCATGGCGGACACATCAACAGCTACTACGACGACCCGCACGAAGCCGTCGGCAAGTTCGACTTCGTCCTCGCCAATCCACCTTTTAACGTCAACGCCGTGGACAAGGACCGACTGGCTTCGGACGTGGGCGCAGGCCGCCGTTTCCCCTTCGGCGTACCGCGCACCGACAACGCCAACATGCTGTGGATACAACTGTTCTATTCCAGCCTGAATGACAAAGGCCGCGCCGGATTCGTCATGGCAAATTCCGCCTCTGACGCGCGCAGCAGCGAACAGGAAATCCGCAAACAATTGATCGAAGCCCGCGCCGTGGATGTGATGGTCGCCGTCGGCCCCAATATGTTCTACACCGTCACGCTGCCTTGCACGCTATGGTTCCTCGACAAAGGCAAGGCAAACCTCCCCTCTCCCCAACCCTCCCCCACAAAGGGGGGAGGGAGCGATAAACCCCCCTCTCCCTTGACGGGAAAGGGGCTGGGGGAGAGGGTGGAATTTTCCCGCCGCGACACCATCCTCTTCATCGACGCCCGCCACCTCTACCGCCAGATCGACCGCGCCCATCGCGATTGGTCGGATGCCCAGATCGGCTTCATCGCCAACATCGTGCGCCTGTATCGCAATGAGGCGCCGGATTACACCTTGGGTGGGGAAGCAGCAAAGGCCAAGCTGAACGAACTTTTCCCTCCCCTTCAAGGGGAGGGCCAGGGTGGGGATGGGGTTGTCTACCGCGATATCCCCGGCCTGTGCAAAACCGCCAGCATCAAGGAAATCGAAGCCCAAGGCTGGAGCCTCAACCCCGGTCGCTACGTCGGTGTGGCTCCCGGCGAAGTAGTCAGCGACGAAGATTTCAAGGAAAAGCTAGAAACACTCAACGAGGAGCTGGAAGTACTGAATGCCCAGGCACGCGAACTGGAACAGAGCATCGCAAGCAATGTCATGGAGATACTCGAAGCATGAAAACTGAATTTGTTCAAACCCTCACCCTTACCTTTGAAGCCCACGCTCAGCAAACCGAGGGGGGGGTGGAATACTGGCTGGCGCGTGACATTCAACACCTGCTTGGTTATGCCAAGTGGGACAACTTTCTGAATGTGCTTTCCAAGGCCAGAACAGCCTGTGAAGTCTCTGGACATCAAGCACTGGATCATTTTGCCGACGTCGGCAAAACGATCCAGATGCCGAAGGGAGCCGAGAAAGAAGTCCCCGACCTCATGCTCACTCGCTACGCCTGTTACCTGATTGCCCAGAATGGCGACCCAAAGAAGCCGGAAATCGCCTTTGCCCAGACCTACTTTGCTGTTCAGACCCGCCGTGCCGAGTTGATCGAACAGCGCCTGCTGGAAGCCGAGCGCGTGTTTGCCCGAAAGAAACTTGGCGCCACCGAAAAAGAACTTTCCGAGGTTATCTTCGAGCAGACCGGCGGCAATCAGAACTTCGCCATCATCCGCAGCAAGGGTGACCAGGCCCTGTTCGGCAAAACCACGCAAGCCATGAAAGCCCAGTGGAAAGTGCCGGACAACCGTCCGCTGGCCGACTTCGCGCCGACCATCATCCTCAAGGCCAAAGATTTCGCCACCGAAATCACCATCTTCAACGCCCGCCAGCACGGGATGCAAACCGAGTCCGCCATTTCCAGCGAACACATCACCAACAATCAGGCCGTCCGCAACACCCTGCTTGAACGCGGTATTCGCCCGGAAAGCCTGCCAGCCGCCGAGGACGTAAAGAAAGTTGAACGCCGTCTTGCTGCGGAGGAAAAACAGGCGCTAAAAAAACCGGATGGCCTGGGCAGTTCCACAGAAGAATGAATGAAGTCGTGAAAACAACATGTGATGTAGGGTGCAATAACCAACGAACATTGCACCGAATGAATTGGTGCAATGCGCTGCGCTTATTGCACCCTACCGGGCTGGAGCAAACCATCGCGAGGAATGTAGCGGAGATTCTGGAGTTGTGATGGCGCAGTTCCGCGATTTTGTAACCCTCCAACGGGGATTTGACCTGACCAAAACTGAAATGCGAGATGGGCATGTGCCTGTCGTTGGTTCTACATCGATCATTGGTTTTCATGATGTCTGGAAAGTTGCTCCTCCTGGGGTGGTGACGGGGCGAAGCGGTTCACTTGGAACAGTTCAATACATCAACGAGCCGTTCTGGCCGCACAATACATCGTTATGGGTAAAAGATTTCAAAGGGAATGATCCTCACTTTGTTTACTACAGACTCCAGGGTTTTGATTTTGGCCGATTCAATGCAGGCGCAGGTGTGCCGACCCTCAATAGGAACCATCTCGATACACTTGAGTTAGATATTCCACCGCTCCAGACGCAGCGCCGCATCGCAAGCATCCTCTCCGCCTACGACGAACTGATCGAAAACAACCAGCGGCGCATCCGCATACTGGAAGACATGGCGCGCAGCCTCTACCGCGAATGGTTCGTCCATTTCCGCTACCCCGGCCACGAAAACGAGCGAAGCGAAGTTTCGAGCTTGCGGCCATCCGTCCCGCTGGTCGATTCTCCGCTTGGGCGGATTCCGCAGGGGTGGGAGGTGAAGAAACTTGGCGACATCGCCGAAGATATGCGCCGCAACATCCCAAAAGGCCAGCTCGACGAACCGCAACCCTACGTCGGCCTAGAACACATCCCGCGCCGCTCGCTCGCGCTCGACTCATGGGAGATAGCATCTGAACTCGGCTCGAACAAATTAGCATTCAAGAAAGGTGAAGTCCTTTTCGGCAAGATTCGGCCCTATTTCCACAAAGTCAGCATCGCGCCGTTCGATGGCCTGTGCTCTGCCGATACCATCGTTATCCGCGCACGGCAACCCGAACACTACGCCATCGTTGTGGGCTGTGTTTCAAGCGATGAGTTTGTCGCTCACGCGACCGCTACTTCAAATGGATCGAAGATGCCGCGCGCAAATTGGAGCGTGCTGAAAGAGCGCCCCATCGCCATCCCGACATTGACAGTCGCACGTCAATTCTCGGCAGTGGTGGAACCAGCCATCCAACAAATGCAGACGCTCATTTTTCAAACCACCAACCTCCGCCGCACCCGCGATCTGCTGCTGCCGCGCCTACTGTCAGGGCAGATTGCGCTGGCTACTGACACCCCGCCCATATATGACGAGGATGAATTCAAGCGCATGGTAGAGAAGGGTACACAGGCTTGGGCGGGTGTTCCTGATTCTGCGGCTTGGGTTGAAACACTACGGGGCAACAAAGAATGACGATACTGTTTCGGAACCTGAATTCGATGAGGTCATGCCATGAGCGAAGTTTTTAATATCTACTGCGACGAATCCTGTCATTTGCAGCACGACGGCCAGAAGGCGATGGTGTTGGGCGCAATCTGGTGTCCGCTGGACAAGGCATGTGAGATTTCCCATCAAAATTGCTTGAGCAATACTTATGCAATCACTTAATAAAAAAACAATTTCAAGAATACACGGGCGCGGGAGGGGGCGCAGCCGCTCTTAATGCGGCGCTGTTAAATTGATAGTTTCAGTTAATTACACTGTTTCATCGAATGTTGAAAGTATTGACTTCACTGAATGCATACTCCACTATTTCACTATATTTGGTATTTTCAACGTTTGCTGAAAGATAATAATGCAAGCTGAAGCGGATTTTGAAGCTCAAGCAAAGCTCAAATTGAAAGAGCTGCTGGCGCGGGTTTCATTTATTTCTTTGGGAACACCTGAAGTTGCGCAGAGTTTGGGGGTGCCCGGGCAGGGGCGGCCAGATTTTGTCTTACCTGTAGAGGTGGGTAATGAGCATTGGTGCTTGATCGGTGAAATCAAGGCGCAGGCTCAACCGCGTCAAATCCGCATGGCGGTGCTGGAGTTAAAAGATTACCTGAATACATTGAGCGACCCGCGCGCCTATCCCCTATTGTTGGTTTCTTATATTTCTCCCAATTCGGCAGAAATTTGCAGGCAAGCTGGGGTGGGGTATGCGGATTTGGCGGGTAATTGCTACCTGATGTTTGGCAAGGTGTTTATCGAACGCGTTGGGGTTTCTAATCCGCAGGTGGAGAAACGCGGATTGCGCTCGGTGTTTTCTCCTAAATCGGCGCGGATATTGCGCGCCTTGCTGCGCGAGCCTGACAAGGCATGGAGGGTGGCGGATTTGGCCGAGGCAACTGGCACCAGTTATGGACAGGTGAGTAATGTGCGTAAGGCATTGCTGGATCAGGAGTGGGCGAAAATTGATAGCGATGGCTTGAGGTTGGTTCGCCCCAATGCGGCGTTGGATGCGTGGAGCGGCACATATAACAAACGCGGCGGTACGCGCACGGGTTATTACACCCCGTTGCCTGGCGATAATCTGGATAGCCAAATCAAGGCTGCATTAGCGGATGCCGGGCAAGGCGCACACGCAGTGCTGGCGGCTTTTTCTGCCGCGCGCTGGCTGGCTCCTTTTGCGCGCTATCCCTCGCAGATGTTTTATGCAGATGAGGCGGGGGAGTCTGTTTTGCGCAAGTGCCTGCAATTAGTGCCCGTGGGCAAGGGTGAAAATGTTGTCATCGAGCGGCCGGAAGATGACGGGGTGATTGCTGATCGGATTGAGGCAGCACCTGGTTATTGGACGACAGGATTGGTTCAAACTTTTCTGGATCTCACTCAATTGGGTGAGCGGGGTATTGAGGCCTCAGACCATCTGCGTCAGACCAGAATCACCCCCTTATGGAAGGGAATGGCATGAGTGAGCCTGATATTGCTATTCATTATCACGAGCGCGGTACGGCTGCGGTCTATTCGGTGCTGATCGAATTAGGGCAGGTGTTAGGGGCTTATCGGGATAATTTTGTGATTGTGGGTGGGGCGGTGCCTTGGCTGTTGATGCCAGATGCACTTCCTTCACATATTGGCACGCTGGATATTGATCTTAATCTTGAGCCAGAGTCGTTGTCGGAAGGAAAATATGCAAGCCTGATTGAGTGTCTGGAAAAAGCGGGTTATGAGCGCGGTGTTGAGGATATGAAGCCTTATCAATTGAGGCGTTGGGTAAAGTTGGATGATGGCGAAGCGGTTGCGATCCTCATTGATTTGTTGATGCCTAAAGAAGCAAAGTTCAAGAAAAATCGTCCGCCATTCGTTGCGGGCTTGCGTGTCATTGAAGCGAGTGGTGGCAGGGTTGCACTGGATCATCATGTTACCCGCCACATCCAAGGAAAAATGCCTGATGGGCGGAATAATGAAGTTGATCTTTTGATTGCTTCGATTCCGGCTTTCCTTGTGATGAAAGGCTTTGCACTGATAGGCCGTGACAAGAAAAAAGATGCCTACGATATTTATTTCTCGGTCAGAAATTTTGAGGGGGGTGCGGCGGCGCTAGCTGAATCTTGTAGAGCGTTGCTTGCGGATAAGACGGTTGTCGCAGGCTATCAATACATAGCTGGGAAATTTAGACATGTTGATGATTTTGGCCCGCAAACAGTCAGCGTTTTTCTCGCAGAATCGAATGCGCTAGGAGAAATGAGTCCTGAACAGATTCAGGTTGATGCCTATATGCAGGTTGGTGCTTGGCTGAACGCATTAGGCATAGCGGAAAGCTAAACGAATGACTCCCAACGCTTACACCGAAAACCAGCTCGTCGAACAACCCGCCATTCAGCTCTTCGCCGAGTTGGGCTGGGAGACGCTATCCGCTTCGGATGAGGTGATGGGCGCGAGTGGAACGCTTGGTCGTGAGACGAAATCCGAGGTGGTGCTGACTGTGCGCTTGCGCGCTGTGCTGGCGCGGCTGAATCCATCACTGCCGCCCGAAGCAATTTCTGCCGCTGTGGATGAGTTGTCGCGCGACCGTTCAGCGATGTTGCCTACCGCTGCGAACCGCGAGCTTTGGGCGTTGATGCGCGACGGCGTGAAAGTGTCCGTGCCTGATCTGGTAAGGGGAGGGCAGAAGGACGAGCGGGTGCGGGTGGTGGATTGGGAGAATCCTGCCGCCAACGATTTCCTGCTGGTAAGCCAGATGACCGTTGTCGGCCAGCTCTATACCTGCCGCCCGGATTTGATCGGTTTTGTGAATGGCCTGCCGTGGGTGGTGATTGAGCTGAAGAAGCCGGGTGTGCCGGCCAGGCAGGCGTTCGATGGCAACCTTACCAGTTACAAGCACGCGCAGAATGGCGTGCCTGCGCTGTTCTGGTCGAATGCTTTGCTGATTGCTTCCAACGGTACGGATAGCCGCGTCGGTTCGCTGACCGCCGATTGGGAGCGGTTCTTCGAGTGGAAGCGCATCGAGAGCGAGGACGAGATACGCCGCGTATCGCTGGAGGTGATGCTGCGCGGGCTGTGCGAGCCTTCGCGCCTGCTCGATATGACGGAAAACTACACGCTGTTTTCCGAGCACAAGAGCGGGCTGACCAAGATCATCGGGCAGAACCATCAGTTCATCGGCGTGAACAACGCCATCCGCGCCATGCTCAAGGCGCGCGAGGAAGGCCACGGGCGCGGCGGCGTGTTCTGGCAGACGCAGGGTTCCGGCAAGAGTTTTTCGATGGTGTTCTTTGCGCAGAAGGTGCTGCGCAAGATTCCGGGCAACTGGACATTCGTGATCGTCACCGACCGGGTGGAACTGGACGAGCAGATCGCCAAGACCTTCGCCGCTTGTGGCGCGGTGAGCGATGCGACCGCCTGCCACGCGCAAAGTGGGGCGCAGTTGCGCGAACTGCTTGCTGGCAATAACCGCTATGTGTTCACGCTGATCCATAAGTTTCAGCCACCAGCGGCTGAAACTTCTCTCACTCCCAGCCCCTCTGATGGAACAACTAGCCAATCCACTAAGCCAGCAAGCTGGCAAGTGGCTGGTTATCCCATAGGGCGAGGGGAGATGCCGGTGCTGTGCGACCGGCGCGACGTGATCGTGCTGACCGACGAGGCGCACCGCAGCCAATACGATACGCTGGCAATGAACATGCGCGCGGCACTGCCGAATGCCATGTTCGTTGCCTTCACCGGCACGCCGCTGATTGCGGGCGAGGAACGCACCCGTGAGGTGTTCGGCGATTACGTTTCCATTTACGACTTCCAGCAGTCGGTTGAGGACGGCGCGACCGTGCCGCTGTTCTATGAGAACCGCACACCGGAACTGCATCTCGACAACCCCGACTTGAACGACGACATCTACGAGTTGATCGAGAACGCCGATCTCTCCGATGAGGCCGAAAGGAAGCTGGAGCGCGAGCTGGGGCGGCAGTATCACCTGATTACCCGCGACGACCGGCTGGACACGGTGGCACAGGACATCGTGAAGCATTTCCTTGCGCGCGGCTTTCAGGGCAAGGCGATGGTGGTGTCCATAGATAAGGCGACCGCGCTGCGCATGTACGACAAGGTGCAGAAGTATTGGCCGAAGGACGACCAGACCGATATGGCCGTCGTGGTGTCGGCAGGGCAGAACGAGATCGAGCAGATGGCGAAGCTGGGGTTGGACATCGTGCCGCACCGTAAGCGTATCAACGACGAGAAGCTGGACGAGAAATTCAAAGACCCCAACGATCCGCTGCGCCTGGTGTTTGTGTGCGCGATGTGGCTGACTGGCTTCGATGCGCCGAATTGTTCGACGGTGTATCTCGACAAACCGA
>Ga0210022_1001255_pt1 | contig 17083 bp, 18 predicted proteins | sample CryGeymeta201520_FD_183984 | JGI IMG/M metagenome (GOLD analysis project Ga0210022, IMG submission 183984) | Groundwater microbial communities from Crystal Geyser aquifers in Utah, USA - Crystal Geyser metaG 2015-20 (SPAdes) (version 2) | ecosystem: Environmental > Aquatic > Deep subsurface >... | reverse complement strand
CTCATTATGGTTCAAGTATAGAATAGAACATGTGTATCACTTGCTTGCTTCAGATAGCCAGGAAGGCTTTACTCTACTTAATGATATTGTAAATGATGTCCACGAAATGGGGGACTCAAATATTTTAGATGATTTACTGAAAATTATAGCGAGTTTACCTGAATATCAAAGATTTTATTGGACACCCTATTTTGAAGGAGAGATCCATTACTTTCACCAAGATTTCGCACAAGCTAAGGCCTGTCTTATTGATGCTGCGGCTTTCCCATTTCCTCAGAATATTTTAGTTCGCATTCTAGTTCTTCTAAGCCTGACTCTATATAAACTTGACGAGAATCTTTTAGCACTCGAATATGGAAAAAGGGCATTGGATGTTTCCAAATCGATTAATGATCGTAGATGTATAGTGTGGCTTTCTGAGACATTGGGATGGGTATACCATAATATGGGAAACATCGATGAGGCCCTTCGTACCCAAGAACGCGGACTCACTCTTGCTACCGAGCTTGAAAATAAACTAGACATTGGTTGGGCATTAAATGGATTAGGGGCTATGTGTCGCGATTGTGGCGACATTTATCACGCTGAGGAGTTGCTTACACGAGCTCTTTCAATCTGGAAAGAATTGGGGCATATTAAGGGAAGGTTTTTAACACTATTTCATTTAGGGCAGGTCTATGCAGAAACAGGACGCTATACCAAGGCAATAAATTACTATAATTCTGCTTTACAAAGTTGGCCTAATTCACATTCAAAAATCATCGTTCAGGCAAAATTAGCAGAAGCCACATCTTTACTTGGGGAAAATATACAGGGTGTTTCGATACTGGAGAAATTGCGTGAAGACGCAGAAAAAAATGAACAGCTATCAATTGTCTCATGGACTAATCTGTTACTAGGAGGTGCATATATTCGGCAGGGGGAATTGGAGAAAGCATACATCTGTTATACACATGCAAACGAACTAAGTCGGAAGATTAATTTTAAATACTATTCTGCAAAGGCACTCGTTGGCATATTGCAATTATCTTATCTAAAACACACACCACTTTTTGAAGTACAAAATGCAGCCGATAATGCAGAAGCCGCTAGTCAAGAAAACAGGCACCATAATTTGTTAGCTGACGTAAACTTATATCGAGGTTTAGCACAATTAAGAGAAATTATTCGCACAGAAAGAAATGAATCAGTATCTGACTTTGAATTAGAGATAAGTGCCTCCACTTTTTATAAAGCTATAGTGGAAGCTCTGCAGTTTAATAGCTATACCTTGGATAAAACATTTGACCAACTTTACGAAGAACTGATGTTTTTGAATATTGATATAGCCCTAAAAATTTTAGAACGGTTAATAATACTTTGGTCGTCAGAGAATCTAGAAGATCAACGAGTAATTGAGTTTGAGTTGAGTCGCCGTGAACGGGACGGGCTTGACAATCATAGAATGCCTATAATAGACAGGATCAAGGGCAAACTTGCGAAGAACAGTGAGTAACTAAGGCATTATATTGACAACATCAATGACTAAGAATGTAAGTTTCACGGAACAATTCTCTTTATTCAAGTCTGGAATGATGGAGATTCAAATATGAAGTGTGGAAATTTCGGATTTCAAGAGATGGTTTACGAAATGCCTGCAAATTTAGTGGACGTAGGTAAACTGGTCATGGACGCAGGTTTCAATAATGAAATGGTGGCTAGACTCCACAATGGGGGGCTACAACGTGTCCCTGTGAATGATGGTAGGCCGCTACCGATCTTGGTCCGAGCAGCAATTAATAAGCTATTAGAAGCAATGCCTAACCTTTCAGAGAAAACTTGCGGAATCCTGTTCGCGCATTCAGTTCCACTATTAGCGCCTGCAAACATTCCGTTCTTATCGCTTTGTTTGGAAGACTATAAACTTGACAAGATACCCCGCGTTGCAATTAGTGGACAGCCATGTGCAATTCTGCATATGGCTGTCCAATTGGCAGGTAATTGGCTAAATGATTTCCCGGCGGAAAAAGGAATCTTGCTTATAGGAGCCGATCAAGCCTATTCGGTTCAAGAGCGTATCTTTTTCGGCTCTGCAATGGGTGATGTCGCCGTGGCATTGTTTGTAAGTCGGGAGGCTGACCACAACCAAGTTCTTGCTACAGTAAGTGAATGTGAAGTAATTGCCACTGGTGGGGAAGCGTCGCCATCGGAAGACATAGCTCGTTTCAGAAGTCTAAATCCGTTATACATACGTCATGCTATTGAAAAGTGTTTAATGGACGGTGAAATAGAACTTGGAGATTTGTCCTATATTGTTCCTCATACTCCTTACACGATGATTTGGGATACTATTGCTGAGCTATTAAAATTCCCACGCCAAAACATTCTCACTGATTATCTGAGTGAAACGGGCCATTTAAACTCAAACGACTCTTTTGTGCACTATCAACGGGCTACTAGGGTAGGAAGAATTAGTGATGGGGATTTAGCATTATTGGTTAATCCAGGATTTGGTGGTACCCGAGGATGCACTTTAATCAGACGGTAAATGGTTGGATTCGGGAATCGATGTACGACTTCAGCGGAAACCGCATATTTGTCCCAATCATGAGGAAAGAATATGACACCAAATAGAAACCTTTTCTTAGATGCTATAGGAAGACATCTTCATGAGCATCGCCCGACGGTACCGGAAAACTTCAACTCTACTACTTATATCGAGCGCTATGGTGATAAGTCTTATTTAGATATTTATGTGCGGTCACGTGGTTGTCGCCATAACCATCGTGGTGGATGTACTATGTGTGATTATTGGGCTAGTGCAGCCTTCGATCTCTCGAAGATGGCTGATTATGCCAAACAAGCTCTTGATAAAATTGATTTTTCACCAACCAGAATTTTATTTGGGCCTTCAGGTAGCCTTTTTGATGAATGGGAAGTTCCAGCATCGGTGCGTCGACAATTCTATGCGATGCTTAAACCTATAAATGCTAAATTTTATGAATTCTATACGAGGGCGGAAACCATTACGGAAGATAAGGTTAACGAAATAGCAAATTATTTAGAGCCATCTAGTGTTAGTATTGAGATGGGACTTGAAACATCTGATCCTTGGAAATTAAAATATTGTATCAACAAAGCCATTGAACCTGGTCAAATAATCAAAGCCGTAAAAATAATAAGGCAAGCCGGATTTAGAAGTTGTGCTTATATAATGATCGGCGTTCCTTTTTTAACTGCGTCTGAGACGGTAGCAGACACTATCTCGACCATCAAGTGGGCATTTGAACAAGGGGTTGATTATTGTGCGATCTTTCCAATGCATGTAAAGCCTTGGACAGTTGTATATTGGCTTTATGAGCATGGTTTTTACGATCCTGTTTCTTTGTGGAGCGTGGTAGATATTCTTTCTGTCTTCTCGCCTGAGGAATTGGAAAATATCGGTATAAGTTGGCATAGGCCGCGGCCCATTGCTCACCCACTATATAAGAAATCAAGCATTCAACCTACTACATGTCCTAAATGTTTTGAAGAAGTCGCATCCGCCCTTGATGCGTTTCGCTTTAGCTCACAGCGAGCCCATTTAATCGACGACTTAGTAAAGATGAATTGTGAATGCAAACATGTATGGAATGACAAACTTGCGATTAAGTCCAATATATCAATTTATGAACGTGTCAAGATTGGTTATCAACTGATGGGACAGGATATACTTGGCGACGAATGGTGGCAAAAATACGGAACTGAGGTAATTAACAATCTTCCTGTCAGGTAATGGATTATGATGGTCGAAAGGTTCAGATTGTTCGGCGCGAATTCTTAACATTGGCTTGATTCTTTCTGCGGACCCATTTTGGCTGATTCGACCTGTCGTTTTCAACCTATAGGTCGGTAGTAAAGCGCAAAAACCGCAATACCGCCGCAAATACCTATTGGTATGGGTACATACGAAAAGTAATAAATCTAAAACACTTCTACATCAATTTCAATTACAGATGATGAGCCATGACCGAAAATTCAAAAAACACCTTTCTAAACCTAGTATGTGCAAAGATAAGAAAAAATCGTCAATTGGTTCCTACCGACTTTAATATATCTACTAGGGTAGAGCATGTTGACGGTGTTCCATTCATGAATCTTTGGTTTCGCACGGGCGGTTGCAGTTATGATCGCCGAGGGGCATGTACCTTTTGTAATTATGGAATTAGTTCGCCGGTATGTGGAAAAGATATTGTTAACTATGTAAAAAAAGGACTTAGTTCGTTAGATATTAACGAGAATACCATTCTATTAATGACGCCATCAGGCAGTATGTTTGATGATATTGAAGTTCCGGACGATGCGTTTATGGAAATACTAAAACTTGTTCGAAACACAAAATGCAGGGCATTTCTCTGTGAGACTCGTGTTGAATATATTACTGAAGAAAAAATTAAGTTCTATGCTAGCGTTCTCGATAATAAAGTTGCTTCCCTAGAAATTGGACTGGAATCATCAAACCCCTGGATATTAAAGTATTGTGTAAATAAGAACCTATCGTTGGATAATTATCGCCGAGCGATTCAATTAATTCAGAAATACGGGCTTGGAAGTAGTACAACCATTATGCATGGGGGACCTTTCTTATCACCGAGCGAAGCAGTAGAAGATACTGTAAACACAGTAAGATGGGCGCTCGAACAAGGAGTTGATCGGACTTGCGTATTTCCGGCGCACGTAAAAAAGTGGACACTGTTGGAATGGCTGTGGAAGCGTGATATATATTTCCCACCATCTTTGTGGTCATTGGTTGATGTTTTAGAAAAACTTGGCCCTGATTTTTCGCCAAGAGTTTATATAGCATGGCACAAAGTGTTTGAAAACCAAGAGTCAGATGGAAAACGATTGGATCCCTTGGATGACTTGGGATTTGTGCATGCTGCAACAACATGTGAAAAATGTCGTACTAAAGTGATTAAATTATTAGATTCATACCGAGACTATCATTCGTTCGCTACAATAGAAAAACTATCTAAAATTAAATGTGAGTGTAAAGATTTATGGAGAGCATCCTTGGATCAACCAGATGCTCTTTCATTGCGAGACCGAGTCGTAATACAATACAGGATTATAGGGAATGAGTTCTTAGGCCATGAATGGTGGACCAAATATGGCCATCAAGTTATTAATGAAGTAAGTTCATCTAAGATTGAATCTACCTGGAGGTAATGAAATGAGCACTCCTAAAATTGCCAACAACACAAAAAACGTTTTCCTGAATAATGTCTGCGCACGTATTAGAGAATCTCGCCCCATTGTACCCCCTACACTTAATTATGCTCTACGAGTTGAGAAAATTGCTAATTTTCCTTTTGTAACCCTTTGGTTTAGAACTCGAGGTTGCCGACATGATTACATGGGCGGATGTACCATGTGTAATTACGGAAAAAGCACACCGGTAGATGCAGAGGACATGATAGAGTATGTAAAAGCAGGATTGTCATTGGCTTCGAATGACGAAGGTATGATGCTCTTGGTATCACCTTCTGGAAGCATGCTTGATGAATGGGAGGTGCCTGCTCAGGCAAGAGAAGGTATATTGCGATTAATTCGAGATACTAACGCTAGCTCTTATGTTTGTGAAACTCGAATTGAAACTATTACAGACGAGAAAATAAAACAATACACAGATGTACTAGGTAATAAGATCAAGTGCATTGAGGTAGGCTTGGAGAGTTCCAATCCGTGGATATCGAAGTATTGTGTCAATAAAGAACTTTCGCTACCAAAGTATATTGAAAGCATGGCTATATTGCGCAAATATCAGGTTGTGAGTATAGCAAATGTAATCGTAGGGAGCCCCTTTTTATCGCCCAAAGAATCTATCGATGATGCAGTAGAAACCATCCGCTGGGCATTCTCGCATGGCACAGACCGAGGTACACTCTTTCCGGTACATGTTAAGCGCTGGACGTTGGTTGAGTGGTTGTGGGAACATGGTCAGTATTCGCTGGTGTCTTTGTGGTCACTGATCGAAGTGCTAAATCAATTAGGCCCCGAGTTGGCACAGAAAGTGACCATATCTTGGTATAAGCTCTACATTGAAAAAATGGCAAGGGGCAGATTAAACTCATCCACGGATCTCGGGTATTTATCCTCGCCTACAACCTGTCCAGTGTGTCATTCAAAAGTCATTAGTCTTCTTGATATCTATCGTGATACTAATGACTTCAGCGTCATAGTGGAATTAAACAACATGAGTTGTGCGTGCAAGGATGCCTGGCGCTCAAACCTTGAGAAGAAAGATCTGTTATCACTTCCCGAAAGGGTGGCAAGTGCCTATGAATCTATTGGGCGAAACGTTTTAGGCGATAGGTGGTGGAACGAAAACGGGAATGGTGTTTTAGAAGAAATCAAAAGTTCACCTCATATTTGAGGCATGTAGAATGAAACGAAACCCTACTAATACTTTTCTCAACTTAGTTTGTGCGCGTTTAAAGAAACAGCGTCCCATAATTCTAGACGATTTAAATTATTCATATCGAGTCGAACGAATTGCAGGATTATCGTTTGTGTCTCTTTGGTTCAGAACCCGAGGTTGCCGGCATGATTACATGGGCGGATGTACCATGTGTAATTATGGGAAAAGCACTCCAGTAGCTGCCGATGAGATGATAGAGTATGTGAAGGTGGGATTGTCTTCCATACCTAACGATAAAGACACTATACTCCTGGTGGAAACATCTGGGAGCATGCTAGATGAATGGGAAGTTCCTGTCCAAGCAAGAGAAGGAATATTAAGATTGGTTCGCAACCATGATTGTAGAAGTTTTTTATGTGAAACTCGAGTTGAGACTATTACAGAGGAGAAATTAAAACAATACGCAGAGATACTAGATAATAAGATCAAGTACATCGAGGTGGGCTTGGAGAGTTCCAACCCGTGGATATCGAAGTATTGTATAAATAAAGATCTATCCTTTGATCAATATGAAGAAAGCATGGCTATGCTGCGTAAATATCAGGTATTGAGTATAGCAAATGTAATCGTAGGAAGTCCCTTTTTATCGCCCAGGGAATCTATCGACGATGCAGTAGAAACCATCCGCTGGGCATTCTCGCATGGCACAGATAGTTGCGTGGTTTTTCCGGTACATGTTAAACGTTGGACATTGGTTGAGTGGTTGTGGGAACACGGTGAGTACTGGCCGGTGTCTTTGTGGTCGTTGATCGAGGTGCTAAATCAATTAGGATCCGAGCTGGCACAGAAGGTGACCATATCTTGGTACAAAACATATACAGAGCAATCAACCAAAGGCCTGCTTAGTGCAGCAAACGATTGGGGGTATTTATCCTCGCCTACAACTTGCCCATTGTGTCATTCAAGAGTCATCAGTCTTCTTGATGCTTATCGTGATACTAATGACTTCAGTGTTATAGTGGAATTAACCAACATGAGTTGCGTGTGCAAAGATGTCTGGCGTTCAATCCTTGAGAAGAAAGATCTGTTGTCACTTCCCGAAAGGGTAGCAAGTGCCTATGAATCTATTGGGCGAAACGTTTTAGGTGGTAGGTGGTGGAACAAAAATGCGTCTGCCCTACGGAATGAATTGATGGGTGAAGTATCCAAACAAGCCTCTGAATTTCATCATACTTGAGCCGAATCTTTGATATCGATATCAACGCCAATAAAATAAGATAAAAATTCTGAATGTCGCGCATCCCAAATGATGGAATACGCGCAGAAACAATGCTATTCGTGGAAACAGTTATGCTATCTATTTTGGCTCTTTGGGATTTCGCATGGAGACGCCACAACAGAAACCAGCATATATGGCATTAAGCGGCTTTTTCGTGTCTTTTTTCCCATATACGCTGACGACCTGCCGTCATACACTAAACAAGCAACCCCATATATGGGGGATACCATGCGAACTACCAGAGAGCCAATATTTCGGTTGCTCGGTTGAACGTTGGGTGGTTAATGTTGTTGGTACAGGTTCAGCCCACCCCTCGACGCCGGTCTTTTTGATTAGTTCAGTAACAGAGAATAAATGGTGATCGTTCGCTTTCACCCCGTCCAGTAATAAAGCCAGCAGGTCGCGGGCTCCGAACGACGTTTGGTTAACAAGGGGATCGATATCTGAAGGTTTAAGTGCTAACATGGTTCCCCTCTCTCTCAAACGCATGTACGAGCCGAGCGACTCCGAATTTAAATATACATGGATTGGATGAAAGTCACATACAAGCGTTGGCATCGTATCCTTGCAGTTGAACCATGAATTTATTTCCCCCCTTAAACAAGCGACATCATCCTCAAAATTATATGGCATGCGTATTAAGCCGTTCCAGTAATGGAAGGGCTTAGGTCTCGGGTTTTTATATTCCAGGAGTGACATGTCTGTCTGCATGTTGTATTCCACGAAAAGGTCCAGGACGGTGGTATCTTGGAACAGATTGTGGGTACGGACGATCTTCGCATCTGGTGCAAAACCCAAGACTGTCTTAAGCACCTCATGGTAGCTTTCGCCGTGGCTCGATTTCTTGAGGAAGTTTGGGTGTATTCCCATCTCGATGGTGGGTATCCCTTTCACGAGACCTGCCGATATCTCGTCAGTGACAAAGAAAGTGGCAGGGGTATTTCCCAGCAGTTCCAGTGTATCTCGTACCACAAAATCAGGAGCCCAGTCGGTATCAAAAGTCAGGACAACGTCGCTCATTTGCTTTGTACTCCGTAATTGCCTTTGTTGATAATCTTTTTTATGCTTATAACATCGTCCCCAATTCCGCTCTCCGGGGTCACTTGCCAGTTGGCATCTGGTCTGATGTATCCGCGTGTTTCCCACCGGTAATGGTTATTGCCATGTTCAGGGGCATTCATGACATTAAAATCGATTGATCGTTCGATCTCATCCATGGTGACACCATTTGTTGCATGATGCATGCTCAGGAACAAGGCATAACTTCTGGGTAATAATGTCATTTTGAATTTGATCTGAGCCATGTAACTGCCTTTATCCAGTGAATAAGGTGCCTGCCCATTATCGGTTGAAAAAGATTGGATGATTTGTGATCCGTCCAGGGTGATTACCCCTATTTCCAAGATTGCATCCTTGGCATCTATCAAAAGATCAAAGGTCATGATGACCTTGAATGACTGCCCTAGGTACAAAGTGGTGGTTGGTTCACCGGACAGGCTCGTTAACTGCACGGTTCGAATTCTGGCTTGACCGTTTCCTAGGCGGGGCGCATCTTTAGGGATTTCATAAAATGCGGTCTTATTGGCGCCTCTTTGCATGTATGCATCAACGATCTCTCCAACCTTCCCCTTGGAAACAAGTTGACCTCTTTCCAGTAAAACCGCCTCATGGCACAGGGATTTGATGGACCCCATGTTATGGCTGACGAATAGGACGGTCCGCCCCTGTCTGGAGACCTCGCTCATTTTCCCAAGGCATTTTTTCTGGAACTCCAGGTCCCCCACAGCCAGCACCTCGTCCACGACCAGGATTTCCGGCTCTAGGTGAGCTGCAACTGCAAACGCCAGTCGGACATACATTCCGCTCGAATAGCGCTTGACAGGGGTATCAATGAATTGCTCTACGTCTGCAAATGCCACGATTTCATCGAATTTTTTTCGCACCTCTTCATTTGTCATCCCTAGGATGGCGCCATTCAGGTACACGTTCTCTCGCCCGGTCAGATCCGGGTGAAATCCGGTGCCCACCTCCAGCAAGCCGGCAATACGCCCCTTGACTCTTACGCGCCCGCTTGTCGGGGCGGTTACGCGCGACAAGATCTTCAGAAGTGTGCTCTTGCCCGCCCCGTTTCTGCCGATGATGCCAATCACCTCTCCTTGTTCCACCGTGAAATCAACATCTTTAAGTGCCCAGACGGTTTCATTCTCCCTGTTTCCATAGTCATTCTGACCAATTCTGAGTAATGGGTTGGGCAGTCCTCGCATCCTCGCCCACCAGATCTTGAGATCATAGGTGAACGTGCCTGTTCCGATCTGGCCCAGGCGGTAGTATTTTGACAGATACTCAACGGAGATGACAACGCTCATGAGATACCCATAAGTTATTGTCGTGCTGGTAATTTATTGAACCATTCCATGGTTCGCTGTAAGCCATCCTTCAACACCACCTGTGAGCCCCATCTGAGTTTTCGCCTGATTTTTTCCACGTTCATGACCCTACGGCGAATATTATCAATGTCCCGGTGGACGACGTATTTCGGTTTGGCATCCACCTGGTAGAGTTCGAGAATATCTGATGCAAGCGTATTGACGCTTGTTTCTATTCCAGTCCCTACGTTAAATACCTCCCCTTCGGCTTTTGTGGAGAGGCATGCCAGGATAGTGGCTTCCACGGCATCGTCTATGTATGTATAGTCCCGCGTTTGTTGCCCGTCTCCATGAATTACGATTTGTAATGCACGCGAGGCTTTGTCCATGAATTTTGCAACTACCCCGCAATATGGATTGCATGGATCTTGCCCAATGCCATAAACGTTTGAATATCGCACAACGCTGACAGACACATTGTAACTTTCATAGAAGGTCTGGCAATATCCCTCGCCACCGTATTTGCTGACCGCGTAAGGCGTCAGCAAGTTGATCCGATCATCTTCATTTATTGGCAAATACATGGGATTTCCATAAACAGAGGCGGAGGAAGTGTACACAACCCGCTCAGGTCGAAATTCGCGCGCCGCCATGAGAACATTCAGTGTACCGCCAATATTGGTTTGAAAATCATCGTAGGGGTTCTTCGTGGAAGCGATGATATTGCGGGCAGCCAGGTGGAATACATAATTCATCCCTTTGACCATCTTTGACACCACTTCGCGATCCACAACGCTACCGCGGACCAATTCGTAATGACCATCCAAACCAGTAAGGTTCTCTTCGTTGCCCGTAAAAAAGTCATCCAAGATGACAACTTGCGCGCCTTCTTTTATCAATTTGCGGACAAGGTTCGAGCCGACAAACCCTGCCCCTCCAGTAACGAGTACGCGTTTTCCATCAAACCTGTTGTTCATACATATTCTCCGTTTTGCCTATCTTGACGTGTTTCCAATTAACGAACCTCGGTAATTCTACATTATGGCTGACAAATAATACCGTCCGCCCCTCTTTGGCCACCTCTCCCATCTTGCCCAAACATTTCTTCTGAAATTCAAGATCCCCCACAGCAAGAACTTCATCTATCACCAAAATTTCCGGGTCCAGGTGAGCTGCCACGGCAAAGGCCAGGCGCACATACATGCCACTTGAATAGCGCTTGACGGGGGTATCAACGAACTTCCGGACTTCAGCAAAATTCACAATTTCATCGAATTTGCGATCAATCTCGCGCCGGCTCATCCCCGAAATTGCGCCATTCAAGTAAACATTTTCACGCCCAGTCAGTTCAGGGTGAAAGCCAGTGCCCACTTCAAGCAGGCTGGCGATACGGCCTTTTACTTTGATCTTGCCACTGGAGGGAGCAGTCACGCGCGAGAGAATTTTGAGCAAGGTACTCTTCCCCGCACCGTTGCGCCCGATGATGCCCAACACTTCACCCTGCTCCACAGTGAAACAACATCCTTCAATGCCCACAGTTCTTCACCATCGCGGTTTCCGTGATCCTTCTCGCCAACGCGAAGCAAAGGGTTAGGCTTGCCACGCAACTTCGCCCACCAGACTTCCAGATCGTGCGAGGAGGTCCCTGTGCCGATTTGCCCCAGGTTGTAGGTTTTGGAAAGATTTTCAACAGAAATGACAATTGCCATAAAAACTTCTTATTTAAGATACTCCTGCACTATTGGCCTGCCCGCTTTGCGTTCGAAATACTGTTGCTCAATCCATTCATATGTTTTTTTCATGCCCTCACTAAGGGCGGTATTGGGTTGCCAGCCAAGCACAGACTGGATAAACGTATTATCGCTGCTACGCCCGGCAACCCCACGCGGTGCAGAGAGATCGTAATGACGTTTCAGTTGAATTCCAGCGATATTTTCGACAATATCAACCAATTCATTGATCGACACCATCTCGCTCGAACCCAAATTGATCGGCGTGGCGATCAATTTATCGCAGTGCATTATTTGATCAATACCACGGATGGCATCTTCGATCCACATGAAACTGCGCGTCTGCGTGCCATCTCCCCAGATCATGATATCATGCTTGCTATTGTCTTTCGCTTCGATTACCTTGCGAGAAATTGCGGCTGGAGCCTTTTCGCGCCCGCCATCCCATGTTCCATTTGGACCGTAAACATTATGATAACGGGGAATAAAGGTTTTCAAGCCTCGTTCGGCCCAATATTCCTGGCAAAACATTTCCGAGAGTAGTTTCTCCCAGCCATAACCGCGCTCTGCCATAGCCGGATACGCATCCGCTTCTTTTAAGGCACGCACATTCGGATCTTTCTGGAGTTCGGCATTATATACACAGGCAGAGGAAGAATATAAATAACGTTGCACGCCCGCATTATAAGAGGCTTCAATCAAGTGGGTATTGATCAAGATACTACGCAAGCACTCCACACGAAAGCGCTCAATAAAGCCCATGCCGCCCATATCTGCCGCAAAATTATAGACTTCAACCGCATTTTCTACAGCTTTGATGGCATTCTCTTTTTCGCTTAAATCAAGGCATAAATTCTCCACCCTTGGAATACGTTGATACCAGTAGGGTAGCGGTTTTTTATCCACTGCGCGGATGCGCGTAAATCCCTGTTCGTGAAAATAACGCACCAGAGAGCCACCGATGAAACCACCAGCGCCAGCAATCACTATTAAATCATCTTTGCGGAGTTTTGGATCAGTTGCTGCTGTCATGTTTTCCATTCTAGAATTTTCTCCATTGAATAGATTTTATTTGAATTTCAAGCAGGTCATTTGGAATGAAATCACGTTCCACCAGAATCTTTGGCTAAATCTTACAAGGTTGCCGCGCGTTTTAGCCCGTCAGATTTCCAAGTCATGCGAGAATGGCCCAGTGCAGATTTGGCCCAGGTGATAGATTTTGGAAAGATTTCCGATGGAGATAACTGTGGTCATACCGCCTTCTCAACCGGTACACAAATTTCGCCAAGAATTCGTATGATTTCATGAGAAGATTGTCCGTTGCCAAAGAGTGCAGGGGTGCTGTTAGTAGATGGAAAATCGTGCTGTAGACCGTTCAGAATACGCTCTGGGTCAACATCCACTAACAGGTTCCAACCGCTCTGCACGGTCTCCACCCATTCCGTCTCCGGGCGCAATGTCAGACAAGGCACAGCAAAGAAATAGGCTTCCTTTTGTATCCCTCCTGAATCAGTCAGGATCAAACGGGCGTTTTGTTCCAAAATCAACATGTCAAGATATGAAACCGGATCTATCAATTTAGGATTTTTGATGCTTCGGCCAGTCTCAGCACAGGTTTTTGATTTTTGATTGAGAAAGCCAAGTTCTTTGATTTTCTGCCGCGTACGCGGGTGAATCGGGAAAATCACGGGTTCATCCATGGATGCCAGCGCCGAAAAAATAGATTCAAGAATCTGCGGGTCATCCGTGTTGTAGGCCCGGTGGATCGTCGCCAGCAGGTAGCCTCCCTTTTTCAAACCCAGGTCATGCAGGATGGTCGAACGTTCTTTGGCCTTTTCTGAGAACATCAGTACCGCATCGTACATCGGGTCGCCGACCTCATGCACGCCCCTGGTCAGGCCTTCCTTTGCCAGGTTTTCGACGGCTGTTTTTGTGGGACAGAAGAGCAAATCTGCGCAATGATCGGTCAGCACGCGGTTGTATTCTTCGGGCATCTCGCGATTATAAGAGCGCAAACCGGCTTCCACATGCGCCAGGGGGATCTGCAATTTTACCGCCGCCAATGCGCCTGCCAGGGTGGAATTGGTATCCCCAAACACCAGCGCCCAATCGGGCTTTTCTTTTAATAAAACTTCTTCGATGCCGATCAGCATTTGCCCGGTCTGCTGTCCGTGACTGCCGGAGCGCACGTTTAAATTAACGTCCGCGGCAGGCAAGTCCAATTCATCGAAAAATACCTGCGACATGCCGTAGTCATAGTGCTGGCCGGTGTGGAGCAGGAACTCCGTGTGTCCCGCCTCCCGCAATGCCTTGCTAACCGGCGCGGCCTTGATGAATTGCGGACGCGCGCCGACGATGGTGACGATTTTCATGAAATGGGATAGTGGGGGAAAGGGAGATTAGGGAACGTGTTCCAGTGCGCCCAGTTTCACCACAGGAGCGGCTAACACTTCCTGGGGGTGAAGAGTTCCAAGCCGGTCTAAATTAAATAGGGATTCGATTTTTTTGGCGGCATTGGCGGTCATAAATTGGTGTCCAAAGTCGCGGCACTCGCGCACGGGTACTTCACGGATCACCAGGATATGTCCGTCGCTCCAGTCAATATAGTCAATATTTTTTATGACTGTGGAACCCCCACAAATGGGACAGAGATGAGTTTGAGACATTATCTTTTTCTTTTGGATTTTATGATACGAATTCGGTCTTGGGCCCAGCGGTCTTCGTCTGGAAAATAAACGGTTACCACTGTAGCCTGGGGAGTGACCGAGCAAACCACATGCAAGGCTTCTCCCTTCGATTCTGTATACCCAAGGAAGATACATTTCGGATACGGTTTGGCATGTTCGTCGCGCTCGATGATCTCGCCTGTGCGAAGGACGTGTTCCAATTCTACCAGACTAACTCCGCGCTGCGCAGTCCCCGCCAGGGGGGCGAAGACGCTTGCTGGCATGAATGCTGATCTCGTAATCGCCCTGGTCTATTTTCTGACGAACGATTTCGAAATCAATCCCCTGCATAAAACGCCTGTATCCCTTGTACCACCCGCTCGATCTGCTCCGCATTTAATTCAGGATAGATCGGTAAAGCCATCGTCTCGAGCGCCGCGCGTTCAGCATTCGGCATATCGCCGGTTCGATAACCCAACTCAATAAAGCACGCTTGCAAATGCAGGGGGACGGGATAATAGATCTCACTCCCCACCTGACGTTCTTTTAGAAATTCAATCAAATTATTCCTTCGTGGAATTTCCTTCGTTTCCTTAGTGTCCTTTGTGGTTAAAGGATTTTTTAGTGACGATATCCTCGTCTGATACAAATGATAAATATGTCTTCCCCAACCGGTCTCTTTGGGCAGGATGACCGGCATCCCCGACCTGTATCCTGGGTCTTCGCTCGCCAGGCCTGATTCAAGGAACAACCGGCGATAAAGGGTGGCGTTCAAAGCGTTCGATCTCGGTGAAGAATTTGACATCAAATGAGAATTGATCCAGCAAACCAACTGAATCCTTCGGGTCCACTGCCGCTACGAGCCGGTTGCCCGTATCACGGATCGCTTTCAGATGACGAGGCGCAATATAGCCGCCGACACCGATGAGAGCAAAGTTTTTTGTCATATTATTTTTCCCAATTTGAGGTATTTTTGCGGTAGGTTTTGGAGAGATGTTCGACGCTGATTACAGTAGACATATATTTGCCACGAATTGTTTAAGATTTTTTGCCACGAATTAGGCGAATTTTACGAAATCCTTTTGCCACGAATTTCTCGAATTATTTTTTTTCATTCGCCCAATTCGTGAAATTCGTGGCAGATTGGTTATTTTTCGCCCACCAGGCTTTCAGGTCGCGCGAGAAGGTCCCGGCAGTTCGCCCCGCGTGCTTTCCGACGGGGTGCCGATCTGGCCGATGCGGTAGGATTTGGAAAGATGTTCTACAGAGATGACGGGCATAATAAATTATGAATTATGAAGGATGAAGGATGAAAGATGAAAGATGAATACGACTAAACCGACCCTGACACAGGCATTGCAATGGCCGAGAATTCGGCAGGCCCTCAGGAAAGCTGTAACGTATACTTAAGCGCTTGATCGAGAGCCAGCATGGAACTGGGCGGGAGAGAACCCAACTTACGCATCAGGCGTTGTTCATCTATCACCACGATTTGATAACACAAAGCGACCGAGTCCTGGGCGAGGCCGCCTTCCCCGGCCGGGATCAAAACCGTTCCAGGCACCTGGGTACGGCGCAGATTTGTCGTCAAAGGCACCACCACGCAGGTCCGGGTAAAGCGGTTCAGTGTTTCCCGTTGAACAACGATAACAGGCCGGATCCCGGCTTGTTCCGAACCGCGGCTGGGATTCAAGTCTGCCAGATAAACGTCTCCGCGGCTCATGCCGCATCCTCGCGCTTGAGAAGATCGGGATACCCTGCCAGGATCGCTTCCGAAAACGCCGTGTCCTCAGCCGCAAATTCAACCTTGAGCGCCGCCGCCCGCTCGTCGGAGATTGAATCCCACCCCCAAGCCAACTGCCGTTCTTTCAGGAACAAGGCGAAATCAAGCACTTCCGCCTGTTGAACAGGCGATAAGTCTTCCACCACTTGCAACAGTTGAAATTGAAGGTTATCCGCTGTTTCCGTCATATTTGATCTCCTGCGTTCATTTTACTACAACCTTACTGCCCGCCACTGCAAAACTCACATCGCGCAAAGCCCACAGTTCTTCGCCATCGCGGTTGCCGTGATCCTTCTCGCCAATACGGAGCATGGGGTTGGGCTTACCGCGCATTTTGGCCCACCAGAGTTCCAGGTCGCGCGAGAAGGTGCCTGTGCCGATCTGGCCGAGGCGGTAGGTTTTGGAGAGATGTTCGACGCTGATTACAGTACTCATATTTTTTTTGCCACGAATTAGACAAATTTTACGAAATTCTTTTGCCACGAATTGGACGAATTTCTCGAATTTTTTTGTATTTTCATTCGCCCAATTCGTGCAATTCGTGGCAGGCTTTTAGCGAACGATGCGTTTCTGTTGCAAAGACTCGGTTCCAAAGTTCAGGATGATCGCCAGTTTCAGGCCGGTCGCCGCTAAATAGTGATGCGCCTGGGCTTCGTGCGCCGCGCTAATGGCTGATATTGCTTTCAATTCGAGGATGATCTGTCCTTCAATAACAAGGTCGGCAATGTATTCTCCCAAAAGCTGATCCTTGTAGTAGACAGGCAGATGTTTTTGTGGTTCAAAATGAATCCCGCGCAGGGTCAGTTCATAGGCCAGGGCGGCTTCGTAGACGGATTCGAGAAAACCCGGCCCTAGGACGCGATGCACTTCCATCGCCGCC
>Ga0210022_1001254_pt1 | contig 17137 bp, 17 predicted proteins | sample CryGeymeta201520_FD_183984 | JGI IMG/M metagenome (GOLD analysis project Ga0210022, IMG submission 183984) | Groundwater microbial communities from Crystal Geyser aquifers in Utah, USA - Crystal Geyser metaG 2015-20 (SPAdes) (version 2) | ecosystem: Environmental > Aquatic > Deep subsurface >... | reverse complement strand
GCCGGGGTTTCGCCGCGAGGCTGTGCCGCCCTTCGCTCTTCGGGCGCTACGCGCCCTCATCGCTACGGCCGGCACAGCCTCGCAAAACCAGCAGGTTACGAATTTACAGAACAGATGTTGCACTAACGATGGCGTTTCTAATGACTGCATAATTTGTGCTGTTCATGGTGATACCTCCTTGGTTGTGGGTGAAAGGTCTAACGTTCCGGTTCAGGCGCGGCGGCGCGTCAGCGCCGATGTCGCCTGGAACCGGTGGTTAGGTGCGGTTTTCATTTTGACGGACCACACCTGTTTGGTTTCTCCGGAGAATACGGAGGTTGTTGCTCTTTGGCATTTGGGCTCACCCAGAACATGAAAGTAAAACGATCCGGGGCCTCGGAATTGGCAACCGTGTAACCGCCTCCCATTTCTTTTTCGATGTTCATTTTCCTGAGCGTTTTGCCGCCATAGAACCAGAATTCATCTTTGTACTTTCCCGGCATTCCCTCTGTCGAAGTTTCGACGACACCAGACGGCGAGAACTTTACAAGCCGGTAACCATCCTCGATTTCAAGAGGCGGGGCACCAGACACCGAGTAGGTTACACACAACCAGCCGGCATAACCCTCAGGTATCAGGTAGCGATCTCGCTTGGGCGTGTTCGCGCCAAGGAACCAGACGAAGCCAACGAAAACAAGCAACCCCGCAACCAAAGACCACAACCCAGCTTTCAGAATCTTCGGCATGGTTGTTACCGCACCTAACGTTCAAATTGAGGGGCGCGCCGCTTTTGGCGCGTCCCTCTCGAATGCAGTGTTAGCCGTTTGGTAAGTGTGTTCAAATTCCTCTCCACCATTCAACCGCCGTATAAAAGCAAGAAGCCCTGCACTACCAGCTTTAGCGAGCCAAGGCCGAAGCTCATGCCCCGCCGCCGAATAGACAGGACGAATTTCAGTTTCGCCCTTCGCTTTGCGTTCGATGTTCTTGTCCTCGCCGTATCGGTGAACTGCGTCGAGCCATTGTCTTAATGACTTGAAGGTATGCAATTCTTGAGGTGTAGGGCGTGGGATATTGGACGCGACCAGGAATTGCCAGTGACTTTCCGAGTGTTCCGGTGCCTCGCTTACCGCAACGGCCACTCCTTCATCAAACCACTGAGGTAAATGCCACCATGCGCTGAAGGTAAGGCGGGAGCGTATTTCATCGTGTGACCATTCGTGAGCGAGAAAATGCCAGCTCAGCCCACGCGGTGAAAGCAGGATGCGATCACCGTAGACTTTCGCCACGGAACCCCGCCCTCCGAAAGCTTCGTAGCACCCTTCGCTAATACATGCGTTGACTATCGGGCGTGAATTCACTCCACCGTATGCGGCACGTATGGCGTTTTCTGCTTTTTCCATAGCTTCACTAAGCTTGATGCGTGTCGCCTCGTCCGCGCCAGCCTCGACATAGATGCTTGGGGTAACCGGCGTTAAACCAAAACTCTCAGGCGCAAGGAGTTTTCCTCCTTGAAGAATGCTGCATCCGCCGATGAGGCTTGCGGATAGGAGAAGAGTGATGATCTTCAAAAAGCGCATGAGCTGTGTGGCTCCGGGAGAAGACGGCTAACGTAAATTCGACATCAAAAGTGAAATATAACCTGGAACCCTACGCCGCATAATCTATACTGTCAATTGAAGTGCATTGATTAAACGGATATATTTTAACGAACATGGCAGACGTCCCGGAAAACACGGCATCACCCAAACCCCGCCTTCTGGATGAGGTGCGCGACCGTTTGCGCCTCAAGCATTACAGCCTGCGTACCGAGCGAGCCTATGTCGATTGGATTAAACGCTATATTTGGTTTCATGACAAGCGGCATCCTCTTGATTTGGGTGCGCAACAGGTAGAGGCTTTTCTGACGGATTTGGCGGTCGCCCGGAAAGTGGCGGCATCAACGCAAAATCAGGCGCTGGCAGCCTTGCTCTTTTTGTACAAGGAGGTTCTGGGTATTGAGTTGCCCTGGCTGGATGACATCGTGCGTGCAAAAAAGCCGCAACGTCTGCCGGTGGTGCTGACGGTGGCGGAGGTGCAGCGTCTGCTTGCCCGGCTGGAAGGTTCTCATGGGTTGATGGCGCGGATGTTGTATGGAACCGGGATGCGGTTGATGGAATGCGTGCGGCTTCGGGTCAAAGATGTCAATTTCGAGCGGAATGAAATCATTGTGCGCGATGGGAAAGGCGGGAAGGACCGGGTGACGATGCTTCCCGCTTCGCTGGCCGAGCCGCTCGGGGAGCATCTCAAACGGGTGCGGGTGCTGTTCGAGCAAGACCGTGCCGAGGACGTGCCGGGCGTTTATCTGCCGGATGCGCTGGAAAAGAAATATCCCCATGCGGGGAAAGAATGGGGGTGGTTCTGGGTGTTTCCTTCCCGCTCGATTGCCACCGACCCGCGCACCGGCGTCGTGCGCCGCCACCACGCCCACGAACAGGCGCTGCAACGCGCGATCAAGAAGGCGGTGCTGGCGGCGAACATTGCCAAGCCGGCTTCGACGCACACCCTGCGCCATTCCTTCGCCACCCATCTGCTGCAGTCCGGCTACGATATCCGCACGGTGCAGGAGCTGCTCGGCCATTCGGACGTGAGCACGACGATGATTTATACCCATGTGCTCAACCGTGGCGGCAGGGGGGTGGAAAGCCCTCTGGATAGCCTGTGACCCAAACAGCCGGGCCCGCCGCGATGCGCCTGTTTTTCGCTCTCTGGCCCAGTGCAGCGGTTTCTGCCGGGCTGGACGAGGCGGGGAAACGCCTGCACGGGGTTTGCGACGGGCGGCGTACCCGCATGGAAACGATCCACCTGACCTTGGCGTTCCTCGGCGAGGTTGGGCCTGAGCGGATCGACGATCTGCTCGCACTGGCCGGGGAAATTCGGGTTCCCGCATTTGGCTTCAATCTGACGCGATTCGGCTGGTGGCCCCATAACCGGATCGTCTGGGCGGCGCCCGATGAGACGCCGGCGGAATTGACGTTGCTGGTCGATGCGTTGCGGGAAAGCTTGCTTGGCGCGGGGTTCCGTTTTGATACCAAGCCCTTCGTGCCTCACGTCACTCTGCTGCGTAAGGCCGATTGCAGGAAAAAGCAGCTCCCGGCCGGGGAGGTCGGATGGCGTGTCGAGGATTTTGTCCTGGTCAGGTCGGTGCCGGGTGAGAGCGGGTCGGCCTACGAGGTGCTAGGCCGCTGGCCGTTATTATGAAAGCCCGCTAGCAGCCTGTCTGACTTGAAGGGAATCGGCTGCAAATCCGCCTGGCCGGTCCATATTTCGCCGCTTTTTTGGTCAATAGAACGACTATTGACCTGCAAAACCGGCAAAATCTGTCCTCGCCCAGCCGAATTTTCGCTTCGATTCTTCAAGTCAGACAGGCTGCTAGCCGTTGTTATAGGTAGATGAAATTTTCCAGGTGGACTGCCAGTTCCTTTTGAGTGGCCTTGGTATAGTCCTTGTCCAGACTTTCGCTGATCAGACTATGCACTTGGGCGCTGAACGTGTTGTTGAGCAGGCCTCGGAAGTGGGGCTCGGCGGCTACGATGAGGCGCTGATACTGGTTGCCGGTGCGGCCTTGCTCGATATGGTGCGCGATTTCACGGGCGAAAATTTCGTGCTCGTGCTGCTTCGGGTCGGAGGCTGGCTGGCGGGAACTGTGGCCGTTGCCGGAACTTTGCATGTGGCCGGGACGATCCGTCATCAGGTCCGAGTTCTTTTTCCTGCTGTTGGGGTGATCAAAGGCGGCGACTTTTTCTAGCCCCTTGTTGATTCCCGTGTTGGCGTAGAGTTTTGCTTCACTGGCGTTTGCGACAAGAATCCAAGTTGTAGTCATATTGCCCTCTTTGAATGGATGAACAAGACCCAATTGAAGCGTACCACCTTATTGCATTGAGTCAAGGCATGGCCTTGATCTTACTCAAACATCACTTTCTTTGCGGCCTCGCGGAAGCTTTCCATGCCGATGTCCGCAGGGTGAAGAATGAGGGCCTCGCCGAAATGGGCGTAATGTTTCGCGGTGGATTTGTTGTAGGCGGGGTCGTAGTGTTTTGCCAGGAGTTCCCCGACCAGTTCGTCCCAAGCCCGTCCGGTGGAGAGCGCCTGCCATTTCTGGATCACGCCCCTGCCGTGGAGGTCGGTCAGGCAGCCGAGTTTTTCGTTAAGGGCTGCCGGATTTTCGAGGAAATGGACGTATTCCTCCTTGAGCAGCGCGATGCGTTGTTCCTGCGCCATTTCGACACGGACGCACTGGCCGTGTTGCCACATTTCCTCCAGCAAGGCATCGGGCGCCCGAATATTGCCGATTTTTTTGCTTTCAGCTTCCACATACACCGGATGGAGAGGATCGAATTTTTGTAGTGCTTGCCAGAGTCGGCTGTCGAACAGCTTTTGAGATGGCTGGTCAGTGTCGGGCAGGTTGCCCAGGATCGAGCCTCGGTGGGCGGCGAGTCCTTCCAGATCCAGTACCTGTGCGCCCAATTCATCCAGCGCGGCCAGCAGGCGGCTTTTGCCGGAACCGGTAGGGCCGCAGATGACCCGGTAGCGAAAGCGGCCGGGCAGGGTTTGCAGCGTTGCCAGAACCATGGTGCGGTAAGCTTTGTAGCCCCCTTTCAACTGCTGGGCGCGCCAGCCGATCTGGTTTAGGATGTGGGTCATCGCGCCGCTGCGACTGCCGCCGCGCCAGCAGTAGACCAGGGGTCGCCAGTTTTTCGGCTGGTCGGAGAAATGCCGTTCCAGATGGTCTGCGATGTTGCGCGCCACCAGTGCCGCGCCGATTTTCTTGGCATCGAAGGCGGATACCTGTTTGTAGATGGTGCCGACCCGCGCGCGCTCCTCGTCGTTCAGCACCGGAAAATTCACGGCGCCGGGGAGATGGTCGTCGCGGAATTCGGATGGCGAGCGCACGTCGATGATGTCGTTAAATTGGGCCAACTGTGCTAGGGTTAGACCCTCGGGGAAAAGGGTGTTATGCCCGCGGTCATCGCTTGTGAAAATCATTGGGTATCAATAATAGTTTAAAGGTCGAAAGATTATAGTATGAATGTCAAGTTAACAGAGTTCTCGCATGGCGGGGGCTGCGGCTGCAAAATTTCCCCGGCGGTTTTGAGCGAAATTCTCTCCACCATGCCGGCGCGTGGAATTTTTCCCGATCTGCTGGTCGGAATCGAATCCAGCGACGATGCCGCGGTTTACCGCTTGAATGCAGAGCAGGCGATTGTCGCGACCACCGATTTTTTCATGCCGATCGTGGACGATCCGTTCGATTTCGGGCGCATCGCCGCCACCAATGCGATTTCGGATATCTACGCCATGGGCGCCCAGCCAATCATGGCGCTGGCCATCGTCGGCATGCCGATCGGGAAACTGCCGGTCGAGGTGATCCGCGAAATCCTCAAGGGCGGCGAAGCGGTGTGCGCGGCGGCGGGCATCCCGATTGGCGGCGGCCATTCGATCGATTCTATCGAGCCGATTTATGGGCTGGTGGCGCTGGGGATTGTCCATCCCGACCGGGTCAAGCGCAACGACCGAGCCCAGGCGGGTGACGCGTTGATTCTCGGCAAGGGTCTCGGTATCGGCATCATGAGCGCGGCGCTGAAAAAGAGTGATCTGTCGGAGGAAGGCTATCGCCAGATGATCGCCAGCACCACCCAGCTCAACACGCCGGGTTCGGTGCTGGCGGCCATGCCGGGCGTGCATGGATTGACCGACGTCACCGGCTTTGGGTTGTTGGGCCATCTGCTGGAAATTTGCCACGGCTCCAAGCTGGCTGCCGAGGTCGAATTCGATCGTTTGCCGTTGCTCCCGGTAGCGCTTGATCTGGCAAAACAGGGCTATGCGCCGGGTGCGGTTGCACGCAATTGGGCGAGTTATGGGCACGAGGTGGCTCTGCCCGCGACTCTGCCCGAGTGGCAGAAAAATATGCTGTGCGATCCGCAAACCAGCGGCGGTTTGCTGGTGGCCTGTGCCCAGGATGAGGTGGAAAGCGTGCTGGAGATATTCAAGCAGCAGGGATTCGATTATGCGAGTGTGATCGGCACTCTCCGTGCCGGCGGGCCGAAAGTCTTTGTCGAATAGGGTTAGTCAAGATAATCAAGCGGGTGGACCATGATGAAATTGCTGATTATTGAGGATGATGAGTCAGCGGCAAAGTTGCTCGGGAACGGGTTGGTGGAGGCTGGCTTTAGCGTTGACCTCGCCCATGACGGCGAGACCGGGTTGCGGCAGGCTCGGGACGGCGATCACGACCTGTGGGTGATCGATGTCATGCTGCCCGGGCGCGATGGGCTGTCGGTTCTGAAGGCGCTGCGGGATCAGGGTAGACGCACACCGGCCCTGATTCTGAGTGCGCTGGGCGAAGTGGACGAGCGGGTGCAAGGCTTGCGTTCCGGCGGCGACGATTACGTGGTCAAGCCTTACGCTTTTGTCGAATTGCTGGCGCGGATCGAGGCGCTGTTGCGGCGTGTACGCAGCTTCGGCAGCGGCCCGGAAACCATGCTGGAACTGGCGGATCTGAGAATGGACCTGCTCAGCCGCAGCGTGACCCGCAGCGGCCAGGAAATCGATCTGCAGCCGCGCGAATTTCACCTGCTGGAATATCTGATGCGTCATGCCGGCCAAGTGGTGACGCGCACCATGCTGCTGGAGAATGTCTGGGAATATTTTTTCGACCCACAGACCAATGTCGTGGACGTCCACATCAGCCGACTGCGTCAGAAAATCGACAAATCCTTTGCCACTCCTTTGCTGCACACCGTGCGGGGTAGCGGCTACATATTGCGAGTTGAACCTTAGGTGACATAGATGTTGCTAATAGAGATTTTTGAACTTTTGTTGCTGGGAGTCATTGGAGGGGGAGTCTTCTTCTGGTGGCGGCAGAGTCGGGCACATCGCCAGAACGAGGCACTGCTAAACAGCAAGCTGGTTGCGGTGACTCAAAGTTCCCGACAGACGGGTGATAACATCGCTCATGATTTAAGAACGCCGCTGACGCGTTTACGTGCTGATGTCGAGGGTGCACTGCGGCATGACGATGTCGAGATGCACCGCGCCACGCTTGAAAGAGTGCTCGACGAAATCCAGAATATGCAGAACATTATCAATGCGCTGCTCACGTTAGGCCAAGCCGAGGTGGGCGTCATGAACGTGAGAAAGAAGACCGTGAATCTGTCCGGTTTGCTGGAAGAACTCATTGAACTGTACATACCTTCCGCCGAAGATCGAAGTCTCACCCTGCAAGGCAACATTGCTCCGGATCTCACTATCGAAGCTGATCGCCAGTTACTGGCACGGATTTTCGCCAACCTGTTTGACAATGAGCTCAAGTACGTTCCCGCTGGCGGTACCATCCTGCTGACAGCCCTCGCTAGAGGGAAGCGTGTGGAAATCCGGGTGGAGGATGATGGGCCGGGCATCCCGGTCGAAATGCGCGACAAGATATTTGAGCGTTTCGCCCGACTAGATCCCAGTCGAACCCTGTCTGGTGGGGCCGGGCTGGGGCTCTCCCTGGTCAAAGCCTTTGCGCAGTTGCTTCAGGGCGAGATTTGCGTGGCGGAAAGCAGTTTGGGTGGGGCGGCATTTATCCTGACGTTGCCAGTATCGGCTGCAAAAGTTTCCAAACTCTCTCCAAAATCAGCGGTTGCGCGGCTTTAGTAGGATGCAGGCCATCAGCCTGAAATAATTCCGGATTTTCGGCAAATCCTTCAAGCAAGAAGGGGAGCAATGGGATTTTATGACGCTGCGCCGCCTGTGGGTAGATAGCCTGGAACTTGGCGGCGTAGACACTGCCATAATTGGGAGGGAGTCGCATCCCGATCAGCAGGACACGGGCTTTGCGATTGCGACATGCTGAAATGATGGCGTTAAGGTTGGATGCGGCGGCATCAAGCGGCAGTCCGCGTAGCCCATCGTTCGCGCCCAGTTCCAGGATTACCACCGCCGGTCGGTGCTCGGCCAAAACCTGTTCGATCCGGTAACGGCCTCCGCTCGTGGTTTCGCCGCTGATGCTGGCGTTGATTACCCGGTAGCCGGGCTTTTTCTGGTGAATCCTCTGCTCGAGGAGAGACACCCAGCCCTCGTTGGCAGGAATGCCGTAGGATGCGGAAAGGCTGTCGCCGAATACCAGAATGACCTGCGCGGATTGGGTGGCTTGGGCGGCGACGCCCCATAGCAGGAAACAGACCATCAGCACCAGGCGCGTAAACATGAATGTATCCCCTAAAGATTTTATTGTGCAGGCAATTGCGCTAACCAAGCAAGTGACCAGCGAGGGCGCGCCGCTGATTATCCTCGACCGGCTCGATTTCTCGGCATCGCCGGGCGAATCGGTTGCCGTGCTGGGTGCTTCCGGTTCGGGAAAATCCACCTTGCTCGGTTTGCTGGCGGGTCTGGATGTGCCAACCAGTGGCAAGGTGTTGCTGGATGGCGCCGATCTGTTTGCGCTCGATGAGGACGGACGGGCGGCCTTGCGTGGACGCCTGGTCGGCTTCGTGTTCCAGTCGTTTCAACTCCTGCCGGCGCTGACTGCGCTGGAAAACGTGATGCTGCCACTGGAGCTTGCTGGGGTGAAGGGCGCTCGCGTCGAAGCCGGGGCTGCGCTGAAGCGGGTAGGGCTGGCGCAGAGGGCTTCCCACTATCCGCGCCAGCTCTCGGGTGGCGAGCAGCAGCGCGTGGCAATTGCCCGGGCTTTTTCTGTCAACCCGCGCCTGTTGCTGGCCGACGAGCCGACTGGCAACCTCGACAGCGCGACGGGTGGGCGCATCATTGACCTGCTTTTCCGGTTGAACGAGGAACACGGCACCACGTTGATCCTGGTGACCCACGACGAGCGGCTGGCGCAACGCTGCCAGCGGCGTTTGCACCTTGATCGAGGCGTTCTCGTTCAGGAACAGACATGAATAGCTTTGCCCTCTCTTTGCGTATGCTGCGTCGCGAGTGGCGTGCGGGGGAACTGCGCGTGTTGGCTGCTGCCTTGGTGATTGCGGTGGCCAGCGTCACCTCGGTCGGTTTTTTTACCGACCGCGTCGGACGGGCGCTGGCGCAGCAGGCGAACAGGCTGTTGGGCGCGGATTTGGCGCTGATCGCGGATCATCCGCTGGATGCGGGTATCGAGCGCGAGGCGCTGCGGCGCGGCCTGCGGACGGCGCACACCCTGAGTTTTCCCAGCATGGTGCTACACGGGGAGCGCGCGCATCTGGCGGAAATCAAGGCGGTGAGCCGCAACTATCCGCTGCGCGGGCAACTGCGGGTGGCGCCGCTGCCCTACGCCCCGGATCGCGCCAGCAGCGAGATTCCGGCAGCGGGCACGGCATGGCTGGACGAGCGCCTGTTTAAACAGCTGGATGCGGGTGCCGGCGCTGGCCTGGAAGTGGGGACAAGTCATCTGGCCGTGTCTGCCGTACTGACCCAGGAGCCGGATCGTGCCGGCGTCCTGTTCAATATCGCACCGCGCCTGCTGATGAATATTCAGGATATCCCGGCGACCGGGCTGATCCAGGAAGGCAGCCGCATCAGTTATCGTCTGCTGGTTGCAGGTGAGGTCGGCACGGTTGAACTTTTCCGCGCCTGGGCTGCAACGCGGCTGAAGCGTGGCGAGCGTCTGGAAGGCGTGTCGGACGCTCGCCCGGAAATCCGCGCTGCGCTGGCGCGGGCAGAGCATTTCCTCGGCCTGGCTGCGCTCACCAGCATCATTCTGGCTGCGGTGGCGGTAGTGATGGCGACGCGCAGATTCATGGCCCGCCATCTCGACAACTGCGCCGTGCTGCGCTGCCTGGGCGCCCAGCAGCGGCTGATTTTCCGTCTTTACCTGATCCAGTTTCTTCTGCTCGGTTTGGCTGCCAGCCTGGTCGGCTGTCTGCTGGGTTATCTCGGGCAGATGGTGCTGGCGCAACGTCTGGGCAGCATAGTTTCCGCCGAGCTGCCTCTGCCGTCGATGTTGCCCGCCGTGCAAGGGATTCTGACCGGCATGGTGACGCTGCTGGGGTTTTCACTGCCTTTCCTGCAACAGTTGAAGCATGTCCCCGCCCTGCGCGTGTTGCGCCGCGAGCTCGGCCCTCCCGGGCGCTTCGGCTTGATCGGCTTCGGCTTGGGGCTTGCCGGTATTTCCGGGCTGGTACTGTGGCAGGCAGGGGACGTCAGGCTGGGCGGTTATGCGCTGGTGGGCTTGTTTGCAGCCACCCTGGCCGCAGCACTGCTGGCGCTGTTGCTGATCCGTGCCTTGTCCGGGATACGTCTACAGGCCTCCGCGTCATGGCGTTATGGGCTGGCCAACATTGCGCGGCGGGCGGGTGGCAGCGTGGCGCAGGTGAGCGCTTTCAGCCTGGGAATGCTGATGTTGCTGCTGCTGGCCGTGGTGCGCGGCGATCTAATGCAAAGCTGGCAATCCACGCTGCCTGCCGAGGCGCCGAATCGCTTTATCATCAACATCCAGCCCGATCAGGTTGAATTGCTGCGAGGTTTTTTCCATGACCGCCACATTCCTCCGCCGGTGCTCTACCCGATGGTGCGCGCCCGGTTGCTGGCGGTCAACGGCAAGCCGGTAGCAACCGGGGAATATCCCGATGAGCGCGCGCAACGGCTGGTCGAGCGGGAATTCAATCTTTCCTGGTCGGACCGGCTGCCTGGGGATAATCAGCTTGTCGCCGGAAAATGGTGGGTACCGGGCAGTGCGCAACTGTCGGTCGAGGAGGGGATTGCCAAGACGCTAGCCATCAAGCTGGGTGATGAACTGACCTATGGGGTCGGTGGCGCGACTTTCATCGCGCGGGTGGCGAATCTGCGCAAAGTCGGCTGGGATTCGTTTCGCGTCAATTTCTTCGTAGTCGCTTCACCCGGCGTGCTGGAAAAATTTCCCGCCAGCTATATCACCAGCTTCCATTTGCCGGATACGCAGGGCGGGCTGCTCGACGAAATGGTCAAGGCGTTTCCGAATTTGACGGTAATCGACGTGGCTGCGGTAATGAACGAAGTGCGCACCATCATGGATCGGGTCGCCAGCGCGGTCGAGTTCGTTTTCCTGTTTACCTGGCTGATGGGCTTCACGGTACTGTATGCCGCGATTGCCGCCACCCGCGACGAGCGGGTTTACGAGACGGCGATATTGCGCACCCTGGGTGCGAGCAGGCGGCAGTTGCTGGCCGGCCTGTTTGCCGAGTTTGCCGGGATCGGCCTGCTGGCCGGGCTGGTCGCCGCGCTCGGCGCGAGCGGAACGAGCTACTTCCTGAGCACCCGAATCCTGTCCTTGCCCTATGTGTTCAACTTCTGGCTGCCGCCGGCGGGGATGCTGGCCGGAGCCGTCGTTATCGGCCTTGCCGGCATCGCCGGTTGCTACAGCGTTCTGAACCAGCCCCCTTTGCAGACGATCAGGGATAGCAGTTAAAATTCATCTTTTACTTTGTCAGTAGGAAACGCCATGAAATTCGGTACCCCGTTGAGCCCCAGCGCTACGCGCGTCATGCTGCTTGGCAGCGGCGAACTCGGCAAGGAAGTGATCATCGCCTTGCAGCGTCTCGGCGTGGAAGTGATCGCGGTGGACCGCTATCCGAATGCGCCCGGCCATCAGGTGGCGCATCGCGCTCACGTCATCAACATGGCCGATGGCACAGTGCTACGTGCCCTGGTTGAGCAGGAAAAGCCGCACCTGATCGTGCCCGAGATCGAAGCCATCGCCACCGACATGCTGGTCGAGATCGAGCGCGATGGACTGGCCGAGGTGATTCCCACAGCGCGCGCCGCGCAGCTCACCATGAACCGCGAAGGCATCCGCCGCCTGGCTGCGGAAACGCTGGAGCTACCGACCTCGCCCTACGCTTTCGCTGACAGTCTGGAGGAGCTTCAGGCGGCGATCGATGGCTACATCGGCTATCCCTGCATCGTCAAGCCGGTGATGTCCTCCTCCGGCAAGGGCCAGTCCAGGCTGGACGGCCCTGCCGATGTAAAAGCGGCATGGGATTATGCCGCCAGCGGCAGCCGGGTGAACCAGGGGCGGGTGATCGTCGAGGGTTTCATCGACTTCGAGTACGAAATCACGCTGCTCACCGTGCGCGCAGTGGGGGCTTCGGGTCGAGTGGAAACCTCTTTCTGTGAGCCGATCGGCCACGTCCAGGTCAAGGGCGATTACGTCGAAAGCTGGCAGCCGCAGCCAATGAGTGCCGTGGCGCTGTCCCGTTCGCGCGAAATCGCAAGGGCGGTGACCGACAATCTGGGCGGGCACGGCATTTTTGGCGTGGAATTGTTCGTCAGGGGCGACCAGGTGTGGTTTTCCGAAGTTAGCCCGCGCCCGCACGATACCGGCATGGTGACGATGTGCAGCCAGATCCAGAGCGAATTCGATCTGCACGCCCGCGCCATCCTCGGCCTGCCGGTGGATGTGAGCCTACGGGCTCCGGGGGCTTCGGCAGTGATCTATGGCGGCATTGAGGCTGCCGGCATTGCCTTTGAAAGCGTGGCGGAAGCCTTGGCCGTGCCGCAGAGCGACCTGCGCCTGTTCGGCAAGCCGGAAAGCTTCACCCGCCGCCGCATGGGCGTGGCGCTCGCCAACGGCAAGGACGTGGATGAGGCGCGCGGCCGCGCCAAGCTCGTGGCGAGCAAAGTCAGGCCGGTAGTCAGTCAACATGAAACGGCGGTACGTAGGAGCGACCTCTCGGTCGCGAATTCAGCGGGTCGCGACCAGGCGGTCGCTCCTACATCGCGCAAATTCAAGGATAAGCCGAAGTAAGATGACAAAAAAAGCGCTCTTTCGAGCGCCTTTTTTCATGGTGTTACCAGTCAGAATTACCTGCCGCGACTGACGGGACGTCCGGTTCCGGTTGCACTCTTGTTCGGGCCGCCGCGCCCTGCATAGCCTTCACGGTTGCCGTTGGGGCGACCTTCATAGCTGGGACGACGGTCATTGTTGCCGAATCCAGGACGCTTGCCGGCAGGGCTGGGCGCGCTGGAGCGCATCGGCCGTTTTGCCTCGAAGCCGGGAACGACGTGCTGGGTGATGGCGTGGCCGGTGAAACGCTCGATCTTCTTCAGGTTCATCACGTCCTTGCCGGAGGCGAAGGATACCGCGATTCCCTGGCTGCCTGCGCGGCCGGTACGGCCGATGCGGTGGACGTAGTCCTCGGCGAACTTGGGCAGATCGAAGTTGATGACGTGACTGATGCCGGCCACGTCAAGTCCGCGCGCTGCCACGTCGGTGGCGACCAGCACGCGGATGGCGCCGCTGCGCATGCGGGTGAGGGTGCGGTTGCGTGCGCCCTGGTTCATGTCACCGTGCAGTGCTGCAGCCTGATGGCCCTGTGCGAACAGGTCTTCAGCCAGCATGTCGGCATCGCGTTTGGTGGAAGTAAATACGATGGCCTGTTTGACATCGATGTCGGTCAGCAGATGCTGCAACAGGCGGTTTTTGTGCGCCATGTCGTCGACGATGTGCAGGCGCTGCTCGATATTCTCGTGTCTGGTTTGCTGCGAGGCCATCTGGATGCGCTTAGGATCTTTCAGCAGGCGCTTCGCCAGGTTTGCGATGGTGCCTTCCAGCGTGGCCGAGAAGAGTAGTGTCTGGCGGCTGGCCGGGGTGGCGGCGGCAATTTTTTCGACATCGTCGATGAAGCCCATGTCCAGCATGCGGTCGGCTTCGTCCAGGATCAGTATTTCCAGACGCGAGAAATCGATGCGACCACGATCGAGATGGTCGATCAGGCGGCCAGGCGTAGCGACGAGGATGTCTACCGGCTGTGACAGCAGTTTGTTTTGCAGCGGGTAGGGCATGCCGCCGAGGATGCTGATGGTTTTGACGCGCAAGAACTTGCTGTACTTGCGCGTTGCGTCGTTAACCTGGTTTGCCAGTTCGCGTGTCGGTGTCAGCACCAATACACGCGGGCCTTTGCTTTTGCTCGGGGAGGGTTCAGTCAGGCGCTGCAGCGCGGGCAGGATAAAGGCAGCGGTCTTGCCGGTACCGGTTTGTGCCGAAGCCATCAGGTCGTGACCGGCGAGGACTTCGGGAATGGCTTCTGCCTGGATCGGGGTGGGGCTGGTGTAGCCGCTCTCGGCGATCGCTTGCAGGATGGAGGGATGCAGATTTAATTTTTCAAAAGACACGTAATTTCCTTAAGTTTAAGGTAAAAATAACGCGCAGCAGGGAATAAGCAGGGCTGGCCCGATCATTAAAGAAAGGGGCCAAGTACCAAACACCACGCGGCGCTAAAACATCGTCGCTAACCGGGGGTGAAATCGTACTCAGGAAATTCTGAGAAGGAAGGGTCAGGAGCGATGAACCAAGGCTGAAAAGATATTGCTTCAGACAAGCGGCGCATTATACGGAGATTTTCCAGAAAAGCCAGAGATTTATGCTACAATCGCAGACTTTTTTAAATCGCAGGGATACACATGTCACGCGCTCAACGCAATATTGCAATCATCGCCCACGTCGACCACGGCAAGACCACGCTGGTGGACAAGCTGCTGCAGCAGGCCGGCACCTTCGCCTCGTACCAGCATATCGCCGAACGGGTGATGGACAGCAACGATCAGGAAAAGGAGCGTGGCATCACTATTCTCGCCAAGAACACTTCCGTCGAATATGAAGGTGTCCACATCAATATCGTGGATACCCCCGGCCACGCGGACTTCGGCGGCGAGGTAGAACGGGTGCTGGGCATGGTCGACGGTGTGTTGCTGCTGGTGGACGCCGTGGAAGGCCCGATGCCGCAAACCCGGTTCGTGACCAAGAAGGCGCTGGCGCTGGGCCTCAAGCCGATTGTCGTGGTGAACAAGATCGACCGTCCCGGCGCGCGTCCTGACTGGGTCGTCAACCAGACCTTCGAACTGTTCGACAAACTGGGCGCGACCGATGACCAGCTCGATTTCCCTGTCGTTTACGCCTCCGCGATTAACGGCTACGCCATGTTGGAGTTGGGCCAGACTTGCGACAACATGCGCGCGCTGTTCGATACCGTCCTCAAGCATGTGGAGCCGCCGAAGGGGGACCCGGATGCGCCGCTGCAATTGCAGATTGCCGCGCTGGATTATTCCAGCTTCGTCGGCCGTATCGGCATCGGTCGCGTCGCCAACGGCCGCATCAAGCCGGGCCAACAGGTGGTGGTGATGAACGGGCCGGATGGCGCCCCGAAAAATGCCAAGATCAACCAGGTGATGGGATTCCACGGTCTGGAGCGGGTGCAACTGGATGAAGCGCAGGCCGGGGATATTATCCTGATTACCGGAATTGAAGAAGTGGGCATCGGCGTCACCATCTGCGACAAGGAAAATCCTCAGGCGCTGCCGCTGCTGTTGGTGGATGAGCCGACGCTGAACATGAACTTCCGGGTAAACACTTCGCCGCTGGCCGGCACCGAGGGCAAGTTCGTCACCAGCCGCCAACTGCGCGACCGCTTGCAGAAGGAGCTGTTAATCAACGTGGCGTTGAAGGTTGAAGAGACCGAGGATGCCGACTCCTTTATCGTTTCCGGGCGCGGCGAGCTGCATCTGACGGTGCTGCTGGAAAATATGCGCCGCGAAGGTTATGAGCTGGCCGTGGGCAAGCCGCGCGTGGTGATAAAGGAAATTAACGGGGTTAAATGCGAGCCCTATGAGGCGCTCACGCTCGACGTGGAAGAAGCCAACCAGGGCGCGGCGATGGAAGAGCTGGGCCGCCGTCGCGGCGACCTGCAGGATATGGCATCCGACGGCCATGGCCGGGTGCGTCTGGAGTACCGCATTCCCGCGCGTGGCCTGATCGGCTTCCAGGGCGAATTCATGACCCTGACCCGAGGTACCGGCGTGATGTCGCACGTGTTCGACGAGTATGCCGAAGTCAAGGCCGATATTCCCGGTCGCCGCAACGGCGTACTGGTCAGCCAGGATAACGGCGAGGCCGTGGCCTACGCCCTGTGGAAACTGGAAGAACGCGGCAAGATGTTCGTGAGCCCCGGCGACAAGCTGTACGAGGGCATGATTATCGGCATCCACAGCCGCGACAATGATCTGGTCGTGAACCCGATCAAGGGCAAGCAACTGACCAACGTGCGTTCCTCCGGCACCGACGAAGCGGTGCGCCTGACCACGCCGATCAAGATGACGCTGGAATCTGCGGTGGAATTCATCGATGACGACGAGCTGGTGGAAATTACGCCCAAGTCGATCCGAATCCGCAAGCGCTTCCTGACGGAGAACGAGCGCAAGAAGGCTACGCGGTCTTAACGGCCTGGTTTTTTAAGAATCCCCGCTTCTCCGATCCACACATCGGGGGGCGGGGATTTTTTATTTAGCGGTTTAGCTACCCCAACCCCGCCGGATAACCGCGCCATCGGTGATGTGTTATCTCTTTTTGAGATATAATCACCGCATGCGCATCATTACCCATCGCCGGATTGTGGCAGCACAGCAAGAACATCCTCAATGCGCCAGCGCGCTGGATCAATGGTATCGCCTTTGCAAGAAAGCCGAGTGGCGCAATTTTTCAGAGTTGCGATCACTCTTCCCCAGCACTGACAAAGTAGGCGATGTGTTTGTGTTCGACATCGGAGGAAACAAACTTCGCCTGATCGCTGCGATTCACTTCAACACAGGACAATTATTTATCCTGGCAGTATTGACGCACAAAGAATATGACCGAGGAGGCTGGAAATGAACGCACGACTTAAAGCAGCAATACAACACTGGAGCTATGTCGCGCCACTGCTGCAACCCGCGCGCAATGCCAAAGAATATGCCGATCTGGTCGAAGCACTCGATGCTGCACTGGATGCGGGAGGCGCTGATGAAACTAACCCATTTGCTCGGCTGGCGGATTACCTGGGCGAGCTGGTTGCCGAATATGAAGCAAAAGATAAGATGCCGCCAGCGGCGACAGGCGCCGAGGCTTTACGTTACCTGATGCAACGCGATAGCTTGCGCCAGATTGATCTGCCTGAACTGGGCAGTCAAGGTGTCGTATCCGAATTGTTATCTGGGCGACGCGATTTCAATGCTCGCCAAGCAAAAGTGATGGCGGCACGTTTTGGCGTTACGGCGGCGCTGTTTTTGTAAGGCTATGTCACTGTTAAGTAGTGGTCTATACTATCGCCATACCAATCAATAAGATAGGTGCTACGATGAAAACCGAAGAATTTCATGTTTTGGCGGCAGAACTCGAAAAATTGACGCCGCATCAAAG
>Ga0210022_1001250_pt1 | contig 17173 bp, 16 predicted proteins | sample CryGeymeta201520_FD_183984 | JGI IMG/M metagenome (GOLD analysis project Ga0210022, IMG submission 183984) | Groundwater microbial communities from Crystal Geyser aquifers in Utah, USA - Crystal Geyser metaG 2015-20 (SPAdes) (version 2) | ecosystem: Environmental > Aquatic > Deep subsurface >... | reverse complement strand
TTGCCTTTGTCTTTAGGCTTGATATCGGGCTTTCCCTGCTCCCCGTTGAGGCGACGGAGTTCATCGCGAAGCAGCTGATTGAGACGCTTGAGTTCCTGGTTTTCCTGTTGAAGCCCCTCGATTAGGTTCAGCAGCTTGCCGATGGCTTCCCGTGCGCGGTCGAGGTCTATGATGGCGCTTATGTCGAAGCTTCTTAGCAAGGAGATGGCTCCTGACAGAGTTTCCGGCGAAACTCCTTGCTCAACGGATGGACATAGACAGCCTTTTTGGGCAGGATCGCTTTTGTGGACTTACTGAGCTTGCCGCGACCGGTAGTTTCGCCGATGCAGCGCCAGTTGTCAGCCTTGTAGCAGGTGCCGCGGAATCGCTGTGGATCGACAAATGTCTCAAGGAGATGTACCGGGTGGGCATAGATATTTTCCCAATCTTTCGATATGCAGCGGCGGTTGAGGGCCAGCAAATAGGAAGCCAGGTTGGAGACCTCGACCCAGGGCAGAATCAGAAATCGACCCTGATAGGCAATCAAATGGAGGTTGCTCTTCCGGATCGTTACATCCCATCCGATAAATCGGTCCCGAACTCCGATGTACCACGGGGCGGAGGACCACAGCAGACAAGCAATCGGCCTGCCATGGGAAAAAGCCACATACTTGAGCTGCTCTCCTACAGGTTGGGTATAACCCAGGTAGTGGTGCTCGCTGATGAGGCTGTTACAGAGCTTCTCCTGCGGGCTCCTGCGGACTTGCTCAAGGCGGATGGGCAACAGCGCATCGATGGGGCCATCAATAGGCGTTTGATCAACCGCAACCCGGGCAGGCACCTTGCGGTTTACCAGTGGATTTGGAACCTTACATTTGGGCGGGGGCAATTGAATCCATCCCTTGGATTCCAGGAGCAACAGCAAGCTGCGGCAGACCATATCTTTCAAAGCGCCATTGGCTTGTCGCCAATTCCACGCCCTGCAAAGCTCCTGAGAAATAAACCGCCTGCTCCCGCAGGGGTTAGCGGAAATGATCCGCCTAACAAGGGCAATATCGGATTGATTGATAACCCGAGCGCGATATGTGATAGTGGCTTCCATGATGTCTGGCAATATAAATCATCATGGACTGGAACGCAAGAGAAAATTCAAACTTTTTTCAAAAAAAATACACGGCTGAAAATTGCTTTTAAACCAGGTTGCTCCCATTTATTGAGCTGATACCTTGAATTCTCCTGCCTATCTGAGAATGAGCACAGAGGAGTGGCTAGCTTTGATAACCCTCTTAACCTTAGTCCAGGGTAAGACGTTTTCAAGAACGGATTTCTTGCCCATCCATAATGCCATGAGGTCTTGTCGAGCCTCTTTAGAGATAAACTCTTCGAGGGAAGACAGGGGCACAACTTTTATTTGGGGATTGATCTGCCGATCAAGATAGTACTTCAAAATGCTGTTCATTTTTCTTTCGACTTCAGATTTCAAACCTTCACCGTCACTCATTCCGATTACTTCCAGATCCGCATGATGGATGCTTACCATTTGGTTTATCATTTCCAGGGATTCCTGGCTCGTCTTATCCTGATCTAGGCAGCAGACAATTTTCCTGACGTTTCGCTCTTCTTTGACAACCAGCACGGAGCAGGCAGCACCATTAGCGAGGCGTTCCGGTACGTTAGCATCACCTTCCCAGAAGCATTGCTTCTGCTCGCTGCACCCGACAATGATGAGGTCGCTTTCATCTTCCTCTGCTTCTGCCAGAATCTGTTTGACGGGATTACCCAGCCTGGTTCGAACCTTGAGGCTCTTCCTGGCACTCCGGCACACGCCCAGCTCTTGCCACACGCCCTTGGCCACCTCGATCAATTCGTAGTCAAACTCTCTATTCAGGTAAGGCGAATCTTTCTCCTCAAAATAGCTGAGAAAACTCTCCCGGTACTGTCCAAGGGCTTTGGCCAATGGATGAGAAGGCCCCCATGCAACAGATGCCGGGTCATGATGGTTCTTTCTCGCTTCCTTAGGTGACAAAACTCCCAGCAGGGTTACGTTTGCCAGGGTGTTCCTGGCCAGTCTCGCCGCTTCCTCCACTGCATAGGCGCTATAAGAACTCCTATCCACCGCAACAAGGATTTTCATGTCAGCCTCCCTTGACTGTAAGAATGTTCACCGCGGACAGAAAAGAATAGGAGACGGAATACGGTGCAGCAATTCCATCATATGGCTCTTTTTGTCTGCCAGATCGTTAATTGAAGATACTACCAGCCCATAATCCTTGAAAAGGTCACTGAGCTTTTCAGGACTGTCCTGGATCACCCGGCCTTCTCTGGGAACCCGTCCACCTTCAACAAGCAGGTTGCGTGCAGAGGAGAGAACACTTTCGGCGTGCTCCTGGTTATGAAGCGTTTGACCGCCGCTCTGCTGAACCCTGTAATAGAGCAGATCCACATCGAACACGCCCCCGTTGAAGATTTTCAGAAAGGTTTTTACCACTCCGGAGGGGTTCATATCGTCAGCCAGCAAGACAGCGATCCTTCCCATTTCCATTAGGTTTTTTACTAGAATTACGGGGCAGAATGCATCTTTATACAGCCTGGATCGCATCTTCTTGTAAAAGCTTGCAGAGGAAAACGAATACAATTCCCCTTCAATGAAGAGGTCATAGGATTCCCTTTCAAGTTCACGGAGGATTTCTTCCTCAGGGTCTCCTATCAGGATCTTTGTAAGAGCCAAAGGTGGGCACGATGGCCTTTCCGCCTGGATAAGCTGGGCGATCTCGTCTTCTCCTGCCTTTAACAGTGACTTCTCCCAGGTTCGACGCACCCACCCTGTGCCCGGCGGATGTCCTGCAGCGGCCGGGTCTTCCACATGAATGGTTTGCAGTGTCATTTTGACCATAGTGCCCATCCGACAAGCGTATCTAAGGGCAATACTTGATGCCAGGTCAGCATTCAGAGAAACGAGCGTCTTCAACATAGTCACACCCCTTTTTTATTGCCTTTATTCCTAGGCAGTTGGCGCAAGAGGCCTATTGCATCCTGTTCTTCAGAACCTTGGCCTCTGCCTTCTTTACTATCTCCTGTATCTCACCCAATTTGAAAGGTTTCGCAAGAAAATCGAACGCACCTTTCTGAAATGATTCCTTGGCAGTCTCCATCGTCGCAAATCCTGTTATGACTATGACCTCTGTTGTGGGGGAGCGCTCTTTTACCATCGTTAAGAACTGCATCCCATCAAGCCCAGGCATTTTCAGGTCTGTGATAACGATTTCAAAGTCTTTCTGCGTTATCCTTTCTGAAGCCTCGGAGCTTCTGGAAAACACCTCCACCTCATAGCCTGCCTTTTCCAGCGCCGGTCTCAGGCGCTTAAGAACGATGGTTTCATCGTCAAGGACGAGGATACTGGTCTTATTTGCAGCAACCATGTTACCTCCTTAGTAAAGTGTGGAAGAAGCTCCATCTGTCCAGGCGAAAGACATCCATGCATTCCCCGCTCAAATGGGTTTTTCACACTCTGTTAGAATGTTGTGGAACCGCCGTGCGCATTCTTAAGCGCTTCAAAATCTTCCAAGGACCGGGTCATTTCTCCTTCACTAACCATCCTTATATCCAATTGTCTTGTGTATGCAACAAGAAGTCCAAGAAGACGCATCTTTCGTTGCATGCCATCTATGTCCAGTTTCTTGATCCGCGCCACAACGAGATCTCCCTGAACATCAGTACGGAAATCATTTTTGGCAAGTATATCCCCCAGGAGCCTGACCCTCCTGGATCTACGGGTGACGTCGGTCACCCCGCCGAGGAATCGAAAGTAGACATAATTGTCATTGGCATTCTTGCTGATATAGGCATCAATCATATTGAAATGATAGCCGAGGCGAAGGCTGAGATTGGCATACTCCTTTGAGATTACGGCGAGATTCTGGCCCACATACCTTGGGGTTGCCATCTTTAGAGAAAAGGTTCGGGTCAGGCTTGACATAAATCCCCCGAAATCCAGTGAGACCGGGTCGGTATTCCATGCTCCTGGAACGATCAGTCCTTCCAAAAACGCTCGCATCGGGAGCGACAAAACGTCTTTCGGTTGCACGCTGCGGGCATTGGCTGAAACCACAAGGCCCCCTCCTATGTCAATCAAGACCAGAGCTAACGGGATGTCGAAATCGAGCTTCCGGCCTGCCGTTTGTGACCCTGCAACATTTGCGTACTCCAGGTGGATCAGTTGCTGCGCCGCCTTTTCATGAGTGAAACGGGTGATATCATGAAATGTCTTGCATGCTTCGGGAACAAAGTCCTTGTCAGAGGGATCCAGGAGGTTGAGTGGAGCAATCCTCTTGAGCACCCTGCGGAGGAGGCGATATTCATAAGTTTCCTCGAAAGCCTCATCTGCAAATTCGTAGTAGCAAAGCTCCGTTACCGTTCCCTCGTATACGACATTTTGTCTGGCGTCGACTGTTATCTCTTGGCCTGACCGCAACAGCTCGGTTGCAACAGCGGTATTCACGATGGTTGGCACCTGGAATTCACGGGCGATCGTAGCCATGTGTCCCGTTGGCGAACCGACATCGGTAATCACCGCACTGGCCTTTCTGATTGCCTTTGCAAGCCTCGGGGAAGTGTATCTAGACACCAGCACGGCGCCTTCCGGAAAAGCAACCAGATCGTCGTCGGTTTTAATCAGAAAGGCCTTTCCCGCCCCAATGCCTTCCTGGGCCACTACTCCCTTGTTCTCGAAGATTATCGGGTACTTTTTTAATGCCGATGAGATATCGCAGGCCATATGTCCACTTTGGGCCTTTATCCTCAGGGGTCTTGTCTGCAAAATGAAAAGACGGTCACTCTGGTCGAATGCCCATTCAATGTCTTGGGGCTTTTTGAAGTGTCTTTCAATGATGAGTCCCTCCTCGACGATACTGTTTATGAGATCATCTGTAAGGGCGCTTCTTGTCTGCAAGGCCTCGTCAAGCAGGCGAAACTCCGTCCCTCCGCCTTGTTTTGGAAAGAGCGCGGTTTCTTTTCGTACGATGTTGATTGCAGTAACTGAATGAGGCGATTTTCGAGCCACAGCATATTCGTCCGCGGAGACTTCTCCAGCAACAAGGGGTGCTCCCAGCCCCCAGTTAGCGGTCAGTAACATTACTTCACGCTCAGGCGACCTGGGATCAAGGGTATAAAGGACCCCACTCACCTTCGTATCAATCATCAACTGGCATCCGACCGCCATGGCTACCTCGCCTTCGGCAAAGCCCTTCTGCCTTCTGTACTCCATGGCAGACCTGGGATAGGTGCTGGCAAGCACCTCTTTATAGCTGTCCAGGACCTTTCCAGGCGTCTCATTCAAAACACTCAAATATTGGCCGGCAAAGCTCATTTCAGTATCTTCACCCTTGGCACTGCTTCGCAGCGCCAGGTGAACATCCTTGTCCCCGGCCCGAAGACAGAGGTCATCCAGGGCTTTGCGTATGGCCTTCTGCAACCCTGGATGCACGGTGCCAGACATTATCAGAGCCTTAATCTCAGCCTCCGCCGCTTCGGTTGTAATCTCTTCATTCTCCCAGGATGTTGCAATCCCCTGAATCTTTTCCTGCAATTCGTTGTGTTTCAGAAATGACTGGAACGCCCGGGTAGTTATGGCGAAACCTTCCGGAGTAGGCAGGCCAAGTAAATTCTTGACCTCAGCGAGATTTGCGTTCTTGGAACCCACTACGTCCCCGAAGTCCCGGGATATGAGATGGTATGGCATCGTGTAATCCGTTTGCGGAATCACCAGCCTTCCGGCCAATTCCTCTTGTATCTCCTGGTGAATGGTTCGAAAAGCATCGTAGAGCGCCGGGTACTTTCCGGGCGCCATAGCGTTAAGATTGTATATGAGCTTGTAGACCAAATCGGCTAATTGCTCGCATGTCGAGCGAATGTACTGCCGGTCAAAAACGTAATTTCCCCCGAGTTTTGTGCCCATACCGGCAATCAGATCCAGGATCTGGTTGTTGAGTGCCAGGATTGTCTGGAACAGACCAAAGAGCGTTGCGAAAGGAACCTGTTTGGAAGGCCCTCTCCCATGCCTCAATGTCTGTTTGAACCAGCCAAAAATCCAATTCATAACTCACCGCTCACTCTCCGGACTCAATTCTAATGTGCCCCCTTGTTCTCCCCGAACAAAAAGTCCATTAACAGACCGGCTGCAATAGCTATCAGCACGGCCAGCAGACCATAGAGGCCCCCATGGTTAAATGAAAGAGAGGAGAGAAGAGCCGTAGCCCCTACCTTCTCAACTCGAATTTCTCTTGTTGCCGCTCCTGCAATATTTCCGTTGTTGACAGCCAGGACCTTGACTTGATAGGTGCCGGAAGGCACTCGGGCCGGAATGAAGACCTCCGTGGCGAACGATCTCATTCCGTTTCCGTTCTTGCCATAGATGACGGGAGCTTCTCTCATCGCATAGAGCTCCTCCCCTTCTCTAAGTTTCAAGAATTCCCCGCCCAGCTTATCCTTGTCGCCCTTATCAGGCGTGATTTCGATCTGCTCCTTGAGAGATTCAAGGCCAATTCCCAACTGTTGCCATTTGACGGGATTCGACCTGGCGAACTTCCCGACTGCCTCGGGATAGTAAAGCATATAGAGCGTGGGCACCTGGCGGAAGGTAACACTCCCCAGGTTCATCCAAAGAACTCCGAGGATGCGTCCCTTTTGCTTGAGCTCCAGATCTTCGCGCTTTCCGGTCAACTGCACAATCACTTCACTGTCTTCGGGAATGGTCCCTGAAACCGATATCTGAGTTCCGTTGAAAAGCGTGCCGATTTTGACCACATCGGGGTCCGTATTTACCGTGACCGGAATGCTGCTATAAACCGCCCCAGTATATGATATCATGAAGACCATGGAAGAAACCAACCATATAAAGAAGTTTTTCATCAATTTAATGCCCTCCTGTGTAGCCTAGCAGCGTATGGGGAGGAAGCAGAAGGTCGACCAGCATCTTGACCATGACAAGAAGGACTATGGAGGCCAGGAGGATCTTCAGCTGGTCGCCCTTTAGGCTTTTGCTCAGTCTCGCCCCAAACTGAGCGCCGATAGTTGACCCCAGGAGCAAGATAACCGCGAGTACAAAATCAACTGTGTGATTACTGTAGGACTGCATGATGGTCACGTCAATGCAGGTGAAAAGGATCTGGAAGAGACTCGTTCCCACTACCACATGCATCGGCATTCTAAGTAGATAGACCATGACCGGTACCATAATGAACCCGCCTCCGACCCCCATAATCGCCGCCAGCACACCCACAAAGCTGCCCAATACCAGAGGCATGAGGATAGACAGAGTGATGCCTGATTTGTCAAAACGGGTCTGCCATGGGAGCCTCTTTACCAGGGCCGCATACATTGACTCCTTCTTGGGGGCAGCATGGCTTTTTTCCTTCTTTCTCAGGGTCTGTAAACTCTCTAGAAACATATACGTTCCGACAAACCCCAACATAAGCACATAGGTAACTTTGATCAGAAAATCCGCGTTACCCATCTGTCTCATGATCTTGATCAACTGGACTCCCAATGTGCCGCCGATGACCCCTCCTGCCAGAAGCAGGATGCCCATCTTAAAATCCACGTTTCCCATCTTGTAGTGGGCCAGGGTGCCCGAAGTGGAAGCGCCGACTATCTGATTCGAATCTGAGGCGGCAGCTACCGTTGGAGGGATACCGATCATGATCAGGAGAGGCGTCATCAGGAAACCGCCACCTACGCCGAAAATCCCTGACAGGATTCCTACGATCCCCCCCATGCCGAAGACAAGAAAAACGTTCACGCTGTTTCCAGCGATCGGAAGATATAAATGCAGCATCATCCTCTCCTTTCCAATGCGGGTTGCAGGTTCTTCTCCTGGACGACCTCTATGCGGCAATCTACCTTGTGGCGAACCTTTTCCAGGAGCTCTGTGAAGTTTCCGAATGAACCTTTTTGATCGCCAGGCAGGCCAAGCACCAAAATAGTAATCCTGTTTTCCTTTATAAATTTGACTAATTCGATATCAATATTGCCATACATAGCAAAGTAATTTACGGAGATCCCTTCTGAGCGCCCCTGCTCTATAAGCGCTTCGAGGCTTTTCATCATGTCAGCCTTCCATTGCTCTTGAGACGCCTGCTCGCCCTTATCAACATCCGAATCAATAACAAACAGGAATGAAACCTTGGCTTTTATTCTCCTTGCCAGGTTGAGGGCATGAATGGCCGACCAGATGTTGCCCTCCGCTGTTTGCAAGACGACAAGAATTCGCTCCATGTGAACCTCCTCACTCAAACGACAGCAAAAAGAGGGCCAACATTTATATTACGTAATATCAAATAGTTGTCTTGATAGATTAGATGACTGGCAAGAAATGTGTTTCATTTTGAAAAATATGGCTGATGAGAACTAACAGCCATGCCCAGATGGGGCACAACGAAAGATGAAAATAAGGGGTTGAAATAAAGGTTTGAGTCACGGTAATCCACTGGTTGTAAAGCAATTCAGGAATAAACTTAACCAGGAGGAAGGCCATGACTCGAAGAGATGATAGCAGAATAATAGGGGTTGTGTATCCAATTTGTTGCGGACTGGATGTTCATAAGGAGAGCATATCTGCTTGTGTTATTTGGGCGGACAAGGATGGAGTAGATCAATATGAGGTAGAGGTATTCGGTACCTTCACGGACGATTTGATGCGATTGCGGCAGAGGTTGCTTGATTATGAGTGCCCGGTTGTTGCGATGGAGAGCACAGGGATATACTGGCGTCCGGTGCATAATGTTTTAGAGGGTTACCTGCGGGTGGTTTTGGTAAATGCGCGAGACATCAAGAATGTGCCTGGGCGCAAGACTGACATAGGCGACAGCAAATGGCTTGCGGGGTTATTGCGTCATGGTCTTTTGAAGAGCAGTTTTATTCCGCCTCAGCAGGTACGTCAGTGGCGAGATCTGACGCGGTTGCGCAAGAAGTATGTTCAGACGGTGGGAGATTACAGAAAGCGCACTCACAAGCTTTTTGAATCGGCCAACATCAAGATTGATTCGGTGGTATCGGATCTGTTCGGAGTGACGGGGCGCAATCTGATGGATTTACTGGTTACCGACCGCAAGGCACTGACATTATCTGATGTTGCAGGATGTGTTCGTGGACAGCTCAGGGGTAAAGAAGCAGAACTGTTCAGATCTATTCAAGGTTTTTTCACAGATCATCACCGGTTCATTTTGAAGATGCTTCTTTCGACGATTGCCACACTGGAGGCACAGATTGAGGCGCTTGATCATGAGATTGGCTGTGCGATGAAAGGCAATGAGCCTTTATTAGAGCGCATGAAGAAGGCGCCGGGCATATCGGATGTTTCGGCCTTTGATATTCTGGCGGAGATTGGCCCCAATCTGGATAGTTTTCCTACTGACAGCTCATTGGCATCGTGGAGTGGCTTGTGCCCCGGTAACAACGAAAGCGCCGGGAAACGCAAAAGCGGCCGGAGCCCGGTAAAGAAGCATCATCTTAAGACCATTATGATTGAGGTAGCCTGGGCGGCTATCAAGAAGAAGGGCTCCTACTTCAAGGACAAATATTATCGTCTTAAGGCCCGGCGTGGTCCTAAGAAAGCAATTGTGGCGATTGCACACCGAATCCTTCTGGGGATTTATCACGTTATAAAGGATGGGGTTGATTTTCGAGATCTTGGGGAAGACTATCTCACGCTCAAAAACAAATCACAGAAGATATTTCATCTTCGCAGACAAGCGCTTTCCCTGGGATTCGATCTGGTTTCTCAAACGATGTAATGAACAATAATGTGTAGAGAAGATATTCATCAGCAAGGTCGATTGCGAACTGAAGCCTGTGAGCGCGTGAACTAACATGACCAGTCAGCTTTTGCACAACGAATTGTCGGCGCCATCGTGGCGACCACGGATATAAAAATCACGTTTCAAGCTGATTAGCAATGGTGAATATCACAACATCAACAGATAGATAGGGGTATTTTCATATAAACCTACTGGAATCGATTAGTCTTCCAAGGATAAGAGGAGTCGGTGGCGTTTCAATTTGAAAACTAATCCCCTTTCAAAAGGTTGTACTTTCGCATCTTTCGCCACAAAGTAGTACGAGGCAAATTGAGGATTTTGCTGCTCAGGACCTTGTTATGATCTGTCTTTTCAAGGACCCTGGCGATGTGCTGCTTTTCCAGCTCTTCAAGGCTAAGCAGTCCTTCGCCGTCCAAAGAGCTGAATTCGAGTTTTTGAAGGTCTGATGGGAGGTCCTCTGTTCTGATCATCTCTCCCTCAGCTAGGGCTACAGCTCGTTGAACTATGTTCTCCAATTCACGTATATTTCCCGGGAAATTATAGTGCAGAAGGATATCCAAAGCCTGCGGAGAAATTCGTTTAACCTTCTTTCCGAATGGTCGGCTGTATTTTTCAATGAAGTATGAAATCAGGAGAGGGATATCGTCTTTCCTCTCCGCGAGTCTGGGAAGATACAGAGTGACGACGTTCAGGCGGTAGAAAAGATCCTCCCGGAATGTCCCTTCGGAAGCAGCCTTCTTGATGTCTCTGTTGCTGGCTGCAATCAGACGAATATCCAGTTCGACGGGCCTGGTCCCGCCGACTCTCAGAATCCTTCTCTCCTGAATAACCCGCAAGAGCCTCACCTGCATGGAAGAGGGCATTTCACCTATTTCATCCAGAAACACCGTGCCCCCGGCTCCTGACTCCAAAAGACCTATTTTGGTTATAGTCGCCCCGGTGAAGGCTCCCTTTTCGTGCCCGAAGAGTTCGTTGCAAATCAGTTCTTCCGTGAATCCACCGCAGTTGAAGGAGACGAAAGGTCCGTCTTTCCGTGGGCTCAACCTGTGGATGGATCTTGCAACTAACTCTTTCCCTGTTCCGCTTTCTCCCTGCAGCAGGACATTACAATTGACCACGGCAACCTTTCTGACCATGGAGAATATCTCCTGCATGACGCCGCTATTGCCTATAAACCCGTCGAGGGGTCCCCCGCCGCCCAGAGCTTCCCTCAGGAGCCGATTCTCCTCGCGAAGCCCTATCTTCTCCCTCGCACCACCGGCAAGCGAACGAATTTCCTCCAGTTTGAATGGCTTTGTGACGTAATGATAAGCTCCCCTCCTTATGGCCTCGATCGCAGAGTCAATGGACCCGTGGCCTGTGATAATTATGACCTCCACATCTCTTTGAGATTTCTTTATAATTGCTAGTACTTCGATGCCGTTTGCATCGGGGAGCATAACGTCGAGGAATACTATAGGAAAAGGATCGCGCGCAAAGGATTCAAGAAAGGAACGAGCCGACTGAAAAGCCTCTACCTCAAAGCCGTCCTTCTCAAGTACCCGCTTGAGGCGAGCGCATACAGTCAATTCATCGTCAACCACTGCAACCCTAGGCATCCTAAATCACTCTCTTATTATCGGCAATGGGTAGATTAATGAAAAAAGCCGTCCCCTTGCCCACCTCGCTTTTAACTTCGATGTAGCCACCATGGGTCTTTATAATCCCGTATGTCAGAGACAGACCGAGCCCGGTTCCTTCACCCACAGGTTTGGTCGTATAAAAGGGATCGAAAATGTGTGCTAAATCCCCTGGCTTTATGCCTGAACCAGTATCTGCTATTGCTACTCTTATGTAACCCTCTTGAGCCTTTTCAGTTCGGATGGAAATAAGGCCTCCCCTATCAGTGGCCTGGATCGAGTTGAGGATGATATTAAGGAATGCCTGCTGCAAGTCCTGGCGCTTTCCACGGATGGCCGGCAAGTCATCCGCGATCTCCTTTTCCATCTGGATTCCCTTTACCATGATCTGATTCTTCACAAGCCTCACAGTGCCTTCGAGGACATCCTTGACGCTGAGATGGGTCAGGAACGGGCGTTCGGTCCTGGAAAACTCCAGGAGATTCTTTACGACGTGACTAGCCCTGTCTGCCTGATGAATAATGTCCTGGATCATCTCATGCGCTTCAGTATTATCCGTGCCGGGGTATTCCAGAAGCAGACTCTCCGCCGTTATTGATATATTGTTGAGAGGGTTATTCAATTCGTGGGCAATACCAGAGGTAAAAGTCCCAATGGAGGCCATTTTCCGGGATTGCAGTAATTGCTCCTGCCCTGATTTGATCTCTTCAGCCATCTTGTTGAAAGCCGCTATCAATTGTGAAATTTCATCTTGACCTTTGGCATTGTAGGGGATGGGTTCGAAGGTCTCCTTTGCAACCTGGGCCGTTGCTTCCTGGACAATGGCGAGGGGTTTCAGGATGCTTCTGGTAATGAGATGGAACACAAGGAGGACGAGGACGGCAAAAGTACCAAGGAAAGCTAAAGGCACACCAAGGGTTCCGGTCAGAGTCTTTTGAATGAGCTGCCTCTTAAGTTTTTTCAGCATCTGAGCGAAATCTACAAGGGCCTTTCCCTTTTCTCTGATTTCAACTACGTCTATCTGACCCTCTCCCTGCTTGCTTAAATCGGCGATCTTCTCGAGACTAAGCTTGTAGTCATACAACCTCTCCTCGAGATTCCGGTAACCTCCCCCTCCGGCCACGCGCTCAATACTCTCCGCAAGCTTTCTTGCCCCGTCTTCCACCCTGAAAAGGTAGAAGATCGTCTCGTGCAGGCTGTCAATATCTCTGGTAAAAATAAAGTTCTTTTCATATCTTCTCAATTCAAGGATATTGTTGAGGAGATCGTCAAAGTGCTCGACGGTGATCAGCTTTTGCTCAAGAGAAAAGATGTTCCTGTAATATAAAAGCGTTAGGACACCAATGAAAGAAAAGCACACGAGAAAAAAAACAGTTATTTTTCCTTTGATGGTCTTAATGTCCTGTCCCCTTTCAATCCGACCGCTCTTGTTAGAAGCCGGCAGCAGCGGGACCTCACCCTACCGGGAGCCTCATAATTAGCGTTTCAGTGTTGTACAGTAAGAGAGTTGGTTTCAACTCTCAGGCACAATTACTATGCCGGAATACAAAACTTTGGCGGCGATTCCCTAATTGGCCTTACGCCAAGCTGGAAAGTCGACAGCCCTTGCCAAAGCTGTTCCCGTAATGATTAAACGCGGTGCGTGTACTCTATCAGAGTACTCCGCAATTTTCATGCCGTCAATCGCCCGGGCGTCTTCTCAGATTGATAATGGACAAGACTTCTTATCTAGTGTCCATCCGGAAATAGCAGTTTTTGACCAGCATAGGCGAGACCAAAATCCTCCTGCCTCCGAGATTTTTTGACGGAGAGAAGTTTCTTGAGTTTTTGGCCTTCTATATGCTCAGATTATGTATTTTTAGACAAACCTTTCCCTTTAGCTTCAAAATGTTATCATTTGGTTGAAATGCTGTTTGATTCAAGTGGCAGTTTCGCTCCTCGCTATAGTGAATAAATTGGCCGCTACAATCGATGTCCACACGTAGCTCTTGAAGGAGTTAAAGGACTTCCATGTGCACCTCGTAAGTCCGAAACCTCGCTTAAGACAGGAGATTCCAGCCTCAATACCGGCGCGGAAATTACGCAACTTGTTGTAGATCCATGCACTTTTGCACATATCCTCTTCTTTAAGGCCTCGCTTCTTGGCAAAGCACACATCCTTTATTCCTCTGGATTTGGCCGCCTGCAGATTCGCCTTGGAAGCGAAACCCCCATCCAGGGCCACCTTTTGAGGATAGCGACCATAGACCTGTTCATGACGGTCCAGCATCTCTTGCGTCAAGCTGGTATCAGCGGGATTGCCTTCAACAATCAAGCAGTCGGTGATGAGATTAGACGGCCCGCCACTCAGGCATATCTTATGACCGAACAAAGTATCCCTGCGATCTTTGATGATGATATCCGTGTGGGGCTCGAAGATGGATACAATCTTCTCGCAAGCAGGTACCTTTTCACCATTGATCACCCGGCGCCGGGTTTGGTCAATAACCTTTTCAGCCAGGGCAATAACCCCCTTGATTTCTTTCTTGATCCCTTCTGCCATAATCGCTTTCATCGGGTCCACAAAAACACTTGCCTCCAGAATAGACACTGCACTGTGTCCATAGCCAACTGTCTTTTCCGTAACAACAAGAAGATCCTTGTATCTTTCCGTACGGATCTTCTTATTCCTGGCATTCATCACGCCGAGCATTCTTCGCTTGGCTCTCTTGCAGTGATCTGTAAATTGCAACCGTGTCTCTTGTAATCCCTCCTTGATAGCAACAAAGTTACGTGTAAGTACACGCACACAATCCCACAACAGCGATGAATCAGCCGGATCGTGGATATTGGTTTCAACTACTGTACAGTCTATCCGTGAGTGTTTGCCTGCCTCGATCTTTTTGTCCTCACTGTATGCCACTATAAGTCTATTGACACTTTCCATTGTCGCAGCAGAAATAGCTTTGATATTGCTGCAAAGGGCCGTCTTCTTGAATCCTTTTTCGGTTATGCCAATTTTGCAAAAACTTCGGTAGGTTCTGGAGTCAACAAGATGAAAGGCAAGTTCCTCATAGCTGAACCCCTCTCTCTGTTTGATGATGGCGGCACGCAGAACTTGTTCGGCGCTCATGCCCTGCGCTCCCTTGTCTGTCTTTTTAACCCCATGGGTAAGGTCTTGCAAAATCATCTCGTTTATAGTAGGAATGCTCTCAAGGATTCCACTGATCCTTTTGTAATCTTCGGCGTGAGGATGCTTAATACCGTCATCCATCAAGGGCATCTGCTGTTGGTATTTTTTGCGCATTTTTTGGTGGCCTTTTCCTGTTTGTTATCGTTATTTCAGTTGGTTGAATAACTTTATAACAAAAAACATCGAAATTGTCCACCTTAAAATGCGCTTTTTTTCATTTTTATCAGTAAATTACCTTTTCCGGATGGACACTATCTATGTATTTGCCTTCCATACTAATTTTGAGTACAGACGGCAGATCAGAGATGCAAACCCGCACCTGTTCCCTCCGCTTTGGTCAGGCCAGCATAACTTCTTATATTGTATAGCTCTTCGACACTTTTCCAGAGACCGAGGCTAGAACCTCTGTGCCTTTGTCTCCGAATCTGACCGCCTCAAGATTTTTCGAAAGGCTGCGGTGGACCCCAAGAACTGGACAATGTGGTAAGCTCTGAGTCGCAACCTGAAAGGAGCTTTGCATGATCAAGAAACGTAAACAGTACAGTGCGGAATTCAAAGCGAAAGTGGCGCTGGCGGCCATAAGGAACGAAGCGAGCACCGCCGAGCTTGCCGCAAAATATGAAGTTCATCCCGCCATGATCGGGAACTGGAAAAGGGAGCTGATCAAGGGGGCTGCCGAGTTGTTTGACAAGGGCCAGAAAGCCAAGAAACAGCAAGAGGCCACGGTCGATGAGCTTTATCGGCAGATCGGGCAATTGAAGGTGGAAAATCATTTTTTGTCCAACGCACCTGGTCCACCGCCACGAGATGAAGTGTTTTCCTTGCAACGCGCTCGGTCAGCTTTCATACAATTTCTTTATCCTCTCCAGTTCCGCTTTTAGCTTATTCACAAGCCTCTTTGGCTTTATGAGCCTTGCCTCACTCCCGAATGATAGCACCCATGACATGACCTCAGGCTCAGATGTAGCGGTGAAAGTAAGTCTTATGGAACCCTCACCAGTTTTCCGGATTTTCTGATCAGGACTCCAGATCCTCTCAGCCACATAGATAGCTGCATATCCGGTAAGCTCTGCCTCAACTTTAAATTCATTACCCTTGATAAGGCCAAAGTGCCGGTTGAAAACCTTGTCAAAATCATATTCAGGCGGGATCTCGAAAAACCATTCGGTTGTCTCCGCCTTCTCGATCCTGTGAACGGCAAGAAGCGGGTAGATCCTCTTCATAATCAAATGGTATGACTACTTACTCGGTATCGAAGCTGCCGCACTTAGCGCACCGGTCATAGATCTCACGCTTGAATCGGTGCCCGCAGACCCGGCATTTCATCTTCTTCTTGTCACTCCCGGTAATCTCATCCTGGGCGTCGTCGCTCAGGAACAGGTAGGCGCTGGCCGGGTTAGAAATGTCCGCCGGATCGAGCCCTCCAACAGGATCTATCCCAGACATGCTACTGTCGCGGTTAGCATCGTTGGCAATCTCCCTGAAGTCATTATCAAATTCGTCGTCCCAGCCCATCGGACACCCCCTTGATTTGCCGAAAAGCTTCTTATAGTTGGAGAGTTATCGTTATGCAATTCAGTCAATTTCCGATTTTGATGGCCCCACCGCCTCTAAAGGTCGCCGTGTATGGAAAGGTCCTTTGCCCAAATTTATAATGCCATTTCTCTTTCCTTAAAGACAATCCCATCTTACAACATCTTTGTTGCGCAGTTCTCCGCACTTGGTTCGTGTCAATTCATTTGTCCCGTTTTTTTCATCATATCATTATGTTGAGCTTATCAGTTACCGCCCTGATTCCAATTATTAAGCTGGATCATATCAGGTAAGTTTGTCAGATACGGTCAAAACCGCAAAGCTTTTTTGACTTTCTTTCATTTTTTTGTTCTCGGATTGAGATCTTTTTATCAGATGAGTTCTGCAAGGATGGAATGATGGCCTAATCTACCGGTTTGGCTTTGCCTCCGTGTATTTGCTTTCATATAGAGGGCATGCCCCAGGACAAAGGGGATATTTTCCCTGCAACAGAGGTCAGCAATCCAGTACCAGGTGAACATGCACTCGACAGCTACAACGACGTCTTCCCTGAAAGGCTCTATAGACTTGACGAAGACCTCGGAGTCGGTATTAATGTTTAGGTGCAATCTGATCTCTCCAGTTTGATCCAGGACACAGAGATACATTTGTCTGGCATGAAGATCGATTCCGCAATAAAATTTGTGCTGTTTGGTGTAGAATCTCATACGGCTTCCTCCTCTGGTTTGAAATGTGGTTTTATCAAAAGGCGTTTTATCATGCCTCAGGAGGAGGCCTTAAACAGTATCAACTGCTACAACCTGACAGCGCTAATGTCACGGTTTGTGCTGTTCGATTCGCTTACGCACGCACAAACCGCGCCAGTCTTACGCGCTGCAGGTTAAGCAAATGTTGGGTGTGATTGACGAAAAATTCCGGTCATAAGTGCAAGAATATGGTATAATTTGAAACATGAAAATCGAATGGGATCCGAAAAAGGCAAAATCCAATTTTGAGAAACACGGAGTCTCGTTTGAGGAGGCAGCAACCGCCTTGAGTGACCCCATGGCTGCGACCGG
>Ga0210022_1001249_pt1 | contig 17179 bp, 16 predicted proteins | sample CryGeymeta201520_FD_183984 | JGI IMG/M metagenome (GOLD analysis project Ga0210022, IMG submission 183984) | Groundwater microbial communities from Crystal Geyser aquifers in Utah, USA - Crystal Geyser metaG 2015-20 (SPAdes) (version 2) | ecosystem: Environmental > Aquatic > Deep subsurface >... | reverse complement strand
GGACGTGTGCGAAATCGGCGTGGATGTCGGGCAGATGCGCAGTTTTCTGAATGCCGCTGTAGCGTTGGGCGCGGACAAAGTTGAGCTGGCAAGCTGGGATGCGGTAGATGCGCTGATCCGCGAGGACATTCTCAAACCGTTGGGCTATAAACAGTTCTATCAGGTTGACCTGGAAAGCCCGGAGTTTGCCTTGAACGATGACAAGCAATATGACGTGATGATATTGCTGCATGTGCTGGAACACTTGTTCAAGCCGGAAGCGTTGATTGCGAAAATTGTCCCGCACCTCAAGCCGGGCGGCATTTTGATCGGCGGTTTCCCTTCCACGCCCGAATGCTTTGCGCGATCCCGCGAAGACAAGATACGCAAGACGGCGGGCAAGTTTGGCCATGTCAGCGTGTTCTCGCCCAAGCGCGTGCGCGACATGGCTGCGGCCAACGGGCTGGAAGTCGAATTTTTGACGGGCGCTTTTTTCATGCGCAAGAAAGGCTTCTTCCTGGAAAACAGCAAGCTGTGGATGCGCTTCAATCTTTGGTTTGGTGCGATGTTCCCAAGCTGGCCTGGAGAACTTTACTGGATATTGCGCAAACCGTTGTAGGTCGTGCTTAGCCCGATCATTTCGATAAACTCGGAGCAGGCATGGTGTGATGCAGCACCACTCGGTATGATGGCAAAATGAAGCCTGAGGATATTCAAACGGGAGAATGGCAAATGAATGTTCGTGTGGAAACGTTTATTGAGCAGGCAAGATGCATGACTCAGGAGGAGCGTGTTTCGGTTCTCGATGCACTACAGGAACTCGTTGTGCCACCGAATCCTGCCTGGCAGGAAAGGTGGGCGTTGGAAGCATCTGACAGGATTGCAGCTTACGAGCGCGGAGAGATTGAGGCGGAAGACTTTGATCCCGTTATGGAGCGGCTGCGAGTGGCGTTTCTCGATAAATGAGAGTCAGGCTGCTAAAAATTGCGAGTGAGGAGTTAAGCGAGGCATTGTCTTGGTATCGTGAACGTAGTCCGGCGTGTCGCCGAGGAATTATGGTTACGTGTTCGTGACGCGCGCCGATCAATTCTCTTGTACCCGTTGGCTTCGCCGTTGATTGAACAGAGAGTGCGGCGTTTCGTTTGGTCAGGTTTCCCTTATGACCCGATTTACGTTGTACTCGACGACGAAATAATCATCGTGGCTTTTGCACACCACAGTCGGCAGCCTTGTTATTGGAAATCGCGTTTACAAAGCGAATCGGTTTGATTTTTCTGATTTTCTGGATTTTTTATGTCTTTATTTTTACCGATTGTTTAAATGAATTACTCCGAACTGGCACCAAGTTATATCCGCGCGATTGCGCCTTATCAACCCGGTAAACCGATTTCCGAACTGGAGCGGGAACTCGGGGTAATGGATATCGTCAAGCTGGCCTCGAACGAGAATCCGCTGGGGGCTTCGCCCTGTGCGCTGACCGCTGCGCGTGCCGCACTGGATGAAATCAGCCTGTATCCCGACGGCAACGGTTTTGCGCTGAAAGATGCGTTGACCAAGCGCTACGGCGTAGCACTCAACCAGGTGGTGTTGGGCAACGGCTCGAACGATGTGCTGGAGTTGACGGCGCACGCTTTTTTGACGGTGGGCGACCGCGCGGTCTATTCCGATCATGCGTTTGCCGTGTATCCGTTGGCAACGCAAGCGGTGGGTGCGACGGGCATCAGCGTAAAAGCCCAGGATTACGGCCACGATTTGACTGCCATGCGCATGGCAGCGGTGGCGCACCAGGCCAAGCTGATTTTTATCGCCAACCCGAACAATCCGACGGGCACATTCCTGTCTGGCGAGGCGCTGCATGAATTTTTAAGCCTGTTGCCGCAGTCTATTTTGGTGGTGCTGGACGAGGCCTATAACGAATATCTACCCGAAAGCTGCCGTTACGACAGCGTGAGCTGGCTTTCCGAATTCCCTAATTTGTTGGTTTCTCGAACATTTTCAAAGGCATATGGGCTGGCAAGTTTGCGCGTCGGTTATGCCCTGGGCAACCCGCAAGTCATTGACATGCTCAACCGTGTACGCCAGCCGTTTAACGTCAACAGCGTGGCGCAAGCCGCTGCGGTGGCGGCGTTGCAGGATGCGGAATTTGTGCAACGCACTTTTGAGCTAAACCTGCAAGGGATGGCGCAACTGACCGAAGGCTTGCGGGCTCTGGGGTTGCAGTACATCCCGTCGTTCGGCAATTTTGTCAGCTTTCATATTAGAAATGCGGTACAGGTTTATCGCCGCTTGTTGGAACTGGGCGTGATCGTCCGCCCCATCGGCAATTACGCCTTGCCGGACTATTTGCGCGTAAGCATCGGTCTGGAATCACAAAATCAGAAATTTTTGTCTGCAATGAAGCAGATACTTGGAGAAGAAGCATGATTATAGTAATGGGCAGGGAAGTCACCGATGAACAAATTGGCGCGGTGGTAAAAAGGCTGGAAACAGCGGGCTTGAAGGCTAATATCTCGCGTGGCGTTGAACGCACCGTGATCGGCGCAATCGGCGATGAACGCCAGTTGACGGAAGAAATGTTTACCTCGTTGCCGGGGGTGGAAACCGCGATGCACATCGCCAAACAATACAAGATCGTGTCGCGCGAATCGCACCGCGAAAACACCGTGATAGACATCGGCGGCATCAAGCTGGGCGGCAACCAGATTCAGATTATCGCCGGGCCCTGTTCGGTCGAGACGCAGGAACAAATGGATTTGTCGGCCAAATATGTGGCGGAAGCGGGTTGCCGTTTAATGCGCGGCGGCGCGTTCAAGCCGCGCACCAGCCCTTACGCCTTTCAGGGCAAGGGCGTGGAAGGGTTGAAAATGTTCCGTCAAGCGGCGGATCGGTACAAATTGCCTATCGTTACCGAGTTGATGGATGTGCGCCAGATTGACGCATTCATGGAATACGACGTGGACGTGATTCAGATCGGCACGCGCAACATGCAAAACTTTGATTTGCTTAAAGAAGTCGGGCGCATCAACAAGCCGGTCATCTTGAAGCGCGGCATGTCGGCGACGATTTCCGAGTGGCTGATGTCGGCGGAATACATCGCGGCGGGCGGCAATCACAACATCATCTTTTGCGAACGCGGCATCCGCACCTTCGAGACCGCTTACCGCAATGTGTTGGATGTGACCGCTATCCCAGTGCTGAAAAAGGAAACCCATTTGCCGGTGATCGTGGATCCTTCCCACGCGGGCGGCAAGGCGTGGATGGTGGCGGCCTTGTCTCAGGCCGCGATCGCCGCAGGCGCGGATGGCCTGTTGATCGAGATGCATCCCAGTCCGTGCGATGCCTGGTGCGATGCTGACCAGGCGCTGACCCCGGAAGAATTGAAAAAACTCATGGTCACACTGGGCGCAATCGCCGGCGCAATAGGCCGCACGCTGTAATTTGCATAGTAGAATTCGCCGCAAGAGAAGCTGATAGGAGCGCAGATGCCAACGATACGAGAAATTTCTGGCCCTTATCGTTTATTCTTTTTTAGTTTTGATTGTGGCGAACCAAAACATCTTCATGTTCAACGTGAGCGCAAGGTCTGTAAATACTGGATGGAGCCGCTTGCATTGGCGAGTAATCATGGTTTTTCGGCAGTTGAACTCAACGCGATTAGGCAGCTTCTCGAAACCAATCGCACCAAAATACTGGAGGCATGGAATGAACACTGTGGCGTTGGTCGTTGAACCCAGAATTTCAGATTTGCGTGTCTCGGAAGCTGAGATCACCGCTTACTTGCTGGATGGTCGAACCGTGAGTGTTCCGCTTGCTTGGTCGTGGCGGTTATCCGAAGCGACACCTGAGCAACGTAGTCATTGGGAAATAATTGGTGATGGTATTGGCATCCACTGGCCTGATGTGGACGAAGACATAAGCATCGAAGGCATGCTCTATGGTGCGCCCGCACAAAGACCACTTGTGCTGGTTAAGTAGCGCAAGTCAAAAATCATGGAATCAACTCACGCACCTCTAGGCATCATTCCAATGGAGGCGATGGATTTGATTGCCGATCCACGCCAAAAAAAATTGGTAGCCAATCCGCAGCATCCGAATTATCCGGTGGCATTGGCAAAGTAATCTACGGAGCCAAAATCGTGAATGCATCTGAAACAAAATTGCAACAGATAATTGAAGGCGAAAAACAATACGTCGTTCCTCTTTTTCAACGTGCATATAGCTGGACTGAGAAAGAATGGAAAACACTTTGGGACGATATTGTTGATCTCTATGAGCAAGATGCTCCGCGTCCCCACTTTATAGGATCAATCGTTACCATACCAACAACGTCTGTTCCTGAGGGAGTTGCAAAGTTTCTGTTGATTGATGGGCAGCAGCGACTTACGACGGTTTATATCTTAATGGCGGTTTTGCGTGATCAAATAAAGGGGGATGAACTCTCCGAAGAAATTCACAATACTTTATTGGTTAACCCATATAAAAAAGGTATTGATAAGCTAAAGTTATTACCCACTCAACTTGATAGATCAACCTTTAATGCGCTCATTCAGGGGAAGTTAGAAGATGGAAATGGAACGCAACTGGGTAACGCTTATAAATACTTCGAGCGTCAGTTCAAAAGAAGTAATTTTGACAGGGCGAAACTCAAGAAAATTGTTAGTAATTTTTTATCCCTAGTTAGTATTGTCCTTGATCCGAATGATAACCCACACTTGGTTTTTGAGAGTCTGAATGCTAAAGGGCGTCCACTTTCGCAGGCGGACCTGATTCGCAATTACTTTTTCATGCGAATTCACGTTGACCAACAAGAGGAGATTTACAACCATTATTGGCAGCCAATGCAATTGGCGCTGGGTGAAAATCTTACCGTTTATATCTGGCATTTTTTAATGCGGAGGGGTGCAAGGGTTAACAAGACAGATGTGTACCTAGCGCTGAAAGAACAAGTCAAAGCAGAAAATGCAGTTGATTATCTTCGAGAGCTGGCGAAATTTGCCAACTATTACGAAAAGCTACTTTTGCCAGCAAAGGAAAGTAACTCTAAAATACAAACAGGTATTTTGCGTTTGAATCGAATTGAAGTCACAGTTGCGTATCCGTTCTTGTTGAATGTATATGACGATTACCAAGCCAATAAAATTACTGCGAATCAGTTTTCAGATACGCTCAAAACGCTTGAAAACTTCATGATTAGGCGCTTCGTTTGCAATGTGCCATCAAATGCACTTAACAAAATATTTCCCCCGCTATATGAGCAAGTGATTGAGAAAAATTCAGCCAATTTTGTCACTGCATTACAGTCGATACTTCAGTCAAAAGGCTACCCGAAGGATTATGAGTTTGGAGATAGGATTCAGGATGTAAAGCTCTATGGAGCTGGTGATCGACAAGTTAAAACAAAATTGTTGCTTGAATCAATTGAAGAGTCTTTTGGTCACAAGGAAAACGTTTCGTTTGAAAAGGCCGTAATCACCATAGAGCACATCCTTCCCCAAACCCCCACGGAATGGTGGAGAAATCATTTGGGCGATGATTGGGAAATGGATCATGAGTTATGGCTGCATACACTTGGAAACCTAACCCTGACGGGATACAACTCTGAACTCTCCAATGATGATTTCGATACAAAACGGCAGAAACTTTGTGAAAGCCATCTTGAGATAAATAGATACTTTGATGGAGTCACATCTTGGCGAGTTGAAGACATTAAGAATCGCTCAATTCAACTGTCTGCATTGTCCGTGAAAATCTGGCCCTACTTTGGAGACGAAAAACTAGTTCAAAACCAAGTTGGTGTAACTGGAACAAAGCCTGTTGATCTGTGGATTCTCGGACAAAAATTTCATGTGGATACATGGAAAGAAGTGCTTATCCGCACTTTGACTGTGATCGCAGACCTGGCGCCTGAGAAATTTGAGCAGATAGTTGCTAAATATCCTCGCTTTGTGTGTAAAGATAAAAGCACCTTTCGTCGAAGTAGTGAATTGCCAAACGGCGTGTTTGTGGAAGTTAATTTGTCAGCGGAATCTATCCAGAAATTCTGTTATCAATCGATAGCAGCAGTTGATCTGACTTCTGATGATTGGCGAGTAGAAACGCAATGAATGCACATCTATATGAGCAACGATTCTGCTCTGATACAAAATCATGCGGTAATTCAGGATTGTTAAATTGAAGAAAGTTGTTATCTTCGGTGTCGGCCTGATCGGCGGGTCGTTTGCGCTGGCGCTACGCCGTGCGAATGTGGTCGGCGAGGTGGTCGGTTTTGGGCGTAGCCAGACCACGCTGGAACAGGCGCGCAGCCTTGGCATCATTGATCGCATCGGTGTTGATTTGGCGGCGGAAGTGAATGATGCCGATCTGGTGTTGCTTGCAACGCCCGTCGGACAAATGGCCGAATTGATGGCGCGCATCGCCCCGCATCTGGGCACACAAACCTTGGTGACCGACGGCGGTAGCACCAAGAGTGACGTGGTCGCGGCGGCTTATGCCAATCTGGGCGACAAGGTGGCGCAGTTTGTTCCCGCCCATCCGATTGCCGGTGCGGAATTGAGCGGTGCAGCGGCGGCTAAAGCGGATTTATATGTCGGCAAGAAGGTGGTGCTGACACCGATTTATGAAAATTCAAAAGAATCAATAGCTTATGTAAAGTCAGCATGGCAGGAGTGCGGTGCGGTAGTGAGTGAATTTACCGCACAACAGCACGATGAGGTATTCGCGGCGGTGAGCCATCTGCCGCATCTGTTGTCATTCGCGCTGGTGCATGATCTGGCACGACGCGACAACCGCGATCAGTTGTTGTCTTTTGCCGCCAGCGGCTTCCGCGACTTCACCCGCATCGCCGCCAGCTCCCCCGAAATGTGGCGCGACATCTGTCTGGCCAACCGCGACGCGTTGCTGGATGAACTGGGCAGCTACATGGAAGAGCTTGAAATCATCCACGAGGCGCTGGCTGAGGGCGATGCTGATAAACTACAAGAGATTTTTAGTCTCGCCCGTGACCTGCGCGGCAAATGGACGCAACAGTAAGAAATAGCACAAGAAACAGCGTCGCGTGTCGCCTGACACTGGATGAGATTTATGAAGATGTGCGGCTGGATGCAGCGCCAGCCCGGTAACTTGACCGTGCGCCGAGACGCGCAGATGTAAAAATTAACCTGTTGATTATTATAAAAAATATTATAAGTTTAAGATGAGTCACGCCGAATATATTGATTTGCCTCCCCTGATGTCTGCGCGCGGTACGGTGCGTCTGCCCGGTTCCAAGAGTATTTCCAATCGCGTGCTGCTGTTGGCGGCGCTGGCGCATGGCACGACGGTGGTGCGTGACTTGCTCAAGTCGGACGATACCGAGCGGATGCTGGAGGCGTTGCATACACTGGGCGTAAAGATCGAATCGCAGGGTGGTAATTCCTATAATGTTACGGGCTGTGGCGGCGATTTTCCTGTTAGGGATGCCAAGCTGTTTCTGGGGAATGCCGGTACGGCATTCCGTCCATTAACCGCTGCGCTGGCGCTGTCTGGCGGTAGTTACAGCTTGTCCGGTGTGGCGCGTATGCACGAGAGGCCGATTGGCGATCTGGTAGATGCGCTGCGCAGTTTGGGTGCGAATATTGATTATTCGGCGAATGAGGGTTTTCCGCCGTTGCAAATCAAGCCAGCGACGTTGTCGGGAGCACTGAAAGTGGCGGTGCGCGGTGATGTGTCCAGTCAGTTTTTGACCGCTTTGTTGATGGCGTTGCCACTTTTGCAACGTGCCGTGACCGTTGAAGTGGTCGGCGAGTTGATTTCAAAACCGTATATCGAAATTACGCTGGCGATAATGGCGCGCTTTGGTGTAAATGTGCTGCGCGATGGCTGGCGCAGTTTTACCGTGGCGGCAGACAGTCGCTATGTCTCGCCGGGCGTGATTTATGTGGAAGGTGATGCCTCATCCGCTTCCTATTTTCTGGCGGCAGGGGTCATTGGCGGCGGGCCGGTACGGGTCGAGGGGGTCGGCAAGACCAGTGTGCAGGGCGATGTGCGTTTTGCCGAAGCACTGGAAAAGATGGGCGCGCAGATCACGATGGGCGAGAACTGGATTGAAGCGCGTGCGCCCCAATCCGGCAAGCTCAAGGCGATAGAACTGGATTGCAATCACATCCCTGATGCCGCGATGACGCTGGCAGTGGCAGCGCTGTTCGCGGACGGCACGACGACGTTGCGCAATATCGCCAGCTGGCGCGTCAAGGAAACCGACCGCATCGCCGCGATGGCGACCGAGCTGCGCAAGGTCGGTGCGATGGTGGAGGAGGGCGCGGATTACATCCGAATTGCAGGATGCAGGATGCGGGATGCTGAATTCTCAATCTTCAACCCTCAATCCCCAATCCCCAATCCTGCATCCTCAATCCTCAACCCTGCTACAGGCATAGACACTTACGACGACCATCGCATGGCGATGTGTTTTTCGCTGGCGGCGTTTGGCGCTGGAATCCGTATCAATGATCCCTATTGTGTCGCCAAGACTTTCCCCGATTATTTCGCAGCGTTTGCCGATGTGACGCAGGCCGTTCCGGTGATTGCGATAGACGGGCCTTCGGCTTCCGGCAAGGGGACGGTGGCGCAGCGCGTGGCGACGCAACTGGGCTTTCACTATCTAGACAGCGGCGCGCTGTATCGTTTGCTGGCGACAGCCGCCAATCGCGACGGTGTGCAGCTGGATGATGAAGTTGCATTGGCAGAACTGGCCGCACGCATGGACGTGAGTTTTGCGGGCGAAAAAATCTGGCTGGACGGCGTGTTGGTCGGTGATGCGTTGCGCGGTGAACAATGTGCTGCGGCGGCATCCAAAGTGGCAGCGTTGCATCAGGTACGCTCGGCCTTGTTGAAGAAACAGCATGATTTTCGTCGAGCGCCAGGATTGGTGACGGACGGGCGGGACATGGCATCGGTGGTGTTTCCTGATGCGGCGCTAAAAATTTTCCTTACGGCCTCCGCCGAGGCGCGTGCCGAACGGCGCTATAAGCAGTTGAAAGAAAAAGGAATGGATGCTAGTATTAACACCCTTTTGCAGGACATCAGGGCGCGCGATGAAAGAGATACCTATCGTAGCGCAGCTCCCCTGCAACAGGCACCGGACGCTACCCTGCTGGATACCACAGCTTTGAACATCGAGCAGGCGGTTGAAGCTGTTCTGGCGGGTTATAGAACGAAATGCTTGGCCCCATAAGACACCCTGTCTGGTGGGTTTTTAACTAACCTCTGTGCAAACAGAAAATTCTTAGGTGTATTAGATGAACGCAACTGTTAACGCTGTACTTAATCCCGATAGTTTTGAAGCAATGTTTGAAGAAAGCCTGACGCGTAAAGAAATGCGCGCCGGTGAACTGATCACCGCACAAGTCGTGCGCGTAGATCACAACGTTGTGGTTGTTAATGCCGGACTGAAGTCCGAAAGCTGGATTCCTGTCGAGGAATTCCTGAACGATAAAGGCGAATTGGAAGTTGCTGCCGGTGATTTTGTTACCGTTGCGATCGAGTCGCTTGAGAATGGCTATGGTGAAACCAAGCTGTCACGCGAAAAAGCCAAGCGTCTGGCTGCATGGCACGATCTGGAATTGGCCATGGAAGAAGGCAAAATCGTCGAAGGTTATGTCAGCGGCAAGGTCAAGGGTGGTCTTACTGCGATGGTTAACGGTATCCGCGCCTTCCTGCCAGGTTCTTTGGTGGATATTCGTCCAGTCAAGGATACGACGCCTTACGAAAACAAGACCATGGAATTCAAGGTCATCAAGCTGGATCGTCGCCGTAACAATGTAGTCGTTTCCCGTCGTGCCGTTCTGGAAGCCTCCATGGGTGCGGATCGTGAAGCGGTCATGGAAAACCTCAAGGAAGGCGCAATCGTCAAGGGTATCGTTAAAAATATCACTGACTACGGTGCATTCGTTGATTTGGGTGGTATTGACGGTCTGTTGCACATCACCGATCTGGCATGGCGTCGTGTCAAACATCCTTCCGAAGTGTTGGCTGTGGGTGACGAAATCGAAGCGAAAGTGCTCAAATTCGACGAAGAGAAGAGCCGTGTATCACTGGGTATCAAGCAATTGGGCGATGATCCGTGGAATGGTCTGGCACGTCGCTACCCACAAGGTACGCGCATGTTCGGTAAGGTCACTAACCTGACCGACTATGGTGCATTCGTTGAAATCGAACAAGGTATCGAAGGTCTGGTACACGTTTCCGAAATGGACTGGACTAACAAGAATGTTCATCCTTCCAAGATCGTTCAAGTGGGCGATGAAGTTGAAGTGATGATTCTGGAAATTGACGAACAGCGTCGCCGTATTTCGCTGGGTATCAAGCAGTGTCAATCCAATCCCTGGGATGACTTTGCAATCAACAACAAGCGTGGTGACAAGGTCAAGGGGCAAATCAAGTCCATTACTGACTTCGGCGTGTTTATCGGTCTGGATGGCGATATTGATGGTCTGGTGCATTTGTCTGACCTGTCATGGACACAACCCGGTGAAGAAGTGGTACGCAACTACAAGAAGGGCGACGAAGTTGAGGCTGTGGTCTTGTCCATTGATGTTGAACGTGAGCGTATTTCTCTGGGTATCAAGCAAATGGAAGGTGATCCTTTCGGCGGCTTTGCTACCAGCAATGAGAAAGGTGCCATCGTAACGGGTACGGTAAAATCTCTGGATGCGCGCGGTGCTGTGATTTCGCTGGACGGTGATGTGGAAGCCTATCTGAAGGCATCGGAGTTGTCCGCTGATCGCGTTGAAGATATTCGCACTCATCTGAAGGAAGGCGATACGGTCAAGGCGATGATTATCAATGTTGATCGCAAGAATCGCGGTATCAGTTTGTCGGTCAAGGCATTGAGCAAGGCTGAAGATTCGGCTGCCATGCAAAAAATGGCTTCCGATAACACGGTCAACGCAGGTACAACCAATCTGGGTGCATTGCTGAAAGCCAAAATGGCTGGCGGCAAGACAGAAGCTTAACTTCGGGGGATAGCATGACTCGTTCTGATTTAATTGCCAGATTGGCTGAATTACATCCGCAGCTCCTTGCCAAGGATGCTGAGTTGGCCGTCAAAGTGATCCTCGACGCGTTGTCCTCCACGCTGTCGCGTGGGGGGCGTGCCGAGATTAGGGGTTTTGGTAGCTTTGGCTTGAATCATCGTCCTTCGCGTCTGGGACGTAATCCCAAGACCGGAGACAAGGTTAAAGTGCCAGCCAAATATGTTCCGCACTTTAAGGCAGGTAAGGATCTTAGAGAGCGGGTCGGTCAAGAAGAGTCCTGATTGTCTTAGTGTTTTATTGAATGGCGGTGATACTGACGAAGTATCACCCCCATTTTTTTTGTGCTATTTTCACGCAGCTTTAAGGTGAGGGAGACGACTTAAATGCGTTTTATTAGCGGTTTTTTTCAAATGTGTCTGTTCATCGTGTTATTGGGTTTTGCGCTAAAAAATTCGCAACCTGTCACGGTGTATTATTTTTTTGGCTATGAATGGCAATCTACATTGGTGATTGTTATGTTGTCTTTTTTTGCGGTTGGTGTGGGTTTGGGTATATTGGCCACCTTAGGTATTTGGTTTCGCCAGCGTCGTGAGATTTCACGATTGAAGCGGGAGATCGGTAATATCCAAAAGATTGCTATAAAGAATGAAGAAGTCACCAAGCCTGTGATGTGAAGGGGTAATTGGTTTTTGATTCGGCAAAATTGAATACGCGGTTGCGTGATTCATCCGAGTCTCGTTGCAAAGTTCGCCCTGTTTCATGGCATCCATAGTTACCCTTGAAGTTGACAATTTTGTCAGGTTCAGTAGCCTCGGCTGGGATAATCCCACGCCATTTTTCTGGTTTTCGGTTATCTTGTTTTAGTGGTCTGGTTTTTTGTTATATGGCGTTTTATCCGTCCGTCTCATGTTGGTGTGTGCCAACTGTCAGGCACTACTTTGGCAGCAATGTCTCGTTATTAGCTTTGCCTTATCGTGTGGGTGTTTAATGGAATTTGAACCATGGATGCTGCTTGTTTTTCCGCTATTTTTTGGCATGGGATGGTGGGCTGCGCGCATAGATATAAAGGATTTGCTCTCTGAATCAACCGCCTTGCCGGAGTCTTATTTTCAGGGCTTGAATTTCCTGCTCAACGAGCAACAGGATGAAGCTATCAAGGCGTTTATCGAAGTGGTCAAAATTGATCCGCAAACGGTCGAGTTGCACTTTGCGCTGGGCAGCTTGTTCCGGCGTCGCGGCGAAGTGGATCGTGCCTTGCGTATGCATCACAACCTGGTTGACCGTGCCGATCTGGATGATGAAAAGCGTCAACATGCCATTTTTGAATTGGCTCAGGATTATCTCAAGGCTGGGATACTGGATAGAGCAGAACATTTATTTCGCGAACTGGAAAATTCCGCATATGCCAATCCCGCCTGGGCGTTTTTGCTGGAACTGTTTCAGAAGGAACGCGACTGGCTAAAGGCTATTTCTGCCGCACAAAAATTGTCTGTACTGTCTGGGCAGTCCTATGCGAAACAAATCGCTTTTTTTTATTGCGAGCTGGCATCTGACGAAATTGCATCGGGCAACCCATTGGCGGCACACGCGCATCTGCAACAAGCGCTGAATGACTGTCCGGTCAGCGTGCGGGCTACCATCATGCTGGGTGATATGGCGCTTGCAGAAGGTAATACGGGAGAAGCGATCGCGCTCTGGCAGGGAATAGAAACGCAGGATGCGCAATATTTACCGTTGGTCGCGGAATCCCTGTTAAAGGTTTACCGTCAGTTGGGGCGTGAGGCCGAATGTATCGAGTTGTTGCGTAATTACCTGATTAAATATCATTCCATTGACCTTTTGAACGTGGTGTTTGACGGTATTTTAAAATATCAGGGACCGTCGTCTGCCTATAAATTGGTGCTTGACGAACTTGAACGCAACCCGAGTTTGCTGGGATTGGATAAATTGCTGGAGGCGCGTTTGCTGGAAATTCCGATAGGTGAACGTGCCGATGTTCAACTGGTCAAGGATCTGGTACATAAGCGCACACGTAGTTTGGCTATGTATCATTGCAGCCATTGCGGTTTTAAAGCACGTAAATTTTATTGGCATTGCCCGGCCTGTCAGGCATGGGATAGTTATGCACCCCGACGCGATGAAGAAAGTGGTCTCCCTTTATGAACGATCCTAAAATTATTGTTGCACTTGATTTCCCGGGCGCAGTTCCGGCACTGGCGCTTGCCCACCGCTTATCTCCCGAACTTTGCCGCCTTAAAGTTGGCAAGGAATTATTTACCGCGACCGGGCCGATTTTGCTCGAACAGTTGATGCGTGGCGGATTTGAGATATTTCTGGATTTGAAGTTTCACGATATTCCCAATACCATCGCGCAAGCCTGCAAGGCGGCGGCCAGTCTGGGGGTGTGGATGATCAACGTACACGCGTTAGGCGGGCGAAAGATGCTGGAGGCGGCGCAAATTGCGGTGTCCAATAGTGCGCGTCCGCCTAAGCTGATCGCGGTCACTATGTTGACCAGCATGGCGCAGGAAGACATTGCCGAGCTTGGTATCCAGTTCACTCCCGAGGAGATGGTGCTGCGGCTGGCAAAACTTGCGCAGGAAGCCGGTCTGGACGGTGTGGTATGTTCCGCGCAGGAGACCGCAATGTTGCGTAAACAGTGCGGCAACAAATTTAGCCTGGTTACGCCGGGCATACGCCCGGAACACGCCAGTCTCGATGACCAGTCACGGGTGATGACCCCTCAGGCTGCGATGCAAGCCGGTTCCAGTTATCTGGTTATTGGCCGCCCGATTACCAAAGCCTCTGACCCTTTACAGGCTTTGCTTGCCATCAATCAGGACATTAGAGGGTTGGCATGAACGTCCTGCCCTCATTCGCTGATGCCAGGGTTTTAATCGTGGGCGATGTGATGCTGGATCGTTACTGGTTCGGCGATGTGAATCGAATCTCGCCCGAAGCACCCGTACCTGTACTCAAGGTTGAGCGTGTCGAAGAGCGTCCGGGCGGTGCTGCCAATGTGGCGCGTAACATTGCTGCACTGGGCGCAGAGGCAACGTTGTTGTCGGTAGTGGGGCACGACGAGGCGGGGGCGTGTCTGGAGCGTTTGCTGGCTGAGCATAGCAATCTGAATGCGCTGCTGCACCGCGATAAAAGTGTTTCTACCATCATTAAATTGCGCGCCATCGCACGCCATCAGCAATTGCTGCGCATAGATTTTGAAACGCCGCCCAGCCATGAGGTTCTTCATGCCGCGTTAGCCGATTATCGTGCGCAGCTCCCATTGGCCGATGTCGTGATTCTGTCAGACTATGGTAAAGGCGGCCTGGCACATATTGCCGAAATGATGCAGTTGGCGCGTGCCGCTGGCAAGCCGGTGCTGGTTGATCCCAAGGGGGATGACTATGCGCGTTATCGAGGTGCTACCTTGCTGACCCCGAATCGCAGCGAGTTTCGCGAGGTGGCGGGAAGCTGGAAAACCGAAGCAGAACTGAATGCAAAAGCCGAACAACTGCGTACAGCATTGCAGCTTGAAGCATTATTGGTCACGCGTAGCGAAGACGGCATGAGTCTGTTCCGCGCCAATGAAGTGTTGCATGAACCGACGCATACCCGAGAAGTGTTCGATGTCAGCGGTGCCGGGGATACCGTGATAGCAACGCTGGCGGTGATGCTGGCGAGTGGCGCGGACTTGTCCGATGCCATGCGTATCGCCAATCGTGCTGCGGGTATTGTGGTGGGTAAACTGGGTACGGCGGTGGTCAGCCGTGAAGAAATTATTCAGGATATGCAGTGAAGAGGGGGAGTGGTAAGTAGTGAGTGGTGGGGTTTTACTGGCTACTGAGGTGCGTAGCACCGCTCCGTTTACTACTTACTTTATCTCCATATTTATCAAAGCAAGTGAGGTTACTTATGTACTACATCGTCACCGGCGCAGCCGGCTTTATTGGTTCAAATCTGGTCAAGGCGCTGAATGCGCGTGGCGAGACCAATATCATCGCGGTAGATAATTTCAGGAATGCCGATAAGTTCAAGAATCTGGTGGATTGTGAAATCGCTGATTATCTGGACAAGGCGGATTTTCTGAAAAAAATTCAGGAAGGGTTTTTTGACGGGCTGATTAAGGCGGTGTTACATCAGGGCGCTTGTTCAGACACCATGGAAACCGATGGACGTTACATGATGGAAAACAACTATCAGTACACACTGGAGTTGCTCAATTATTGCCAGAGTGAGGATGTGCCGTTTCTATACGCTTCGTCCGCCTCCGTTTATGGCGGCGGTAGCGTGTTCAAGGAAAGTCGGGAATTTGAGTCACCGCTGAATATCTATGCCTATTCCAAATTTTTGTTTGATCAGATTGTGCGCCGCCGCAGAGCCAAGCGTAGCGCGCAGATCGTCGGATTGCGCTATTTCAACGTGTATGGGCCTCGCGAACAACACAAGGGGCGCATGGCCTCGGTTGCGTTCCATTTTTTCAATCAGTATCGAGCTTGCGGCCAGGTGAAACTGTTTGAAGGCTGTGAGGGCTATGGCAACGGCGGGCAGTTACGCGATTTTGTTTCGATCGAAGATGTGGTCAAGGTCAATATGTACTTCCTCGATCATCCCAACAAATCCGGTATTTTCAATCTGGGTACGGGCAAAGCACAGAGCTTCAACGATGTTGCCGTAGCGACTATCAATACCTTGCGCGTAGCCGAAGGCAAGTGTGCGTCCAGCCTTGCTGAATTGCTTGAGCAGGGATTGATCGAGTACATTCCTTTCCCGGATGCCTTGCGTGGCAAGTATCAAAGTTACACTCAGGCTGATATTACCGCGCTGCGTAATAGCGGTTATGGTGATCCGTTCCTTAATGTCGAGCAGGGCGTAGACCGGTATGTGCAACATCTGCTCAAGGTGGCAGGCTAACTGCCATTGCGCCAATCAACAGAAAGCGATTGATGTTCTCAACCCTGGAAAATTATGTCGGAAATACGCCGCTGGTCCGCTTGAAGCGTATCCCGGGCAATACCAGTAATGTGTTGCTGGCCAAGCTGGAAGGCAATAATCCGGCTGGTTCAGTGAAGGATAGACCAGCGCTTTCGATGATACTTCACGCCGAGCAGCGCGGTGAGATTGTGCCGGGCGATACGCTGATCGAGGCGACCAGTGGCAATACCGGTATTGCCCTGGCGATGGCGGCCGCGATGCGCGGCTACAAGATGGTTCTGGTGATGCCTGAGAATCAGAGCGTGGAACGCCGTCAGACCATGCGCGCATTGGGTGCCGAGCTGGTGCTGACGGCGACAGCGGGTAGCATGGAGCTGGCGCGCGACACGGCTGAGCAGATGCGCGACGCAGGCAGGGGCATTATCCTCGATCAATTTGCCAATCCTGACAATCCCCTGGCGCATTACGAAGGAACCGCACCGGAAATCTGGCGCGATACAGAAGGCAAGCTGACGCACTTTGTTAGTTGTATGGGGACGACGGGCACCATCATGGGGTGTGCGCGTTTCTTCAAAGAGCAGCGTCAAAAAGTAGAAATTATTGGCGTGCAACCGGAGCAGGGCGCGCAAATTCCCGGTATCAGAAAATGGCCGGAAGCCTATTTGCCCAAGATTTACGATGGCAAAATGGTAGACAGGCTGGAGGCGGTTTGTCAGGAGGATGCGGAAGAAATGACCCGCAGACTGGCGCGCGAGGAGGGGATATTCTGTGGCATTTCATCCGGTGGCGCGCTAAGCGTTGCCTTGCGAGTTTCGCGGCAGGTTGAAAATTCGGTCATTGTGTTTATCGTCTGCGATCGGGGTGACCGTTATTTGTCTACGGGCGTATTCCCGGTTTAATTTTTACGGTTTGATTTTCCTGGTTTGAGCATTGAATCGCTAAACCTGAAAACCCTTTCTCATACAAAAAAATTAACCAATTAAATCAATAGGTTGCATGGATTTAGCGATTCTCCTGCCAGGTGATGGAGTTAATCGTGATAGGTATTTGAATAGGTTATTGTTTGTTCGTATTGACCCTGAAAAAATACTTTTTCCAGGGTAAGTAAAAGCTGCTTGTTCAATTTTCTCATCATCGCGGTGAATGCCCGTAACGAACAAGTTTCGCTGATCTCTTGTCGCGCCTCAGAATGCCAGCACTTGAATCACACGCTCATGTTTGTTATTGACGGCAAGTTCCATCGGGGTTAAGCCCGC
>Ga0210022_1001243_pt1 | contig 17211 bp, 11 predicted proteins | sample CryGeymeta201520_FD_183984 | JGI IMG/M metagenome (GOLD analysis project Ga0210022, IMG submission 183984) | Groundwater microbial communities from Crystal Geyser aquifers in Utah, USA - Crystal Geyser metaG 2015-20 (SPAdes) (version 2) | ecosystem: Environmental > Aquatic > Deep subsurface >... | reverse complement strand
AAATGGCAAGAACCTTCTTAAAGCACATTCGTGTTAACTCGAAACAGGAACTTAAAGAAAGAATTCTCTTGGGAATCAAAGAAATCAATGATTCACCTGTAGTGCATCGCTGGAAGAAATTCAATTTCGCTCATGCTTTCTAATGTAAATATATTACTGAAACGCTATACTAGATAGGCAGCAAGTCCCTTAAAAAAAATCTCTTGACGAGGACATAATACCCTGCAGGGATAAGTAGATAATCGGTCTTGGAGCCCAAACTCAGCGCGTTTGGTTTTTTGGCTTCTGCTGTTGGGCCATTCAACGCAGCCTTTATTAAAATGGCACGGGTAGATGCGAGGCACAGTGTCGCTTGCAGGCTTTGCCCTCAGGAGATCTCCGGCTGGTTTCTCTATAGCGTTTTTGACCAGCGGTTTTAGCGAAGGCGGAAGCTCTGAGGCTCTTAGAGATTATCGGGAGTTGGCAGCTTCGTCAGGGCTCTTTGCCATGGGCGGAGAACTCCTTATCCAGTTCCTTTAAGATCTTCTTTGGGGTGAGCTTTGCCATTCTGGCAAGCCTTGCCTTGTAGTGATCCAGGGAGCCCTCATCGTCTCCCTCGTCAAGGCTTAACGCATAGAGATCTGCCATAACGCTGAGGATATCGCTATGGTCGAGGCCTTTCTTTATCATGGCCTGGTAAAAGGTAAATGCCTCTTCAGGGTCTTTGTTTTTGACCTGATAGGCCGCTCTTGACTGGGCAATGACGCTGATGAGCACGGAAACGGCATCCTCTTCATCATCCGCGTCCCTTTCCGGATCGCTCAAGATATCCATGGCGAAAGAAACATCTTCCATGTTTTCCAGTAATGAAACGGCAAGAATTGTCTGTTCATCGTTGAGCCCGCTCAGTTCTCCCCTCTTGGCCCTTTCAAATAGAGATCGCACCTCGGATGAGGTAAACATTGCTATCAATTCCTGCACGGATTCATCCTGAGGGACATTTGCAGGTTCGTCCTCATCAGGATAATCATCCGCCTCCATATACTGGCCGTCGTCCATGTCGTCAACATTGTCTTCATCCCAAGCGTCTTCAACGTCGTTTCCAGTGTCATCTTCTATGCCGAGGCGTTCTCTCTCTTTTGCATCATAGAAAACCACCTCGGCCGGGGAGAACCTTTCCGGATCAAAGTCCTCATCGAGCCATTCCCGGAGGCCATCGTATTCATCGGATTTGGGGTCTGCCAGGACGTCGAGCATATGAAGGTATCCGTAAATGCCTCCCACATCCTCCGGCGGGCATGCCCTCTTACCTGCTATGCAGACTGGATAGCCTTCTGCCTCATCCGTGGGAAAGATGTTCTCAAGCTTTATCTCGTGGGTCCAGTCATCGCCGTAGTCATAGACATAGACCGCCTTCTCAATTCCTTTCCCGAAGTATTGAGAGAGCTTTTTCTTTTTCTCATCAATCGTCCTTTGGCCCATTGTATCATCTTCAGGGACCCCTATGAGTTCGGGAGTTCCATCCTTCGGGCTAACCAGCTCGAAGCCGTGCAGATGGCTGTCCTCCCATCCCATGGCATCCTGTATGGCAAAGTGGAGATCGTTGAAATTGAAGGTGGTCGGCACCTGGATTCTTCTCCACACCGGAGGCTTGATTCCCTTCAAGGTTATCTTGAGCTGATATACTTCACCGCGCTTTTTTCCCATTTCAGGCTCTCCTTTTCATCGTGTGTTGAAGCTGGGTGCGAAAAGCGATAATGCGGCGCCTATTTCGCAGGTTTCTTGAGCGCCTTTTGAAGGAGCTGGGTTATGTCCATGACCTCCAGCGGCACCTTGTTTCTCTTGACGTAGGTGGTCATGGTGCGCACGCACTGCTGGCAGGATGTTACAACCGCCTGGGCACCCGTTGACATGACTTCCTCTATCTTCCTTTTCGCTATGTCTGCCGAGAGCTGGGGATCTATCATTTCAAGGTTTCCGCCCCCGCCGCAGCACTGGCAGTTTTCCCTGTTTCTGGGAAGCTCAACTAGCTTCACCCCGGGTATGGATCGGATGACCTCTCTGGGTGCATCAAACACCCTTGCCCCCCTTCCCAGATCGCATGGATCGTGATAGGTGACGGTGAGCTTTGTATCCTTGAAGGGGATTGCTCCCCTGCTGACCAGTTCCTCCAGGAACTGGGAGGCGTGAGAGATATCTATGCCTGAGTCGTAGTGCTCCCTCCACATCTGAAAACATGAAGGGCATGCAAAGACGACCCTGCTTGCTCCCTTGGCCTTCACAGCGCCTATGTTATGCTCCCTGAACTCGGAGAACATTTCCATGAGGCCGGCGCCAAGCAGGGGAAAACCGCAGCACCATTCGTCTCCTCCCAGGAGGGTGAAATCCACCTGGGCGGTCTGAAGGATCTCGGCCAGGGCCATTGGAATCTTTTGCGCAAGGGGAAAATAGGCGGCGACACAGCCCGTGAAATATACCACCTCCGCGCGCTTTTTGATGAAACCGTTCTTGGGCGCATTGCGCATGTCCTCGACCCAGTCGGCCCTCTCGTCGTTATCCTCGGCAAAAACGTTTCGGCTTTCATCGAGGTTTCCGCGGATCATATCAATCTTTTTGGGAAAAGAACCCTCCCGGACAAGATCCTGCCTGAGATTTAGCCACAGGTCCTTGAGGTGTATCCCTACGGGGCATACCTCCTGGCAGTTGCCGCACAGGGTGCAGCGGAAGACCGTGTCTCCGTAGCGTGCCAGTTCCTCTTTTGAAGGCCCTTTGCGTTTCAAGATTTTTCCCAGAAGCCCTCTTTGCCTCTTGAGGATATCCCTGAGACGCGCAAGCCTGTAAACTGCTGAAACTTTTCCGTCTTCGGATGCGGTAACGGCAGGGCATACATCAGCGCAGACGCGGCAGTTGGTGCAAGCCTCGGTCTCAAATAGCTGAGCGGGGCTATAATCTTTACTGATCATGCTATTCCTTCGCGTATTTTTCTATCTCGGCAAGCACCCACTTCTCCACGGCTTCTTTTCCATGAATGAGGTTGGCCACTTCGCCTTTGTCAGACGGCTTTATCTTGTATATCCATCCCTTTCCATAACAGTCTGAATTTATGAGCCCCGGGTTGGTCTCAAGCTCTTCATTGACGGCTGCAAGTTCTCCGTTTACAGGTGCGAAGACCTTTCCCAGCCATTTCCCCGACTCGATCTTGGCAAACTTTTTCCCGGCTGTCAGTTCCTTTCCCTCTTCTGGAAGCTGAACAAAGACAATTTCTCCTGCCATCTTCTGGGCAAAGTCATCCATGCCCATTACGAGGAGATCGCCTTCTTCCTTCACCCAGTAATGATTTTCCTCATAATATAGTTCATCCGGCAGTGTGTAACCCTGTATCTCCATCGTGTACCCTCCTCCCTCTTCAGATTGATTTATTGTAAGTGATCGCAGAATGGCTCATCCGGAACTTCCCTTGCCGCGATCGAAAAAAAATCTATTTATCCTTTGCCTTCCTGTGCATCAGCTCGTTTATAAAAGCGGTGGTGTTATATATCTTGATATTCTGCTTTCGTAACTTGGCATTTGCAAGGTTGTGAACGCAGGAATTGCATTCCGTAAGCAGTATCTCGGCCCCTGTGTCCTCCGCCTCCTTCAGTCTCCTCCTTGCCATGGCAAGGGAGTTCTTCGCATAGGCTCCCCTTACGCCTCCGCCTGCCCCGCAGCAAAGGGAATCAGCGTGATGATGCTGCATCTCCACAAAGTCGGGGGCGATTTTTCTTATGGTTGCCCTAGGCTCCTCATAGATGCCGCAGTGTCTTCCCAGATCGCATGGGTCATGGTATGTGACCTTCTTGTCTGTCGTCACTCCGAAGTCGAGATCCTTGAGAAACTGAGAAATGTGCAGAACCGTTATCCCTCTTTTCCGCAGCTCATCGTATTCCTGCCTCTGGGTGAAGGTCCTATAACAATATGGGCATCCGGTTATTACCGTTTTCGCCCCGGTTGCAAATATTCTCTCAAGGTTTTGAGATGCGAGTTTGGGATTGAGGCTGTAGCCGACGTCCTCAAGTACTCCGCTGCAGCAGACCTCGCTTATAAGGGTATAGTCAACGGAGAGGCGATCCAGGAGATCCAGTGCCCCTTCTGTTGCCTCATCCTCTCTGTAGGCCCCCACGCATCCGATAAAATATACATAAGCCGCCTTTTGATCCCTTTTTCTGTCAAAATCAGGGAGTTCATCTTCGGCATAAATGTTTGTGGCCTTCTGAAGTACCTCGTTCATGCCTGCAAATGCGGGGTGGCATGAACCGATGTTGACCATGTCCTTTCTTACCTGTTTTATTATTTCAGGGACATTTACTCCAGACGGGCAGTTGTTAGCGCAACTCGCGCAGGTGGTACACTGGAACAGACTGTCTATCAACTCTTTCCCCAGTTCTATCTTTCCGTCCATCACTTCTTTGAGAAGGAGCATTTTCCCCCTTGCATTCAAGGCCGGCCGCAGGGTTGCTCCGTAAACGGGGCAGACGGACTGGCAGAAACCGCATCGGGAGCACTGCAGTATCTGCTCCCGGTATTTTTTTTCAAAATCATACTTTGCTTCCATTACAATTCTCCTGTGGACAACTGGATTGATCCTGATGCCTCGATCCCGTCAGCTTTTAATGCCTGCCTCAGAAAATGACGCTTCCGCGTCGTCAAGGGCCATCTTCCCGGGGTTCAGTATATTGTTGGGATCAAACATCCTCTTTAAAGATCTCATGACATTCATAGCCGCAGGATCATGCTCCAGGGTCATAAACGGGGCCTTGGAAAGGCCGATCCCGTGCTCACCTGTAAGGGTTCCGTGAAGGGATATGGCCAGCGCAAAAAGATCGGCGCTGGCGGCTTCCATCTTTTTTACGTCCTCGGGGTTGTATCCGTCGTAGAGGATCTGAGGATGGAGATTGCCGTCGCCTGCGTGGCCGAAGGTGGCTATCTGTATGTCATGCTTTCTGCTTATTGCCTCAATGCCTTTGAGGAGATCAGCAACCTTTCCCATGGGCACGGTTACGTCTTCAAGTACAAAGTGGGTCTTTATCCTCGCAAGCACCGCATATGCGGATTTCCTTGCTTTCCATAGATTTATCGCCTCTTCATCGGATTTTGCCTGCTTGATCTCAAGGGCATTGTTCCTGGCGAATACCTCTGTTACCTTTGCCATCTGATATTCAGTCTCCCCTTTCGTGTATCCGTCTGTTTCGGCCAGGAGCATCGCCTCCACCTCCGGGAGATTGAGGTCGGTATTCTTGTTTATGGCAAGGATGGTTTCCTTGCCGAGAATCTCAAGGACGCTTGGGATGATCCCGCTATACATGATCTGGCTTACCGCGCGTCCCGCGTCTTCCAGATTTCCGAAGGTGGCGGACGCGGTGCTTGTCGCGGTAGGCCTGGGGTTTATCTTCAGCGTTATCTCGGTTACAACGCCGAGGGTTCCCTCGGAACCCACAAAGAGCCTTGTCAAATCATAGCCGGAGACGCTCTTCATGGCCCTTGAGCCCGTGCGCATTACCCTGCCGTCCGGGAGCACCACCTGAAGGGCCAGGACATAGTCGCGGGTTGTGCCGTATTTGGCCCCCTTCACTCCTCCTGCGTTCGTTGCCACATTGCCTCCAAGGGTTGAGACCTTCCCGCTCGCAGGATCGGGAGGGAAAAAAAATCCGTATGCTGCAAGCCCCTTTTCGAGATTGGCATAGACCACGCCCGGCTCCACTATCGCAAGTCGGTCTTCTATGCTGATCATAAGGATCTTATTCATGTGGCTGAGGTCAAGGACTATTCCGCCCTTGATCGGAACAGCCATCCCTGAAAGGCCGGTGCCAGCTCCCCTGGGGATCACGGGGACATGCGTCTCGTTAGCAAAGACCATAAGCCTTGACACCTGTTCTGCGTCCTGGGGCCATACCACGCAAAGAGGCCTTGCGCTGTGCTGCGAGGCATCATAGCTGTAAGAGACCATGTCTATTAGATCTTCGCTATAATTTTCAGCCCCGACTATTCCGATAAGGCCGTTCTTTAATTTCTCATCCATAGTGCTATCTCCTTATAATAATGCTCCCTCAGCCGTGCGCCTCTATCAGTGTCTCTTCAGGGCCCCTAAAGCCAGCACCGCAGGGGATATGATGATATGGAAAAGCCTGCTGAAGGGGATATAGGCCACGAAGGCCGCTGTAAGGGCTGCATGGATATACCAGAGGTAACCATAGACGCCGTAAAGCTTTTGAGAATCTGAAAAAATCAGGCCGATCCCATATCCTGCGAAAGACCAATCCGATCCCTCCGGGAACCCGGTCATGGCTATACGCAGGCCCTCTGTAACAAATCCTATTATCACCAAAGCCCCTATGAGGCCTAGTGCGAATCTGTCCTGCGCCGGGAGACCTGGAAGTCTTGGAGTGAGAAGACCGCGCACCAGCATAAGACATAGTCCAAGCAGTATCATAAGGCCTGAGATATCAAAGACCATTCCCGTTGCGGGGTTGTTCTTATCCAGCATGAAACGAAGTGCTTCCCACGGAGGATCGAGAAGCGAAGCGATAAGCGCGACCATTCCCCAGAGGAACCTGAAGAAAAACCCGTAGAAGACAAGCCCGTGTATAAACCACCTTGCCTGCGAGCGGACAAAAAGCCTCCTCTGCAAAAAGACATCGAGGAACAGGGCCTTCAATAGACGGGTAAAACGACCGTGCCGTGCCGTGCCTGGATGGTTTCCCCGGCCTTTACCGGAGTTGGCAGTGGGAGTATCTTTATCCGAGCGGGAAAATATATATGAAAAGGCTATTATGAGGCCCGCAATAAAAAGGCCGAGACCCAGGATAGTGAAGGTATCCGAGACCGAAAAAGTGGCCGCGTGGCACGGCATGCAGAGGATTCCCTTCGGAGGTAATATCCATGAGGTGGCACCCAGCGTGTTCCCTGTTTGATGGCATCTTGCGCAGGTCTCGGTCTCTCCTCCAATTATCATCTCATGGATATTGGATGCTCCGGATTTTGCCGAACCAGGCTTTTTCCATAGGATAACGCCGCTTTTCCTGTCCTTTACCGGGACTATGTCCGCCAGGTGACAGGCCTCGCATGAGACCTGAACATGCGCGTCATGGGCGAGCTTTTCATCATGGAGGCTGTGGCATATACCGCAGTTCCCCTTTTCCTGTTCGGAGTGGTTATAGCCGGCCGCTCCAGGATGGCATGAAAGGCAAGATAAATCGGCATGCCGGGTCCTTTCGTATGCTTTTCTGGATAGAACCGGCATCCTGATCGATGGGGTAATCGCGGCGGCAGGCCCTCCCTCATCGTGACAGTAAAGACAGAGGGAAGCAACCGCTTCCCGGGTTTTGGCATTCTCTTTAGTCGGGGCAGCGTGACATGATAGACATGCCTCCTGGGCCTTATCCGGCGTCGGAAGACTTTCTTGGGCATCATGACAAGCAGCGCACTGACCTGCCGGCTGAAGGCCCGGTTTGATCCTTCCATCTCTTACCGCGCTCAGGGAAAGCTGGGTGTGAGGGTTGTGGCAGTTAAGACATGCCTCGTAAGCCGAAGGATCAGGCAGGTGCCTATCCCCGTGAAAGGCCCTTGCGAGGTCATCTTCAACCTCCTCATGACACTGTATGCACTTGTCTTTGGAAAAGAAATCAAGGACCTTCCTGTTTACGTTTGCGGGATCAGGGTGCTGATCATTTTTTGATGCGCCTTCGTGGCACTCGGCACAGGATGTCTGCCCGTGGGCTGATATATGAAAGGCCGCCTCGTCTATGAGCCAGGAGGCCTGGGTTTGACTGGCGCATAAGCACAACACCAACCATGCTGCAGATAAAGCAGCCTTTTTTAATGTCTTCATAAGAGGACCTGCCGCCTGTAATCGCCGTTAAAAACTAAGGCCGGTTGTCCTGAGCAGGTTGTCAACCCTTGTAACACCCTCTACCTTTGAGGCTATCTCTCCGATAATCTCCTTGGTCCTCTTATCGGAGACAAAACCCTCAATGGCTATAGCGCCTCCTTCTTGCGCGACCACTTCGATGCTGCGGTAGGGAGAGGCCGTAACCTTTTTCATGATCTTGCTTTCGACCCTCTTTGCAAAGGCAAGTCGGGCCAACTGCTTTGTTATGGCGGCCTCATCCTCTGTCTTTGGCATCAGTTCAATGGCCCGGCATAGAATCTCTGCCCCTGTCTCAATGTCATAGTTTGTGGTGTTAAGGATAAGGTCGTAGAGGCCCCAGTCCTTCAGGTCTCTTTCGTATATCGTTCTTATGAGTGCCCTTCTCTGTGTGTCGTATCTTTCGACAAAATCAGCGGCCTCGCCTGCCGAAACCCCCTTCTGCTTTGCTACTCTCTTGATTCTGACCTCTTTGGGCGCCACCACTCTGGTCTTGAATATACCAGGTATTTCCTTCAAGACTATCTGGGCGCCTCTTCCGATAATCACCACATTGCCTTTGCTTGCCAGTTCCAGGTTGAGAGATTCAAAGAGACTGGTATAGCCGGCGTTGCTGAAAAAGAATCTTTCAAAAAAGCCCGGCTCAAGCTCTGTCTCATAGAGGGTGCATGCCTTTTCAAACTCCGAATCGCACTGCTGCGCCATCTGGTGCACACCGCCCTGATCCACGATTTTAAGATTGAGTCTTTTAGCCACCTTTGCGGCTATCTCATCTCCGAAGCTTCCTACCTGCCTAGAAATAACGACTATTGCCATCTTACAGCTCCTTAAAAAATAAATGGTGTAATGCTAAGAACCTTATCCCAACTGCTGCCTGTGCCGACAAAAGTTTGTAAGTGCTGCTATCCCTTGACCATGCCTACCACATAAGGGCCGGCAGGAATAACTACGATTCTCCCGGGGGTGGCAGCGACAAGCGCGTCTATTGCCGCCTGAATGTCATTTATCTTTTGGGCCCCGAAGTTATTCAGATCCTTTTCCGTGAGTCCGGGTGAGTATACATGAACAGACCCGGCATAGTCCAGCACCTGAAATATATTCTGGGCGCACCATTGATCTATGACGAAATCGTCCGAATCACAATGCCTTGTGTTAAATTCATCAGGCGTGCAGACCGAGCGCATTATACCGCAGAACTCCGGGCTTCCGAGCCCTTCGTTGCATCCGCATGCCACCACTATGGTGCCTCCCTTCTTAAGTATGTTCCTGGCGCATATAAGCGCCTTGCTTATCTGATAGAATGTGGCATCCAGGGGAAACCCGCCTCCGGAGGTTATTACGAGGTCGGCGTATCCTTCGACATCCACCGCTGAATGCCTTTTTACCATCTCGCATCCAGCCCTGTGCGCCCCTTTGTAATGGCCGGCAAAGACGCCCGCGACCTGTCTTTCCTTGGATATGACAACATTTAGAAGGAAGTCCGCCCCCACGGCCGAAGCTACCCTGAGTCCGTATTCATGAAACGGATTTCCGTCAAGGACAAAATTTGTCACCTTGGGGTGGGCTATCATTTTGAAGGAATGCATGAACTTCATGGTTTCAAAGCTGGATATGCCTGGGAGGATACTCTTGGCACCGCCTGAAAAACCCGCATAAAAGTGAGGCTCGATCAGGCCCGTGAGGATCTTGAGTTCAGCGTCCAGGTATGCGGTATTAACCTCAATGGGCGCCCCGTCAATCTCTGTCACCTTCCTGTAGCAGGATGAGTCCCTGCAATAATGATTCAGTATCCTGTAAGAGTTCATTATATCCCTGCCTACCAGCAATGCGAGTTCGTCCCCGAGGTTCGGGCGGTGCATGCCTGTTGAAATCAGTATGGTGATCCCGTCGCGTCCGATTCCTGATTCTTCAAGAGTTGAAAGGACAGGCGGGAGGATCACCTTGTTAGGAACAGGTCTTGTTATATCCGAGATGACAATGCATGCGGATTTCTTTCCCCTGGCAAGCTCCTTTAAGGGTGGAGACTGGATGGGGCTTAAAAGGGCATTTCTGATCTCACCGGCAGGATCGGCAAGGGGTTTCATCTCCACCATATCAAGAGTGACGGCTCGGTCTGGCACCTCAATTATCACCGGGGTCTTCCCGCACAAAAGTTCCCTTCTCATATCCTCATCTCCTTTTTATATGAAAAACAGATAGTCATAGCGGCGTAGCCTGTCCCTGCCCTTGATCCGCTACCCAGGCCTTGTTCCAGCCTTTATATAAAAATGCGGCCAATATAATAGAGCCCAGGCTCCTGAGTGACTAAGTTTATTGCATAAAAACCCTCAGATGGCAATCATAAGTGTCAGACATGTAAGCCACCTTTGTTTGACGGCACTAAAAAAATATTTCTTTTCATCATCTCCTGGCAGGAAATATGACTTTGCGCTTCTGACAGCTTAGAGCATGATCGCTCTATGGGCGGGTCGGTACTTGAAAAGCCTAGGATAAGAAGTATTAAATCTCTATTATTTTTTCTCCTTTAGCAGGGTTACAGTTTGACTTATCTCATTTTCCGTCACTGCGGCCCGAAGCTTTTCCATCTCCTTCATCACATTTGCAAACCTGGCGCCTTCGGCGGCGCTTATCCAGGCCAGTTGAAGACGCTCAGGCCTGAGACCGAGCTTTGCCATCTTTTTTCTGACCTTTTCTATGCGTTTTTCAGTCCAGTGGTTTGCGTTTATGTAGTGGCAATCGCCTATATGGCATCCGCTTACCAGCACCACCGGCGCCCCCTTCCTGAAGCCCTCCCAGATAAAGTCCTCATCCACCCTCCCGGAGCACATTGTCCGGATGACCCTGACGTTAGCAGGATACTGTATCCTTGAGACCCCGGCATAATCGGCCCCGGCATAAGAGCACCAGTTGCACGCAAAGGCCAGTATCTTTTCCTGGGGTTTTTCCTCCAGCAGGGCGTTTACCTGATTCATTATCTGTATGCTTGTAAAATGGTTCATCTCAATTGCGTCAAAAGGGCATTCGGCCGCGCAGGTACCACATCCGGCGCAGGCCGCGGCATTTACAACGGCAGGCTTCTTGTTCTTTACGTCGCATGTTATTGCCTTGTAAGGGCACACCTCGACGCACCTTCCGCAGGACTTGCATCTTTCTTCCATCACCTCCGAGATAATGGGCTCAGAGGTTATGTGGCCCTTGTGCATGAGTCGGATCGCCCTTGCGCTTGCGGCGGAGGCCTGTGTCACGCTTTCCTTGATATCCTTAGGCGCTTCGGCGCAGCCCGCGTAAAATATCCCCCTTGTCGCGGCATCAACGGGCTGGAGTTTGGGATGGGCCTCAAGGAAAAAACCGTCCGGAGTGAGCTGGAGCCCCAGCATCTCCTGAAGTTTCCTTGTGCTCTCAGCCGGTTTGATGCCGATTGCGAGCACCAGCATATCAAGTTCGTGGATTTCCAGTTTGCTGCTTGCCGTATTTTCCACGGTTACCCTGAGATTTTTGTTTTCATCCTCCTCAACCGTACCGGGAAATCCCCTTATATAGTTGACCCCAAGTCTCCTGCTCCTCATATAAAGGTCTTCGAATCCCTTGCCGAAGGCCCTTATATCCAGATAAAAGACCTTGATATCCATATCAGGATAATGTTCCTTAAGTACCAGTGTGCTCTTTATGGTGTTCATACAGCAGATGTTGGAACAGTAGGCGGCCCCCCTTGAAGCGGATCGCGATCCGACACACTGCACGAAGCCTATGGATTTGGGTATCTTTTTGTCGGTGGGCCTTACCGGATCTCCGCCGGATGGGCCGCCGGCGTTGATGAGCCTTTCAAACTCAAGGCTGGTAACGACATTTTGAAAACGGGTATATCCGTATTCGTCAAGTTCGGTCGGGTCATATGGCTCAAGACCGGTTGCGACTATGATAGTGCCTACTTTTTCCACTATCTCCTGATCCGACATGTGGAAATCGATACATTTCTTGTCGCAGGCCTCGACGCATTTCCCGCAGACGACCGGATTGTTACCCAGGCACTCCGATATATTGATGGCGTAAGCAGACGGAACCGCCTGAGGAAAAGGAGAGTATATGGCCTTCCTCGATGAAAGCCCCAGGTTGAATTCGTCAGGTCTTATGACAGGACATGCCTTGGCGCACTCGCCGCAGGCGGTACATTCATTTTCCTTCACATACCTGGCCTTCTTAAGGATGCGGGCATCAAAGTTTCCGACATAGCCTTTGATGTCAAGTAGTTCGCTCATTGTGTAGAGGGTGATCCGGGGATGCCGACCGACATCCGTCATTTTAGGACCCAGTATTCAAATAGAGCAGTCCATGGTAGGGAATGTCTTGTCCAATTGGGCCATGGTCCCGCCGATGGTAGGCCTCTTTTCAACCAGAACCACATCATAGCCGTTGTCGGCGAGGTCAAGAGCTGCCTGGATTCCAGCCACTCCTCCCCCTATCACGAGCGTCCTCTTGGTCAGGGGGAGAGCCCCCTCCTTTAGCGGAGCGAGGTGTCTCGCCCTTGAAACGCCCATCTTTACAAGATCTAATGCCTTGGCAGTCGCGGCTACCGGATCATCCATATGCACCCAACTGCACTGCTCTCTCAGGTTGGCCATTTCAAGAACGTAAGGATTGAGCCCTGCAGATTGAAGCATCTGGCGGAAGGTTGATTCGTGGAGCCTGGGCGAACAGGATGCGATAACCACCCTGTTGAGTCCCAGATCCTTTATGTCTTCCTTGATGCGCTGCTGGCCTGGTTCTGAGCAGGCATAGGCGATATCCTTTGAAACCGCCACATCCTCCAGAGATGCTGCAGCCCGGGCAACGCCTTCGCAGTCAACGGTCTTGGCGATATTGAGCCCGCAGTGGCATACATATACTCCTATGCGGGGGCATTCTTCGTGAGCCGGTTCAAATCGAGCCATTTTTTCCATAACAGTAACTCTCTACCTCTTTTGTTGTGCTATGCCCGGGCATGACCGTTAGTGAAGCAAATAACCCGGAGTAATTTCTTTAAGAGTCTCATTCCCAGTGAATGCTCTCGCTTAAAAGGGTGGTGAGATCTTTGACCTCCATCTCAATATCTCCGCCAAAGAAGGGGTCTTCCATAGCGCATTTGAGGTGGATCTGACACTTGGGGCAAGCGGTAATCAGGATATCCGCTCCGGTATTTCTAGCCTGCTTCAGGCGTGTTACCTGCAGGGCCTTACTGAACGAATCGCATCCTATCCAGGCGGAGTTGCCGCAGCAATCGCTAACAGCTCCTCCCTGCTTCATCTCTTTGAATGCTGAGGGCTTGAGCCTAGAGATGAGTTTTCTTGGAAGTTCCTTTCCCTCCGGCATGCTCCTCAGGCGGCAGGGATCAAGAAAGGTTACATTTCCTTTGCAGGGATGGAAGGCTACCGCCCCTTTATCCACTTCCTTTTCCACAAGGTCGTGGATCAGGGTTATCTCCATAGGGATATCAATTCCGTAAGCGGGATAATCCACGGAGAGGGTTCTGTAGCATTCAGGGCAAGTAGTAACTATCCGCTCTGCGGCCGATGAGCGGAATGCTTCCTGGTTGAGTCTTGCAAGAGAAAGGAAGCTTTCAACGTCTCCGCTCCAGAGAAGATCGTGTCCGCAGCAGCGTTCATCCTGCAGGAGGGCCGGTGATATGTCAAAGAAGTTGAGGAGTCTTATGCCCTCTGTGAGCATCTTTGCAGTGTTTACCTTGAGATGCCGCCCGAAGAATGCGTCGAAATAGGCCGCGCAGCCGCCGAAAAACAAGGTCTTTGATTGCGGATCGGTTCGCAGGTCTCCGCAAAGCCAGTCCCAATGCCTTGTGTGAAGGTCAGGGGAACACATTGTTCGCATGAAGGACTGGAGAAATCCTCCATGCACGTCCGGAGAAGGCACCTGAGAGCTTAGCAGTATCGCCCTCATCTCCCTTATAAACTGGGGAAAATCAACCATGGATGGGCAGCGCTCAGAGCAAAGCCCGCATGTCAGGCAGGCCCAGATTCCCTCCTGAACGCTCTGTTGGCTGAGCGCGCCTGAAATTATGGAAGCGGCCAATGCCCTGGGGGAAAAAGGCTTTCCTGCAATGGCAAGAGGGCAGGAAGAAGAGCACTTGCCGCAATCCTGACATGAGAAAACATTATTTCTCACTACCGCCTCTTTGACCTTATCCCATGTCTCATTTAAACCGAAGGACCTCTGTGGAGGTGAAACAGGGCTTTTTCCTATTCTTTTTATATCTGCGGTAAAATCCTTGAGGAAAGAAAGAAGGGCATCGGCTTCTTCAGGCATGAAGTTTGCCAATCTGAGCCTCTCGCTTCCAAGCCCCAGGAGATGCAATATGCGCCTTGTGTCTTCATCGTTGGCCCTGGCGCTTTCCGTGCCGGCGCCGTACCTGCAGCTTCCGGCCTTGCAGCCGACCAGGGCGACACCGTCCGCCCCCATTTCAAAAGGCTTGAAGAGAAGGGCCTTGCTTATACGTCCGGAGCAGGGGATACGCACCATCTTTATCTCAGGTGGTATATCGGCAGCCATGTCCTGAAGGCTCTGATAGGCTGGATGGGGTCCCCAACTGCAGAGAAACAATATAATACTATAGTCTTTCATCTAACCCCCATGCCCTGCAAGAGCATAATGAAGGATGAATATCACCCCCATCCCTCCTTCCCCCGGCAATGGGGAGGGATAAAGGGAAGGGGCATTTTTATATAAACGGTTATGCCCGAATGGGGCACAATGAAACATAAAAACCATCCCCACCCATCTCGTCGAGGTGGAGTAAGGGGTGGGGCATTTTCAAAAAGGCCCCCGTGCCCTCTTGGGGCACAACAAAGAATAAAAGTGCCGCAGGTCAAAAGCCGACTTGATCCGGAATCCAGGTCGTCATCCCGGCGAAGCCTGTCCCGGACCCCGGTCCGGGAGCCGGAATCTATAACGCATTGATTCAAGGATAGACTGGATTCCCCGATCAAGTCGGGGAATGACGAAACTGTGAATTTTGCAATTACCTCATAGGTAACTTTTATTACTCATAAAGGCGCATTTGGGACACCGACCACCTCCGTCTGGGAAGGCATCAAAATCTCCTCCAGTACCCGCTCGAGAAAGGTCTGGTTTCTATATGGGCTGTCTGCCGCCCCTGTGGGGCATACGGAGATGCAATTGCCGCAACCTTTGCAAAGCGCCTCGTCAACGCTTGCCTGTTTTCCCCCCACAGGGTTGGACGAAAAGCTTATCGCCTGATACGGACATACGTTAAAACACCTTCCGCAGCCCCTGCATCTTACCTGGTCAATAACTACTGTATATCCTTTGTTATGTCTCGGCCCCCTGGGCATGACTGCGGCTGCGAGAGCGGCTGCCGCGGCCCCTTTCTTTCTCTGAGAGACATTGATCCCTGAAGGATTGGCCAGGAAAAGGCCTGCTATTGAGGTCGCTCCGGGATAAAGAAAAGGGATGCCTGTCTCACCGGCTTTTTGCATGGTGGAGGCCACGAATCTTCCCGGAAGTCCATCCTGTGGTACATAGGGTATGAGTCTCCTGAATTTTTCGCCTATTATTACTGCCCCCACCTGAAAGGTCTGGGAGATTCCTCCGACATCGGCGAGCACATGAAAATTACCGAGGGTACCTCTCATCTCCTTTACATGGGCGCCTTCAAATAAGGTGATGTTGGGGTGGTCTGTTGTCCGCGAGGGCTCAAGAGCGGCTGAGCCGAACATAAAGACCTCCACCCCAAGCTCGGCCAGGGTCAAGGCGCTGTGGAGCGCGGCCTCGGATTCTCCTATGACAGCGGTCGTGAAATTGTAGATCCTTCCCGGCGTAGCAAGAGGTTTGAGTCTCCTTGCCCTGCCGATGGATCGCTCAATGAGCCCCTTGAAGCGGCTGAGGGCCAAGCCTTTGTCGCTTGCGAGATGCCTTAATGCCTCGCCTCTCAGGTTGCATGTTTCAACCATCGAGCGACTTATCCCTGTTCCCTTGAATATGGCATCCTTGAGCCGTGTTCGTTGATCCGAACATGCGCTGCATATAAAATCAAGAGGACAGCAGACGCACGAGGCAAGCACGGCCCTTGTGATACCTTTTTCCCTGATTCTTCGAACGATCGTAGCCGAACCCTCGGCTACGCAGGCGGAATTTAATATCTCGGAGTGTACGACGTCTCCTTTATTGTGTAATTCCTCGACGTATTCGTTCATGGCCGAAAGCCATCCAAAGGAATCGTTGCAGCGACAAACAAAGACTCCGATCCTGACTTCAGGTGAAATGTAGGGGTCCGGCGGGTTAAATGAGAATCCCCGCCCTTTGGTCCTCTGGGAGGTCTCCTGCAGGAGAGAAGCAGCACGGGCTGCTGCTGCAAAACCCCTTGTAATAAGAGCATAGACATCTGTTTTGGCCGAGGCGGGACCGTATGCCCTTATCACGTCGTCGCCCCTGACAGCAGGGGCCATATCAGGGTCGGCTATAATGATGATCCCTGCCTGCTCAAGCGTTTCCTCGTCGCAGTCGTCGTGTTTGATGGCCCTCAATGGGCCGCACGCCTCAACGCACAGGAGGCATTCCGAGCACACGCCGCACTGGAGACATCGCCTTGCCTCAAAGCGAACCTGGTCTTCGTCCAATCCGAGCGCAACCTCGGCAAAGCCGGCAATCCTTTCAAGGGGCTGTCTTTCGGGCATAGCCGGCCTCGCGAGTGCCGGAATATTGGTTGGTATTGGAGAGAAGGACTTTCCCTGCGGCCTCCTGAGACTCCTTTCGGCGGCCTCGCCTCCAAGATACCTTTGGACGAATCGGGCCGCAGCCCGGCCTGATGCCATGGCCTTCACCACTGAAGAGGGACCGTTTACGGCGTCTCCTGCCGCAAAGACTCCGTCTAGTGATGTGCGCATGGTTTCATCGGTTTGGATATATCCCCCTGTCTGCCCTATGGCCACGAAGGCCCTTTCAAAAGGAAGCTCAAAGGCATCGCTTCCCTTGACAACTACAGGCCACCTTATCCCGTCCCCGCCGGGGGGGCCAGGTTCGGTCGGTCGGCAGACCAGCCCAATGAGCTTTCCTTGCCTTCCCGCAAAGGATATGACCTTGCTGCTGTCTTTTATTACGATTCCTTCAGAGACGGCAGCCTTTACTTCTTCCTTGTCGGCAGGGATAAGATCGAGGGAAAACCATGAAATTATGGTGACGCGGGCCCCCATACGCCTCAGGGTCCTAGCCAGGTCAAAGGCGGCATTGCCGTCTCCAATGACGGCCGCTTCTCCCGCCATGGAAGTTTCCTCCCCCCTGTAAAGCCCTGCAAGAAACCCTACACATCCGCTTACCCCAATCAATCT
>Ga0210022_1001237_pt1 | contig 17298 bp, 15 predicted proteins | sample CryGeymeta201520_FD_183984 | JGI IMG/M metagenome (GOLD analysis project Ga0210022, IMG submission 183984) | Groundwater microbial communities from Crystal Geyser aquifers in Utah, USA - Crystal Geyser metaG 2015-20 (SPAdes) (version 2) | ecosystem: Environmental > Aquatic > Deep subsurface >... | reverse complement strand
GGTGCTGATCGACGGTCGCGATGTCACCGCCCTGCCGATGTATCGCCGGGCGCGCCTCGGGATCGGCTACCTGCCGCAAGAGGTGTCGATCTTTCGCGGCCTTTCGGTTGAAGACAACATCCTGGCCGTGCTGGAGATCGCGGTGCCCGAACGCCACAAGCGCCGCGAGCGGCTGGAGGAACTGCTGTCGGATTTTTCCATCACCCACCTGCGCCGCGCGCCCGCGCTGGCGCTTTCGGGGGGCGAACGTCGGCGGGTCGAGATTGCCCGCTGTCTGGCGGCCGACCCGAAATACCTGCTGCTGGATGAACCCTTTGCCGGGGTCGATCCGATCGCCGTGGGCGAGATCAGGCATCTGGTGCATGATCTGAAAAGCCGGGGCATCGGCGTGCTGATCACCGATCACAATGTCCGCGAGACACTGGAAATCGTCGATCGCGCCTATATCCTGCATGATGGCGTGGTCTTGATGAGCGGCACCACCGACGAGGTGATCCGCGATGAAACCGTGCGCCGGGTTTACCTTGGCCAGAATTTCCGCATGAGCTGACCCGCCCCGAAGTGATTTGCAGATGGCGCCACGAAGCGGTTGACAACTTGGTCCCTTCTGTCGCCAAATATGGTTGATGCGTGTCGAACTCGCCCCGTTCCGAATTGCCAAGGCGGTCGCCCAGCGCCCCTTCCCGGAGTGGTTTGGTCAAGGCCAGACACGCGCAATTTCCGCACGAATTTACCGGCTGGTAACCCTGCATGGCGCAGGATTTGCCACGCCGTCCAAGTGAAGGAGAGGCCATGCGTTACCAGATCAGCGGCAAACAGATCGACATCGGTGAAGCGCTGCAAACCCATGTCAAGGCCGAACTCGGCGAGGTTGTCGAGAAATACGCGCAACGCCCGACCGAGGCCGTGGTGGTGTTTTCCAAGACCGCTTTTGAGTATTATTGCGAGGCGGTGCTGCATCTTTCGACCGGGCTGACCGCCCAGGCTACCGGCCATGCCACTGAAATCTATGCGGCTTTTGAAGCCTGCCGCGAAAAGATGGACAAGCAGCTACGGCGCTACAAGCGTCGCCTGCGCAGCCATTACGCCGACCGCACGGTGCCAGTTGAATTCGAGGATGGTTCCTCGTATATCCTCGCCGCAACGACCGAACCCGAGGATGTCGAACCCGATACGCTTCAACCCATGATCATCGCCGAAATGGAGGCCCGCGTGCCCTCCATCACCGTTGGCGAGGCGGTCATGCAGATGGAGCTGGCCGGGCAGCCATTGTTGGTGTTTCGCAATGAAGGACATGGCGGGGTGAACGTCGTATACCGTCGCGACGACGGGCATATCGGCTGGATCGACCCGCGCAACAGCAAATAACGCACCCGAAGCCGGGCGCAGGACATACGGCGGCTCATGGAACTTTCCAAATTGCTTGCTCCGGGGGCCGTCAGGGTCGTCGGCCAGTTGACCAGCAAGAAGCGTCTCTTCCAGGAACTGGGAGAGATCGCCGCGCAGGCCTATCGCCTGAATGCGTCGGTCGCGACCGATGGCTTGCAGGAACGCGAAAGCCTTGGCCCGACCGGGGTGGGCCATGGCATTGCCCTGCCCCACGCCCGGCTTGAAGAACTGACCGAGATTGTGGCGGTATTTCTGCGGCTGGAAAAACCGCTCGACTACGATTCGGTCGATCGCCAGCCGGTCGATCTGGTGTTCGGGCTGTTTGCCCCCAAGGATTCCGGGGTCGATCACCTGAAGGCGCTGGCGCTGGTCTCGCGCACCATGCGCGATCCCGCGATTTGTGCCAAACTGCGCGCCAACACCGACCCCGACAAGCTGCACGCCATCCTGACCGCCGCGCGCGCCGCGCAGGCGGCCTGAGGCCGGGTCAACGGGGGGCTGCCGCCCCCCGCACCCCCCGCGAGTATTTGCGCAAAGAAGAAATGCCTGGCCGTGGTGACGTCGGGCATGGTCAGTTCAGGCTGGGAGTCCAGGTGCCGAAGCCAAACCCCATGTAGTCGCGCTGATAGGCGTCACGCGCCGCCGCTTCGATCTCGGCGTCATAAATCGCGGTCAGCGGGTGGGGGGCAGCTTCCGGCGCTGCCAGCAGCGGCGCGGCGGGCACCCCAAGCTCGGCGGCGAGCCATGCCAGCCCTTCCGCCAGCCGCTCTTCGCGCAGCACCACGTCGGGGCCCTGAAACTGGGCAAAGCCCTGCAACACGGCCGTCTGGCTGGCCCAGTGCGGATCGACGCGCAGTCCGGTCTGGCCCGCGAGATTGAGCTTCAGGAACCGCAGAAAGCCCAGAAAAGCGGCGCGGTGGGCGCGCGCGCTCTGGCGTTGGCCGGGGGCGGGCAGGTCGATCTGATAGATTCTTGCCAGCGCTGCCCGCATCTCGGGCATCGCATCGCCAAGGATCTGGCGGCAAAATACCGCGTGGGCGCGCGCCACCGGATGGCGCAGAACGGTGAAACTGCGGTGCGGGGTGTGGGATCGCTTCCACTGGCGCAGCGACTTTTGCACGAAATCGCCGGTCAGCCCGCCGCTGCCAAGCGCCGCCAGCCATTCGGTGACCGCCACCTCGGGGCCGCCGCGCAGCGGCATATACAAAAGTCCCGCCCCGCTGGCCGCGACAAAGCCCGGAATTGCGGCCCTGCGCCGGGGCTCGAAATTCGGGGTGCGCGCCAGATTGAAGCGGTCAAGTCGCGCTAGCGCAGTTGTCATCTCGGCCGGGTTAAGCACCTTCTCGGAAATTTCCTCGGGATTTTGCTTCTTGAGGGTCTCGTCCAGCGCTTCAAGCCGCCCCTCGACCCCAAGAAACTGCGCCAGTCCGTTCAGCACCGCCAAGTCCGAAATATCTTCATAGTCGATGTAAAAGGCGGTCTGCCCGCTGGTTTGCAGCCCGTGCATCAGCCTGATCTGGAAATCCTGCAACATTGACAGATGCTGCTCGAACTCGCGCCCGTCGAACCGCACCCGGCTGGTTTTCAACTTGCTGGCGTTGGTCAGCTTCCACTGTCCGGTTTGCTGCGCGATCTTCCATGAGACGTAGCATTCGATCGGGTTGCGGGTCAGGATGATCTTGGCGCAAGCCGGATCGGCCATCACCGCATCGAACACGCGCGGATCGTGGTCGTGAAAGAAACGAAAGCCGGCCAGGCCATCGGTGCGTTGGCGCAGGCGCGCCAGCAGCAACAGGGGATCGGCGGCCCGCGCCGCCAGATCGAACCCGAACAGCGCGGTCTGGTTCTGCCTGCCGATGAAATGGGGATTGAACACCTCGCCGTGGCAGGTCACGCCGGGCAGGCAATTCAGATTGGCCTCGAGGAAATTCGAGCCGGTCCGCATCGCGGCGAACATCACGAAACTGGTGAACCGCGCGGCGCTCACGCTACTTCACCAGATAGGGGCGGCCGCTGCGGGCGGGTGCCGAAGTGGTGTCGTCGCCCACCGGAAAGTCGCCCATCAGCACCGGTTGCATGCCCTGATTGCGCAGGTTCTGCAAGAACAGGCCGAAGCCCGCCAAAGCCGCCAACCGCGGTGCTTCGGTCACGCGGCGCAGGGCACGCGGGTTGATTTCATCAATAATGGTCTGCAACGGCTCCATCGGGTTCTGGACGAATTCCGCCAGCGTCCAGATCCGCACCCGCGCCTTGGTCCAGGGCGAGCGCAGGATCGACAGATGTTCCGCCTCGATCTTCTGCAACCGCGCCGCTTCACGGCGAATTTCCGAAAAATTCTGGTTGGAATGGAACAGCGCAACCGCCCAGGCACCGGAAATCACCGAGACCTGGGCATTCCGATCGCGCGCCATGAACCAGCTCGGGGCCTGATTGTCGCGCGGGCCGAACTGGAAACACTGGCGCTCGCCGCGGGTGTTCCAGATCAGGCTGGGCAGAAAGGACAAGGTGTTATAGTCGCGCAGCCTGGCGCTGTCGGACAGGGCACCGTTGTAGATGGTCTCGCCGCCAGCAAATTCGGCCCGCTCGGGCGCGAAAAGATGACCATGCACCCTGGTGCCGACGGTCTTGCCAAGCCAGGTGTCGAAATCCTGAAACACCTCGGCAAAACCCTCGAACACCGAATAGGGCGCAGCGGTCAGCCCGTTTTCCCAATTCTCGTTGGGAAATCGGCTTTGCATGTAAAGCCCGGCGCGGCCCTTGGTGCGGCGCTCGACCGCCTTGGAAAACAGCCGGTCAATCTTGCCGGGGTTGGGTTCGGCCAGGATCTGGCTGGCCGCATCGGGGGCCAGAAACGTGCGGTAAAGCTTGTCGGCCTGCGACCAGATCTTGCGCGCCACAAAACAATCCGAGCGCCGCAGCAATTGCAGGTGATCATCGTAGAAGATGTGCGGCTTGCCCTGGAAATCGAATTTGGAAAGGGTCAGCGACCGGCTTTCCACATTCACCGAATACTGCCGCACCAGGGTCTGGAAATAGGATTCGTCGGGAATCCACACCCGCTTGAAGTAACGGTCATAGTTGGCCCGCTCGGGGTCTTCCAGCATGGCCGACAGGGTTTGCCGCGTCAGGCACCACCACTGGCTGCCGAGGTGCGGCACCAGTGCGGGCGGAATCCGGCGGCGAAAGTGAAAGCGGCGTTGCAGCGCCACGTAACCGTCGAACAGCCGCCGGTGCTGGCGCCAGGAAAACGGAAACCGCAGGGTGAAGCGCTCAAGGTTCAATCCGCCGATGGTCCAGCCAACATCCTCGGTCGTGACCGATTCGATGAAATCGGTGTGCGGGCGCGCGTCGAGATAGGCCACCAGCTCGGCCACCGGGCGCAGCGGCAGGCACGAGCCTGAGGCCAGATAGACATGGCGCACGGCGGGAAATTCACGCAGCATCACGGTCGCTGCCGCCTGGGTGGCCGCAACCAGGCTGAAAGTGCCCCATTCGCAGGCGTGGCGCTCGGAAAAGCGGATGTCGGGCAGGTCTGAAAGCGCGCGATGCAAACGGGCGTAGTTGGCGCGGTTGACCTTGCGATCGACGTGAATCACCACCGGGCAGCCCCGCGTTGCCCAATGCCGGGCGACCTGCGCCGCGCGGTCCAGCGCGGTGTGGCACAGCATGACGAAGCCGACGGTCATGCGCGCCCCCTCATGCCCAGTTGCCTTTCGACATCAGCCCCAGAATTTCAAGCTGGCGCCAGTTGATGTATTTATCGCTCCACTTGCACCACAGATCGGGCTGATCGTCGAGGGCGGCCTTGTAGGCGCGGTATTCGTGGCTGTTGGCGTAGTGCTGATGCCGCAGCATTTCCTCGTTGGCCTTGACCGCAAAGGTATCAAGAAACTTGGCGTGCAGCAGGCAGCCCGCCGCCTTTTCGCCGCCCCATTCGTCATAGACCAGGTTAAGCCCGCGCGGCAGCAGCATGTGGGTCGAGCTGGCATAGGCATAGCTGCGCTGCCATTTCACCAGCGGCACCTTGTTCAGCGCCGGGGCTCGTTCGGGCATATCGGCAAAGAACATCCGCGCCCGCGGCCCGCCCTGAATCCACAGATTGCCAAACTTGCTGTTGCGCGAAATGGTGTAGTTGCCGCTGTCGAACCAGTTGGCAATCTCGAACGGATCCTGACCTTCGTGGTAGGGCTGCGCCCCGATCGGACCCTTGGGATACATGTCCAGCAGCATCGCCGGAAACGACTTGATCGAGCCCGCATCCAGCCAGTCGGTCAGCGCCCGGATCGGCCTGGTATCGCTGAACGGGTAGATGAAGAATTCATCGGGATCGACCACCAGGGTCCAGTGCCCATGGCCGTAGCGCATCTGCAACCCGTTCAGCCAGTCGGCCCCGAAGCGCGCGCGCTTGTAGCTGCGCTCGGTGGTCCACAGCGACACGTCATCTTGCGGCGCAAGGTATTCGCGCGAGCCGTCATCCGAGCCATTGTCCACGATCAGGAAATGATTGATCCCCATCTCGCGGTAGTATTTCAGGAAATAGGGCAGCCGCACCCGCTCGTTGCGCAGGGTGGAAAACAGCAGGATGTCGGACGGGCGAATGGCCGAGACCCGGCTGACAACGGGCGTCAGCTCGCGCCGCTTGCGCATGGCGCGAAAACGGCAACGCTGGCGTTCAAGCCGCAGCCGGTATCTTGCGATCACTCCCAATCGTTACTATTCCCTGGGGGCCGGATGCCCTTTCACTGGCGTATCAGACGCAATTTAACACGACATTGAAGTGATCCGCCCAGCCCGGCACTTTGCGTGCCTGTCGGTTTTCGCCTCGCCCTTCGCCTGCCGTCATGTTTTTTGCTATTGTTTCCAACCAAGAATAACTGTTTGTGGCGTCAAGGTAAACCGGGTAGTCGCCGAGGGTTTCGCGAAAAACCGCGAGTGCGGCACAAATCACCGGCACATTCAGCGCCATCGCCTCAAGCGGCGGCAAGCCGTAACCCTCGGCCAGGCTGGGAAACAGCAGCGCCTCGGCCCCGGCCAGCAACGCCGCCACCGCGCCATCTGGCAGGCCGGGCAATTCGATCACCGCCTGTCCCGGTTGCGCCGCAGCGTCAAGCCGGGCCAGAACCGAGGCGTCGGCCCAGCCGCGACCGCCCACCACGAACAGGCGCGGCACCACCAAGCCGGGCAGGCGGTCGGGCAGCTTGTCCCAGACCTCAAGCAGCAGCGCGTGGTTCTTGCGCGGCTCGATGGTGCCGATCGTCACATAATAGGGGCGCGTCAGATCCAGCCCCGGCGGCAGCAGTTCCGGCTCGGGGCGCGGCACCGGCACGCCAAGCGCCGCCACCACGCCGGGCGGCACCCGACCGAGGGCGGCCAGATGCCGCTCGGTGCGCTCGCGGGTGGCTTCGGTGGTGTGGATCACCAGATCGGCCGCGGCGGCTACCACGGCCAGCTTGCGCGCGAACACCGCCGGGATGCCGGGGCGCGAGAATTCGGGGTGATCAAGCGGAATCGTGTCATGCACCAGCACCACCACCTTTGCCGCAGGGATGCCACGCACCGCCCGCATCACCCCTTGCGCCAGATCGGCATGGCCGACATTGAGATAGACCGTGCCGCTTGGCAGATGCCGCGACAGCATCCGCCCCAGCAGCGGCCGCATACAACGCGCCAGCGCAACCCGGCGCAGATCGGATTCGGCGCGGGCGCGCAGCGGCTGATCCCAACGACTGATCCGGCCCAGCAGATCAGCCGCCCCCAGCGGTGCAATGCCCGTGGCACAATCCCGCACCATCTGCGCACCCCGACCATCCAGCAGCACAAACCCCAGCGCCGTGCGCACCAGCCCCCACAGCGGCACCGGCCCGGTCGCCAGATGGTCAAGCCAGGCCAGTTCGACCCGATCCACCCCGGTCAGCGCACCGCGCCCCAGCCGCGACACCAGCCGCGTCAGATCCAGCAGCCAACCGGGCGGGGCTGCGCCCACGGCCTATTGCGCCGCTTTCTGTTGCGCCATCATGTCATTGAGATAGGCATAAAACTCGTCGCGCAGATCGGCGCGCGCCAGTCCGAACGCCACGGTGGCCTGCAGGAAGCCGGCCTTGGAGCCGCAATCATAGCGCTGGCCGCGAAAGCGAAAGCCGTAAACCTGATCCGGCCCATCCGCTTCGGCGGCAATCGCGTCGGTCAACTGAATCTCGCCCCCCGCCCCCTGTTTCGCGCGATTGAGGTTGATCAATACCTGCGGCGACAGGATATAGCGCCCGATCACCGCAAGGTTGGACGGCGCGTTTTCGGCTTTCGGCTTTTCCACCATGCCCTTGACCCGCACGATCGCGCCCATGTCCTCGGCCACGTCAAGCATGCCGTAGGACGAGGCCTTTTCGGGCGACACTTCCATCGCGGCCACCATGTTGCCGCCGGTCTCGCCGTAAGCCTCGACCATCTGTTGCAGACAGGGTTTTTCGGCGGCGATCACGTCGTCGGGCAAGAGCACGGCGAAGGGTTCGTTGCCGATCAGGCGCCGCGCGCACCACACCGCATGACCTAAGCCCAGCGCCCGGTTCTGGCGCACGTAGGCAATCGCGCCGCTGTCCATGTTGGTGTCGCGCAAAATCTCGAGCAACTCGGTCTTGCCCGCACGGCGCAGGGTGTTTTCCATTTCGGGCGAGTGGTCGAAGTAGTCTTCAAGCGCCGATTTCCCGCGCGAGGTAACAAAGATGAAGTCCCGGATGCCGGCCGCGCGCGCCTCGTCGATGGCGTATTGGATCAACGGGCGGTCAACCAGGGTCATGATCTCTTTCGGGATCGACTTGGTGGCGGGCAAAAAGCGGGTGCCCATTCCGGCGACGGGAAAGATTGCCTTGGTGACCTTCTTGATCTTCATTGCTTACCCTTCACGCTTGACTATCACTGGTGCGCGCCACATTCGCACCTGCATTTGCGTATTGCACGACAATCTGACCAAATTTGGGTTAATTGTTGCCCATCATGGCACTATTACGCAACTGTCCTTAACAGAAACAGCGGCGAAAAGTCACTCGTGGGGCAACCCGGTCAAGCCTGACGCTGCGTCAAGCGGGCGCAGCGCCGCGATCCGCCGACACTCCGCCTTGATCCGCGCACTGAACCGCCACCAGCGAAACCACCGCCCACCGCGCTCGGCCTGCCCGAACAACCCGCCGCCCTGCCACCAGTAGCCCTCAAGGCAAAAGACGTGAAGGTGCCGCCGGATGCTGGGATCAAGGCAGAACACCGTCACGATCCTGCCCTGCGCCAGCGCCGCGCGTGCCTGCGCTGCCAGTCGTCGCCGCTGCCAGATCCGGCCCGCGATCACGCAACCCGCGCGCGGACCGCAGCCCGGCAGCGCCACCAGCGGCAACGGGGTCGCGACCAGCGGCTGCAACGCGGCAAGCGGCCGACGCGCGCCTTCGACCAGACCGCTGGCCAGACTGGCCATCAGCCGCGCCACGTCGCGCGGCTCGATCCGCCCCTCCTGCATCAGGCGCAGCACCCGCGCCCGCTGCGCCGCAACATGCCGGGCGGTCGCGGTGCCATCGCCACCATGGCGGCGCAGGAAACAGGCGATGCTGGCACCGATTTCGACCAGATCAACCGGCACCCGATCGGGCGCGCGCCGGGAACTGACCTCTGATCCGTGATGAACCTGGGCCAGCGGCACCACCGCCGTCAGCCCGCCCCGCGCCGCCAGCCGCAGGTTCACATCGGCCTCGTCGAGATAGTAGTGATAGCCGGGGTCAAAGCCGCCGATCGCCAGCAGGTCGTCGCGGCGAAAGGCGCAATTGGTGCCCTGGGTCTTGACCGCCCGCTGCGCATTGCCGGGATGCAGGGTGACCGCGGCTTCGTCCACCGCCAGGGCATGATCCCAGCCCGAGGCATCCACGCTCAGGGCCTTCCACTGCAACGAAATCCCGTTGCGCCCGCGCACGAACCCACCCGCCTGCACTACCCGCGCGTCCGCAAAGGGGGCGGCCAGCCGGGTCAGCCAGGTCGGCTCGGGCACCGCATCATCGTCGATGAAGGCCACCACCGGGGCGCTGGCCAGCCCCAGCCCAAGGTTGCGCGCAGCCGCGATATTGGCCTGATCGAAGGTCGCCAGCTTCAGCACCAGAGCGCTGGCCCGCACTACCGCGCAGGCAGCCGGATCGGCCACCACGATCACCTCGAAGTTGGCGTGATCCTGCTGCTTGATCCCGGTCAGACAGCGCATCAAGGCCTCGGGACGCCCCCGGCTGACCACGATCACGCTGACCGGGCGGTCGGTCATGCGACCTGCATCTCGGCCATCATCGCCTCAAGCCGGGGCACGTCTTCGGGGTTGTTCAGCTCCCAGAACTGGCGGCCGCGCGCCTGCACCTGAACGCACAGCACGGCGCGGCCGTTTTCGAGAAAGCGCAACTGCTCCAGCCCTTCCAGCCGTTCCAGCGGCCCCATCGGCCAGCCCGGATAGGCGGCCAGCGCGGCGGGGCGGTAGGCATAGACCCCGACATGGTGAAACACCGGCGTCGGCTCGTCGTCGCCGTAGCTGCGCCCGGTGTAGGGGATCACTTCCTTCGAGAAATAAAGCCCGCGCCCGCCCGCCCCGAACACCGCCGTGGTGCCCCCCACCCGCCCGTCGCGCCGGTCGGCCAGAAAGTCGCGCACCGCCCGCCCGTCGCAGCGCAGCACCGGGGTCGCGATCTCGGCCCCCGGGTCGGCGCGCAGCCCCGCGATCAGGTCTTCGACGAACCACGCCGGAGTCAGTGGCGCGTCGCCTTGCAGGTTGACCACGATGTCGTGCCCCGGCAAGGCCGCCGCCACTTCGGCGCAGCGCTCGGTGCCGTTCTGGCAGGCGGCCGAGGTCATCACCACTTCGGCCCCGAACCCTTCCGCCGCCCGACGGATGCGGTCGTCATCGGTGGCCACCACCACCCGGTCCACCCCCTGCACCGCCATCGCGGCCTCCCACGAACGCTGGATCAGGGTCTTGGCCACCCCACCGGCACCGCGCAGCGCGACCAGCGGCTTGCCCGGATAACGGCTTGAGGCATAACGGGCGGGAATCGCGATCAGAACCGGCATGTCACACCTTCAACTTCACGCCGGGGGCATAGGCGATGAAGAACGGATTATCCCAGCCCGGCTTGCCATAAGTCAGGGTCTGATGGTCATCAAACCGCACCATGCGGCCACCGGCACCGCGCAGCACCGCATCCCCCGCTGCGGTATCCCATTCCATGGTGCGCCCCAGCCGCGGGTAAAGATCGGCCTCGCCGCTGGCCACCAGACAGAATTTCAGGCTGGAGCCGGCGCTGGTCATGTCGCGGGCGGCATATTTGCCGATATAGGCATCGGTCGCGCCGTCGCGGTGCGATTTCGAGGCCACCACCATCAGGCCCGCATTATCGGGCTTCGACACCTGAATCACCCGGCACGGCCCCGGCTCCGCCGGGTCAAAGACCCCGGTTTCCTCGACCGCCAGCCCATCGGCACGGGTGTAGAACAGCCGCCCCTTGGCCGGGGCGTAAACCACGCCGCGCAGCGGCACGCCATTCTCGACATAGGCGATGTTGACAGTGAAATCGCCGCGGCGCTGGACAAACTCCTTGGTGCCATCCAGCGGATCGACGATCAGAAAGGTGGTGGCTGTCAGGGCATGACTGGCGGCCTGTTCTTCGGTGATCAGCACCAGACCCGGGAATTCCGCCCTGAGCCCGGCCGAGATCAGGGCATCGGCCGCCTCGTCGGCTTCGGTCACCGGGCTGGCGTCGGATTTGCTGCGCACCTCGAACGCGGGCCCGTCGTAAACCTGCATGATCCGGTCGCCCGCCTCAAGGGCAAGACGACGAATGACGGGGATCAGACGATCAAAATCCATGACACACTCCGGCGCGCGGGGGAGGCCAAGCCACCCGATTGATAAAAAACCCGAACCTCCTTATCATCGCTTGCTAAGGGAACGGCAAGATTTCCCGCGCCATATGGCAACACGACCCCAAGTCACAGGTAACCGCCCGCATGTTTCGCCCCGCCATCAGGCAAAGTCCGGTCCGCACCGCCTTTGGCCTGGCCGAGCTGATCTTTCACGTCGCGGTGCGCCATGTCCGCAAAAGCCACCGCAACGCGCTGGTCGGGCTGCTGATCAACATCCTTCAGACCGTGATGATGGTAGCGGTGTTCTGGCTGATGTTCACCATCCTGGGCATGCGCCGCAGCACCATCCGGGGCGATTTCCTGCTTTATCTGATGTCCGGCATCTTCATGTTCATGACCCATACCAAGACCATCGTGGCAATTGTGGGTGCCGACGGGCCGACTTCGCCGATGATGAAGCACGCGCCGATGAACACCATCGTGGTGATCGCCGCCACCGCCCTCGGCTCGCTTTACACCCAGATCCTGTCGGCGGCGGTAGTGCTTTACTTCTATTCCGCCGCCTTCGTTCCGCTGACCATAGAACAGCCGGTCGGCATGATGGGAATGGTGCTGCTCTCATGGGGCACCGGGGTGGCGATCGGGATGATGCTGCTGGCGGCCAAGCCCTGGGCCCCGGACGCGATCTCGATGATCACCACGATCTACCAGCGCGCCAACATGATCGCTTCGGGAAAGATGTTCGTGGCCAATGCCATGCCCTCTTTCGTGCTCAGAATGTTCGACTGGAACCCGTTGTTCCACACCATCGACCAGGCGCGGGGCTTCATCTTTCTGAACTACCACCCGCACTATTCCTCGATCAGCTACCCGGTCAAGGTGATGATCATCTGCGCCATGATCGGGCTGATGGGTGAATTCTATACCCGCAAGCATGCCTCGGTCAGTTGGGGTGCCAAGGGGTGAGTGCCCGACCCGTGGCAAAACCGGTGCCGCGCCCCGATCCACCACCGTTTTTCCCCGATTTCGCGCTATTTTGAGGGTGCTGTCGCGCTTGCAGGGGTGCCGCACCCTCCTTATATACCCCGCAGACAACCGGACGCGGCCCGAGGGCTGCACCGGATCGTTTGGGATCGGGGGTCAGGGGCCGCAACGGGCCTGACCCTTACAACATCGCCTAGCAATGAGGTAGCTTATCATGGCCAAAGTCATCGGGATTGACCTCGGGACCACCAACTCTTGCGTCGCCATCATGGATGGGGCACAGCCGCGGGTGATCGAAAACGCCGAAGGCGCGCGCACCACGCCCTCGATCGTCGGTTTTACGGAAAACGAGCGTCTGGTCGGCCAGGCCGCCAAGCGTCAGGCCGTCACCAACCCCTCGAATACCATTTTCGCGGTGAAACGCCTGATCGGGCGGCGCCTCGACGACATGCATCTGGCCAAGGACAAGAAGAACCTGCCCTATGCGCTGGTCAACGGCGGCAATGGTGACGCCTGGGTCGAAGTGCGCGGCGCGAAATACTCGCCCAGCCAGATCAGCGCCTTCATCCTGCAAAAGATGAAGGAAACCGCTGAAAGCTACCTTGGCGAGGAAGTGACGCAGGCCGTCATCACCGTGCCCGCCTATTTCAACGACGCCCAACGCCAGGCCACCAAGGACGCGGGCAAGATCGCGGGTCTTGAAGTGCTGCGCATCATCAACGAACCCACCGCCGCAGCGCTGGCCTATGGGCTCGACAAGAAGGAATCGAAAACCATCGCGGTCTATGACCTTGGCGGCGGCACTTTCGACATCACCATTCTGGAAATCGACGATGGCCTGTTTGAAGTGAAATCGACCAACGGCGACACCTTCCTTGGTGGTGAAGATTTCGACATGCGCATCGTCAACTACCTGGCCGACGAGTTCAAAAAGGAACACGGCGTTGACCTGACGCTCGACAAGATGGCGCTGCAACGGCTGAAGGAAGCCGCCGAAAAGGCCAAGATCGAGCTCAGTTCGGCGGCCCAGACCGAAATCAACCAGCCCTTCATCAGCATGGACCGCAACTCGGGCCAGCCGCTGCACCTGGTGATGAAACTGACCCGCGCCAAGCTGGAAAGCCTGGTGGGCGATCTGATCAAGGCCTCGATCAAACCCTGTCAGGCGGCGCTGAAAGATGCCGGCGTCGGAATCGGCGACATCGACGAAGTGGTTCTGGTCGGCGGCATGACCCGGATGCCCCGCGTGGTCGAGGAAGTGACCAAGTTCTTCGGCAAGGAACCGCACAAGGGGGTCAACCCTGACGAAGTGGTGGCACTGGGGGCCGCGATTCAGGCCGGCGTGCTGCAAGGCGACGTCAAGGACGTGGTGCTGCTGGATGTGACCCCGCTCAGCCTCGGGATCGAAACCCTGGGCGGCGTGTTCACCCGCCTGATCGACCGCAACACCACCATCCCGACCAAGAAATCCCAGGTGTTCAGCACGGCCGAAGACAATCAGAACGCGGTGACGATCCGGGTGTTTCAGGGCGAACGCGAAATGGCCGCCGACAACAAGATGCTGGGCCAGTTCAACCTTGAAGACATCCCGCCCGCGCCGCGCGGCCTGCCGCAGATCGAGGTGACGTTCGACATCGACGCCAACGGCATTGTGTCAGTCGGGGCCAAGGACAAGGGCACCGGCAAGACCCAGAACATCACCATTCAGGCCTCGGGCGGTCTGTCGGATGCCGATATCGAAAAAATGGTCAAGGATGCCGAAGCCAACGCCGACGCCGACAAGGCCCGGCGCGAACTGGTGGAAACCCGCAACCAGGCCGAAAGCCTGATCCACTCGACCAGGAAGTCGATCAAGGATCACGGCGACAAGGTTGATCCCTCGACCGTCGAGGCGATCGAACTGGCGATGGGGGCACTGGAAGAAACCCTTGAGAAAGACGATGTCGGCAAGATCAAGGGTGGCATCCAGAACCTGACTGAAGCCGCGATGCGGCTGGGCGAGGCGATCTACAAGGCCAGCCAGGCCGAGACCGAAGCCACCGCCGAAGACGGCCCGCGCCCGGTCGATGATGATATCGTCGATGCCGATTTCGAGGATATGGGCGACGACAAGCGCAAGTAAGACCGTGGAAACCGAAGCGAGGGCGGTCGAAATGGGCCGCCCTCGCCGCGTTCCGATAGGGGTTTGCCATGGCAAAACGCGACTACTATGAAATTCTCGGCGCTGCCCGCAGCGCTTCGGCAGACGAGCTGAAGAAAGCCTATCGCACGCAGGCCAAAGCGCTGCACCCTGACAGCAATTCAAGCAACCCCAACGCCGAAGCCCAGTTCAAGGATCTGAACGAGGCTTACGACGTGCTGAAAGACCCCGACAAGAAGGCCGCCTACGACCGCTATGGTCATGCCGCATTCGAGGGCGGCATCGGTGGTGGCGCGCGCGGCGGCCGGGGTGGTCAGGGCGATTTCGCCTCGGCCTTCTCGGATGTGTTCGAGGATCTGTTCGGCGATTTCATGGGCGGTGGTCGCGGTGGCAACGCCCGCGCCCGCGCCCAGCGTGGCTCGGATCTGCGCTACAACCTGCGCGTGACCCTGGAAGAAGCCTTCAAGGGCATCCAGAAAACCATTTCCGTCCCCGCCTCGGTGGCCTGCGACTCGTGCCACGGCTCGGGGGCCGAAGGCGGCGCACAACCCGTCACCTGCCCGACCTGCTCGGGCATGGGCAAGGTCCGCGCCCAGCAGGGCTTCTTCACGGTCGAGCGCACCTGCCCGACCTGCAACGGCATGGGCCAGATCGTCAAGAACCCGTGCAAGGCCTGTGGCGGCGCCGGTCGGGTGGAAAAGGAGCGCTCGCTGTCGGTCAACATTCCCGCCGGGGTCGAAACCGGCACCCGCATCCGCCTTGCCGGTGAAGGCGAGGCCGGGATGCGCGGCGGCCCGGCGGGCGATCTTTACATCTTTCTCGAGGTCAAGGAACACAGCCTGTTCCAGCGCGACGGGGTGCACCTGTTCTGCCGGGTGCCGATCACCATCACCACCGCCGCGATGGGCGGCGAGGTCGAGGTGCCCACCATCGACGGCGGCTCCAGCCGCGTCAAGGTGCCCGCCGGCAGCCAGACCGGCAAGCAGATGCGGCTGCGCGCCAAGGGCATGCCTGCCCTGCGCGGTGGCGGCGCGGGTGACATGCTGATCGAGCTGGCGGTGGAAACTCCGGTCAACCTGACCCCGCGGCAAAAGGAACTGCTGCGCGAGTTCGAGAAACTGTCCGAGGAAAACAACCCCGAAGGCACCAGCTTCTTCTCGCGGGTCAAAAACTTCTGGGACGGCATGAAGGCGTAACCGCCGCCCGGCCTTTCTTGCTGGCTCAAATATCCCCGCCGGAGGCGGCCTGCCGCGCCGCCTCGCAGCGGTTGTAGTGCAGCGAACTGACCACCGACAGCGCGATGAACCCCGCCCCCAGCAACCCGGTGACCAGCTCGGGAATGTGCCAGATGGTCTGTGCGAACATGATCGCCGACAGGATCAGGATCGACCAGAACGCGCCGTGTTCAAGGTAGCGAAACTGCGCCAGGGTCTGGCGCTCGACCAGCATGATGGTCAGGCTGCGCACATAGAACGCGCCGATCCCCAACCCGATCGCGATCAGGAACAGGTTCTGGGTCAGCGCAAACGCGCCGATCACGCCATCGAAGCTGAAACTTGCGTCCAGCACTTCGAGATAAAGAAACGCCCCCAGCCCGCCCTTGGCGGCCACCGCCACCGTGCCCTGACGGGCATCAAGCAGGTGGCCCCCGACCTCAACCACAAGGTAGGTCAGAAGCCCCGCCATTGCCGCATAAAGAAACGTCCCCACATCGGACTCGGGCAGGATATTGGCAAAAGCCATGATCACCACCAGCACGATCGCCAGTTCCATGCCCTGCACCGTGGAAAACCGCCCCATGAAGGACTCAATGTGGGCAATCCAGTGCACATCCTTGGATTCGCTGAAAAAGTATTTCAGCGCCACCATCATCAGAAAAGCCCCGCCGAAAGCCGCGATCGACAGATGGGCCGCGCCGATGATCGTTGCATATTCGGCAGGCCGGGTGGCCGCCAGCACCAGCGCGTGCCACGGGGTGATGTCGGCGGCCACCACCACCACCGCCAGCGGAAACACGATCCGCATCCCGAACACCGCGATCACGATGCCCCAGGTCAGGAACCGGCGCTGCCAGGCGGGCGTCATCTCGCGCAGCTTGCCCGCGTTGACGATGGCATTGTCGAACGACAGCGAAATCTCGAGCACCGCCAGCACCCCGCCGATCAGCAGAAAGCCCAGCGCCCCGGCCAGGGTGCCGGTGGTGGCCCATCCCAGCCAGAAGACCAGCGCCAGGCCGACGGCGGTAAACAGGAATGCCCAGCGAAAGTAGTGCAGCAATGTGGTCATGGCGGGGCAATCCTTCTGTCGCGCGGGCTGGCTGTCACATACGCAGCCGACCCCCGCGCCGCAAGGGCCGGGCAGGTTGTGGCGGGCGGCTGATTCCGGCGCTCACGATTCGAGAATTGCGCAGCAATGCCGTTACGGGGTATCCGTTGCCCGATACCGGCAAAATATTGATACCATGACGTACCAACAGACTCTGAAGATATAGAATCATCCTGCCATGAAAAGACCAGAGCGGCGAGGAGTTATTTGATCATCCGGGATGGAACAGTTAGCCAGTCTGGGGGGGTGCCAACCGCAGCGCTGTTGGAAATCGCAACGAACGCCAATGGCCATTACGAGCGCCGCGCAGACGGCATTCAGGAATGCTGGTTTGTCAAAGCGGCATCGGCAAGCGCAGCAACGACTTGAACTTTCCCAGGACATTTGTCGGCACTCCCGTAGTGACTGGCAACGCCATCGCTGTGGTGCTGTCAGCCCTGTGCCTCGACGCCGCCCCAACCACAACCGCTGTCACTTTCAGCGCCCGCGACAAGACCGATGCCCGCCGTGCCGATGTGGTGCATCTGCACGCCGTCGGCAGATGGTCAACCATGGTATGAGGAGATGACCATGCAGATCACCCTGACCCC
>Ga0210022_1001235_pt1 | contig 17313 bp, 7 predicted proteins | sample CryGeymeta201520_FD_183984 | JGI IMG/M metagenome (GOLD analysis project Ga0210022, IMG submission 183984) | Groundwater microbial communities from Crystal Geyser aquifers in Utah, USA - Crystal Geyser metaG 2015-20 (SPAdes) (version 2) | ecosystem: Environmental > Aquatic > Deep subsurface >... | reverse complement strand
GTAACTACTCACCTTGTGGCTACGGGGGCTGGGGGAGGGGCAGGAGGGGAGTGCCTGGGGTGAGGAGGCTGGTGAGCACACCGAGCGCGTCTTCGCCTCGCTTCGCGGCCGTCTCGATCACCGTCGCCATCGTCGCGAAAGCCTCGGCGCCCCAGTCCGAGCGGAACCCGCCGCTCACCTTGCGATGCACCACCGACTTGCGCAACGCCCGTTCACAGGCGTTGTTGTCCGGCGGCACGTCCGCGCGGTACAGGAAGGTGAAGAGCGCCTCGCGATGCTTGCGGTAGCGCTTCTGCAGTCGTCGCGCCTGACGCCCGGGCGCGGGCACGGACAGCAGCGTCTCGCAGACCGCCTCGATCTCTGCGACCTGCTCTGCGAACAGGTCAGGTGGCAGGTCAGCCCGGTGCTTCGCCAGACCTTGGGCGCGCAGCAGCAGCCGCTGCATCCGATACGCGAACGCGCTGCGCTCGCGCCCTGTGGGCGCACGCTCCGCGTCAATCGCGTATTGCAGATCGCGCAGTTGGTGCGCGTGGCAAAGCTGACGAGCCCTGGCGGGGGCCTTGAGTTGAGCGCTGAAGCAGTCGCTGATCCACACTGCGGGCGCAGCGTCGCCTAAGAAGTCGGCGATCACCCGGGCGGCGCGGCTCGGTGCGATCCGGTGAAAGCTCGCCTGCGCAGTCTCGAACACCCACTGCCACTGGTTGCGCCCGGCCACCCGGGCGCCGGTCTCATCGGAGCCGATCACGGAGCTCGTGCGCACCTGCTCGCCAATGACTGCGGCCTGGGTTTGCAGCCGTGCCGCAGCCCGGGCGAGGATGTTGGCGAGGGCGCCCTGGCTCAAGTCCAAGCCGAAGAGCCCGCGAAACAGGGCCGCCAGGCGCTCATAGGAAACGTGCTGCACGTGGTGGAAGTAGCAGACCAGGGCTTCGAGGCGGGGGCCGAAGACGCGCTCGGGTTCCAGCCCCGGCGGGTACTCCCCGGCCTGCTGGTGGCCGCAGCGCGGACAGGTGGTCTCATAGCGCCGAGCCTCGATGACGACCGGGCGAACGGGCGGCAGCTCGACCACTTGGCTGCTTCCCACGAGCCTCCCTGTGGACTGCGGCAGAGCGCCGCCGCAGCGGTCGCAGGAGGCGGCGCGGCACTCGATGACGGTGTCGGGCTGGCCCCGTCGGCGACTGCGTCCCTGGTGGCCGGGCTTGGGGCCGCGCTTCTTCTTTGGTTTACGCTCGGGGCGATTGGGCTTGCGGGTCTGGGAGGGGGGAACGGAGGAGTTCGAGGCGTCCTTGGACGGCTGGGTGAGGCGCTTGATCTGGTCTTCGAGCACCGCGAGTCGGGCCTGCAGATTCAAGACAATCTCGATCAGTTCAGCCTTGGAAAGCTGTCCGAGCTCTTGGCGGTTCATGGTGGCGGCTCCTGGAGTGGCGGTGAGTGCGTTTGAGCTGCCCGCATCTGTAGACCTCGCTTGCAGCAAACATTTTGCCGCGGGTATTGACATGCGGCCGGAGGGGGAGTATACTTCTCGCGAAACTCGCCCCGCCCCCATCGCCGCGCTAGCGGCAAGGCGGATAAGGTGAGTAGTTACGCCACAGCGATTCGTTCGACATTCCCTATCGCTGCCTGCTTCCGCGCGACCTCGACGGCTTACTCATGGGCGCCGGCCGCAGCGTGAGCACAGACAACCCGTATCTACTCCGCACAATGGCTCAGACCATGGTTGTCGGGCAGGGGGCGGGGACCGCAGCGGCCGTGGCAGCCCGGACCGGCCAAAGCTCCCGGGCAGTGGACGTCGCCGCCGTGCAGGACGAGCTTCGCCGACAGGGCGTTGCGCTGGGATGACGGTGGCCCGCTGCCGGCAGGGAATGCCTCGCTCGCGGTGAACTCCCTGGGCAGACCGAAAGGAGCCTGCCCAATGCCTCGCGATACCCACTCCCTCCGCAAGCCCTCCCCCCTCAACAGCGCCAGTCGCTGGCTCGGCCTCCTGTGTGGGGCGGCCGCCAATGCTGTCGGCCCGGCGTGTGCCTGGGCCGGTGAAGCACCGGCCCGCGCTGACCTCTACGTTTCGCCTGCCGGCAATGACCAGTGGTCCGGCACGTTGCCCGAGCCCAATGGGCAGAAGACGGACGGTCCGTTCGCCACGGTTCAGCAGGCGCAGCGTGCGGTTCGCGACCTGAAGAAAGGCGCGGGTCCGAAGCCAGTCACAGTGGTACTGCGCGGCGGCACGTACTTCCTCGAAGCGCCGCTTGCGTTCACGCCGGAAGACTCCGGCACCGCCGCGGCGCCAGTCGTCTATGCCGCTTACCCCGGCGAGCGGCCGGTCCTCAGCGGCGGCGCGCGGCTCACGGGCTGGCAACGGGTGGAGGTCGAGGGGCAGGGCCGCTGGCAACTGCGGATTCCCGAGGTGCAACGCGGCGAGTGGCAGTTCTCGCAGCTCTTCGTCAACGACGAACGGCGCTTCCGGCCGCGGCTGCCGAAGGAGGGCTACCACCACATCGTCAAGGAGTTGGCGCCTTCCGAGGCGGCGCAGGGCAAGGGCTACGACCGGTTCGGCTTCCGACCCGGCGACGTGCGCAGCGACTGGTCGAACCTCAACGACGTCGAGCTACTCGCGTTCCACCAATGGAGCATGTCGCGGCTGCGCGTCGGGTCGATTGACGACGCGCGCAATGTCGTGACCGCCACCGGACCGACGTGCAATCCGTCGTACTGGGCCGGACTTCAGCGCGGGAACCGGTTCCTGGTCGAGAACGTGAAGGAGGCATTGGACACGCCGGGGCAGTTCTACCTCGACCGACCGGCGGGCGTGCTGACCTACCTGCCGCTGCCTGGCGAGAGCCCGGAGGCGGTGGAGGTCATCGCGCCGCGCCTGGACCAGTTGGTCCTGCTGAAGGGGCAGCCTGAGGTGGGGCTGCCCGTCGAGTACCTCGAGTTCCGCGGGTTGACCTTCGCCCACACCAACTGGAACGTGCCGGAGACGGGCTACAGCTTTCCGCAGGCCGAGGCGAGCATCGCTGCGGCGGTCAGCGCCGTCGGCGCGCATGACTGCGTGTGGGCGGGGTGCGAGTTGGCGCACCTTGGCGGGTACGGACTGGACCTCGGTCAGGCGTGTCAGCGCAACCGGGTCGAGAACTGCGAGCTCTGGGACTTGGGCGCCGGCGGCATCCGGATCGGCACCCAGGGCTATGAGGCGGACGAGTCGAAGGTCGCCGGCCACAACGTAGTCCGCAACTGCGCCCTCGCGCACGGCGGCCGGATGCACCCGGCCGCCATCGGCGTGTGGATCGGCCACAGCCCGCACAACCGGATCGAGCACAACGACATCCACGACTTCTACTACACCGGCCTCTCCGTCGGCTGGCGGTGGGGCTACGCCGAAAGCAACGCCCACCACAACGCCATCGAGCGCAACCACGTCTACAACATCGGGCAGGCTGTCTTGAGTGACATGGGCGGCATCTACACGCTCGGGCCGTCGCCCGGCTCGGTCATCCGCCTCAACCGGTTCCACGACATCGACGCCTACACCTACGGCGGCTGGGGCATCTACTTCGACGAAGGCACGTCGGACATCCTGGCCGAGAACAACCTGGTGTACCGGACGAAGACGGGCGGGTTCCACCAGCACTACGGAAAGGAGAACCGCTTCGTCAACAACATCCTCGCCTTCGCCCGAGTCGGGCAGATCCAGCGGACGCGCCCGGAGCCGCACCGCTCGTTCGTCTTCGAGCGGAACCTTGTCCTTTGGGGGGAGGGGCCGCTGCTCCACGGCAACTGGTCGGACAACCAGTACCTGCTGGACCGGAACCTGTACTGGCACGTCGGCGAGGGCGAGATCACCTTCGCCGGGATGAGCCTGGACAAGTGGCGGGAGAAGGGGCAGGATGCCAACTCGCTGATTGCCGACCCGCTGTTCGTCGACCCCGCCAAGGACGACTTCCGCTTGAAGGACGGCTCCCCCGCCGCATCCGTCGGATTCGTCCCATTCGACCTATCGGACACCGGCCGCCCCGCCAACCTGGCAACCGGGCGCGTCCCCGCCGACATGCCCCGCGCCTTCCCGCCGCCGGTGCCCGTGCCGCCGCTGCCGATTGAAGAAGGCTTTGAGGAGTCCCAGGTCGGCGCCAAGGCGCCCGCCGCACAGACCTACGAAGGCAACGAGACGCGCACGGCCCGCGTCACCGACGAGACGGCGTTCGAGGGCAAGCACTGCCTCAAGTTCATCGACGGGCCGGATCAGAAGAACGTCTGGGACCCGCACGTCTTCTGGGACCCGAACTTCAGCGAAGGCACCGTCGTCGGCCGGTTCGCCCTGATGCACACGGCGGGCGCCGTCATCTACCACGAGTGGCGCGACGCCAGCCAGCCGTACCGCGTCGGGCCGTCGTTGACGGTCCGCGGCGACGGCTCTCTGGCGGTGAAGGGGCGCGACGACATTCAGGTGCAGTTGCCCGCCGGCCAGTGGGTCCAGTTCGAGATCATCTGCGGATTCGGCGATGGCGCCACCGGCAAGTACTCCCTGACCGTCACGCTCCCCGGCCAGCAACCTCAACGCTTCGCCGACCTCCCCTGCGACCCGGAGTGCCGCTCTCTCCGCTGGCTCGGTTTCTGCGCCCACGGGACGGAAGACGCGGTGTTCTACCTGGATGGGCTTGCTCTGTCCGACAGGGGGGAATAGCGCGCGGCGATGAGCCGAGATAACGTGACGCGCGGGGCGGCGACGAGATGGCGGATCGAGGTCGGAGACGGACATTGACATCGACCCCTCCGAACATGTCGGACTTCCTTGAGCTTGGGCGACCTGATGAAGAGAGGACAGCATTTGGCAGCAGGTATTCTCATAGGCTACTTCGCGAAGCGAGAGGAAGCTCGCGGAGCCTTCCGACAGTTAGCGAGGAGGGGCTTCCACCGCGCAGCATTGCTGCACAGGACCGTGGACGGGGAGGTGCGCGCATGGGACCCCTTTGGTTGGCGCCGTGCTCTCGGGGCGGCCCTGGCTGCCGCCGTGTTTGGGGGTCTCGCCGAGACTGTTTCCCTGGTCTTCCACTGGGCGGAGCCGAATCTGCACGGACTTGTTCCTGCCCTGATTCCGGTCGTGGTGGGTGGGCTTGTCGGCGCCCTGTTCGGTGCAGCGTCGATACAGCGATCGAAGTACGGCGTTGATCGAAAGCTGCTTGAAGATCACGCCCGTTGGCTGGTGTCCGAGGAGACCGTCCTAATTCTTCAAGCGCCGATCAGGACCTTGCGGGTCCCAGTGGCGTTACTCCGGGAAAGTGGCGAGACTCCGCCTGCCGTCTTTGTCCTGCATCCAGAGCGTGAGCGTCTTGTCGAAGACGTGCGGAGCCCGGGAGTGCCGCTCTCCCCGACACAGCTCCAGGAGCATGCCCGGCGCCTGGCCCTGGACCACCGGTTGGACTCGAAGCCGCCGCGGAACACCCAACTGCTGGACCGGCTCGAACGAACCCGCCAATGGGTCCATCAGGCGTCCTCTGATCTCTTCGAGGCGAGTCGGTTGGAGGAGAGTGTGACTCCGGCCGCTGAGTGGATCCTTGACAATGGATACCTGATCGAAGGCAACGCGCGCGACGTCCAGTTGAACCTCACCCGGCGTTTCTGCCAGGAGCTGCCCGTGCTTGCCGGTGGGTCCTACCGGGGTCTGCCGCGCGTCTACGGTATCGCGAAGGAACTCGTCTCCCATGCGGACTTGCGTCTGGCCCGGGGGCACCTCCTCGCGTTCTTTGAGGCGTACCAATCCGCGCGCGCGCTGACCATCGGCGAGCTCTGGGCGGTGCCCCAGATGCTGCGCACCGCCTTGATCGAGAGCGTCCAAGACCTCGCCGCAAGAGCCCTGACCGACCAGCGAGAGGGTGAGATCGCTGACTTCTGGGCGAACAGGCTCCTCACGGCCAACCGGCGCGATCCCAACCATTTCTTCTCGATCCTGGCAGAATTGGCTAAAACCCAACCCAGCCCAAGTCCCCATCTGGCTACTCAACTGATCGACCATCTCTATGATGAGGCAACCGCACTGGTGCCGGTCCAGAGCTGGCTGGAGCGCACGCTCGGGCAGTCTTTGGGCGATCTCAACCTGCGAGAGCAGAGCCGTCAGACGCAGGAACAGATCTCAATCGGGAACGGGTTTACCAGCCTGCGACAGCTCGCGCTGCTGGATTGGCGAGAGGTCTTCGAGCAGCTCAGCCGCGTGGAGCAGGTGCTGCGGCTCGATCCGGCCGGCGTCTATCCCGAGCTGGATTTCGACACCCGGGACCGGTGTCGGCGGACGATTGAAGAGTTCTCCCGCAGGTCCGGTCAGGCGGAGGAACAGGTCGCCCAACGCGTCCTCGATCTGGCGACCAAAGCCGGCCGCGAATCGGCGGAGGAGGAGCGGCGAAGCCATGTCGGGACCTGGCTGGTGGGAGAGGGGCGGCGCGAGTTTGCGCGGCTCATGGAGTGCCGTGAGCCGCTGCGCTATCGCGCCGTCCAGTGGGTGTACCGCCACCACTCTGCCGTCTACTTCCTCGCGGTCGGCTTCTTCTCCGCGTTAGCCCTCACCCTGATCGTCGGCTTCGGTCTGGGGGCAGAGTCGTTCGGTGTCCAGCTCGGACTCACGCTCCTTATGCTGATCCCTGTCAGCCAACTCGCCCTCGAGGTGATCAATTACCTGGTTACGCGGCTCCTGCCGCCTCGCGCCCTGCCCAAGATGGATTTCGAGGATTCGGGCATTCCCGACGCATTCCGCACGTTGGTGGTCGTCCCCATGATGCTGGTGGACGCCGAGACGATCCAAGCCGAGGTGGAGAAGTTGGAGATCCGCTATCTTGCGAACAAGGACGAGAATCTCCTCTTCAGCCTGTTTACGGACTACACCGATGCGCCCCACCTGCAGCGTGAAGACGACGCCCGCCTAACAGAGATTGCGGTCCAAAGCCTCGAAGGTCTCAATCGCCGCCATGGCGGTGAGCGTTTCTTTCTCTTCCACCGGGAGCGCGCCTGGAGTGAATCCGAGCAGAAATTCATCGGTTGGGAGCGCAAGCGCGGAAAACTCGAAGAACTCAACTGCTTGATCGCGGGAACGCGCCCTGAAGCTGCTGCGCACCTGGTGTACGTCGGCGATCCGAATCAGCTTGCGGACGTGCGGTTCGTCATCACCCTGGACAGTGACACGCAACTGCCTCACGGCACTGCCCGCCGGATGATCGAGACCCTGGCACACCCCCTGAACCGGCCGCGCTTCGATCCCGAAGGGCGAGTTGCCGCCGGCTCCTACACCATCATCCAACCGCGCGTGAGCCCCACGCTGCCGAGCACGAGCGCGTCGACCTTCAGCCGGCTTTTCGCCCACGTGGTGGGCATCGACCCCTACACGCAGGCCGTTTCCGACGTCTATCAGGATCTCAGCGGCGAAGGCTCGTACCATGGCAAGGGGATCTATGATGTGCGCGCTTTCAGTCGCGTGCTGTCGGGAACGCTCCCTGAAGACTGGGTGCTGAGCCACGACTTGCTCGAAGGGGCGCATGTTCGCGTGGGTCTGGCCAGTGATATTGAGCTCTATGATGAGTTTCCGCAGGGGTACCAAAGCTACGCCAGTCGGGCGCACCGCTGGATACGCGGTGATTGGCAAATTGCGGGGTGGGTCTTCCCCCGGGTTCCCTTGCCGGGAGGAGGGCGCGGGCCAAATCCGCTCTCCCTGTTTGACCGCTGGAAGATCCTTGACAACTTGCGCCGGAGCCTGCTGCCCGCCACCAGCTTGGGCTTGCTGATTGCGGCTTGGCTGGTTTCTCCCCGACTCGGCGGGCTCGCCACGCTGGTGGTCGCCGTGCAGTTGCTCTTCCACCCGTTGGCGCAACCCTTCACCATGGCGACCACCCGCAAGGGGCTGAGGAGCTTCTCCTTGGCCAAGCTGATACACGACCTCCTGCGGGCGGCTGCCGATGCGGCACTGCTTCCGCATCAGGCGACGGTAGCCCTGGATGCCATTGCCCGGGTCGGGTACCGCCGCCTCATCTCGCACCGAGGCTTGCTCGAGTGGGCGTCGCAAGCGACCCATCGGAGCGCCTCGCGACGGCAGCCGTTGTTCGTCGCGGCCTTGGCTCTGGGGAGCCTCTTCAGCGGGGTCGTGGCGTGGACGATTCATCGCTTCATGCCGACGAGCCTGGCCATGGCAAGTCCCTGGCTCGTCTTGTGGTTCCTGTCGCCTCTGCTGGGCTGGCTCCTGAACCTGCGACCGGGTGTGCGGCACCGGCAGCGCCCTCTCCCGGCGGAGGATCTCCAGTTCCTCGGGAATGTCGCCCGGCGGACCTGGCGCTATTTCTCGGATCATGTCGGCGACAGCACGTCGTGGCTGCCGCCTGACAACTACCAGGTCTCCCCTCAGAGCCAGCTTGCCCTGCGCACCAGTCCGACCAACATCGGTCTCTGGATGACAAGCGTACTCGGAGCCTACGACTCCGGGTACCTGACGGTGGACCAAGCCGTCGAAACGTTGACCCGTACCATGGAGACTCTCGGCCGCATGGAGCGCTATGAGGGGCATCTCCTGAACTGGTACGACATCCAGACGCTGGCGCCTCTCGAACCTCGCTACGTGTCCGGCGTCGACAGCGGCAACCTGCTGGGCGCCCTTTGGACCTTGGAGCAGGGAGTCAGCGAACTGCTCCAAAGCCCCCTCCTGGACGGGAAAGGCTTTGAGGGCCTGCGGGATACCGGAGAAGTCCTGAAACAGGTCATCGAGCAGGAAGGCATTCCTGGTTCGGAGGCTCGCGCCCTCGACGAACTGATCCGCACCTTGGAGAGACCGCCGGATCGCCTCGTCGACGCGATCCGCCTGCTGCGACGGCTGGAAGGGAGCGTCAAGGCACTGATCGAGGCCGCGCGCGAATCTGCCGACCTCAAGGCAGGTGCAGGCTACTGGGCCGGGCAATTGGAGACGCAGGTATCGGCCTGTCTGAGAATCGCGGATCGCTATCTCACCTGGAACGAGATCCTCGCTGAGAAGACGGAAGAGGAGCTCGCCGAGTTGGGCCCGGAGGCGCTGCTCGCCATTCGTCAAGACCTGTCGCAAGCTCCTGCGCTGGTCGATCTTGCCAATGGTCGCAGCGACTCGATCCCGGTTCTCGCCTCGGTCCGGAGAGCGCTTCCCGAGCCTTCCAGCCCCCTCGCTGAATGGCTTGATCGCGCTGTGGAGGCCTTCGAGCGGTCGCGATGGCTCGCCGGGGAAACGCTGGCGAGCGGTGAGCGCCTCGTCGCGAACATACGCGAGCTCTCCGAAACGATGAACATGCGCTTCCTCTACGATCCAGAGCGAAAGCTGTTCTCCATCGGCTACAACGTTTCCGCAGGCCGCCTGGATAGCTCTTACTACGATCTCCTCGCGACTGAGGCCCGGCTCGGAAGCTTCGTTGCCATTGCCCGGGGAGATGTCCCCCTTGAGCACTGGTTCTCCATGAGTCGCCCCTTCGGTGCCCTCGGTTGGCGCCGAGTGCTGCTCAGTTGGACCGGAACCATGTTCGAGTACCTGATGCCGCTCATTTTCCAGCGCGTCTATGGGAACTCGCTCTTGGATACAGCGGCGAGGGAAGCCGTGGCAGCCCAGATCGCGTACGGTCGCAAGCGTCGTGTGCCATGGGGAATCTCCGAGTCAGCCTTCGGCGACTTGGACCTCAACAAGACCTACCAGTACAAGGCCTTCGGCGTACCGGCGCTCGGGTTGAAGCGCGGGTTGGGGGAACAGCTTGTCGTCGCTCCCTATGCCACCCTGCTGGCACTCAACGTAGCGCCGAGGGAGGCTGTGCAGAACCTGAGAAGACTGGCCGGTCTGGGGCTCCTGAACGATTGCGGCTTTTACGAGGCGATGGACTTCAGCCGGCAACCGCATCGTGACGGCGAAGGCGGGGTGGTTATAGGAGCGTACATGGCCCATCACCAAGGGATGGGGTTTCTGTCGCTGATCAACTTCCTTCACGGCAACCCCTTCCCGCGCCGGTTCCATGCTGACGCCCGGGTACGTGCCTTTGAGAGCTTGCTCCAAGAGCGTGTCCCGATTCTTCCTCCGCTGCACCGGCTCACCACGCGGGAGAGTCTGCCTGCGGTGATGACCATCGACGCGGTCGCGCCGGCAGCTACCCTATTCGAGACGCCCCATACGTCTGCCCCCTGGACCCAACTGCTCTGCAATGGTCGTTATGGGGTGATGGTCACCAACGCAGGCGGTGGCTACAGCCAGTGGGGCGACCGTGAGCTCACCCGCTGGAGGTCGGATCGGACCTGTGATTCGTGGGGAACCTCTTGCTACCTCCACGAAGCCGATCCGGATCGCGTCTGGTCGGCCACCTATCACCCCGTCGGGGGGGAGGTTGAGGAGTATTCCGTCAGCTTCGCTCTCGACCGTGCCGTGTTTCGCCGCACTGACAACGGTATCCAGACGGAAACCGAGATCATCGTATCGCCGGAAGAGGACGTGGAGATTCGACGGCTCACCCTGATCAATCGGTCCGCTCGCGCGCGCACCCTCAATCTCACCAGCTACGTTGAGCTGTCCATGGCGCCGCACAACGCGGATCGGCAACATCCGGCCTTCAACAAGCTGTTCATCCAGACGGAGGCGGTCCCTGAACAGCGGGCCCTCCTCGCCCACCGTCGGCCTCGCGCCGAGAACGATCCCCCCCTATATGTGGCCCACCGCTTGACCCATGGGCAGGCCGAGGAGGAGAGCTGGCAGTTTGAGACCGACCGGGGGCGGTTCATCGGCCGAGGCCGGACCCTAGCCAATCCGATGGGGGTCTCCCAAACGCTCGGCAACAGCCAAGGCTTCGTGCTGGACCCGATTCTCAGCTTGCGCCAGAGCCTGGCCGTGGAGCCGGGCCAGCGCGTTCAAGTCTCCTTGGTTCTCGCTGCCGGCGAAACGCGCGAGCAGGTCCTGCTGCTGATGGACAAGTACAGCGAGCCCCACGCAATCGAGCGGGCGATGGACTTCGCCTGGGGATCGGCCCAACTTGAGCTGCAGATGCTGCACATCCGGCCTGACGAAGCCCGCCGTTTCCAGCAACTGGCGAGTTACCTGCTGTTCCCCAACTCCCACTTGCGCGCTTCCGCAAAACGCTTGGAGGAGAATCGCAAGGGTCAAGCCGGGCTCTGGCCCTACGGAATCTCGGGCGACTTGCCGATTGCCTTGGTCACCATCAGCGAGACGCAGGATATCAGTCTGGTCCGCCAGATGCTCCAGGCCCACACCTACTGGCGGATGCACGGGATGACTGCAGACCTGGTGCTCCTCAACGAGGAAGCAGGCGGCTACGAGCAGCCGCTCCGCGAACGACTCGAGCGCCTGATCCAAACGCATTCCATGTATGCGGGAGTTGACCGGCCCGGGGGGATCTTCTTGCGCAACGCGGCCGAGATTCCGGAGGAAGACCTGCGGCTGCTCAAGGCAGCGGCGAGGGTGGTGCTGGTCGCGGCGCGAGGCACTCTACCCCAGCAACTGGGCGCGCCGGTGGAGGCTCCCAAGCTGCCCGAACCTCTGGTCAAGAAACGCGCTCCTCGAGATGCCTCGGCCCCACTGCCTTTCATGGAGTTGTCCTACTTCAACAGCCTGGGGGGCTTCACCCCGGAGGGGCGCGAGTACGCGATCTATCTCGGCCCCAACACCCACACACCCGCGCCCTGGGCGAATGTCATCGCCAACCCCACCTTCGGAACCCTGGTCAGCGAAACGGGGTCTGGATTCACCTGGTATGGCAACAGCCAGCGCAATCGCCTCACGCAGTGGTCGAACGACCCGGTGATGGACCCCCCCTCCGAGGCGGTGTACCTCCGCGACGAGGAGAGCGGCGTCTGCTGGACGCCCACTGCGTCGCCGATCCGCGAGGAGACCGCTTATCGGGCACGGCACGGGGCGGGGTACACGGTCTTCGAGCATAACAGTCATGGGATCGAGCAGGAGTTGACCGTCTTCGTCCCCGTGGATGAGAACGGCGGGGAACCGGTCAAGCTCCAGCGCCTGCGGCTGAAGAATGACTCCTCGCGGCCTCGCAAGCTCTCGGTGACCTACTATGTGGAGTGGACACTGGGCGAGAACCGCGAGGCCTCGCAGAGGCACGTCGTGACCCACTGGGATGAAGAAGTCCGGGCCTTGATCGCCCGGAACCGCTACCACCCTGAGTACGGGGAGCGGGTCGCCTTCGCGACCCTGAACCCGCCGCCGGAGTCCTACAGCGACGACCGCACCTCCTTTCTTGGGCGCAACCGCTCGCCGGCTAACCCCGCGGCGATGGAGCAGACCCGGCTGTCACGTCGAGCGGGGACGGGGTCCGACCCGTGCGCGGCGCTCCAGGTCACGCTTGAGCTGGCTCCCGGCGAGAAGGCTGAGATCACGTGCATGTTGGGTCAGGCTCAGTCGGTGCAGGAAGCCCACGAACTGATTCTCACCTGCCGGCAGGGCTTGGCGGTGGAGACCGCGTTGGGCCAGACGAAGGCATGGTGGGACGACCTGTTGGGCACGCTCGAGGTTCATACCCCCGAGCCGGCAGCGGACTTCCTGATCAACCGCTGGCTTCTGTACCAGAACCTGAGCTGTCGCCTCTGGGGACGCTCCGCCTTCTACCAGTCTGGCGGCGCCTTCGGGTTTCGCGATCAACTGCAGGACGTGATGGCGCTCCTGCACGCGTCTCCCGAACTGGCGAGAAAGCACCTTCTGCTGGCGGCGAGCCGTCAGTTCAAGGAAGGCGATGTCCAGCATTGGTGGCATCCACCCAGCGGCGCAGGTATCCGCTCGCGCATTTCCGATGATCTCCTGTGGCTGCCCTACGTTGTCGCTCACTACGTCCGGACCACCGGCGATGCGAGTGTCTTGCGCGAGGAGATTCCCTTCCTCAACGCCCCCCTGCTGGAAGACGGTCAGCACGAGAGCTTCTCCACCCCGGAGATCGGGAGCGAGAGCGCCACGCTGTTCGACCACTGCCAACGCGCGGTCAAGCGCGGTCTGACCATTGGACCCCAGGGACTGCCACTCATGGGGACGGGGGACTGGAACGATGGGATGAACCTCGTGGGCGCCGGGGGCAAGGGGGAAAGCGTCTGGTTGGCATGGTTCCTGGTGGAGGTGCTTCAGGGCATGGTCGAGTTGTCCGACCTGCTGAAACGCCCCGAGCTGAGCCGGACCTACCAACAGGACAGGGCAGCCCTGGTTCAGCGTGTCGAGCGAGTCGCCTGGGACGGGGACTGGTATCTGCGGGGGACGTTCGACGATGGCACCCTCTTGGGTTCCTCGGCGAACAAGGAAGCGCGGATCGATTCCTTGCCCCAATCGTGGGCGTGCCTGAGCGGAGCCGCCGACGCGGATCGCGCCAAGAGGGCTCTGGAGTCAGCGTGGACGCATCTCGTTCGCGAAGAGGAAGGGCTGGTGCTGCTCTTCACGCCTCCCTTTGACAAGGCGGACCCGTCGCCGGGGTACATCCAGGGGTACCCGCCGGGAGTCCGGGAGAACGGCGGGCAATACACGCACGCCGCCCTCTGGTTCGCCATGGCCCTGGCGCGGCAGGGGGACGGGGAGCGCGCCGCGAAAATGCTACGCCTGCTCAACCCGATTGAGCACGCGCGTGACGCAGAAGCAGCCTGGCGCTACGGAGTCGAGCCGTACGTAGTCGCAGCCGACGTGTACCGGTTGCCGGGGCGGATCGGTCACGGTGGCTGGTCGTGGTACACGGGTTCGGCGGCGTGGATGTACCGGACGTGGGTCGAGGAGGTCCTGGGGCTGAAGGTGCGAGGAGCTCACCTGCGAGTGGACCCGGTCGTCCCCGGCTCGTGGGAGAGCTTCAGTCTGCGCTACCGCCATGGGGAAACCGTCTACGAGATCCAAGTCGAGAATCCGGAGGGACGCCAGCACGGGGTGGCGTGGGTAGAGATGGACGGCCAGCGTCTGCCGGAGGGGATAATCCCGCTGGAGCGGAGCCTAGTCAAGCATCGAGTCCTCGTCCATATGGGCGATCCGGAGCAGACGACGGCGGACAGCAAGTGACGGTGCCGGTTCCCGGACGGGATGGGCAACGGCGCACCGCCGTTGGGCGATTGCCCGGAGAGTTCTACCAGGATGCACTTCCTGTGTCCGAGAAGGGGGACTGACGCGCGGCGCGCTGAGACCAGACTCCACGCGGCGGAATCGACCAACGGAGCACTGACGACCGCCCGGCTGAGGCAGCCGGGCGGTTTCTGTTTGTGGGGTGGGCGGGTCCGCGGCGGTCCGACGGTCCGCGTTGCCTCGGTGACGCCCACAGTGGCCGAAGGCGAACCCGTCTACGTGGCGGTCCGCGCCTACGCTGAAGGGCAAACCGTCGCCACCAGCCTCGGCACCCGCCTGACGGCCACCACCTACGAACCGCCCGACACGCCACCGGACGAGCCGCCTGATGACCCACCCGACGACCCCGACACCCCGCCGCCGATGCCCTTCAACCCGCCCACGCTCCAGACCGTCACCCAAGTCGGCGCCAACAACATCAACGTGGTGTGGTTCTGGGTCGGCCCCGCCGGTTTCCACCGGTTCGAGATCCAGCAGAAGGACTCCACCGGCGACTGGACGATCCTGGCGACGAGCTTCGACCAACAGACGCAGGAGTGGACGGGTCCCGCGCTGAGCCTCGACCCCGCCCAGACCGTCCGCGTCGTCGTCTACAACATGGCCGGAGAGCCGCAAGCCAGCAACGAACTCCCGGTCACTCTCGGAGGCAGCGTCCCCGGCACCCTCCAAGCCCCCGCACTGCAGCACGCCGAGATCTACGAATCCGGCGGCGACCTCTACATTGTCTGGAACTGGCTCGACAACATGCCCGAGCCGCCCTTCGACCACTTCGCCATCCAGCAGATGGACGGCATGGGCACGTGGCAGACGCGCGTCACGATCAACGACTCCACCACCGCCAACTGGACCGGCGCGCCATTGCCCGTCCCGCCGCCGAGGCACTTCCGGGTGGTGGCGGTGGATGCGATGGGCGGGGAGGCGGCAAGTGAGGAGGTGGAGGGGGCGTAGCTGTTGACGGGGCGAAGTAACTGTGATAGGGTTGCCTTGCTCGTCCAGCCGAACCGACATGGACAGGCAGGCGTGACCAGTAGCTCGCCGATTGCCGACTTGGCGGGTACCGTACTGTCAGGCGTCTATTGCGACACATATGAACCGAATATCGCACGAATAGGTAGGAGGCCGACACGATGGAACATCCTTGGGGTATCTTGATGGCACTCGTGGGCTCGTTCCTACTGGTGAGCGCTACGCTGCGAACTGATTTCGTCGTCTACCGGCTTCTAGTTGCCCGATCGCGGCTGCTATGGCGCGACCGGGTCCATCCATTCCACCAGGCCGTCGGTGCAATCCTCGTAGTGCTTGGCCTGCTGCGGGCTTTCGGCGTGATCTGGAGGGGGGCGTGATCTGGAAGAGCCGCTTCTGCTTCGCCAGGCTCACCAAGCGGTGGGAGCATCGCTCTTGGGTCAACGGCAGTCGCCATCGTGTGCGGCGTGCGAAACAGACCAGCATGATCGCCAAATCAAGCACGCCCAACACGTCGCTCCAGCCGACCGCCTTCAGCGGCGGCTGAGCTCTGACGTTGTGCGCCCAGCACGAGCCCGCTGAGTGCTGCCCAGGGCAGGGAACCGCCGGGCGATTGTCAGCCCGCTATTGCTGGACGCGGGTAGCGCCTGCCGGTCACACCGATGCACTCGCTGCCGCACCCCTCCCCCACAGCGCCTCCTCCATCCGCCCCACCACCAGCTCCACCACCTCATCCCCCGCAATCAGCGGCAGCTTTGTCAGCGCCGCCGGCGGACAAGTGGGTTTGTAGGTCTGGACGCTGAGGTCGAGACCGCGGGCGTTGAGGGTGCTGGCGAAGCACTTTGCTGCTGTCAGGTCGTGGAACCGGAGGGCGCAGAGGTGGCGGCTGCCGTCGACTGCCTCGAGGATGTCGGCGTGCCGGGCGGCGAGGTCGCGGAGGCGGTGTTCGTAGTACTCGCCGACGGCGCGGGTTGCGGCGGCGTTGGCTTCCACCCATCTCAGCGTGATCAGGTAGGCGAGGGAGGCCAGTTCTTCTTGACCGTTGGTCACCAGGGCGCCGAACTGGGGGAGGTTGTCGTAGGCGGCGGTGAACAACACCTTTGAGGCGGCGTACTCGCCGCCGGGCAGGCCCTTCCCCACGGCGACGAAGTCGGGCTGCAGACCGTACTCGCGGAACTGGTAGACCTGGGGGTACCACGCGCACGACTGGATCTCGTCGACCACGGTGGGCACGTCGCGTTGGTGGCAGAGCGCGTACACCCGCGCGAGGAACTCCTTGGTCAGCAGCCGGGCGCCGTAGTTCATCATCACGATCTCGTGGAAGAAGCCGGCGACTTTGTGCTGGCCGGTGTCGTACCGGTCGAAGACCGCCTGCACGTCTTCCAGCGAGTTGGGTCGCACGGCCCGGACGAGGAGCAACCCCTGTTGTTCCAGCTTCGCCAGCAGCTCTGGCCACATGCCGCGGAGGGTCTGGGTGAGCAGCGTGGTGCCGTGGTAGTTGCCTTCCAGTTCGCCGTCTTCGTCGCCCACCACCACGAGCACCGGCGTCCGGCCGGCGTCCGGCGGCGCGGGGGCGGCGGCGCCGGCCCGGTAGAACCTGGCGAGGATCATCTTCAGCGCGGCTTCGGCGGCCAGGCTGCCCGTCTGCAGGTTGAGCACCCGATTGAGGACGTGCGGCTCCGTGGAGGCGACGACCTGCCGGACTGCGGCGGGGTCGCCCGCGGGGAGGCCGTTGGCAGTGCGGATCAGCTCCTGCTCCAGCAGCCGGGTGAGGTGTCCGCGGGTGTTATTGTGGGTGGCGTTGGGGAGCCCCAATCGGCGGGCGTGGTCGAGCAGCCGGTAGCCGGGGAAGCTGTGACCCAGCGGGACGTGGTAGTGCTCGCTCTTCGAGATCAGGTACAGCCGGCCGTCTTCGCCGACGCGGTAGTAGCCGAGCCCGGTCAGCGGGGCGCGTCTCACCTGCGTGGCGGCGGCAAAGGGCCCGGTGGTCGCCCCGGCGGCGGAAGCCGCCAGGGGCGGACAGACGCTCTGCCCGGTTTGCGGCAGCAGCTCGAGCAGGCGCGCCTGGAACGCCTCCGGGAAGAAGTCCACCCTCTCGGCGGCAAGCTGTCGCAGCGCGCCGAGGTCTTCCCCGGAAACGGCGGCCCTCGCCTGGCACACGGCTTCCACGTAGTCGGCTCCTGCAAGCTCCCGCAACGAGGCGCAGACGGGCTTGAAGTTGGTCTTGTCTGGTTGCATTCGCACGATCCCACGGCTAAGATCAGACCTCCTGACATGCCCCCCGG
>Ga0210022_1001218_pt1 | contig 17418 bp, 20 predicted proteins | sample CryGeymeta201520_FD_183984 | JGI IMG/M metagenome (GOLD analysis project Ga0210022, IMG submission 183984) | Groundwater microbial communities from Crystal Geyser aquifers in Utah, USA - Crystal Geyser metaG 2015-20 (SPAdes) (version 2) | ecosystem: Environmental > Aquatic > Deep subsurface >... | reverse complement strand
GCAATACCGCAAAAGTCACTCGAGAGTGAAAAACCTTTTCAAGAGACCCGCCCCTTCCTTGTCATTCTGAGGGCGTACTTCCCTGGCACCGCCCGCCAGGGCAGGTGTGCCCGAAGAATCCCCTCCACAACGGGAGACCCTTCGGTCGCTGAAGAGCGCTCCCTCAGAGCCTGCCCTGAACGGAGTGAAGGGGTGACAAAGTGAGTTTTGCGGTATTGCCATAAAAGACATTAACCCGGCGCGGCCAGGCTGGTTGCAATTTTTGCCTGCTCGATAATCTTACGATAAACTGCCCGTTCTGGCAACTCCTGGAAGACTGGAAGACTGGTGATTGCCTGCATTTCCCCCTTTTCAACGCGAATTCCGCGAATGGGCGAATGACGCGAATCCTGAAAGAAAAACATTCGCGAAATTCGCAAATTCGCGTCACATCGTACTCGGAGAGTATTCACGTTAAATTCGATCCGCAAGGGTAAGGCACTACTGAGGTACGTTGGGTAATTCTAATTCCCCGCAGCTAACCCTAGACGCAATACTTTTTAGTTAGTGGGTCGGGCTCCCATGCCCGGCGGCGTGCCCACAGGGTGCTTCGCGAGGAGCCGCCTCTGCGGCCTTATCTAAACAGTATTGACCCCAGACGCGGCTACCACGATTCCAGGTCCGCCTCGCGGCGGCGGGGATATAAGCGCACGTGGCGGCTGCCTTCTTTCAGCCGGTGATGGTCGCTGTCTTCATACTTGACATCGTGGTCAATCACGCGCGTTCCTGTGGACGCGACCAGCACAACGTCCGATTCGATGACGCGGCCCGGGTAGATGATCATCCCCGCCCCGATGCGGCAGTTGTGCCCCACGCAGCTTCCCAGCACCGGGCGGTTGGCGTCTGCCAGGTCATCGCTGCCGTCCCGGGCGCGGATGGGTTTCGGGATCAGGTTGTAATCCGTGAACGTCGAACCGGCGCCGATGAAGGTGTTGCGCCCGATGACGCACATCCGCAAGCACGTGTTCTGGGCGACCATGCCGTTTTCCATGACGGTGGTCATGAAAAGGGAGGCGCGGAAGGGCATGAACGTACCATCCCCCACGACCGAGAGCATCAACTGGCAGCCTTGCGAGATGTTGACGTTGCTCCCGATGGTGCAGTTTTCGATCACCGCCCCGGCGCCGATGGTGACGTTATCGCCGATGGTCGTCGGCCCGTGGATGACCGCCTGCGGGTCAATCACGCAATTGCGCCCGATCTTGACCAGCTCCGAACATTCGAGCAGTTGACGCCCCTCGTAGGCCGCCCGGCCCAGGATTTTCAGCTTATAGCCCAGCTCGCGCTTCAATCGCTCCTCGAAGCGCGCCCCGCGCGCAAACAGGCCGAAGACGATATCCGCGAAGAAGACGTGCACCCAACAATCCACGGCGATCAGCGCCCGCAGCGGCACCTGGTAAACCAGGTCGCCCTGCTCGGTGGCCATGTAAGTCGGGACGTGGTAATAGCCGACCTCGCGCGCCAGCAGGTCAAGCACCAGCGGCTCCACGTCTGGTTCGGGGCCGTTCGGGTAATACCACAGGTCGGCAAGATACAGGTCGCCAGCCGGGGTATACGAGACCGATAATGGCAGGGCATGTTCGCGGAAGGCCGGGTCTTTGGTGGAAAAGGCGGCGCGGCAGGCACGCTTGCGGCGTTTGGCCTCCCGGAGGAAAGCCCGGATGTAACCCTCGTCGAAATACAGGTTGTCGCGATAGACAATCATCGCCTCGCGCCTCTCCGGCAGTCCCGCCTCGGGAGGGAGTTCGATCTCGCGGTTGACGTATGGCGCCAGCAAGTCGCGCTGGTTGAGCCAGAGCGGCTTGTTTTGGATCCTGAGGTCGCGCGCTGGCTCGTTGAACGGCGGGATCGGGCGGGGGGCTTGTAAAATGACCTTGAGCATAGTGGCTATGTCATCGGGTTCTGATCAATCATGATGGTGCAGGTTGCGTCGCCGCAGGCAATACACTGCGTCTCTTCGATGTTGAAGAATTTCCCGCCGCTGACCCAGTACAGCGCCTCCTGCAAGAGGCCGACTGCCAGATGACAAACCGGATCGGAGGTTTGACGCTGCCAGCACAACGGGCAGCGCTCGATGCGCCAAAAGATATTCTTTTCGTCAATCTCCAGCCGGACGCGCTGGTCGCTGAAATGATTGAAAAGACCGGCGAAGGCCTCGCTGCTGACCTTCAGCTTGGTTGGCATAGGTAGGAGGCGGAAGGCCAGGTCGGTCAGGCCAAGTTCCGGGCCGAACTCGCGCAGCCCGTATTTGAAACAGGCGCGCCCACTGCGCAGGGCCAGGCCGCGCCCGCCGCGCGGACCGTACTCGTCTTCCAAAGCGCTTTGCATCCGGCTGATGTGCTCGAACGGGACGTGAAGGTCCTGGTTGTGCGGCGGATAATGGTTGATGTAATCCGTCAGGGATGCCAGGTTGAGCACCGCGTTCACCCCATTGCGGCCGAGGATCTCCTCCATCGCCAAAAGCACAATCCGCCCCATGGCATTCGGGTAGAAATAACTCCTCGCAGGTTTCCTCATGCGGTTAATGTCTCTTTATCCAGGAAATCCTTGAGCTTGTGCATGAAAGCCCCTGGTTCATCCAGCATGATGAAGTGGCCGGCTTTAGGGAAACGCTCGATGCCCGCCTGGGGAACGCCTTCCTTCAACGGCTGCCATTGCATCGGATGGACGATGTTATCCCGGCCGCCGAACATCCCCAGCACCGGCGCCTTGACTTTTGGCAACATCGGGCGCAGGTCGGTGCGATGCAGCGAAGCGATGCTGAGCAGGAAGGATTCCAGGGTGGTGCGCGAGAGGTCACGATCCATCATTTCGGGGAAGCGCGGGTCTTTACAGATAAAGGGCGAGTAAATGCGCATTCCCAGGCGGAAGGCCCACATTTGCCTGAACAATATGGAGGCGATCCGCCGCCGGCCGGCCAGTTTCAACGGCAGGGCCAGCGAGGAGCCGGCCACTGGCAAGCCAACCACGACGACTTTGCTGACCCGTTGCGGGTATTGGATGGCGACCGAAAGCCCGACCGTGCCTCCCATGCTGTGACCCACCAGCGGGGCGCGTTCGATGCCCAGCAGGCCCATGAACTGGTCTACCAGGCTGACAAAATCCTGTACGGCGTAACTTTCGCGCTTCTTGCCCGATTCGCCGAATCCCCAGAAATCCAGCGCATAAGTGCGATATTGCTGGCCGAGGTAAACCATCGTTTCCTGCCATAGCCCCCACGAGCCAAGCCACCCGTGCAGCAAAATGACCGGTCGCCCGCGCCCGAAAACCTCGTAATGAACGATACCCTGGTCGGTCGTGATAGAGGACACGGTAGTAAAAATATATGGAGAGGTTACTTCTCTCCACGCTCCATTTCAGCAAGAATACTATAGAGGAGTTCCAACAATACCGCCTTGACCGTATCGCGCGCCGTGGCGGTGCAGGGAAGTAGTTTGACCTTTGAGTCCAGGCGCAAGGCGTGGCGCATGTCATCAACCTCCCAGGCGTCCTGCATGTCCTGCTTGTTGGCAGCCACCACGTAAGGGGTCGGCGCGTAGGCGCGGAAGGTTTCGAGGATCGAGCGCGCCTCTCGGAAGGTCTCCGGCCGGGTGCTGTCCACCATAACGATAAATCCCAACATGCCTTCGGAGAGGATCTCCCACATGAAATCGAAGCGTTTTTGGCCGGGCGTTCCGAAGAGGTAGAGCACCAGATCCTCGTCCACGGTGATGCGGCCAAAGTCCATGGCCACGGTAGTCGCCTCTTTGGCCGTTTTTTCAGCCAGTGTGGATATTTTCCGCTCGGTCGAGACAACGTCAATTTCACTCACCGAGCGGATGAATTCGGTTTTTCCTGCGTTGAAGGGGCCAGTGACGACCATTTTGACAGTTTGCATAAGAGCTGTCCTCGAAAAAGATTATAGCGAACGGATGCGGTTGATCAGGCGGTTGACGAGCGATTTTTGCTCATCTTTATCTTCGGTTGGGAAGACGTGCACCGGCGGCGGGACCGACACCCCCTCCGGCCGGACGATCTCTACCAGACCGGCTTGCAGTAGTCCGTAGATAATGCGGCGGACTTCCAGATCGTTCATCTTTGTTGCGCTGGCGATCTGCCGCATGGTGTTCTTCGGGTTTACGTACGAGACCACCCGCCACTCTTCGATGCTCAAGTTGACGTTGCGCAGGTTGGCGCCGGGACGGTCAGCGAATTTGAGCGCCATGTCCAGGCTGGGGATTTCATCTTGCAACTGTTCCCACTCATGCAACGCGCGCGAGCCTTCGATGATCAGGTTCTCCAGGCCGAGACGGACGTTGATGCGGTCGGCAGGCGGCAGGGCTTCGCTATCGAAGTGGAAGATGCCCTCCACCCAGGTGAACAGGCGGTGGACGACAGCGGTGAAATACTGCTGAAGGTTGTCCAGGATGTCTTCCTGGGAGACGTAGCCTGCGTTGATCAGCAGCAAGCCCAGCTCTTTATCGGAGAAGTTACCGGCGCGCTGTTGGATGATCCTGTATTGGTTGGCGTTCAGTTTATTGCTTTGGTACAAGATGCCCGCCAGCCGGCTGTCTTCCTGGCCGATCTGGGCATAGGCCAGCTTGCCGTCGCGGAACGAGACCCTGGCCGTTTCGCCGGGGCCTTCGACGATAAGCGTCCCGGTCTTATGGGCCAGGTTGACCAGGTTCAGGAGTTGGGTGATCGTGAAATCTCGCAGGTTGCCCCGAAGAGCCATGGGCGGGCCTCAAGGAATGCCCCCGTGGGGGCAAATTTGATTGGATGGTGAAATCATTATACTTGCAAGGATGACATGCGTCAAAGGAAATTGTCCGCCGAAGCCGGTATGTTATAATTTCTCTACCGATAGTTACATTTCTTCTCGAGGCAGGAGGAATGCGCATGTTGCTCAAAATTACGATTGTTTATTGCGCGGTTTGACATTATACCGACCGGGCCGTGAGCCTGGCAGCCGACCTGCTCAAGAACTTCGAGCCTGAAATCGAGACCCTCAGCCTGGCGCCCTCCGACGGCGGCCGGTTCGAGGTCACGGTGAACGATCAGCTGGTTTATTCCAAACTCCAGACCGGACGCCACGCCGAGCCAGGCGAGGTGGTCGGTTTGGTGAAAAAATCCATCAAGAAGTAGAACGGGCTCCCACTTTATCGAGAAGTAGAACGGGCTTCCACGCCCGTCTTTCGACGGCATGCCCGCAGGGTGCTTCGCGAGGAGCCGTCTCTACCTCACAAGAGGTCAATATGGCTAAAAAAGGCCGCGTCTTTTCCGGCATCCGCCCCACCGGGCGCGCCCACCTGGGCAACTACCTGGGCGCGTTCAAGAACTACGTCGCTTTGCAGGACGACTACGAGTGCGTCTACTGCATCGTGGACTTGCACGCCCTGACCACCGTCGAGGATACCCTCAACCTGCGCCAGAACACCTACGACCTGGCCCTCGACTTGCTGGCGGCTGGCATCCGGCCTGAGGAGACCATCCTGTTCGTGCAGTCGCACGTCCCGCAGGTGACCGAGCTGCACACCATCCTCTCGATGGTCACGCCGTTGGGCAAGCTGACCGACCTGCCGACCTTCAAGGAAAAGGCCCGCCAGCAGCCGCACAACATCAACTACGGATTGGTCGGCTATCCCGTTTTGATGGCCGCCGATATCGTTTTATACAAATCAGACGTTGTGCCCGTGGGTGTTGATCAGGCGCCGCACATCGAGTTCACCCGCGAGGTCGTGCGTTCGTTCAACTATCGCTACAGCACGAACGTGCTCATCGAGCCGCAGATGAAGAACACCGAGATACTCAAGGTGCTCGGCACTGACGGCAAAGAGAAAATGGGCAAGAGCCTGGATAATCAAATCGAACTGGCTGCCACGCCCGAAGAGACCCGCCAGCGCGTGATGGGCATGTTCACTGACCCGCAGCGAATCAAACGCACCGACCCGGGAAACCCGGACGTGTGCAACGTCTTCACCTTGCACAAAAGCTTCACCCCCGCCGAAGAGGTGGCAATGATCAACGTGGAGTGCCGCCGGGCAGGCATCGGCTGCGTGGACTGCAAGCAGCGCTTCGCCGCGAACCTGAACAAGGCGCTCGAACCCTTCCGCGCCAAACGCGCCGAACTGGCCGCCAAACCGGACCTGGTGCAGGCTGTGCTGGACGACGGCGCGGCGCGCGCCCGGGCCATCGCCGAGAAGACGATGGCGGAGGTGAGGGCGGCGGTGCAATTGCCATAATAGGATACAAGTACACAGGTAGACACGTACACACGTTCCTTGTGTACCTGTTTACGTGTCTACTTACGTTCCTTGTGTACCTGTTTACGTGTCTACTTATTTACTTCCCTCATGCGCGCCCTTCTGCAACGCGTTAAACATGGCAAGGTCAGCGTAGACAACACCCCCATCGCCGAGATCGGGCAGGGACTGGTCATCCTGCTCGGCGTGGGGCACGCGGACGGCGAGCAGCAGGCCAAATTCCTGGCCGAGAAGATTGCCGCGCTGCGCATCTTCGAGGACGCGCAGGGTAAGAGCAACCTGTCCATCCTGGATGTGGGCGGAGCGGCCATCGTCGTCTCGCAGTTCACGTTGTACGCGGACACGCGCAAGGGATGCCGTCCCTCGTTCACCGACGCGGCCCTGCCCGAGGTCGCCGCGCCGCTGGTGGAAAAGTTCGCCGCGTTCCTCGCCGCGCAGGGCGTCCCGACCCAGACGGGGGAATTCGGGGCGCACATGTTGGTCAAAATCGAAAACGATGGGCCGGTGACCATCTGGCTGGAAAGGTAGCGCGATAATCCGGTTTTTTTTCTTCATGCTATAATCAAAATATGGTTGACTCTAGAATGAAAGCCTATCGCCAGCGTTGGCAGGCCGTTGAAGAAGTGGAACGGCAGGAACAACGCGCGGCTTCGATTGCTACCCGCTGGCAGCAACTGAATGCCATCTTGCGGCTGGCCATTGGCCTGGGATTAAAGCTGGATCAAGAGGATAGGGAAGGCATGGTTGTCCATCAGCGTTGGGCCAGACTGAAAGGAGCTGGGTGACTTCGCCGGCAGGCTTCGCGCCGCTTTTAGAACCACTGGCAGCCTTACAGCGTCTGCTTTCCCGTTTTGAGGATCGCGGCGTGATTATTGGGGGAATTGCAGTCAGCCTTTTAGGCAAACCACGCCTGACGGCTGACCTGGATGCCATGTTCCTACTGTCAGTTGATGATATTCCAAATCTAATCGAAGCGGCCAAATCTGAAGGGATTGTGCCTCGCATCGGGGCCGTAGAGGAATTTGCCCGTAAGAACCGGGTTGTGCTGCTGCGGCATCAGGAAAGCGGCACAAACATTGACATTTCATTGGGCATGTTACCCTTCGAAGAAGAAATCGTCGAGCGCAGCATTTTGGTTCAGGCAGGCGCCTTGTCTGTACGCCTGCCGACGCCAGAAGACCTGATCATCCTGAAAGCCGTCGCCAATCGGCCAAGAGACTTGCTGGACATTCAGACAATTATCGAAAGTCATCCTGACCTGGACCGCAGACGGATTGAATCTTGGGTAAGGCAATTCGCAAGCGCTCTTGATATGCCGGAACTATGGACGGATATCGAAGATATGCTCACCGGCAAAAGCCCGAAATAAAACGAGCGACCGAGGGCGCTATACCATTCCTGTATTGTGTTCGAGACCAGAGGAAACCAAGATGATTCTTCTAAACCCCAACCGACACGAAAGTCTTTGCCCCGACGAACGCTCACGCGAGATCATGCGCAAGACCATCGCCTTCTTCGAGAACAAGGGGCTGAAGAAGGTCAAGGAAGACGACCACGCCCGCGCCTGGTACGCGGACTTCCTCGAATTCGTCAAGCAGGAGCGGCTCTTCGCCACGCTGCTGACCCCGGCTCGATACGGCGAGAGCGCCGATTGCCGCTGGGACACCTGGCGCAACTGCGAGTTCAACGAGATTCTGGCCTTCTACGGCCTGGCCTACTGGTACACCTGGCAGGTTTCCATCCTCGGCCTCGGCCCGATCTGGATGAGCAAGAACGAGGAAATGAAGCGCAAGGCCGCCCAATTGCTCCAGGAGGGCAACGTTTTTGCCTTCGGCCTCTCGGAGCGGACGCACGGCGCGGACATTTACTCGACCGAGATGAGCCTCGCCCCCCAGCCGGACGGCAGCTACCGCGCCAACGGCGAGAAGTACTACATCGGCAATGCCAACCTGGCGCCGATGGTCTCCACCTTCGGGAAGATGGCGGATACGGGCGAATATGTCTTCTTTCCGGCGGACTATCGCCAGAAAAACTACGAGCTGATCCGCAACGTCTGCGCCAGCCAGAGTTACGTTGGGCAGTATGCCCTGCACGATTACCCGGTCAGCGCCGCGGAAATCCTCCATCGCGGACAGGAAGCCTGGGATGCCTGCCTGAATACGGTCAACGTGGGCAAGTTCAACCTGGGCTGGGCTTCCATCGGCATCTGCACCCACGCCCTGTACGAGGCCATCCGCCACGCCGCCAACCGCCGCCTGTACAACATGGCCGTGACCGACTTCCCCCACGTGAAGCAGATGTTCACTGACGCTTACGCCCGCCTGGTGGCCATGAAGCTCTTCTCGCTGCGGGCGGCGGACTACATGCGCGCCGCCTCGCCGGACGACCGGCGTTACCTGCTCTATAATCCCATCGTGAAGATGAAAGTGACCACCCAGGGCGAGGAGGTCATCAACCTGCTGTGGGACGTGATCGCCGCCAAGGGTTTCGAGCGGGACACCTATTTCGAGATGGCGGCGCGCGACATCCGCGCCCTGCCCAAGCTGGAAGGCACCGTCCACGTCAACATTGCCCTGATCGTCAAGTTCATGCCCAATTATTTTTTCAACCCGGCCGAGTATCCCGCGCTGGGGCGGCAGGACGCGGCGCGGAACGACGATTTCCTCTTCGAGCAGGGGCCGGCGCGAGGTCTCGGAAAAATCCGCTTCCACGATTACAGTCCCATCTTCGACCAATTCGACCTGCCCAACGTCAACATCTTCAAAGAGCAGATCGCCGTCTTCAAGGAATTCCTGGCAATGGCGACTCCTGACGAAGCCCAGCAAAAGGATGTGGACTTCCTGCTGGCCCTGGGTGAGATCTTCACCCTGGTGGTCTACGGCCAGCTCATCCTGGAGAACGCCAAAATCTACGCCGTGGGCGGCGACCTGCTCGACCAGATCGCCGATTTCATGGTGCGCGATTTCTCGAAGCACGCCCTGAACATCTACAACAAGCCGAGCAGCACCCCGCAGCAGATGGACTACTGCCTGCACATGATGCGCAAACCGGCGGTGGACGCCTCCCGCTTCGGCCGCGTGTGGGACGAGGTGTACGCGCTGAAGGATGCTTACGAGATGAATCCGTAGAGGCTCGCGACGGCGCATGGTTTGGTGAAACGTCAAAATCGAACCGCGAAGCCCGCGAAGCCTGCACTGAGCTTGTCGAAGTGTACGCGAAGAAAGGCATTAATTTCGCGGTCTCTCGTCCCCGTTCTGTGGGGATTGCGTGCTTCGCGGTAAAGAAAAAGCGCAGAATGTGACCGTATTCAGTATAGATGGGTGGCAGTTGCACTGTCGCCCATTTTTATTCGCGCTTGTCAAGCGCGGTCATTTCGTGCATAATTGAGACGACGCATGAAAGGGTAATCCTATGACCAGAGAATTTAGCGTGATCGTCGAACGAGACTCAGAAGGTTATTATGTTGCCAGCGTGCCCGAATTGCGAGGCTGCCACACACAGGCCAAATCGTTGGATAAATTGATGGAGCGCATCCACGAGGCGATTGAGTTGTGCCTCGAAGTGGAACAGGAAGCGCCGCTCCAGCAGTTCATTGGTGTGCAACGCATTGCTGTGGAAGTGTGATGTCCAAGTTTCCCAGCCTGACAGGACAGCAAGTCATCACCGCCTTGAAACGGGCCGGCTTTGAAGTCCTGCGCGTGAAAGGGAGTCACCATTTTCTCAGCCATAGCGATGGAAGGCGCACGGTTGTGCCTGTCCATCGGGGGGATGCCATCGGGCCAGGATTGATGTACAAAATTCTGCGAGATTGTGAACTGGAACGGGACGCGTTCTTGGAGTTGCTGAAATAAGCCAGCCAATGATTTGCGATATTTGCGGAAAACCTGGGGCAGAAATCCACTACGTAACGCGCAATTACGGCAAGGGCGCGAATCTGCTTATTATCGAAAACGTGCCGGTTGTGTCTTGCCCTCATTGCAGCGAGAGTTATCTCACCGCTGAAACCCTCCACGAAATCGAGCGCATCAAATTGCATCGCAAGAACCTGGCAAAGCCGCGCAATGTGGCAGTAGCAGAGTATGTGCGGGCACAAGCATGAACAAGAACGTTGTCGAGCGCAATGTACGTTTGTGTTTGCGCGCATCAACACGCAAGTTTTAATGCAAGCCAGCCGTGGACGCGGCCCGCTTCGGCTGCATGTGGGACGAAGTGCACGCGCTGAAGGATGCGTATGAGATGAATCCGTAGAGGCTTGCGAACAGCGCGCGTTTTGCCAAGTTTTGCGCGATAATGGGAATGGAGGATTGCCATGAAACGATTTCCTTTGATTGCTTTAGTGTTCACTTTTATACTTAGCGCTTGTGGTCCCTCGCCAGAACAACAGGCAACTATGACAGCCACAGCTGCGACTGCTACTGCTGCTGGATGGACTAAGACGCCTACACCAACTTCTACACCCACAAATACACCAACGCCCACATCCACAAATACACCAACACCTACACCAACGCCGGTTGGGGGTTCAGGCAGACTGGTTTTAGGAATCAATCGCTACGATACTTCTTCATCCAGCAATATTCCGGGAGTCTATCTCTATGACTTATCGACTCATAAAGCAACTCTTTTGTTTGAAGGCTTTTCGCTCTGGGGGAGAGTGTCGCCGGATGGCAACAAATTACTTGTTTCTCGTCAAATTCAAGGCCAAAATAATAGTCAAGAATTATATGCTGTGGATTTAAATGGCTCTAACTCGACCTTGTTATATAGATATGTATTTAATCAATTTGCTCCAATCTGGTTGCCAGGAACAAATTGGATTGCTTTTTTGGCTTTTATAAATCAAAAAGTACAGGTTTTTGTGATCCACCCTGATGGAACAGGATTAACCCAAGTAACTCAATCAACTATTGGTGTAGGAGAAATCCTGTCTGCTTATGACGGGGGGATTTATTGGGAGGAAGCCCTCTCAACGAGAAGTGGATATTACAGTCATGGTTACAGATGGACAAAAATTGATGGCTCTGATATAATTGATAATGACGAGACGACCGTGCCGGCGTGCGGCGCAAGCTTCAAACTTGTGATGCCAGTCGCCTGCAAAGCGAGTGGTGCTGGGTTCGACTCCCAGTCTCGTCTCTACGATAGCTGCCTATTTCAACACAGCAGGAAGGTGCGATATGTTCAACGAATCACCTATCGCCAATGCAGTCATATTGATAACCAGAGAAGGAATGGGATCCGCCGATGCGGCACTGCAACACAAGCTTCTTGATATTTACTTAAGGCTCCTGCTGGAGAATGGATCATTGCCAGCCGCCATCTGTTTCTATACAGATGGTGTCAAGCTGGTGGTTGAAGGATCACCACTTCTGGAGCGACTCTCTCAAATTGAGCAAAGAGGTGTCCGTCTGATTATTTGCTCAACATGCCTCAACTACTTTGGACTGACTGAAAAGGTGCGGGTGGGAATTGTTGGAGGTATGCCAGATATTCTTGAAGCCCAGACTAGGGCTGGCAAAGTAATCACACTCTGAATGAAAAGGTTATGGTGCGCAAGGTGTTGACTTATTCTTCCGTAGGCTATACAATTTGAATTATCACAGGGGTGTACTGCCGCAATCGGCAGACCCCATCAATTGTATACACTTCGAGGAGGAGCGATATGACCGTCAAATTCAACGTCGTGGAACGAGGCAACCCTGCCAATGCCGAAGCCCCCAAGAAGTTCTACCCATCCCTCCAATCCAGCGGACGCATGAGCCTGCGCGAACTGGCCAGGGAGATTGGTAGCATCTCCACCGTCAGCAGCACGGATACGCTGGCCGTGCTGGAAGCCCTGCTGACCATCATTCCCAAAGAATTGAGCAAGGGCAATATCGTGGAATTGGGCGATTTCGGTAGTTTCTGGCTGAGGAGCGGGGCCGAAGGGGCCGATACCGCCGAAGCGGTGCGCGGCAACCAGATCACCAAAGTCCTGCCGCGTTTCAACCCCGGCAAGGAGTTCAAGAAAGTGCTGGAGGCCATCGAGTTCGAAAAAGCCTGATACGGCATAGCAAAGTACCTGCGTTCTTAGCAGGTATAGTAAAAACTTCACTATGTTTTCCCAAAAACATAGTGAAGTTTTATTAAAAACATAATGATGTTTTTGCAATCCTTCCTTGACTCGTTTCAAAGAAAGTTTGTTACAATCAAAGGGAAGTATCACCAGGAGAAAATCATGCTCACTCTCTTTGACGAACTCAAAGCCCTGCTCCAACAAGACGCGCGCCTTGTGGTCAACCCCCATGCGGGGGCAGGCGGCGAACTTCTCAAAAACCAGATTACCGAACTGGCGCTCAAACTCGATAGAGACCTGCTGAAATTATTGCTCTCCCACGACCGCCTGAAAGCGCATTTCTTTGCGGAGGTGCCCCCTGAGCCGGGTCGAAGGGTGGACGGCGTGCTGGTCTTCGACAAAGAGAAATTCATGCGCTTTGTGAACAATAAAGCCTTCTTGCCCGATTCGTACACCTCTTTCAAGAACAAAATTGGCTTGACGGCGGGCGAGCGCTACCTGAGCGAGAACAAGGATGTGGTCTTGGCGTGGGCGTACAAAGACTGTGTGCTGGAAGGCGGGCAAACCAAAGAAGACGCCAAACGCGAGGAAATCTTTTGGAACGAGATTTTAGCCCCCGATGAAATTAACCGCCTGCTCGCGCCCAAAGTCTTTACCAACTGGCGGCGTTATGGCGTAAGTCGGACTGGCAGTCCGACCTACGAAGACGGCGATAATCTCATCATCAAGGGCAACAACCTGCTGGCCTTGCACAGCCTGAAAAAGCGCTTTGCGGGCAAGGTCAAGTTGATTTACATTGACCCACCGTATAACCCTGAAAGTAAATCTAATACCTTTTGTTATAACAATACTTTTAACCACTCAACTTGGTTAACATTTATCAAGAATCGTTTGGATGTGGCAAGACGGCTTCTTACAAAAGATGGGGTTTTGGTAATTGCAATAGATGATAACGAACAAGCAAATTTAGGCGTATTGCTACACGAGATATTTCCAGAACACGAAATACATTGCATCACAATTGTTCATAATCCAAGGGGCGTACAAGGAACGAATTTCTCTTATACACATGAATATGCCTTTTTTGTGCTTCCCAAAGGCAAAAAAAGCATTGGCAATCGAAGAATAAGTAATGATGATATTTATTGGTCAAATTTACGAAATTGGGGAGGCGAATCCTTACGAGAAGATGCTAGAAATTGTTTCTACCCTATTATTGTTCAAGAAAATAAAGTAGTTGGGTTTGGCGATGTTCTTGATCCTGAAGAACATCCATCGCAACAAACTATTAAAAATGGCGATCAGTTTTATGTTTACCCTATTGACAAAGAAGGCATAGAGCGCAAATGGCGATATGCTAGACAAAGTGTTGATGAAATTAAAGATTTCCTTCGATCCAAAAAAACAAAGAAGGGGTATGAAATAGAAATTGGAAAAGATTTTGGCACTTATAAGACTGTTTGGATTGATCCCCGCTATGATGCCAATGAGTACGGAACGAAAATCGTAAAATCGCTTGTGCCAAATTGTGAATTTGATTTTCCCAAATCACTTTACAATGTCTACGACTGCATTTATGCGGTTGTTGCTGATGATAAAAACGCTATTGTGCTGGATTTTTTTGCCGGAAGTGGCACAACTGCTCATGCTGTTTTGGAATTGAATAAAGAAGTTGGCGGCAATCGTCAATTTATTCTTTGTGAGCAAATGGATTATGTTGAGAGCGTCACAGTTGAGCGCGTCAAGAAGGTAATTGAAAACAACGGGCAGGGGGCGTTTGTATACTGCGAGTTGATGCAGTGGAATGAGCGCTTTGTGCCGCAAATCCTGAACGCCAACGACAAAACAACCTTGCGAGCCATCTGGACAGAAATGCAAGCCAAAGCTCATCTCAGTTACCGGCTGGACTTGCGCCAGTTCAACGAAAACGCCAAAGATTTCGCAGACCTGGCAATTGAAGACCAGAAACGCTTTTTGATGGAAGTATTGGATAAAAATGCGCTCTACGTCAACCTGAGCGAGATGGATGACGAAACTTACGGTGTGAGTGAAGAAGACAAGCACCTGAATAAGCAGTTTTACGGGTTATAGCCATGCCGTATACACTCCGCGAAGATTTTGATGCTTTATGGCGCTATAATGCCATCCCCAAAGACCTGCCGGACTATGTTATCCAAAACCTGAATCCGGCTTTGCCCCTGCGCTACTACCAAAACAGGGCTTTATCGCGTTTGTTCTTTTACCTTACTGGTTTTCAAGATCGCGCCCACCCCTCGCAATTGCTCTCTCACATGGCTACCGGCTCCGGCAAAACCCTGGTAATGGCGGCGGTGATACTGTATCTCTACGAACAGGGTTATCGCAACTTCCTGTTTTTCGTCAACCAGACCAACATCATCGAAAAAACCCGCGCCAATTTTCTCAACCCGCTTTCATCCAAATACCTGTTTGCCGAAAAGATCAAGTTTGGGGCCAAAGAAGTGCGCCTGCGCGAAGTGTCCAACTTCCAGAGCACGCATCCCGATGACATCAGCATCCTGTTTACCACCATTCAGGGCTTGCACTCCCGCCTGAACACCCCGCGTGAAAACGCCCTGACCTACGAAGACTTTGCCGACCAGAACATCGTGCTGATTTCGGATGAAGCCCACCACATCAACGCTGAAACGCGCAGCCGCAAAGAGCTGGGGCAGGATGAACTGCTGGAACTGGATACCTGGGAAGCCACTGTGCGCAAGATTTTCAATGCCCGCCCCGAAAACATCCTGCTCGAATTTACCGCCACTGTGGAACTGGATAACCCCAATATTGCGGCGAAATACGCCGACAAAATCCTGTACCAGTACGACCTGAAAGAATTCCGCGAAGACGGCTATTCCAAAGAAGTCAAAGTGCTCGCAGCCGACTTACCGCCGATGGAACGCGCCTTACAGGCGGTGGTTTTGAGCCAGTATCGCCGTAAAGTGGCAGAAAAGCACGGCGTGGCGCTCAAACCGGTCTTGCTGATGAAATCACGCACCATCAAAGAATCCCAGGCACACGAGCAAGAATTCAAGGCAGTTATTCGCGAACTGGATGCTGACCGTCTGGAAAGGCTCAAAAGCGGCGCAAATGGCATTGTTCGAAAAGCCTTAGCCTATTTCGAAGCCCAAAACATCCCGCTCGAAGACCTGGCCTCCGAGCTGCGCCAGGAATTCGACGAAAACCGCATCCTGATTGTCAACTCGAAGGAAGAAAGCGAGAAAAAACAACTGCTGGTCAACTCGCTGGAAGACAAAGACAACGAAATCCGCGTGGTGTTCACCGTCAACATGCTCAACGAAGGTTGGGATGTGCTCAACCTGTTCGACATTGTGCGCCTGTACGATACCCGCGACGCGAAGAAAGGTGTTCCAGGCAGGACAACTATGTCCGAAGCGCAGCTGATCGGACGCGGGGCACGTTATTTTCCCTTCCAACTCGAATCCAGCCAGATTCGAGATCAACGCAAATTCGATGATGACATCGAAAGCGAATTGCGCACGCTCGAAGAGCTGTATTATCACAGCGCCCACAATCCGCGTTACATTGACGAATTGCACAAGGCGCTGGTGCAAACCGGTATTCTTGCGCCGCGCACCAAAACCATCACCATGCGCGTCAAGGATGAATTCAAAGCAACCGACTTTTGGAAAAACGGCGTGATCTTTGTCAACAAACGCATTCGCAACGAACGCGAAGATATTTTTGGCTTTGGTAGTGTCGCCATTACCAAACGCCACCGCTACCAATTGCAGACCGGCTTTGCCCAGGAAGCCCTGATTTTGGAAGACCAGCCCACACCAATGTCATTGCGAGCCGCCGATGGGTTTCCGGCGGCGCAGCAATCTCCCTCGGATGGGCAAAATGCTGTCAATTTTGAGATTGCTTCGTCGCACAAACCGCTCCTCGCAACGACACCCTCAAGCAGGGAAATTATCACACTGCCGCTCAACTTGCGCGATTTTGACTTGAACGTTATTCGTACGGCATTACAGCGTTTGGAGTTTTTCCAGTTCTCCAACCTGAAAGTCTATTTCCCGCATTTGAAATCCATCCAAGAATTCATCACCTCCGCCGATTTTCTCGGCGATGTGGTCATTGATGTCATCGGAGCGCAGGAACAAATCGAAAATCTCACACAAGAGCAAAAACTACGCATGGCGGTCTTTGTGCTGGAGAAGATCGGCAAAGAAATTCAAACCGGCACACCCGATTACAAAGGCACAAAAGCCTTTGAACCGATTGGAATCAATTATTGCGTGAAAGACAAAACCCTGCAAATCACCGTCAACGAAGGCGGCGATCAAGAACGCGGCGTAGGGATGCGTGAAACGACCAACGGTGCATTATCGCTTGATTTACGCGATAAGGCCTGGTATGTCTATGATGAAAACTACGGCACGTCTGAAGAAAAGTATTTCGTGCGCTTTTTGCATGGCATGATGAGCCGCTTGCAGGAACGCTATTCTGAAATCTATCTCATCCGCAACGAAAAACTTTTCAAGATACATCGTTTCTCTGACGGTGCAGTGGTTGAGCCTGATTTTGTTTTGTTCCTCGTTGAAAAAGACACCAAAAAGTCCCTGATCTACCAGTTATTTATCGAACCCAAAGGTCAACAACTCATCGCCACAGATCAATGGAAACAAAATTTTCTGCTGGAAATCGAGAAAGAACACAAAATCGAAGTGGTTTTTGAAAACAAAGATTTCCGGTTGGTGGGATTGCCTTTCTACAATGAGACAACTACGAAATTAGAATTCGAGGAAAAATTTAACGCATTTTGCTTTAGATAAAACTTAGAACTGTCTTTCAGACCTCCGAGGTCTCCAAGACCTCGGAGATCTCCATGCAAGTCACACTGCTCTTCCGCCGTGCTTTCAAGGAGTTGATAGATCAAAAGGGCTGGGATGCGCTGGATATCGTGATGGAGCAGCAGACCATCAACCTGCCGTAGGGCGAGTTTCCTACTCGCCGCCCCTGGCCGGTATGGAAACCGGCCCTACGCTATAATAAGCGTAACTTTTCATCCACATTGGCGTAAATATACATGAGGCTTTT
>Ga0210022_1001217_pt1 | contig 17421 bp, 19 predicted proteins | sample CryGeymeta201520_FD_183984 | JGI IMG/M metagenome (GOLD analysis project Ga0210022, IMG submission 183984) | Groundwater microbial communities from Crystal Geyser aquifers in Utah, USA - Crystal Geyser metaG 2015-20 (SPAdes) (version 2) | ecosystem: Environmental > Aquatic > Deep subsurface >... | reverse complement strand
GGAGACATCAAGTCCAAGGCCGCCCTGCTCGGATTTGAGGAAAGCCAGAACGGTCCAATCCTTTGCGTTGATCTGTGACCATATCGTACCGCTATACTGTAGCTCCGCTATGGGTTTGAGGTGATCGGGACATGTCTCGACAGCCCTTAGATCCTGGCGGCTAACCCCCGGCAGATACAGAACCGGCGTTGAGCCGCCGGGAAGCTCCACCTTGGGCGCCTTGTCTGCAATTACGCAACGGAGCCATATCGCAGGCCCAGTCCTTTTCAGCACATCATAGTCTCCCAGGATAAACAGCTCGGGCATCTCGGCCTGCAATCGCGCTGCTACCGGCTCCCACTGGCAATCCCCATCCGGCCACAGGACGCAGCAAGGAGCTGACTGAGCGTCAGGGTTGTAAACTGCTGCTCCGCGGACGGCTCTAACAAGCATATTAATGATCGCGGACATACAATCTCCTAAGCTCAGCAAGAATCATGTCCAGATTGAGATCTTTGATCCCCAGATTCTTCAGATCAACTGTTTCAGAACCCATCGCATCCAGAAAGGCCGCCATATCCTCGAGTATCTTCTCCGGGATCTCCCCCTTAAAAGCAGGATCTATAATACGGTACAATCGAAAAACGTCATTTTTGTGCTTGGCGATTGATTTGGCATCAATGTTCTCACCGCCCGTTTTTCGCTCACTGAGATCAAGCCATGCACATGCCTTAAGCGGGATCAAGTGCTCTGGCCCTACTATCGGCACGCCTGCAACAGTTTTGGTCCCGGAATGCAGGAAAGAATAGTAGGCATCATCCAAGAGAATGGCCGAAAGGCTCGAAACATCTTCATCTATGGGAATAGGAGTCAGGTGCGCGCCCTCTGTCAGGACAAGCATATCCGGTTTCCGCGCGAACAGCTCCAGCATGAAAGGATATTGGCTGTCTTCAGGCTTAATAAAACGATAATACCGCCTCAGTCCCATTGCGCTCTGCTGCGCCTGGTACCTGCCGGAGCTAACAAAGTCCCAGAAAGCTTTCACAAATGCGGAGTCCAGTGCTTCAACGCTCAGGACAATGTCCAGATCTTTAGTGGCACGAAACTCAAGCCCTGCCTCTTCCATAAGGAGGTCGCAGGCCGCTCCGCCGATGAGCACATACCGGCCGGAGTAATCACGGAAATGCTCTCTAAATTTATCTAAGCCCCTTACCATTCCATTCCTTCCAGAAGGTCATCGAGGGCTGAGGCGACACGTTCATCGGTTTCATCCTTTAGTGAAAGGTAGAGCGAGAGACGATCCACCTTCCCCTCGTAAGCGAATAGATCAGGGGAATACTTCCAGAGTTGAATCTTAAGGCAACCAGGCTCCGGAAATTTAAGCTCTTCAATATCCCCCGATTGCACAATCCTCTTCCATTCCTCAGTTGAAAAAGCGAAAATCTTAAATGTTGGTTCGGCAAGCATGGTGTATTGAGCCAAGGCGCTTTCGCCTGCCAGATTGGCTGTTATCTCCCTAGATGTAACAACATTAACGCTTTTTCTCACAGGGGTATTCAGGTAAGGCAATGCCCTTTCCCAAAGTTGTCTTCCCAGTTCAGGAAAGTAAATATGTCGTTCTTTGCCTTTGAAGGAATGCTCCCCGATATCTGCCGCTTCCAGTTCGTCAAAGGCGCGAGTCATTGTCATGGGCGAATACCCCAGGCGGTGGGCGGACTCAGCAGGCGTAACCGTATCTTTTTGTTTCCCAAGAAGTAGATCTAGGACCAAAGCCTGGGTAGAGGGACTGAAAACGATTTTCTTTTGTCGCAATTGTCTGAAGTGCTCTCGCAGGTCAATTCCCAGCATGGGAAGGTACATCTGATTGCCTGGAGCAATGAAGGGTAGTGCCTGCCCGATCAGCCGCCTTCGGTTATAAGATGTAACCGTATTGGGAACATAGACAAGCTCCACCCCACCCCGAGATCTAACCATGTCCATGTGTTTGCCCGCAACCGCAGGGGTCTGTTCCTCAGCCCTGGTATCCAGCATCAGGAGAAGGTCTTTTCCCAGGATATTAATTAGAAAAAACCGGTAACGTTCACGAAGATATTGAGGCAGGCTTGTGCTCTTCTCCCATGGTTTGGGCGCTACCGTCACACCGATGGTTTCCCTGATGTATTTTTCCACCTTATCAATCATTTTCTTCATTGTGTTTTATTAACTCTTTTGATGCACGCTAACACTACTAATGTTAGAATGCAATATTATAGTTATATGCCTTTCATGACGTACTTTTGATATCCCAGACAAAATCCCTCCTCCTGTCTAAAATCATTTGCCACCTTCATGGATACTGAAAAGTGCCATAGCCTCCTTTACTAATTTGGCTGTTCTCTTATCAATTTGTTCTATGCTCCATGTTTGAGCTTTTGCCAGATCCTCGTTCAGTTTAAGGCCGTTCTTGTAACCAACGGCCCGACCTTCACGATCGGTGCGATCCCGTTTTTCCTCAAAGCTCTTGTTGCTCAGGGTGCTGTTGAATCCGGATATGGTGAGGTTGCCCAACTTATGAACATGACTCTGTTGATATTCCTTAGCCTTTTTTGTATCTCCTTTGGCTATCATTTTTATCCATGATGAAGGGATATTGTCCCCCTGAGGAAAAATATGCTCGATCGTCCAGAGGAACTGCCTGTTTTCAATCCGCCAGAGATCAACCCAGGTCTCTTTTGTCATCGCGCGTTCTGCCAGAGCACACAGGATAAACCGGGTGGCACCTGCGTTTTCCTCATAAATCGCCCCCCCAAGCTTATTTCGGAACAAGTCATCATCTGCCGACACCTCGATCAGTTTCTTGCTTACGGAAAAAACAACTTCACCACCCTTCAGAGAGGGAAGCTTATCCAGAATGTCCATGAAAAGCCTCGTCAAATCTCTCGTTGGCGGTTTATCAGTCAAATTACGGCGAACAAAGAAGCGAACAAGAAGATCTGCAATCTTTATCAGGTCCTTGTCATCAAGTTTAAGCTCCTTTCTTTTTGAAAGCAGGTAGAGGATCAACATATATGATGGTGCGCCCTGAATTCTTTCAAGGTCCTTGAGCGGTTTTGCCAGTCCGTTTACCGCCTCATCTCGATTTCGTGAAAGCAGCGAAGCATAGATATCGCCAGCGGCATCTATTCTACTCAGGCAGTCCACAGCATCATGATTTATAAGCTTCTCGTAGATATGAATTAGATTTGAACGTGTAGCTACAAGTCCCAGAGGGTCTTTTTTCTTTTCCTCCCCCTTGCGGAAGGGTTTGTTCAATTCGCCCTTAAAGGCGTTGTAATAATGTCGGAAAAACCTTTCTTGAACTGAATAGTCGTCTCCTAGATTATCCAGAAGCCTGTTCCAAACGGCAAAATACTCTTCTATTTTGGAGGTTTCCTTTTTTTCCAGACTCGAAAGCAGTTTATTCTTTAGCAAACTAAAGTTCCGAAAGTGGCGTGGGATAAGGGCATATAGGTGTGATGGTTGAGTTTAGCCGGGGCAAATCCCGGATATAATTTAGAAAGGTCATGCCTTTCCTTTGCCATCATGGCGCACCTCTATCCCCTTGTCCTACGCCCAGCTTGTGTATGTATATAGAAAGGACACTGCTGCCCGTGAAGAATTCTTTTGTGCAGCAATTCTCTCAGAATATCAAGTTCAAATACAGTTGCTTCGATCGCGTCGTCCTACGGGGTTACATCCGATGGCTGTTCTTTCCAGCCGGCGTGGTCAAGTTTCTCAGGTTGATGGGATTTCGCAAGCTCTCAAACGGCGTCATGCGCATCTTGACCGACCAGTTGAACGCCCATATTCTCAAGGTCGCTCAGGCCAAAGAAATTCCCATTCACTGGTGGCCTTCGGTGGACGGTGGAAAAGACGGCGCCAAACAAAAATTTGTCCAGGACAAATACGTTAGCCCTTCCCCCTGCAAAGGAGACCACATCTATTGCATCTTGACCGACAAAGAGCCTATAAGGACTTTCGCATGCCGGGAACTCATCTCCAAAAATCTCTTAACATACGAAAAACTCTACGATTGCCGCAAACCCGTTAAGCAGTACTACATCTACTTCCACGATCAGCTTCTGGGCGGACCCTGCTACCTCAAAATATCATCCTATCTGCCCTTCCAGTGCGAATTCTATTTCAACGGCCACAACGCTATTGCACTCCAATTAGATAAGCAGGGCCTCCATTACCGCCGCCATGGCAATGCCTTCGTTGAAGTGGACGATCCTGATGCTATCCAAAACGCCGTAGAGTCACTCCACGGCAGAGCGGTCCTAACCAGGATCACTTACTGGATGAATCTCTTCTTCAAGTTTGACAAAGGAAAATACTCCACCTGCTCAAAGTATCTGCAACATGAATGGTATCTCTCCCAGGTGGAAATCTCCTCCAATATCGTTTTCCGATCAGCGCGTTTCTGCACCAGTGTCTTTGAACGAATCCTGGATAAGTTCCAACGCCTCGGATTGCCCGAGAGCATCACCCGGATATTATAAGCAGCAGGCCGCACCTGAGAACAATATCCAAGACCTTCTGGAGACTCTATGACAATAACGCCTGCATCAAACACTGGTTCCGCGGTAACTCCATCAAGCAGTACAACAAAACCGGCTTTTTCATTCGCACCGAAACCACCCTCAACAACCCCAAATCGCTGGGGCTTCAAAAGCCTGTCCTATTTCTCCAGGCCTATCTGTGGAAGGGTATCGAATGTAACAACCGTTTCCTCGACTGCTGCGCCGATGTGGAAGTCTCCTCCCTCTCTGACCAGGGCTGCCTGCTCTTCAACAAGCCCGTGACCGACCCCGCAGGACGTTGCATCACCGCCCCGGACTTCAGAAAAAACCGCCAAACCGCTCTCGCCAAAGAACTCCTTAAACCCAAATACCAGGTTTTCGGATTTACCACGGCTGATCTCTATAAAAACCTCTCCGCCTATTTCCGTTCATCCTGCACAAATCCGCTACGAGATGAACAAATCGAAAGCAAGGGGCCTGCTAAAAAAACACGATAATCAATCATTCTATGCAGTTACTAAAAAGGGCTTCTCCTGCCTATGGCTCCAAATCTGCTCCGATAGCTTCTTCAAAAATCCAATGATTTCAAAAACCATGAAAACTGACCTCCTCCAACTGGCTGCGCATCCCTCACAAATCGAAGAAGCCTATGATTTCATCCATAGAGGATTATCTATGCTAACTCAACAACTTGCCATCAATTCTCGATCATTTAAAAACGTGAATTTTCCTTACGTTTTTGAAGGGAAAGGATTATCTTAATGGATGATAAAGTAGCTAGATGGAAGATTTGGTGGTAGCGGGGAGAGGATTCGAACCTCTGACCTTCGGGTTATGAGCCCGACGAGCTACCTGACTGCTCCACCCCGCGGCAAATTATTAATTTACTCTTCAACAATGAGGATGTCAAACAAAAAATAGAGCAAAAAATTATCCAAGTCTCTTTCCCACTGCATCCTCTTCTTCGGGGGAGCAGGGCTTTATGTCCAGTACCGGCGTTCCGTCAAAGGCGTCAATGGCTTCGACCGTGATCGTCCCGTTTTTGATCCCGAGGATCCGGCAGACTGTCACACCGAGCAGGTTGGGTCTTACAGGCGATCTCGTGGCAAAGACACCCCTCAAGGGGGCGGTCGTGTCTCCCATTGGATGCACCTTTAAAACGGTCCTTTTGTCCGGAGAGTCGTTTCTATCAAACCACCAGAACACAATTACGCGAGAGAATCCTTCAAGCCCCTCCGTAGCCTCCAGATATTTTTTGAAGATCTGGATTTCCTGCCTTCCCCTTATTTTTCTGACCACCCCTATCGGAAAAACCTTAAAGGTCTTTGCCGGTCCTTCAGGAAGACCGAATGATTCCGTTTGCAACGCTCCGTTTTGATCAGCCGACACCACTTGATTCCCTCTCCAGCCTGTATCGTTTTTCGCTTTTTTTGCACAACTCCCAGATGATGCACTGCGGTTTAAACTTGCAATATCCGCAAGGATCAGTACACGCCTCGCAATTATCCAGGCACTCCTGGCAATATCCTATCTCCATCTTCTGGCACTTCACAGAGGCATCTCTTTCAGGATGATTTCTGCACTGCATAGTCCTAAACTCCCTTCTATTCCGCCCATCCCGCGGAACATTGAAAATCAATCCGATGTCGTATCTGCTCACTAACCCTCATGCCCATGTAGGGCACAACGAAACATGAAAATCACCCCCACCCCGCCCTCCCCCTTCGAGGGGGAGGGAATAATGCCGGCGTATCCCGATGTCTCGACGGTAAGGATGGAGGGATAAAGGAAAGGGGCATAGCGGCTAGTGAGACTCCTCGGCAAGACACTCCAGCACCTTTTCCTTGATACGCCTCTGGACGTCAAGAGGGATTTCCTCGTCTTCAAGGCGCCTGCACAGAGCAATCGTCCTTTTCAAAGATTCCAGACAGTTCCCGCACCTGGGACATTCGGAAAGGTGCCGCTCGATTTCAACAAGCGTCTCCTGGTCGAGTTCTCCGTCAAGGTACTCCGATATCCTTTCAAAATGCCTCCCGCATTCGCTCATCTCTTCCGGTCTCCTTCCTTGTAAGCAGCACTGATCTTGTTTCTCAGAAAAAGCCTCGCCCTGTGAAGCCTGGTCTTTACAAGCTGCTCGGATATGCCGACAATACCGGCTGTCTCCTCCGTGCTGAAGCCTTCAATGTCCCTAAGGTTAAAAACCATCCTGTACTTGGAAGGAAGCTCTCTTACGGCGCCGTCAATAACGGCCTTGAGTTCATTACGAATAACCGATTCATCCGGTGTTTCAGAGAAATCCGGAATTACATAATCTCCGTTATTCTCTTTCAAGGATTCAATGGAAATTTCCCTTTCCGGTTCCCCTTTTTTCTTTCGCCTTCTTCTAAAGCAGGCCCTGGCCGCGATCTTGAAGAGCCAGTTTTTGAGGGGGGTCTCCTGCCGGAATCGGTCAAGGTGCCGAAAGGCGCTCAAGAATGTTTCCTGGGCAATATCTTCGGCATCCTGCTGATGTCCGCACATCCTGAGTCCAAATCTGAAAAGCCTGCTCTCGTATCGTTCTACAAGTTTCTCTATGGCCTCGGATGATCCCGCCTTGAATGACTCAATCAGCGCATGGTCTATGGCATCAAATGGCTTATCTACAGGGTAGGCGGACTTAGGCACTTCGGAAAAACACCTCTCTTTCTATTTTTGCAGGGCTGGAGTCACCCCCGCCAGGGCACGGCTGTCATGAGATGTTACGTTCTTGTTGACTTTTCTCCAGCAAGAAGGGTGACATATCATCTGCCTTCCCGGCATCGCAATCCGGTTTTCCTTGCATCCCTTGGGCTCTTTACTTAAGCTAGTGTTCATACGTAAATGGTTATTTTCACCGATTTCGGCGTTGGGCTCAAATTTTAATCCTCGAAATACCTCAATGTATTCCGGCTGTTAAAATTATCGCCGGCCTTGAACTCGACGGAACTATCTCATTTGCGGATGGACACTATGCTACTGTTTACCAGAATTTCATTTTCATTTCAAACCCACAGCGATAGGAAGTCCTGAGGAGTTCGCAATAATGGGGCTTGTATTTGACAAAGAGGCCGCAGATATATACAGAACCTGGCAGAAATCCCGGCAGGGAAGGGCGATATCGTCAGCCATGGACTCCTTTATAAGCCACCTGCTGGAACCCAGGCCAGGTGACAGGATACTGGATATCGGTTGCGGATTCGGGGATAATCTTCAGTTCCTGAGAAGCAGGCATGCTGTCGCAACCGGGCTTGATCCTTCGCCCCACATGCTTGCCGTAGCTGCCGGAAGGATCGGAAAAAGCTGCACTCTTGTTAAAGGTACAGCCGAGGACCTGCCTTTTGAGGATAATGAATTCGATTCCGCGATGCTTATCAATACGCTAGAGTTCCTGGATGATCCTGAGCCTGCCATAAGGGAGGCGGCCAGGGTATCATCAAGAAAAATCGTCCTGGCCTCCATAAACAAGTGGTCGTTTGGAGGCGCCGGCAACAGGCTCAGGGCGCTGCTTGGAAACCGCCTTTTTTCCAGGGCCGAATTCTACAGCCTCTGGAAACTAAGAAGTCTCATACTGAAGACATGCGGACCTGTTTCTCTTTCATGGGCAGGTATTTCAGCGCCTTTGCCGGGGGGCATGGAACGGTTCTTTGGAATTAAAGAGGGAATCGGCCGAAGGCCTTTCAGCGTTATCGTGGGCGTAAGCGCCGGGCTTGCTTACACCCTGAGGACAGATCCGCTGACGATTCCCGTGAGGTTGAACAGCGCTTTGAAAAAGCCGCTTTACACCGGCTGATGAAAAACAAGAAAATTTGCCCATCCTTCATCTGCGCGTTTACCATTCCGTCATTCCGGCACGATTCTGCCGGAATCCAGGGATGTGCGGGGCTGGATTCCGGCTAAGGGCTTGCCGGAATGACGGGACAGCTCACGAGCGGTTTGGTTGCGGATATCCGCGTTTATATGAAAATGCCCCTTCGCTGCGCTCCTCCCCCTTGACGGGGGAGGGAAGGGTGGGGGTGATTTTCATCCTTCGTTGTGCCCTGCCAGGGCATGGGGGTTAGATAGTGTCCATCCGGAAATGAGATAGTTTCGTCGAGTTCAAGGCGGGCGATAATTTTAACCACAGGAATACATTGACGTATTTCGAGGATTAAAATTTGAGTCCAACGCCGAAATCGGTGAAAATAGCCATTTCCGGATGGGCACTAGATAGTGTTCTGATACTTTAAATGGGGTAACAGGGAGAACCACGGCGCGATTTATCGCCACTCATGGAGGACTAAAATGAAAGAGGCATATCTATACGAAAAGCTCGAAGAGGGTAGGGTGCAATGCAATCTTTGCAGCCACAGGTGCCTTATAGGCCAGGGGAAGAAGGGAATCTGCGGAGTAAGAGAAAACCGGGAAGGCACGCTCATAAGCCTGGTTTATGAAAAAATCATCGCTAGACACGTGGATCCTATAGAGAAGAAGCCGCTTTTTCATTTCCTCCCCGGCTCCGCCTCCTATTCCATCGCTACAGTGGGATGTAATTTCCGCTGCAGATTCTGCCAGAACTCCGACATATCCCAGATGCCCTCGGACCACAAGATGATCGAGGGCTCCCACATGAGCGTGGAGGCCATTGCGCGGGAGGCTGAGGAAAACGGATGCTCATCCATTTCCTACACTTATACAGAGCCCACAGTCTTTTTCGAGCTTGCTCTGGATACCGCCAGGATAGCCTCTTCAAAGGGTATCAAGAACGTCTTTGTCAGCAACGGATACATGACCTCCGAGTGTCTCGAAAAAATCGGCTCCGATCTGCACGCGGCCAATGTGGATCTTAAGTCCTTCAGCGATACCTTTTACAAAGAGCAATGCGGAGCAAGGCTGAAACCGGTTTTGGCAACACTTGAGAACATGAAGCGCCTGGGAGTGTGGCTTGAGGTCACCACCCTTCTCATACCGGGTCTGAACGACTCGCAGGAGGAGCTTAAATCCATCGCAGCTTTTCTTGCAGGTCTCGATTCCGACATACCCTGGCACATAAGCAGATTCCACCCGCGCTACAAGGCTGTGGATATCAGCTCAACGCCTGCCGCGAGCGTTAAGGCCGCCCGCGATATAGGTCTTTCCGCGGGCCTTCGGTACGTCTATACCGGCAACCTCCAGGGGGATGACGGAGAAAAGACCTACTGCCACGGCTGCGGGAAACTGTTGATCGACAGAATAGGATTTATGGTAAGGCGAAACCGAATATCATCAGGTCTATGCCCGGATTGTGGTGAAAAGATCCCGGGATTCTGGGGATCATGATCGGCCCCACTTGATGGAAATAGTTCGAGGTGATATCATAAGGGCTCTTAGGGAGGGCTTAAGGGTTCTTCTTAGGCACGGATGACCCCTGCCGGTATCATGTCAGGCCTTCTTCCTGCCGGCGGGGGCCTCCCTGCGAAGTTCCGATGGATCTTTTGGCGCGGGGCCTTTGTGGGCTATGAGCGTTTACCTGATTCCTGGTCTGCATGTCCTGCTGAGCGCAAAGCCATCCCACCAATTATTGAGCTGATACAAATGAGAATCCTTCTATAAATTGAGCTTAATCGGAGACTGAAATGACTAAGGAAGAGGAACTCGTAATAAAGGTGACCAAGGAGATAGTGGTGAAATTCATCGAGATCGGAAGGCTTTCACCCACTTCCTTTGATGATGTATGGAACCAGGTGCACAGGACGGTGGCATCATCCATCGTACCGGCCAGTGAAACACAGGGCTCCAAGTAACGGCCATGTTCCCCCTCCCTCCCCCGTCGAGGGGGAGGAGAAAAGGAAACATTTTAACTCCAAAAACTCATAAGGAAATATCCCTGGAGTCCGGATTATCTCCTGAAGGCAATTCCCATCCCGGAGCGTATCTTACCTCGACAAGGAAGAGGCCTCGCGCGGGCGCGTTAGGTCCTGCAAGCTTTCTGTCCCTGCCTTCAAGGATATTCGCGAAATCAAGTGGGGTGAGTTTTCCAAGGCCGGCCTCAACCACCGTGCCCACGATATTTCTGACCATGTGTCGCAGGAATCCATCCGCCTCTATTGCGACGGCAAGCAGCCCGTCTTTCCGATCCGTCAGTTCGGCTCGCAGGACATTTCTCACAGGATTGACGTTTGCGCTTCCCGAGGATCTGAAGCTTGTAAAGTCATGCCTGCCCTCTATCAGCTTCAGGCAGGAGGCCATGGCAGATATATCAAGGGCGGCTCTGATGTGCCACTGGAAGGCCCTTCGGAAGATATCAGGCTCCGGTCTGTTAAGAATATAAAATTCATAGAGTTTGCTGATAGCGGAGTATCTGGCATGAAAGTCGAGGTGGACATATCGGGCGCTTTTTACCCGGATATCGTCTTTCAAAAGGCTATTGAGCCCTTTGAGGATAGCATCAGGGCTGAGGCTTGATGCTGTCCTGAAATGCGCAGTCTGCTTAAGGGCATGAACCCCGGCATCGGTCCTTCCCGAGGCTATGACCTTGACCGGCGCACATAGGATAAGAGAGAGCTTTTCTTCTATTGTGCCCTGGATGGTGCTGCGGCCAGGCTGATATTGCCAGCCCTCATAGGCGGTCCCGTCATAGGAGACCACGATCTTGATATTCTTTTCTTCCATCTTCTCTGAAAACAGTTATGGGGAGCCTTGACTCCCCATTCCAAAATTTCCGAAGAGGAGAAAAAGACTATCTCTTGGAATACTGGTATCGAGCCCTAGCGCTCGCCTTCCCGTATTTCTTGCGCTCCTTCATTCGGGAGTCGCGCGTGAGAAAACCCTGCTTCTTGACGACCGCCCTGAGTTGAGCATCGGTCTCCACAAGGGCCCTGCTGATTCCGTGCCTTATGGCCTCTGCCTGCCCCGTGCTCCCGCCCCCATCAACGTTTATCGTAACATCAAACATATTGATGTTATTTGTCACCTTGAAGGGGCCCATAACCAGGCTCCTGTCCGATTCACGAAAAAGATATGATTCGAAAGGCCTCCTGTTTATGGTCATCAACCCTGTTCCGGGTCTGAGCCAGACCCTGGCTACAGATGTCTTTCTCTTTCCAGTAGCGTAAACAACTCCTTCTGCCATTTATATCTCCAGCTCCTTTGGTTGCTGGGCCTGATGCGGGTGATCCGGGCCCGTGTAGATCTTGAGCTTCTTCAGTTGTCGGCGTCCGAGGGTATTTTTTGGTAGCATCCCTCTTACGGCAAAACGCAGTATGTCCTCGGGCTTCTTCTCAAGGAGCTTGCGCGCTGTAATCTGCTTGAGACCCCCCAGATAGCCTGAGTGATGATAGTAGATCTTCCCGTCCCATTTCTTGCCGGTCAAAACCACTTTATCCGCGTTGGTTACTATGATAAAATCACCGGTATCGGCATGGGGAGTAAAAATGGGCTTGTTCTTTCCCCTGAGCCTCATCGCGATCTGCGAGGCGAGCCTGCCCAGGACTTTCCCCTCGGCGTTCACCACATACCAGTCTCTTTCGACTTCCTGCTCTTTTGCTACAAATGTATTCATGGTATGAGTCCTTAGTTTTTGCAAATTGAAAGGGTATTTATAATAGAGGTGTTCGACAGTGTCAAGCTAATTATTTGAATCCGCCCTCACGGCTGAAAATCCTGTTGACACAGAGAGCCTCTCCTGATAAAAGTAATTTCAGCGTCGGCGCCCGTAGCTCAGTTGGATAGAGCGCCGGGCTTCGAACCCGTCGGCCGCAGGTTCGAGTCCTGCCGGGCGCGCCACGTTGCAACCTTGATTTAGTGGGCCTGTAGCTCAGTTGGTAGAGCAGTTGACTCTTAATCAATTGGTCGAGTGTTCGAGTCACTCCAGGCCCACCAAATAAAAACAAGGACTTAGGCAAGAAAAGCTTAAGTCCTTTTTTAGTTTGATCCGATTTTGTCAATAACCTGTCAATAAAATCTCGTCTATCAATAATAAAAAAACCCGGCTCCGTGTAGGCAACCGGGTCTTGGAAGGATATCGTTCCGCTAAACGCTAACTTTGCAATCTGTCCGTTTTGGGTAAAATCTGTCCTGCGTCGGTCAATGATATGTATTTCGTATTTTTTGAGAAGCCTGGATATGGAATATCCAACGTGCCGTCTCTAAGGATAATCAAGCCTTTCATGTGTAGCGTCCGCAAGGCCCTTGCAAGAACTGTCTTCCCACAAGGTATGTCGCGTCTCAGCATCCATAAAGGGACAATGCCCCCAGCCCGGTATCGTTCGATATCATCTTCGTTTGCTAGCCTGGCAAGGCCCTGTTGCTTTTCATACCACTGCCAATCCATAAAACAGTCATGACATATCAACAAATTTTTAAGAATCGCCTTTTCTATTTTACCAAGTCTCACAATATCGTCCCCTGACGCTCTGCAAATGCGTTTTCCCGGCCTTTTTGAGTGAAGGCATATCCAAGTATGCCTCAACCCCCAAACGTTCGTTTTTCGGCCTATTCTGTGCGTCGGTTTTGGCTACATAATCGTTAAAGACATGGAATCATGCCATCGCAGCCTCGCGCTTGACGTTTTGAGAGGTGCTCATCTTTCCACAAGGCTTAACGGCGTGTCAAGGGTGGTTGCCCCGGCAAACACCTTTCAGGCAAGGCATGGATAGCGGATAGCCTGAGAAATTCGCGGTGCCAAAAGAACCGCAACTTTCTCCACAGCCAAAAGGGGATCCCGAGCTAGACGTTCTGCGGTAAACTGTGGGTCAATTTGATCTACGGTTGCCTTTGGTGTTCTTTTTCCGCCATCGTTTGCAGCCTTCTTCACCCTATTATATCTTCTACCCAGCTCTCCCCCTGCACGGGTTATATGCTTATCCTTATATTGGCGGGGTAAAGTCGGTTCCATGAGAAGCATGAGCAAAAGAAGATTTCCCAAGTTTAGTTTCCGAAAACTCTACTCGGGAAATTGACTGCCTAACACCTTCTTCTGTTAAATTAACAATGTCAGCTATTTCTTTGTGCGTATAACATTGCATCCAAAGATCAACTATCTTTTCGTTGCGGCGATCCTTCTCCTCTTTGACGGTGCGGGAAAGCCATTCGCTCACTTTCTTTTTGCCAACACTTAACGATGCAGCGATGTCATCATACGTCGCACCATAGGCATAAAGAGACTTGGCAACAGGTTTTTTACCGCTCCTATTTTAGCCATTTCGGCAAAGCTGCCATTTTGGCTAAAATCAAAGTCGGCTATTTTGTTCATTTCGGCAAGTTTGCCAATTTGAACAAAATCAAAGTCGGTAAGGTGATTTGCAGCGATTTTATGCATTTCGGACAGGTGTCCAATTTGCATAAAATCCTTCATTTTACGTGCAATAGTTGGTTGTATCATCCCTTCCCGCTCGGCGATCTCTTCCTGGGTGTAGCAGGCCAGCCACAAGGCTAAGACGCGCTCTGGACAGTCGGCCCTTCATTAGGCCATTACCTAAAAGGAGCCTCAAAAGTTGGGGAAATGCACACGGGCAAGGTGATTGATGGGGGGGAGGTGGTAGTCCCGGGAAATCCCCTTGATGTTGTATATACACCCGCAGGTTTCGAGGATAAGTTTACAAAAGTCTGCCCGGCCATACCTCAAGCAGTTTCTTGATGAACAAAAAGTTTTGAAGCAGGGAGAGAAAACAGGTAAGATCGAACCCAAGCAAGGGGGGCTTGAAGATGGAAGAGATAAAAATAGTGTGTCCAACGATTTATCCGTGGTGGAACGCGAGGCTGGAGTGGCTTCTTCTGTGCGAACCGCGAAAAGTGGAAAGGCTATTCAAGAACAATCGGAAGAAACTGTATCAGGAGTTGAAAGAGGCGGTACAAAGGGCGGTGAATTATCAACGCCGTCTGGACAAGAAGGAGTGGGCCCCGGATCAGATCGCAGAGATAGTGATGCAGAGCGTGGCACCCACGGACGTGGATCAAGCGGAGTATCAGATACCGGAAGACCTGGCGGACAGCATTCGGGCGTGGGCGATGGAACCGCCGGAGGGCGCAGCGGACGCGAAGAAACTGGAACTGATGAATACAATGGACGAAACCATAGAATAAACCCCGATGATGAGATAGTCCCTTAGGCTAGACCACTTTTGGGGCTCAACACCAACCTACATGGCTCGAATTTGCGCCGCAGACTGGCTTTCCCTATAACGCTTGAGTGCTTCACGCACCCTTTGAGCCGCTTCAGGAGATAGGCTTTTTGGGCTGCTGGCGGCGATCAATTCCGCCACCGTCACAGGCCGGTCGATCCAGGAGGCAGTCCGACGAAGCGCAATGGATCTCTCGGCTGTCCTGCAACGCTTCTTAGTCCTGTTAGGTCAATCATCGTCCTTGATCTCCTGCTTAAATACCATCGGCGGTTGCCTGGCGCACTCATCCATCCACAGCTTTATGACGGCGCGGGCCTTGGCCGCCGAGCAGGGCAGGGGTGAGCCGTCCTGATCCGCCTTCAGGATAGGCACCAGGAGTTCTGCGGCTTCTTCGTAGCTGCACTCAACATCCTCTCCGACCACTTCTTCTAGTTTTGTCAGCCTGTTATCCAGCTTCATTATCTATCTCCTTTCTGTTCTCTATCTTTTCCTCCAAGGCGCTAACCCTGGCTAAGATGTCTTCGGTTTCGGTCCACTTTTGTCCGAGTTCCAAGATGCACCTCGCGGCACTGACCCTGGCGCTTGGTAGAGCCTCAGCGTTTCGCATTACATCCCGCAAGGTCGCCACTGCCTCCGCCATGGCCTTTTGTAACTCCGCAAGCGCAAAGCCCACCGTCCTGGAACGGACTTCCCTGTAAGCTTTTTCAAATGCCGGATCGTTTAACCATATAAAGATGGACCGCGGACTTACATTAACTTCCTTCGCGGCGTCTCGCACATTGGCAGTCGTCATGAGGGCCACAATAGCCTTTTCCTGGAGAGGAGTGAGACCTTCTTTTTTTTTGCCGTTTTTTCGCACTTTGCAAAAATCTCTTGGCATTGATTCAAAAACCTCCTAACTGCTCAAGTCTGGATTGTAAATAGAACCATCATAAACCCTGCGCCGAGCGGACGCCGCGGCCTTGATGGGACCGACGTCTAGGTCTATATAATCGTAAACTCTCGGCTGTCCCTTTCCTGGTGCGGGCCTCAATATCCTTCCGACGTATTGGAGAACACGGCCATCAAACCGGATGGGTGTTGCCATGAATAGCACCTCAAGATTTGGGCAATCAAAGCCCTCGCCGACAAGCTGACCAGTTGCACATACGGCCTTGAGCTTGCCACTGCGAAGCTCACCAACTATTTGTTCACGGTCCGCTTTAGGTGTGTCTCCGGTGAGGACCGGTGCAACGATGCCGCGCTCCCTGAGTAAATCAGCAAGGGCGACACAGTGGGCCTTTCTGTCGCTTAGGATTAAGCACGTCTTGTGCTGTGCCTCTGTGGCTGCATCCTGGGCAATCATGGCATTTCTGGCGGGGTCCCTGGTGAGTTCGGATAAGACCTGGCTGTATGCCTCCGATGGGTCAAGGGCAGTGGTGAATGATGTTGACCTCCATACCACTTTTGCCTTGAGGATATGGCCTTGATCCTGAAGGGCTGCACTGTCAATGCGATAGACTGCATCCCCAAGATAGAGATATATGAGCTTCGTTAGGCGATCCCTGCGCCATGGGGTGGCACTAAGCCCCAGCATGTAGCGGCAGTCAAAAGCACTGACTGCATCCGTAAAAGTTCTACTCGGTGTCCGGTGGCACTCGTCAATTATGAGGTAGCCGATGCGTGGGGACACTTCGGCAGCGCATTTATAAAGGCTCTGCACCAGGGCAACGGTGATCGTCTCGCCTACGGTCTTCTTGCCGTTACCTATGATGCCGATGTCCTGGGCGGGGATTCCCAAAAAGCTCTTGATCCGGTCTCGCCACTGCTCCAGGAGCTCCTTGGTGTGGACTACGATAAGGGCGGGCTGCTTCCGGGCTGCTATGGCTGCCAGGGCGATTATTGTTTTACCGCTCCCGGTGGGGGCATTCAGGGTCCCGAAGTCATGGTTGAGTATTTTATTGAGGGCTTCCTCCTGAAAGGCTTTGAGCTGGCCGGTGAAGGTGAAGGATACCGGATAAGACTCCCGGCGACAGTCCAGGAGCTTGACGTTCATCTTGTGGTTGTGGAATATGCCGATAAGATGCCTTATAAAGCCCCTGGGCATGGTGATGGTGTTACCGACGCACTTGTAAAGTTTTATCTCGTGCTCCGTGTTCCCGTTCCATCTGTTCATGCGGTTGTTTTCAATCCACTTAGGATTTGGCATGGTCAACCTTCGGCGGATCTCGGCGGCGACCTCCGGCGGGGGGTCGGTGATGGCGATGACATTTGAAATTGTTTGACTAGTCATAAATTTGCAACCAGCCTCTCCTTTCATGCAACTTTCGGGTCTCACTTTCCACTGTTTTGAGTTTTTTTTTCGCCATCGTGTCGCTCCTTTCGTCATTCTCAATATAACTCAGTCCACTTAAACACATTAAGTTTAGAGTTCATTTTAGACTTTGTTCTTAATATCCATCTGCGTATTATGCGTATTACTGGAAGCGTTTTTCACAAAACTATTTATATTTCTCTCTCATGGGGACTTTTATAAAAAGTCCGTTTGGTAATACGCATAATACGCATTTTCATCCCTGCACCTTAAAATGGTAGACGGTCAACCTGGTGTGTCCGTCAATCTCCTGCCGTGCGCTTAGCAGGTTTTCCATGTGCGGCCATAGCTTAATTAACCTTTTGCTCAAGCGTTTTGTTGATAATTTCCCTTCTAGGCTCTGGTCATTTTTGACAAGCTCGCTCAAAAGCTCCTGCGCTGTTCCAGTGAAAGGTCTCTCTCTCACAAGCTCCAGGACCGCCTCGCCTATCGTGTCGTTTTCGATATTAAAAAG
>Ga0210022_1001204_pt1 | contig 17516 bp, 13 predicted proteins | sample CryGeymeta201520_FD_183984 | JGI IMG/M metagenome (GOLD analysis project Ga0210022, IMG submission 183984) | Groundwater microbial communities from Crystal Geyser aquifers in Utah, USA - Crystal Geyser metaG 2015-20 (SPAdes) (version 2) | ecosystem: Environmental > Aquatic > Deep subsurface >... | reverse complement strand
CCCAAGAAGGGGTGGGCATCCCCATTTTTTCTTTTTCCAAAGCCATCCTGGCTGCTTTCCTGGGCCAGTTGCAGCCGCAAAGAGTGACGATCGGTTGGTAAAGTGCAAGTTATTGCAGTGGACTCATGTATTATAAAACTTTATTTAAACGAGTAGTTCTTTTTTTCCTTTTTGTTTTTGTTACCCTATCTTTCAAGCCCAGTGGTGTTTTTGCGGCAACGTGTACAGGTTGGATAAATCTAGATTATTATGTGTGTAATTGTGCATCTTACGACATATATGAAAATTGTGCTAGTTGCAAGCGGGACTATTTTCGAAATGGTACTTTTTCTTGCGATCTTGATACTTGTTCAACAGGTACCGGTATATGTACAAGTAATGATGTTGACAATGGTTTAACCTGTGAGCTTCTATATTCGGGTACTGTGAATGCTCAGTGTGCACCAAGTTTCAGTTGCAGTCCCGGGACGTGTTGGGAGAGTGGAGGTCCAACTCCCACGCCGACGCCGGGCGGCGGCCCAACCCCAACCCCCACCCCAACCCCAACCTCCTGCGGACGCTGCAGTACTACTTTAGCTTGTAGATATGCCAGTTGGACTAACCCGCCAGGAGTGACATGTAGTACGGTGACGAACCCAGTTACGTATACGTCTGATGATTCCTGTGATCTTTGTCCATCTGGGCAAATCTGCAGCGGTGGTGTTTGTGTTAGCACTGCTACCCCGACACCAACGCCGACGCCGACGCCGGGACCAACCTCAACGCCGACACCGACCCCAACGTCTGCTCCCGGCACGATTCGGGCACGGGCGATGCAGGTCTCTACAAGCAACACTTCGTGCACGGCTGTGCGCGCATCGAGTACCGGCGTTTCCGGCACCGTGCATCAGTTTACCCCGTCTTCAGCAAGCCAGCCCGCACCCAAGACGCAAAGCGGAAGTTCGCATGTTGTGTTTACCAGCCTTATTCCCGGGTCATACACGATTGGTTCCCAAGCCCCTGCCGGGTACCAAATCGCCCGCTACTGTTGGAGCCGGTCCACCGCCCCCATGTCCGACGAGACAAAAACGGCAACCTTGTATCCGGGCGATACCTTAACGTGGGACTTGGGATATACGTCGTGCAGACCTGACATGTTTCCGCGAGGGGCTGGTTAATCATGGCCTATGTCCACGCGAGCATCATGGTAGGCAACGGTGCGGGGGGAGGCAGACCTGACATGTTTCCGCGAGGGGCTGGTTAATCATGGCCTATGTCCACGCGAGCATCACGGTAGGCAACGGCGCGGATGAAACATGTCACACCGATTTCCCTATAATGCGATGAATAGGCAAGTATTCAGCCCATAAACTGGACTCTGAGCCACGTGTGAGGTAGATTGTTGGTACCACCCAACGATCATTCCTCAACGTAGGTTTCAGAGTCCAATGACAACCATATGCCAAACTTCCATTTCTGTCAATCGTTCCCAGCGTACGCGTGGGCCGGGGCAGCCATCCAAACACACCTTCGACCGGATCCGCTCGATCAATCAAGCCTTGGTGAAGGCAGCACTGGCTCAGCAAGCGATTCCTGCGGATCGCGATCTGGCCGAGCGCTTGGGCGTCAGCGAACGCACCGTGCGCGACATTCGCTTGCTGGTCTTGGGCTTGAACCGCTGGGCCTTGCGCGAATGGCAACGGCCCCAACCGTCTGCTCCGCCCGAACGCGAGTTGATATGCACGACCCCCTTTGCCGGCTTGTGGTTGCTGGCGTCCCAGTTGATCGATTCGGGGCTGACCCGCGCTGCCGAGCGATTGCAGATTGGGCTGCGCACACGGGTGCAGCCCCTGCAAGTGGTCTTGACGCTGGTGGCTTGGGCGGCTTTGGGCTTTCAGCGGTTGTTTCATGTGGATGAGTTTCGACACTGGGCCGATATGGGCTTGGCGTTGTTTACCGGGAGCTTGCGCTTGTGGTCGGACACGAGCCTGTGGCGCTGGGTGCATGGCTTGACCTCGGAAAGCGCGGCCGAGTTTTACCAAACGACCGCCAGTCAAGTGGCTGGCCGGCCCGGCAGTCAGGGACGCTTCAGTTTGGACGAGCATGTGGTGCCTTCGTTTAGCAAACTCAAGCCCCGGCGGTTGGGCAAGACGCGCGTCCCCACACGCGGTCGGTCGTACCCGGCCTTTCGTTTGTATGTCCCCTTTGACCTGGACCTGGGCCGCTTTGTCGGGGTGATCGTGCGAAAAGCCCGGGAAGCGCTGAGCCAAACGGTGCTTTCGCTGGTGCTGGAAGTGCGGCGCCTGCGGCGTCGGGCGGGGATACCCAACCCGGACCAGGTGCGCTTGATCATCGACCGGGGCGCCTACAAAGGCAGCGTGTTTGAAACCTTGATGGACGATCCCCAGGTCAGCTTCATTGCCATGGCGCGGGCCACGGCCAACAATGTCCGCCAATGGGAAGCATTGCCGGAGTGTCTCTTTCGACCCTACCAGACCCAGGGAGACGATAATCCGCGCTTGAAGATGGCCCGGACGCACACGACCATCCGGGACTGCAAGTATCCGCTGCCCTCGGTGGTGATCCGAGATGATACCCCCGGCACTAAACAGCACTGGCGCGTGCTCTTCTTCAAGAACCCGCCGGGCCGTCGGCCGCAAGCCGAGACGATTGACGCGGAGTATCGCCAACGCCAGGAACACGAGTTGGGGTTCTCTCAGTATGTTCATGCTCTCGTCGGCCATAGTTTACCCAAAGCCTATCAGATGTTTCGCGAACCCAACGCCGACGGTGAACGGCGCAAGACGGTGAGCACCGCCGAAACACCCCTCAGCCAGCAGGCCGTACAACTCGTCGCCTGGATCAAGTTCCTGATCTTCAACCTGATCAAGGATTTTGGCGCGGCGCTGGGCAAGGAGTATGCCCACCTGCAAGTCGCCACCCTGGTGCGCCGCTACCTGCTGCGCCCAGGGCGGCTCTATCTGGAAGCAGGATGCCTGATTGTCCAACTGGATCCTTTCCGAGGCGCGGAAGCCTTGCAACCGTTTATCCAGAAACTGAACCAGCGTCATTTGGCGATCCACTGGCTCTGTGGGTTGATCTTGCAAGTCGAGATCGCTGCGCAACCGCAGGGGCTGGCCGCCGTGCCGCAAGTATTGGGCCAAAAAATACTTGCCAATTCCTACGTCGCCAGCCCCACGTAGGGAAATCGGTGTGTCAGCGTCTCAAAGAACACAATGCCAAGTGAATAGATGTCGGCGCGACCGTCAATGGCTTTACCCTGGAACTGTTCAGGAGCCATGTATTCGGGTGTGCCCACGCCCATGCCGGTACCGGTCAGATCAATGGTGGCTTCTTCTTCGAGGACTTTCGCCACGCCGAAATCGGTTAACATCGGCTGGCCGCGCTCGGTCAGCAGGATGTTTGAAGGTTTTACATCTCGGTGAATGACATTCTGGCTGTGGGCGTAATCCAGAGCCTCGGCGATGGGAAGCAAGAGCTTTACCGCTTCCTGCCAGAGGAGGTGCCCACGTTGTTTGAGAAACGCTTTCAGATTCCCACCGGGAAGGTAGGGCATTACCAGGTAAGGACTGCCCTCATACTCTCCATAATCGCTCACCTTGACAATATTTGGGTGCGTCAGCCGCGCCAGGGCCTTGGCTTCGCGCTCGAAGCGTTTCAGGGCGCGCGCCAGCACTTCCGGCGTGAACTTGTCCGTGCGGATTACCTTGACGGCCACGTCCGCTTCCAGGCGCGTGTCGTAGGCTTTATATACTGTCGCCATCCCGCCCTCGCCTAGCTTCTCGAGGATGTGGTAGCGACCCAGAGACTGACCGATGAGATTGGTCATTTTGTCCTCCTCATGGATGCGGAATCAAGGGCACCAGCCAATAAGATGAGTTATCGCCTTCGGCGGTCCAGCCGGTCAGGCCGCTAGACAGCGAGCGGATTTCCCACCAGACCAATCCTTGATTGCATTGCGGACCGCCGATGATTTCCACGTGCTCGTCAGGGTTGATCGTCCCGACCTTCGTCGAGCTGCTGCTGGCTTGTTGGCGGACCCGGTTGGCGGTTGGGGGATCCGAGCCAACGACCGCTTCATCTCCAACGTGAAGCCGCGATTTCGGCGCGCCCGGGCAGGCCTGCCAGGTGACAATGGGCACCAGAAAGAACCTGCTCCCGTCGGTTTCCGGGGTCCAACCTTGCACCCCGTAGATCGTGCGCACCTCCCAGAGCAGCCAGCCATAGTTACATTCCGGCCCTCCCACGAGCCACAACACCTCCCCCACTTCTGCAAAGCCGATCTTATTGTCCGAGGGGTGGGTATCGGGAGAACTGCGGATGGCGTTTCTCCCCTCGTTAAAATCAATATACGCAGAATCACCCACGTGCAACCTGGAGGCAGCGCAATTCGATATGGGACGATAGGTTTCGAAAGTAGGCGTAATTGTCTTCTTTGGAGCCGAAGTTTTCGTTGGCGCAGAGGCATTGGCAGGAATCATCGTTCCCCCCGGTGCAGAGGTCGTTGCAGCCGCTTGGGCGTTTGGCAATGACATTTCGGAGGTCGGCGATGCCTCGCCTCCACCCCTCCAACCAACCAGCAAGCCGCGGCCAAGGATAATTCCTGTAATGACAATCATACCCAGGCAGAGAATGGCCGCGCCTCCGGCCAGCCACGGCAGCCATTTCACGAATCCTTGTTTGCCAGACCGTGCCTGATCTTCCTCGCTTCCGGGTTCTATCCCCTGGGCGATTTTCTCGAACGCCAGAGCCAGCGCGCCGGCATCCTGATAACGATTGCGGAGATCGCGGGCGAGAGCCTTGATCATCACCCGCTCGATGGATTCTGGCAGGTTGCGCACGAACTGCGTGGGACGCGGGAACGGTTCGGTGGCCTTCTTGAGCATGATGGCCATGGGCGTATCGGCCTGATACGGCTTGCGTCCGGTGACCATTTCGTAGAAAACCACACCCAGGGCGTAAATATCGGCGCGGTGATCCACGGCCTTTCCCAGTCCCTGCTCCGGGGCCATGTATTCGGGCGTACCGACGCTGACGCCTGTGCCGGTCAATTCAATGGTCTCCTCTGCTTCCAGCAGTTTGGCAATCCCGAAGTCCGAGAGCATGGGTTCGCCGGATTGGGTCAGCAGGATATTGGCTGGCTTGACATCGCGATGGACGATTTTCTGCCCGTGGGCGTATTGCAGGGCACGCGCGATTGGCGCCAACATTCCGGCGGCTTTCTGCCAGCCTGCCCTAGCCGACAGGCCAGGGGCCATCCTGCTGCTGATTTGCTGTTTGAGCGTGCCTCCGGGGAGGTACTCCATGACCAGATAGGGCAAGCCCTCCTGCTCACCATAATCCAGCACTTTGACGATGTTGGGATGGGAAAGTTGCGCTAAAGCCTTGGCCTCGCGCTCGAAGCGTTTGATGAAACGCTCGTAGTTCCCAGGGCGGATCGCGTCGCGGCGGATGACTTTGACGGCGACATGCCTTTCGAGGCGCGTATCGTAGGCTTTGTAGACGATAGCCATGCCACCCTCGCCGAGCTGCTCGAGGATGTGGTAGCGCCCGAGGGATTGGCCGATGAGATAGGTCATGAGTTCTCCCATCTCCATGTTGTCGGATTCCACCTGCCCCTGGCGTCACCGGATAGGATCGGTTCCAGAAACTTCCGAAATGCGTCGAAAGCCAGATCCAGCGACGTCCACGCCAGGCCTGTTTCGTTTGCCAGCCTGCGGAATGGAGCGATCCAGTTTGATGGCGGCGCTGGCAGGGCGCGCGGTAATGGATGCGTGCGGCGCGCCTCGAAGGTGGCTTTTATCGCCTCGAATAATTGTACGCCTGATAAAGAAGCCAGGCTTCCCAGCAAGAGAACATCCACCAGGTCCTTGACCCGGCTGCCTTCGTTTCCGCGGTGAGGCCTGGTATAGGCGTGTACTTTTTCCGCGATCTGCTGAGTCACGGGGTAGCATGGCGCGACGGTCGGGGCAATGCCGGCAAAAGCCAGCAATGGGGGCATCGCCAGTTTCTGCGCCGGTTCTACGAGCGGGTCGCCCATCCCAACGTCCACGTGAAATAATTCGAATGGCCTGCCATCCAGGAGCGCCCGAACATGAAAACGTCCGGGGTCTACCGACAATTGACCTTCGGCAGAGAGCGGTCGTTCGACCTGAAACTCGAACCAGTCATTTTGCGCGGTGGAAACGGCCTCAACCAGCAACGCATGTACGTTGGAGTGCGGCTCGACCAGCAGGACATCTATGTCCCGCGTTGTGCGGGCACGTTCCCCCAGCCGGAGTTGGAGGGCCAGGCCGCCTTTCAATATCCATGCTTCAGGTTGAGCCGCTACCAGTCGGGCCAGGAAACGGTCGAAAGCGACCAGTTTACGCAAACGCACGAGCGGTACGTGTCCTTGCAGGCTGAGCGTACGCAGGCGTGCTTCCAATGCCCGGCGGAAATCACTGCCGGAGGCGTAGATCATGCCGCCTCCTTCTCTTCCAGCGCCCGGGCAATGAGCCGGGCGGCGCGTCGGCCGCGACCGAGGCCGGCAGTCCGCAAGTCTTCGGGAGTGGTCATCCCACGGCGCAGGGCCTGCCGGATGGCTTGTATCACCAGTTCGTCGGCCAGACCGCGGCTGGCGACATCAACGATCGTACGCGCCACCGTTGTGACCGGCAAGCCGCCGTAATACGTCATCTCACGGGCTTCCAGGCGGTTGGTATGCAGTCGCAGGCCCTGATGACGCCGGGAGGCGGTGCGCGGCATCGTCAGGTGGATCTCCGCAGGCAGAAGGTCCGAAAGGTCATAGAGCGCCAGCGCGCTGTCGTGAGAGATCACGGCTTGCGGGCCCACGCGCAGGCAGGCGGCGAACAGGTCCTCGTGAGGCGAGGCAGGGAAGCGTTTCAAGCGGTACACGCCGCGCCCAATCCGCTCGAACAAACCTCTCCTGACGTGATATGCCAGCAGAGAGCGGGTAAAGCCCGCGGAGCGCGCCTGCGCCGCTGTAAAGTAACCCGCCTGCGCTTCGGCAATGTGAAAGAGGGCATCGTGGTCTGGAGTTTGGGTCATGTGTGCGGTTGGGACAGTAAGGCTTTACTTTTTGCACACATTATAACCCATCTATGGGATTCCTGACCAGCAGACACAAAATTGCTGCGCGCTGCCATGCTGCCTTCGCCGAGGCTTGTGCTGAGCTTGTCGAAGCACTTGCGCTGAGCAAGGTCGAAGCGTGCTCGAGGATGTGGTAGCGGCCGAGGGATTGGCCGAGGAGGTTGGTCATTTCTAACTCCAATTTCTAACTTTACAAGATTCTTCCGGTTATAGAGGACACTATGACCTCCGCCTCCTGTGCGGACTGGGTCATCTGGCTGGCGATGGTATGAGTGTTTCAAGCTGTATGTGGAGGGTAGACATTTGACTACCTGTTCGTAATCGGCTCTTTATGATCTTATCAATGTCACCACGCCGTATTCGTCAAGTTGATCGAGGTTTAGTAATGACCAATGCACCTTGTAAATTGTGAACGTGTAGACATCACTAGAGTCCAATCTTGTTATGTAAAATTTTATGGCGGTGAATGCAGCCACGTTAGATTACTTATGGATAAATTATCGCCCGATATTGTTGTGAGCAGTGTCAGACCACTCCCATCGGCATTCATCATGAGTATCGAGTTTCCATCAATAAATACTATCCGTTGTCCATCGGGCGACCAGAGTGGGCTGGATCCATGATCCACAAGCAGGTTTGCGCTTCCATCTGAAACACTTAAAGTTTCGATACCGCTGTTGTTATACATGTTGTAATACACAATCTTTGTTCCATCAGGCGACCAGTTTAATCCGGAAGCATAACCATTTATTTCAAATGCGAAATTTAAATTTCCGTTTGCATCCAACAAAGATATTTTCGACTTTGTATCTATCGTAATTGGGCTCCTTGTAGATATAGCAATTTGGTCCCCTCCTGGAGACCATGCGAAATCAACCACGTCATCTAAACTACTTGTCAAATTCAAAACCTTATAGTTATCAATATCAATTAAAAAAAGTTCGTCTTCCCAATAGGATGGATTAAAAAAATTTGTACCTTCTACTGTTACTCGTTTACTGTCAGGAAACCAAGATATTGAATTGAGAGGACGAGATGAATTATATTCAGTGAAATGCGTCACCTGACGATTCTGCGTGCCATCTGCATTTACTAAATAAAGATTGTAGGAATTAGATGGAGCAGAAAAGTAAGCGATTAATTTCCCATCAGGTGACCACTGCGGATTCCAAATGCCCGAAGGTGAACTCAGTATTGAGCTCTCAAAAGCATTATTTACGTTAATCTGGAATAAGTGGTACTGGCTACCCTGAGACGCAAAGATTATATTTTCCCCGTCAGGAGACCACGATAAACCTTCACCCCAATAGTATTCCAAACGGCCAACATAATTGATGCTTGTTAAGGGCGTTTGACTTTTATTTGGGTTAACTATGTTGACACGGGGACGACTCTCTCCATCTCGCCAAGCGACCAAGCCAAAATTGCTGCCGGTAGGCGACCAAGCTAAATACGAGAATCTATTGGAACCTTGGAATGACAGTGTAAGCTCACTACCATCTGGTTTCATCGTATAAACTTCATATCCGACTCGATTATTTACTGCAAATGCAATTCTATCTTGTCCATAGGATGTAATAGCGGGAGCGGGCAGAACAGTGGGGACTGGAGTAGTAGAGGGTGTAAAATTAAAAGTTTGCGCGGAAAGGGTTCTCACCATTTCCGTGATGGTTGGTATAAAGGGAGTAGGTGTTGCAGTTGCGGTATCTGTGGCCAGCCCGGTCAGGGGGCCCTGCCCCTGTTGACCCATTTTCAACAGTCCGCTGCCAACCGCAAGGCTGATGGCCAGGATTGCCACCAGCGCAGCAATGGGAATCCAGCGTTTCCAGATCGCACTTGGCACAGCAGCCGCTGTCTTTTCTGGCTTAGGCGGACGCTCGCGTTTTGGGGCACTTTCTTTTGTTTTTGCAGTCGGTGATATCGCCGTCATGCCTTCCAATGCAGCCGCAAATTCGCCCATGCTCTGGTAGCGGTCTTCGGGCTTTTTAGCCAGGGCTTTAAGGAGCACCTTCTCCACCGCCCCCGGCAGGTCTGGCGCGAACTGCTTCGGGCGGGGAAGTGGCTCGCTGGCCTGCATCCAAATGACGGCGGCAGGCGTATCCGCCTGGTAGGGCTTGCGTCCTGTCAGCGTCTCGAAGAACACAATGCCAAGTGAATAGATGTCGGCGCGACCGTCAATGGCTTTACCCTGGAACTGTTCAGGGGCCATGTACTCCGGTGTGCCGACGGCCATGCTGGTGCCGGTTAGGTCTATCGTGGCTTCGTCTTCGATGACTTTGGCCACGCCAAAGTCGGTCAGCATCGGCTGGCCGCGCTCGGTCAGTAGGATGTTGGACGGTTTTACGTCGCGGTGGATGACTTTCTGGCTATGGGCGAAGTCCAGAGCTTCGGCAATCGGGAGGAGCAATTTGGCCGCTTCCTGCCAGGGGATCCGCCCACGCTCTTTGAGCAACTGCTTCAGGTTTCCCCCCGGCAGGTAGGGCATTACCAGGTAGGGACTACCATCAAACTCTCCATAATCGCTCACCTTGACGATGTTAGGGTGGGTCAGCCGCGCCAGGGCTTTGGCCTCGCGCTCGAAGCGTTTGAGCGCCCGCGCCAGCACTTCCGGCGTGAACTTTTCCGTGCGGATAACCTTGACGGCCACGTCCGCTTCCAGGCGCGTGTCGAAGGCTTTGTATACGGTCGCCATCCCGCCTTCGCCGAGTTGTTCGAGAATGTGGTAACGTCCGAGCGATTGACCGATCAAATCTCCCATGGTGTTCCCTCCTTCGTTTTTGCAAAAAATGTGTTTGAAATATTGATTGACTTTTGATACTCCCTATTATATAATCATTTTAGCGTTTCCACATTCGTTTCTACTCACAAAGGAGAATAAATTATGGCAACCCTTCACATGGAAGTCGAGACCGCTCGCAGCGCGCAGAGCAATATGGCCAATACTTACCAGCAACTGACCAGCCTGCTGCAGAGCATGACCAGCACGGTCAACGGCTTGCAGCCGGCCTGGATGGGCAACTCCGCTACAGAGTTCCTGGGTGTGTACGATCAGTGGAGGAGCAGCATGAATACGGCCCTGGAGAACCTGAACCAGATGGCCTCCCGGCTGCAGAACGAGATCAACGAATGGGAGCAAATGGCCAGTAAGCTGTCATAGCCTGCATTTTCTCCATCTCCAATTTCCTGCTCGTGAATGACCCCTCCCAGCCAATAGAATCTGCCGGGACGGGTCATTCTGGCATGACCATTTATGGCCGATAACGCAGCCGTCAAAACTTTGGCGCAACCAAAGGGAGTGATCGGCGCGCAATCTGCGCGCCGTCGTTTTGTGCCGGCTCAACGGGAACCTTTACATTTGCCAGATGAGAAACTGGAGCTTCCACCGCCGGCGCAGATTCCCCCGCCGCCACCCTCCATCAATCTGCTCACTTCCATCCTGCCGCCGGTCCTGATGCTGGCAGGGACTCTGATCGGCGCGCTGATCAACATAAGCAGTTTGTGGGCGATGATCCCCATGTTCATGATGAGCCTGGGATTTCCCATCGCTAATATCGTCAGTGCGAACTCTCAAAAGAAATCCTACCGGCAGTCGCTGGAACGCAGGGAGCGGGAATACCGGCAAAGGTTGAACGAAGAACGCAAGAAATTGAATGGCTTCGTTGACCAGCAGCAAAAGGCGCTTCAAGAAACCTATCCTTCCCTGGCTGAATTGCAGCGGGTAGCTTCCACCCGCAGCAAATTACTCTGGTCGCGCCGGCCGGCGGATGACGATTTTCTCTTCCTGCGGATGGGGACGAGCGAAGGCGAGCCCTCCTTCACGATAGAAGCGCCGCGCTATTCTGATCCCAGTGACAAACTGCCAGCCCTGGCGCTGGATATGCTGCGGGAATACCAGTCCATTCCCCGCCTGCCCAGCCTGCTTCGATTGGGGAAGATCGGCAGCGTTGCCGTCGCCGGTCGCTCGATCCCCGCTGTCTACGATTTGACCCGGCGCCTGGTGCTGGACATCCTGGTTCACCATTCGCCGCAAGATGTTCAACTCGCGGTGCTGGGGGATACGCGTGAAGCGGTGGATAGATGGGAATGGCTGAAATGGCTGCCGCACACCAATGCCCTGGGATCTGAAAAACGCCTGTATCAACTGGCTTTCGATCCGTACAAAATCGACAAATACCTGGAATTCCTGCTGGCAGAATATCATATTCGGAGTGGACAGGCAAGCGATATTCCTTCGGACAAGAGCAAGAGAACCGCACGCCCGGCGCTGGTAGTGCTTATTGATGATTCCGGCCAGGTGCGCCAGCGGAGCAACATTCCTCTATTGGCTGAATGGGGGTACGAGGCAAATATTTACCTCATCTTTGTCGGTGGGCGGGATTGGCCGCGCGAATGCCGCGCCAGGGTTGACGTTCTGGATGACCGGAAATTCAAATTCACGGAAACCTGGACCAAGAGCGGAGAGGTCAGCAGCGGCGAGTACGAAAGCGCCCCCCCGTCCGATTGCGACAGGATTGCCCGCGCCCTGGCCGGTTGGGAAGTGGCCAGCAGCCAGTCGCGCGTGCCCCTGCCTGAAAGCATCCGCCTTTCCCAGGTGCTGGGGGCTGAGAATCTATCCGTCGAAGCCGTAAAACAATCCTGGTCGGCGGAGTTCGAGCCGAAAGATTTGCTCCATTTTCCGATTGGCGTCTGTGCCAGGCGTGATCAACTGGAGCTGGCCATGATCAACCTGCTGCCAGCGGAACGGGGAGGCAATGACGCTTACCATTCCATCCTTATCGGCACCACCGGCAGCGGGAAGAGCGAGTTCATGAAGTCGTTGGTGATGGGTGCAGCTGTGCGCTATCCCCCCAACCTTCTGAACTTTTTTTTCCTGGATTTCAAGGGTGGGGCAGCGTTCAGCATTTTCGAAGAACTCCCCCACGTCAGCGGCGTGGTCACCAACCTTCGGCCAGAACTAGTCGAGCGCGGCCTGGACTCGATCCGCAATGAGATCGAACGGCGGCAAGAGGAGTTTTCGAAATCCCGCGTCCAGAACATCTGGGATTACAATCGAGGGCACGCAGACCATCCCCTGCCTCATCTCATTCTTTTTCTGGATGAATTTGCGCGCGGCCTGGCGGATTTTCCACGCCTGCGCGAAACGCTGGATGTGCTCGTCCGGCAGGGACGTTCGCTGGGCATGTACCTGATCCTGGCGAATCAGGATGTCAATTCCGAGGTGGATAAACTGCTGAGTAACGTGGGCTGGCGCATGGCCCTGAAGGTCGCCAAAACCGAGGAACTATTCATGATAGACCGCGGGCTGTCCAACGCGACGCGCGCCGGCCAGGGTTATCTACGCCCCCCAAACGGGGTTCCTACCGAATTCCAGGCGGGGTACGGCGGGTTCGCCCTGCAGAGCGAGGCCGCAGCAGAGATGGAGGGTTTCACCATTTTCCAGGTCGAAGCCGATGGAGGCTTCAAGCCATTCTTCAAGCAAACCAGCAGCGACATACCGCGCTCCGAAAAACAGGGCAAGCAGCCGGTCATGAAGGAGGAGGAGTTCATCCTCTCCTCCCTCGAACAGGCCAGCGCAGATCTGCACATCAAGCCCGCGGCGCGTATCTACCTCGATCCGCTGCCGGAAACCATTCCGCTTGAGGAGATACTCTCCGAAGCAGGAGTCAAACCCTGCTACGCAAAGGGGAAATGGCATCCGGATAAAGATGGGAACCGATTGGTGGCTTATTGGGGCGAACAGGATATTCCCCAGGAGTGCCTGCAGGAAATCCTGAAGACGGATTTCCGCGAGCGGGATGGGCACTTATGGATCATCGGTGCGCAGGGCAGCGGCAAGGATGCCGCCCTGACCTCCCTGCTGCTCTCCCTTGCCCTGACCTACACACCGGAGCAAATTCAATTTTACATGCTCGAGTTGGGTTCGGGGGAACTGGCTCCTCTTGAAATGCTGCCCCATACCGGCGCGGTGATTCGCCCGCTCAACCAGGAAAGGGAACGGCTGGTGCGCTTGCTGGACTTTCTGGATGCTGAAATGGACCAGCGCGCTGCCAGCGGAGCAGTGGACGAAGACTCATCCGCGCCCGCGGGTCCGGCCCTGTTCGTGGTCATCAACAACTATGCCGAACTGCGCGCCAACTACCCGGACGAGTCGGAGCGCCTGCTGCGCTTCGTCCGGGACGGCAAGCCGGTCGGCATTCACCTGGTCGTGGTCACCAATCGCGGCCCGGAATTGATCCGCTCGGTCTCCAATAACATTGCCCGCCGGTTGGTGCTCCAGTTGGGCAGCAAAGATGAATATATCGACATCATCGGCCGGCAGACGCGTCCCCTGAGTGAGAACATCCCCGGGCGCGGCTACTGGGTGGACGGAGAACCCTGTGAATGTCAGGTGGCCCAGCCGCCGCAGAAATTCCGTGAACTGATCCGCCAGATGCGCGCCTCCTGGGAGGGGCCCCTGCCCAAGTCTATCGAGACCCTGCCCAACTGCATTCCCTTTAGCTCTTTCATGGAAGACTTGCGCGCCTCCCGCCATGAGGGGCAGGCGCGGATGCCGGTCGGACGGTCATACGAGACCCTGGAACTGGTCGCGCCGAACCTGCTCGATTCCAACCCGTTCTGGCTCATCCTGGGACCCAAGGAGAGCGGCAAGAGTAATTTCCTGGCCTGCACCGCCCTCAGCCTTCTCGAGCAAGATGTTGAGGGGTGGGTGGTCAAGGCGTATGCCTTCCGGCGCAGTCCTCTCGTCACGTTGGCTCAGAGCGAGAGCCGGATCAACAAGGTGCTGAACAATGCTAACGAGATACTCGAAGACTGCCAGGCCTTGACCGAGGCGCTCAAATCTGGTCAACCGGTAGCGGACGGTAAGAAATTGTTGCTCCTGGTAGATGATCTCGGATTTACTTTCCAGCCTGGTAAAGAGACCTTGCTGAATGCCTTGAATGCCCTGGCCCAGAATCTGGAAGCGACAACGGATGTCTTCATCCTGGCAACCGGCCTGATGGATGAACTGCGCTTGCATATGGAGTCTTCCTTCTACAAGCTCTTGCGCCTAGGTCGGACAGGGCTTGTGCTCTCGAAGGATAACAACGAGCTGGACTGGCTGGGAGCGCAGATTTCTCTCGAATACCGGCGGATGGAATTGCCGCTGGGACGTGGATTCTTCGTGAACAAAGGCAAGCCGCTATTCGTGCAGACGCCGTTATTGGGCGAGTGTAAGAAGTAGGAGTGGAGATTATGACCACCATCCACATGGAAACGGAGCAAGTTCGCAATGTAGCTCGCCAACTGGATCAATGGGCGGCCAATTTACTTTCCTCCGGTGCTGCCTTGCGCTCGACCTCCGGCAGGCTGTCCATTGCCTGGCAGGGGGGAAGGTCGGAAAGTTTCTTAAGCAATTTCCGTACCTTAATGCGCAACTATGAAATGCAGGTGCAGCAATTGCAAAATTTGGCGCTGAGAGTGTCGCGGGAGGTGGATGAGTGGCAGAGTGCGGACAGTACTGGTACTTCGGCATGGAAAGATCTTGGGAGATTCGCACCTGCCATACTTGTGGCCGGATCAACGGTTCCATTTTTATTAGGCCAAACCCAGGAAAAATTCGATTGGTTTAAACCGAGCAGTGAGGTAATAAAAGGAGCGCTAAAAATATTAAAAAAAGTACCCTATGACAGCGAGCTCCGTCAAAGCTGGAAAGGTATCGGGCGCTTAATAAATGCTGCTGGTGGGAACCTAAAAGGTGGTTGGGTGGGACGAATGGATGGATTAGGGCACATTATCAAAAGCCCAGCTGTCCAAAAATTAGCACCCTATGGATTGGGAGTTGCGGGAGATTTATTGAAAGGTGATCGATGGGATCATGCTTTTGGAAGTGAGGCAATTGAGACCGCAGCAGAATGGGGCTTGCCGATGGCAATCGGTGGTGCCATCGGTGGGATTATTGGGGGGGTGGCAGGCGCCGCGGCTGGCGGGGTAGGAGCGATCCCTGGAGCCGCGGCAGGCGCCGCAGCCGGAGCAATGATTGGCGTAGCAGTCTATGCTGTCTATCAATCAGCCCTTGCTATCGGCAGTATTTTTGCGGCGGGGCTGCAGATTGGCGGAGCCAATAACGAGGCAATCTGGTTACAAAATACCGTGGACAAATGGGATTTTGGTGAAAATATTGGTAATGGAGTGTACGATGGCATTTATAACTACGCGACCGGAGAAGCAACATCCCGATAACGAGATCTGCGATCTCGCCTACATGAGGAGAGCAAATGACTGCTAACACTTCACTCAGTATGACATTGAGTCAGGAAGAATTGTTCGTTGCCATGATCCATCTGAAAGCCGAGCAGTTTCCCGGTTTGGATCTGGAAGTCTTTAAGGAATTGGATGAGACCCAGACCAGCCTGATGGTGGGAGTTGCCGAGCGCGCCCTGCTGGCACGCGGCTTCTTGAAACCAGATAAGAAAGGCGATTTGCAATTGGAACCGGCCATCAACGGACTGCTTGCGGCCTGCGTTTTTCCAGACAAATCGCTCTTTGTGAACCGTACACGCCCGGAGGCCGGCACAGAAGAGTACTTTTTCCATGCTTATCGCAGGATGTTCGTGATGCACTCCATTCCGGTTACAGCAGTTCACCAATTCATCGCTGTTGAGGAGAAGGATGCTACCGCCCGGGCTGTGCTCTCTATCCTAAACTTGGCCTCCCTTCCAAAATTCAAAGGTAACCGCGGGCAGATCAACCTTACGATCTTCGAAGAAGCGCGCGATGTTGCCTCAGAAAAGGGTGTAGAAGAAGCTCTTAAAGTATTATCACGGACAGAATTGGATAAGAAGACCGCCAGAGAATTAGCGCTGACCCTTGTCGGGATGGTTGCCAATACAACCTTTGCCTATATTGACCACCACGACAACGGTCAACCACCACAGGGTTTTACCATCCTGCAAGGGAAGAAAGCCCTCTGGTGGCTGGAGCCAATCGAAGACGTCCGGGAGGAGTTGATTTCCATCCTGCCGATCTCCAGCGAGGATGTAATCCAGAGAATGAAGGCCTTCTTGATCCACTAGGATGCATTTTTCCATGCGCCCTGTCCACGTCGAACCCGACTCCCTCCATCTCGCCTCCCGCGCGCTCTTACAGGATCATTACCACCTGGCGGACCGGTTGTTCGCGCTGCGAATGTCGCTCTACCGCCTGGAGATGGCCTGGCAGGGTGGTGATGCAGAGGAGTACCTGGGTGATTTGAACCTCCTGCTCGAGCATATGCGGTCGCGGTTGGACGAACTGCTCACTCTCAGCCTGACGCTCTCCCGCCAAGCCGAAGCGTGGGAAGAGTGCGACCAGCGCTGGTCGGGCGTCTTTCGTGAAGGAGCATGACCCCTCTTATGGCCTACGTTGCAGTGACCCTGGAATACGGACGCGAGAACATGGACCTGGCCCTGCCGCTGCATGTGCCCAGCCGCTTGCTCGTCAATGGGCTGGTGCAGACGTTGAAACTTCCCAAAGGGCGGGGGAAAAGTTATTTTCTTGGCGTCAAATCCGAAGTGGGGCTGCGGCGCATCCCGGTCAACGCCAGCCTGGGAGATATGACCGTCCTGCACGGGATGGTGCTGGCGCTGCTGGAAGATGAGGAAAAGGGGAAGCCTATTGTCGAAACCGGCGCTAGCCTGAGGGCGGAAACCGGAGCAGTCTTCCCGCTGACCTCGCGCATCACCCTGATCGGGCGCAATGATCCCAAGAGCGGCATCTTCGTGGAGATAAACCTGGGCTCCCTAACCGCTGAGCAGAAGGTCATTTCACGCAAACACGCCCAAATCGAGCAGGAAGGCGATCGCTTCTACGTGAGCGACCTGGGAAGCGTCAATGGCACCAAATTGAACGGCCAGCGCATCCCGGCAAAAGAGAAAAAACCGCTTTGGGATGGGGATGTAATCGAATTTGGGCGCGGCGCGGCGCAATTGACGTTTTGCGCGGGGGAGAAGAAGTAGCGCTCTTTCTTGTGCTGAGATTACTCGCCCGGCTCCAGGGGCATTGATTGCCACAGGAAGCCGGGCTTTTTTATATCCGCCACTCCTGGCTGGCTGCGCCGCCCGGCGAAGGCTTTGACGAACAGAACAGAGAGCGTATCAGCGATGGAGAATTGCTAACCGGCCTAAGGGTTGATTTTCTACCGGGGAACCAGCAGCCAATCACCAGGCGAAAGTTGATAGGTGGCCGTCAGGCCATTGTAGTAACTACTTATTTTCCGCTACCCCTATTTTGGGGTTCAGACAGCCACTTTTTGCGCCATTCAAGCAGGTTTTGCCCCAAAATTGCTGGAATTCCAACATGTTTTTCGACCTGTCTCATGCAAAACTGTGCCAACTGCCTGTTTTTCGGCCCGAAAAAGCCGTCTGACGCAAACCCCTTGCGGAGGGTAGCGGAAAATAAGTAATTAT
>Ga0210022_1001198_pt1 | contig 17529 bp, 19 predicted proteins | sample CryGeymeta201520_FD_183984 | JGI IMG/M metagenome (GOLD analysis project Ga0210022, IMG submission 183984) | Groundwater microbial communities from Crystal Geyser aquifers in Utah, USA - Crystal Geyser metaG 2015-20 (SPAdes) (version 2) | ecosystem: Environmental > Aquatic > Deep subsurface >... | reverse complement strand
CCAGGCCAGCCACTTGCCTACCACATACAAACAGGCCGCCAGCCCCAGCAATCCGACGGCGATCCCTTTCATTCGGGCAAGGTCGCGTTGCCGGAGGGTGTTTTCCGCCTGAATGGCGCGTGCTGCAAGATCGGTCATGGTATGCCTTACAAAGAATCGTTATCGAGAGAACCCGTTATCGCCGGATAGATTATCGCAACTTTTCGTTTCGCGCCATTGAACGTAGTATCTACCGTGCTTGTCCGGTTAGCACCCAAGATCACTACCGATAGTGGGTCTTGATTTTTTTTGCATAAAGCTCGGCATAGGTCAGCGCAGTGACATCGCCAGCAATGCCAAGCAGTGAGCGGAAAGCGTTGAATGGGTAGAAGCGGCGATTGAAGCGGAACGTGAATTCGTTGAGATAGGCTTGCAAGTGTTGCGGGCTAACGCCGTGGTGAATGCCACGTAGCCATGTTTTGAGATTGAAGAACACGAGGTGAATGATGGGCAAGAAAGTCTCGGCAACTTGCATGTTGCCACATTCCGCAACGGCGGTATGAAGATACCCTTGCCTTTCAAGCGTCGTGTAGCTGCTCCAGTCATCGGTAATAATGGTAGCGCCTGGCATAACGACGCGCTCGATGAAGCCACCCAACGATTTGGCGCTTCGGTCAGGCATCAGTGCGGCCGAACACGTCCTGCGTACCGCCCAGACCTCCGCTTGTTAAGGCTGCCACCGGGCTTGCGCTGTTTAACCTCGACCGCACTGGCAACGAGAACCATATCGTGAACGCCTCGCCCCTTGCCGCGAGTACGGCCTCCGACGTATGTTTCAAGGGAGGGAGCGGTGAGTATTAATTCTTGGGTTGCGAACCGCAATTAAGCAAAGAACAAATGTGATATCACTACTTATGGTTGGGGCTTTTAGAAGGTTGATTGAAATGCAAAAACTTAATTTGATGTTGTCCACAGTGGTCTGCGAGGAGGCCACCCAGCTTGCCTTGCTGGATCAGGCTTACAGCGCGCTCAAGGAATCCGTGTACGACGCACTGCTGCCGCAAACTCGCCTCAAACCCTACCTTGATGACATCGGCTTGATGCTAGATGGCAATTCTTCGCTAGGCTCAGGACAGGCTACCTTCAACTTTGACGGGTTATATTGGGAAGTGGCGAATAATGCGATGTGCGAGGGGGCGGCATGAAGGATATTCGTGGTACGTCCCCTGTTTTCGCTGTTTTCATGAAGGATATTCGTGGTACGTCCCCTGTTTTCGGAACCGCACAGAGCTGGCATCAATTTGTCATCAACGGGCGATGGGTGGGAACCGAGACCGACCCAAAAAGTGACCCAAGGCGGACGCGGTGGCCTGCCGGATGGGGGCAGTGATCCCGGCCCAAAAACGGGTCGCAGTCGGGCAGTTTCTGGGCCAAGGCGGGTCACTCTGGGTGTGCCGCCACCCCCTTTAATTCCCCCTTGAAAGCAACTGGGCGGCGTCGATGCGCCGGGTTCGACGAGTGGCGTGAAAAATTTCTTGCCGCAGCTCAAATCGCCCATGAGACTCACGCCAGAAATTCAGAGTGTTTTTGGATTTGGCGAACGCGAACAACCGCCTAGCTTAAAAACAGGTTGAGTTGATCCATATCGCTTTATGAACGCTTAAAGGTCAATATGACCTCGAAGTCTGAATAGTCCGTCTGGTTGAGTTTGAACTTGGGTATCTGAGAAGAAAATACCACAATGTTTCCACCGATCATTTTGCACAGTGTTGATGCGAGATATAAGCCGAGTCCTTCTCCGGGAATATTAGAATTGGCTGCAAGTGAGCCGCGAACACATCTTTTCATTATTTCTGGAAGCTCATTGGCAGGAACAATCGGACCGAGAGAAGAAATCTTGACAGTTAGTTGTTTGTTTTGCTCTTCGTCAAAAGTGATATTTACGTTCTGCCAACTAGGTGAATACTTAATTGCATTGTCCAGGAGAACAAATGGAACCAACTCAAATGCAGAAATAGCATCTATCTCAAATGTTGAGTGCCCAGAGAAAACAATGCCAATGCTCTTCTGTTTTGCATTCTTCGATAAAATGTGCCGAGCCTTATCAAATTTCTTGTAAATCCCAGACCTTATTCGTAGTTGTCGGGAAAACACTTGCGGATTTAATTCAAAATCAGCAAATGTCATCCGCGAAGAAACCAAACCTGCTGTGTAAAAGATCGTTTCGGCTAAATCTTTAACCTTAGTATCTGCCTTGTCATTTAGTAACTGATTTAGTTCCTCGGAGTAAGTGGATATTTCCGCATTAAAGCGACGAACCTCATGCATTACTCCCTCCATTACAGCGCGTAGGAGAGCATTTTCCTTTTTGACAGCTTCAAGTTGCTCGGTGGTTTTCGCTGATGCTTCTTTCGCCTTTTTTGATCGGCGGATAGTTTTATCGTAACGCATCAGAAGCTATTTCCCGATCATCTCAATAATCTGGACCAATGCCACTGACGCAAAAGCTTTGACCACGTCCTTTACTTCATCCGGCACCACAGCTTTTGCCATTATCGATTGATCTTTTTTGACCAACGACTTAACAAAAGCTTGCTCCAGCTTGAATATCTCATAAAGATCAATACCCTTTTCAAGAAGGATTTTACGAAAACGAATCCAGCGCTCTTTGGGATCTCCAACAGCCTTTAGCCCTGCCTCTAAAAGAGCAACCCAATACTCAGTCTGCGCATCCTTGGTTGCGGACTTGTCAGCCTTGCTGAGATTGTCGTTGTAAGATACGTCATATTCCGATCCTGAGTATGAGATTAGATACTTATCCGGAAATGCCTTCCTGATCTCAGCTAGAACATGAGCACCTTCAAAAGAACTGCCAAAAGCCTTACCAACATCCTTGATATCGCAAACAACGATCGGAAACGCCATAACCTGATCCACTGAAGAAATTTCCCCTCCAAGTTCAACAATATTGAATCCGTGGCTTCTCAAAGAAGAGGCACGTAGAAATGCCTTATCATCAATTACAGCAATCTGGGTTTTCTGTTTCAATTCTCGAATATCTGGGCATGTAAGTCCAAGATCAGTGAGCTTCAATGGCGTTCCAAATGTGAAAAACATATCGCAATTTCCTATTAGTTTCAGGTCATTTTACTTGAGCATGGGCATCACGCATCAAATATTTTGGAACACTACCCGACCGGCCCGAAATTTCACCCAAGGCAGGCACTGTACCCTGCCGGACGGGGACAGTGATCGCGCCCAAAAAACGGCTCACACTGGGTGCATTTCTGGCCCAACCCGGTACAATCAGACAGTGCCCTACTAGCCTGAATATTACACAAATAGGGCGAATAACACAGTAAGCATTTGATAAAATTGGAATTATCCAGAAACCGATTCGTAAAAAATGCCTACTTGCACTCGCCCTGTTGTCGATTTTACCCCAGAACAACTCCGTTTTCCTGCCATTCCTGGCTACACAGTTCGTGCCGATTTCACGGGAGGCGAACGCTCTTCCGATCTGGATGCCGCCATCCTGAGTGCGGTTGATCGTCGCATTGGCATGATTGATCGCTTCGCGAACCCCTATTCTGCTGCGCGACGATGGGCACTTCTCCAACCCGGAGTTGATGCAGTTGATTCTCGATGAGGGTAATGCGGATTTTATCTTCGGCCTGACGGGTAACGCGGTGTTGGCGCGCCGTGCCGAGGGTTGGATGAAGAATGCGCGTGGACACCTCGCGTTACATCAGGCGATGCACGCCCAAAAACGTGGCCCTGCCATTCAGGCGATGCGCCTGTTCGGCGAGTTCGAGTATGCGGCCAAGTCCTGGTCGCAAGCGCATCGCGTGGTGTTCAAGGCCGAAGTGCTGGCATCTGCCTGTCGGCAGACAGGGGGCAGCAATGGCGCACCCAATCAACCTAAATCCGGCGGTTAACTGAATTTTACCAACCCTTTCATGAGGTTAAATAAGGTTCGTGGGTGCGACAGATTCGCACATAACGCTATGAAGGTACGAATAAATTCGTACCTACATCCGCTTCAACTGCTGTTTCAAGGATAAGGACAACGAACGTTTCGTGGTAACCACGCTGCGTAGCCCGACCCCCAGCACCCTCTATCAGCAGGCGTATTGCGGACGCGGACAGGCGGAAAACGGGATCAAGCAAGTCAAATGCGATCTGAAATCCGACCGAACCTCAGCGTCAACCTTCATTGCCAACTTTGGCCGACTGCTACTGACGGCAGCCGCCTATGTGTTGCACCAGCAGTTGCGCCAACTGGGGCTGCAAGGCACCAGGCTGGCGAATGCGCAACCCAAGACAGTCATCCTCTCGTTGTTCAAAATGGCCGTGCGGATCAAACCATACAAGATCGCGTGCACCTGCCTACGGCCTGCTCGGTCAAATCAATATTGGCACAGGCAAATCAATACTGGCACAGGCAAATTAATACGGGCAAAGGTCTGTCAACGACTTTGCCCGGTCGGCAGGAAACCCGCCATGCGAGCCTCTCCATGACCCGGCACATTTGGCACACGAGACCACACCCCCCCCTTTCCGACAACTGACTCACGCTTTACCCCGCCAACGGGCGGTTGGAGGAACTTCGCCTGAAAATCAAAAAATGGCACTACACTTTTGAAAATCGCACCGATGCAAATTTATGCAAAGTTCAGGCTAAAAAGCATGAAAAGAACTACCTGTGCCCATTGACGCGGCATAATCCGAGAGTCGGCATTACCGCTGCGAGAATGCGATTCGCCCGTTCGTGGTCGGACGTAAAGGTTGGCTGTTCAGTGATACACCAGCCGACGCTAACGCCAGCGCGATCATTTACTCGATGGTCGAAACCGCCAAGGCCAATGGACTCGACCCCTACGCCTGGTTGCGCCGCGTCATGCGCGAATTGCCCGCCGCCCGAACAGTCGAAGAAATTGAAGCCCTTTTGCCATGGAATTTGCATGCGGTGGATTTAACCATCGAAATGGTGCGCTGAATAGCGTGGGGTTCGTGGAGCACTTACGAAATTGCAGCTAACTTGAGTGTTGTTACTGCGAAGAAATCTCGCTTGCATTTGATGTCTTGCGAGACTAACCTAGTCACATATTTACGAGTAACGAGGTTTGTCTCTTGATCCCATCCAACACCCTTTACCCCTACATCGCCAAACAAGGGGTCGTCACGGTCGCTGAGCTGGCTAAGCTCAAGCTGTCGCGTCCAGCGTTGTATCGCGCACTTGCTGTGTTGGTGGAGGAAGGTCGTATCGTGCGAGTACGCCGTGGGGCTTATCAGGTAGCCGAAGCAATGGATGAAAGCGACACTTGGGTGCAGGTGATGCAGCGTTACCCGCAAGGGGTGCTGTGTTTGCTTTCAGCCTTGGCGTTTCATGAACTCACCACGCAATCTCCCCCTGTGGTGTGGCTGGCTCTTCCAAAGAGCGCGTGGCACAAAACTGATGAATATCCACCATTGCGCATCCTGCATTATTCCGGTGAGGCGTTCACGGCGGGCGTTGAGATTCATCAGCGGCAAGGGGGTGCAGTGCGCGTCTATTCAGTCGCTAAAACCGTGGCCGATGGTTTCAAATTTCGCAATCGCATCGGGCTGGACGTAGCCATTGAGGCACTGCGTGAAGGCTGGCAACAGCGGCGCTTTACGCTGGAAGAGTTGGATGCGATGGCGCGTATCTGTCGCGTGCAGGCGGTGATGAGACCTTACATTGAGGCATTGGTAGCATGAAAGAAATTCATTCTTTGGCTGCTTCAATTCGGCAGAAGCTCAAAAATTTGGCGCGTGAAAGGGGCGAGAGTTTTCAGCAAATGCTGGTGAATTATGCGCTGGAGCGCGTGCTTTACCGTCTCGGAAAATCCCGACATCGCGAACGGTTTGTCCTCAAAGGCGCGCTACTGTTCCGTTTGTGGTTTGAGCTTACCCAACGGCCTACGCGTGATGCTGATTTTTTGGGATTTGGCAGTGCTGAACCGGAAGAGTTTGCCGAGGTGTTTCGTGAGATTGCGAACATGGCCGAGGAGGATGGTTTAGTCATTGATGCGCAATCCGTTAAGGTGGAAGACATTCGCAAAGCAGCAGGTTATCCTGGTGTGCGGGTGAGTATGACCGCCACTCTCGATGGTGCTCGAATTCCTGTTCAGTGTGACATCGGCTTTGGCGATGCCGTGACACCCGCGCCTTTACAGCAGAGCTATCCCACGCTGCTGGATATGCCGGCACCGGTATTGGCGGTTTATCCCTTGGAAACCGTGGTGGCGGAAAAATTGGAAGCCATTGTGAAGTTGGCCGGCTTTAATTCGCGCGTGAAGGATTATTTCGATCTGTGGGTGCTGGTGCGCTTCGAACACCTTGATCATTCCCTATTGCCAGTGGCAATCCAGGCAACTTTCGCACATCGGAATACGGCGTTACCGCTCTCGTTGCCAGTCGGACTTTCGCCCAGTTTTGCGGAGGATAGACAGGCAATGTGGCAGGCTTTTCTCACCCGCAGTACGCTCACTGCGCCACCATTAGCTGAGGTACTCGATGAGTTGCGCACCCAGTGCTGGCCTGAGTTGCAGGCCGCAGCCAACACGAAGGAAAACTGATGCAACCTTTAATTCTCGCCAAACAAACCCGCCAAGGCGTGGCCGATTTTCTGGAGGCAACGTTTTCTGCCACCACACCAGGCTATGAGGATTTTATTAAGTCCGTAAACTGCTACAAATACCAGGTTGCGGACTTAATCGGTAGCAAAATTTGCGGAGGAAAATAAAATGAACCGTGCTTATCCGGTTATCACCCACAACATACGGCGCACCCCACTGGAGGGGCGATTTCTCGGAAAACGCTTGCAGCAGCGCCCTGCACGAGACCGATAACAGGATAGCTACCCCACTTTTGCGCCCAGAAACAAGCCGCAATTTCTGAATTGGGTGTTAACCGGATAAGCACGGAATCCACTTCCACTGTTCGCGTAACATGGGGTCTTTGCAAAATCCGCCGCAAGGATGTTCTCGCGGATATTTATGCAACCTATTGATTTAATTAAACTATTCTAAAACAAAATATACCATGCGCTACTGGCTGATGAAATCCGAGCCCGCCGATGTCAGTATTGACGATCTGGCGACCTTCCCCGAACAAAGTGTGGCCTGGTATGGCGTGCGCAATTATCAGGCGCGCAACTTCATGCGCGACCAGATGACGATAGGCGATGGCGTGCTGTTTTACCATTCCAATTGCAAGATACCGGGTATCGCGGGAATCGCGCGGGTGGCCAGTGGCGCTTATCCCGATGCCAAACAGTTCGAACAATCCAGCAAGTATTTCGACGCAAAGGCCACACCTGAGCAGCCGCGCTGGTTTAATGTGGACGTGCAACTGGTCAAAAAAATCGCGCTGATCCCGCTGAGTGAGCTGCGCCTGCACCCGGAACTGGCACGGATGCGTACCCTGCAACAGGGCAACCGCCTGTCCATCACGCCGCTTGACCCCGATGAATGGGAATTCATCACCGCCCGATTGGTTCACGCCTGATGGAATGGGGGGTCGCCTATTTGTTGCTGGGGGCTGGCATCGGGTTTCTGGGCGGACTGTTCGGCATAGGCGGTGGCACGCTACTCGTGCCCCTCTTGTTGCTGCTGTTCGATGCGCAGCATTTTCCGCCCGAACACCTGCTGCATCTGGCGCTCGGCACGTCTATGGCGACCATCCTCTTTACCGCGCTGGCCAGCTTGTTGAAACATAACCAACACGGCGCGGTGAACTGGCGCGTGGTGCGTACCATCACCCCCGGCATCCTGATCGGCACAGCCTTGGGCACTCTGCTGGCGAGCCGCATCCCGGTCTATCTGCTGGGGCTGATCTTCGCGCTGTTCGTGTATTGCGCCGCCGCGCAGATATTGCTGGACATCCGCCCACCCGCCTCGCGCCAGCTCCCCCGCAGCCTGATCGTCAGGCTGTTCGGCGTGTTCGCCGGCACGCTGAGCAGTCTGGTGTCCATCGGCGGCGGTACGGTGGTAATTCCCTTCCTGACCTGGAGCAACTTCACCCTCCGCCAGGCCATCGGCACTTCGGCTGCCATCAGCTTTCCGGTCGCACTCGGCGGAACGGCAGGCTATGTGCTGACGGGGCTGGGCGCACCAGGCCTTCCTGCCGCAAGTCTGGGCTATGTCTATCTGCCCGCCCTGTTGTGGACGGCGTTAGCCAGCGTATTCACCGCGCCGCTGGGCGCAAAAGCCACGCACCACCTGAACACCGGCCTGTTACGCAAGCTGTTCGCCGTGTTATTGTTAGCACTCGCAAGCAAGTTATTACTCAAAACGCTGGGCTACTAAGCAATGGTTTCAATACAGACACGCTCCCCGCAGAAATTCACCGTTGGCGATACATGGCTGGCCGACTTCACCGCCGACGAAGTCGAGGTGATACGCCATGCCTGCGAACTGGCCGAGCCGCTCTATGCCGGACAAGTCGCGCTGACCGGTACGCCGCTGCTGCAACACGCGCTGGGCGCGGCCTCCATTCTGGTCGGCATGAACATGGACATTGAAACGATCGTCGCCACACTGCTGCACGCCATACCCGACTATCTGGACGACTGGGCATCCCGGCTGGAGAGCGATTTCGGTCACAACGTCATGGCGCTGGTCCAAGGCATTTCACGCACCGAGCAGATACGGCAATTCAGCGAAATCCCCCGCCCCGACAAGAAAAACAAGAAGAAAGACGACCACGCCCAGCAACTGGAAAGCCTGCGCAAGATGTTGCTGGCGATGGTCGGCGACATCCGCGTGGTGCTAATCAAACTGGCCGAACGCGCCCAGACCATGCGTTGCCTGTCGGGTGCCGACATCGAACAGCAGCGCACCATCGCGCAGGAAACGAAAAACCTGTTCGCGCCGCTCGCCAACCGGCTCGGCGTGTGGCAAATCAAATGGGAGCTGGAAGACCTGTCGGTGCGCTACCTGGAACCGGAACTTTACAAGAAAATTGCCGGATTACTGGACGAGCGCCGCATAGACCGCGAGCAGTACATCGCCGAAGTCATCGGGCAGTTGCGCAGTGCCATGCAGCAGGCGGGCATCCAGGCGGAAGTGACCGGGCGCCCCAAGCACATCTACAGCATCATCAACAAGATGAAGCGCAAACAACTGGATTTTGACGAACTGTATGATGTGCGCGCCGTGCGCATTCTGGTGCAAGACGTGCAGGACTGCTACGCGGCACTGGGCATCGTGCAAGCCCTGTGGGTTCCCATCGCCAGCGAATTCGACGACTACATCGCGCACCCCAAGAGCAACAACTACCGTTCGCTGCATACCGCCGTCATCGGTCCGCGCGGTCTCGCCGTCGAGATACAGATCCGCACGCAGGAGATGCACCACCATTCCGAGCTGGGAGTCGCCGCGCACTGGCGTTACAAGGAAGGGGGGAAATCCGACGCAAAACTGGATGAAAAAATTGTCTGGCTGCGCCAGATACTTGAATGGAAAGAAGATATTGCCGAACAGAGCGATATGCAGGAACAGTTCAGGAACGAACTATTCCACGACCAGGTTTATGTACTCACGCCGCAAGGTAAGGTCATCGCCCTGCCTTCAGGTGCGACCCCGGTGGATTTTGCCTATACGCTGCACTCCAATCTGGGGCATCGCACGCGCGGCGCAAAAGTGGACGGCAGCATCGTGCCGCTCACCTATCCCTTGCAAAACGGCCAGCGCGTGGAAATTCTCACCGTCAAACAGGGCGGCCCCAGTCTGGACTGGGCCAATCCCGCGCTGGGCTATTTGCAAAGCCCCAGCGCGCGCGCCAAGGTGCGCGCCTGGTTCAAAAACCTGCATCTGGATGAACATGTCGCACAAGGCCGCCTACAACTGGATCGGGAATTGCACCGACTAGGCATCACCTCGGTGAATCAGGAGAAACTCGCGCAGCGCCTGCGCTACAACAAACTGGAAGATTTGCTGGCGGCGCTCGGTCGCAACGAGGTCACCCTGCGGCGCATCGCGCTGGCGATACAGGCGGAGTGCCCGACCCGGCCACTGGACATTATCAAATCCGCCGTCGTCAGACCTGCCGACAAACCGCTCGATGAACCGCACATTATGATTACCGGACTGGGCAGGCAAACGACGCGGCTGGCAAAATGCTGCAACCCCGCGCCACCACAAGCCATCATCGGCTATCTGACGCGCGATCGCGGCATCACCATACACCGCCAGGATTGCGCCTTCCTGCTTCACCAGACCGAGAACCGCAGCGACCGCTTGCTGGATGCGGGCTGGAGCGAATAGCTATTTTTAAGCTCTGTCCAAATTAACCTGGAAACCGCAGTTGGACGGGTTGAGGTTCATGTTTATTGCAAGTATCGCTCCACGCGAGGAGGCGAAATGGTTATTCCATTTCAACGAGTTGCCCCGCAGGGGTTCTTGTGCCCTCTTGGGTGCAACCCCGCACCGCGCCGCAAGAAACCTGAATTTCAGCCCGTAGCGAATTCGTGAACCATCGAATGTGAAGAATAGCTCTTAAGGTCAGCACGTTATGCTGTCACTTGAGCGGTCAACTGCGGTTTCCAGGTTTAACGGTTGAAATGACGTAGATCATTGGCAATCAGACCCGTAGATAGGCTGTCGTGCTGAGTTCCCGCTTCTGGATTGCCGCTATGTGGCGACTGCCACCACCCCCCCATCCCCACCCCAACCCTCCCCTTGAAGGGGAGGGAGTAGATTCCCCTCTCTCCAAGGAGATAGGATCCGTTCCGTCCTCGCAAGCTGCGGGCGGGGAGTAGATTCCTCCCCCTTCAAGGGGGAGAGCGTTAGCGAGGGGGCAATGAGGGGGGGATGGGGTGGATACTGTCATCGTGATGCGCGGTAATTTATGATTTCTTATCCCCATAACAACCGTTAACTACGGCATAGCCTATTTTTATCCAAACAATCCCACTCGCCATTCATGCCGCCAGCGACTCTAATCAGCCACCCAGATACGCGCGTTGCACGGCATCGCTGCCCAGCAGTTCGCGGGATTCACCGGAAAGTGTGATCTTTCCGCTTTCCATCACATAGCCGCGCTGGGCGACTTGCAGGGCGAGTCTGGCGTTTTGTTCGACCAATATGATGCTCATGCCCTGCGATGCAACCTCTTGAATAGTTTCAAATATTTTTTTAACCATCAAGGGAGCCAGCCCCATGCTGGGTTCGTCCAGCATCAACAGGCGCGGGCGACTCATCAGGGCGCGCGCCATCGCAACCATTTGCTGCTCACCGCCGGACAATGTTCCGGCCAATTGATCGCGGCGTTCATACAGACGCGGAAAGCGTTCATACATGCGTTCCAGGTCGGCGGCAATGCCGGGCGTATCGCTGCGCGTATAAGCGCCCATTTGCAAGTTTTCCCGCACGGTGAGCCTCGCAAACACGCCGCGACCTTCCGGCACCAGCGCCATGCCCTGTGCGACGCGCCGATGCGCCGCCCTGCCGATCAGGCTGTTACCGTCATAGTCTATCTGCCCGCTGACTGGGGCTATGATGCCCGCCAGCGTCTTCAGCGTGGTGGTCTTGCCCGCGCCGTTGCTGCCGATCAGCGCGACCAACTCACCCGGCGCGACTTGCAGGCTGATGCCTTTCACCGCTTGTATGCCACCATAGGCGACTTGCAAATCGCGAACTTCCAATAACTGGGGAACATCGGGCTTTTCACCCCAGCCCTCCCCCTGCGAGAGGGAGGGAGTACCCCGTTTCAGCGCGCTACTATTCATCGTCGTTCCCCAGATAGGCGGCGATCACGGCGGGGTCGCCGCGCACTTCATCCGGCACCCCTTCGGCGATCTTCCTGCCGTAATCCAGCACCGCCACGCGATCGCACAAGCCCATGATGAGTTTCACGTCATGTTCGATCAGCAGCACGGTGATGCCCGTGGCGCGGATGTCCTGCAACAGCGTCTTCAGGCTTTCCGTTTCGGTGGCATTCATCCCGGCAGCGGGTTCGTCCAGCGCCAACAGCAGCGGTTCGGTGGCCAAGGCTCGCGCTATTTCCAGCCTGCGCTGTTCGCCGTAGGAGAGATGTTTGGCCAGCGTTTGCGCGGGTCGGGTGATACCGACATAGCGCAGCAATTCGCGCGCGCGTTCGGCGCAGGCACGTTCTTCCGCGCGCGTGGCCGCATCGCGCAGCAAGGCACCGAAAACGCCCGACCGGGTGCGTATATGACGGCCTATCATCACATTTTCCAACGCGGTGAGATTGGCGAACAGGCGGATGTTCTGAAAAGTGCGCGCGATGCCCGCCTGCGCCAGCCGGTGCGGCTGGGGATGGTGATAACGCAGCCCGGCAAAACGAAATTCGCCAGCATCCGCCCGATACAGACCCGTGATGACGTTGAACAGTGTGGTCTTGCCCGCACCGTTCGGACCGATCAGGCCGTAGATTTCGCCGCGCTTAATGTGCAACGACACCTCGCTCAAGGCATTCAGCCCGCCGAACTGTTTGCCTATATGGGCGAGTTCCAGTAAAGGGGCATTCATATCGTTGACTCCGGCTCGTCTGCCTCAAGTTCACTACGGCGGACACGCGAAGGCCACAACCCCGCAGGACGATACAGCATCACTGCGATTAGCGCAGTGCCGAACAGCAACATGCGCAGACCTTCCGGGTCTATCACGGTTCTGCCGAACAGTGCCTGCTGCAAAGGCACGATGCCGTGGCGCAGAATTTCCGGCAGCAAGGCCAGCAGCACGCCGCCGAGTATGACCCCGCGTATATTACCCATGCCGCCCAGCACCACCATGCACAACACCATGACCGATTCCATCAGGCTGAAGCTTTCCGGGCTGACAAAGCCCTGAAAACCCGCGAACAAGGTACCGGATACGCCGCCGAACATCGCCCCCATCGCGAACGCCAGCAGCTTGAGGTTACGGGTATTGATGCCCATCGCCGTTGCCGCAATCTCGTCTTCGCGTATCGCCATCCAGGCGCGACCGATGCGTGATTTCTCCAGACGGTGCGAGACAAATATCACCAGTGCGGTGAAGGCCAGGAACAGGTAAAAATACAGATGCACTGAGGGGAAAGTAATGCCGAGTATCTCCTCGCCTGCGTTCAGCGACACCCCCGCCACGGCAATGGGATCAATCAGGCTGATCCCTTGTGGGCCGTTGGTCAGATTGATCGGCGCGTTGAGATTGTTCAAAAAGATGCGAATGATTTCGCCGAATCCCAGCGTGACGATAGCCAGATAGTCCCCGCGCAAGCGTAGCGTGGGCGCACCCAGCAACACCCCGAAACCGCCCGCCAGCAAGGCCGACAACGGCACAACCTGCCAGAAGGAAAGATGCAGGCCAGCAGGAAAAAGCTGCGGGAAGGCCAGCGCCAGATGCGGCGAACCGGTCAGCGCAAAACAGTACGCCCCCACCGCGAAAAACGCGATGTAACCCAAATCCAGCAGCCCCGCGTAGCCGACCACGATGTTAAGGCCGAGTGCCAACATGATGTAGAGCATGGCGAAATCCACGATGCGCACCCAGCCGCGCCCGAGCAGGGCATCGGTGATGAACGGCAATAACAGCACGGCACCCAGCTGCAAAACAAACAGCCCATTTTTCTTCGTGAATCTACCCGATTTCATGCCCGCTCCGCCAACTGTTCGCCGAGCAATCCAGACGGCCTGAACACCAGCACGGCGATCAGCACGAAGAAGGCGAACACATCCTGATACTGGCTGCCCATGAATCCACCCGTCAAATCTCCGATATAGCCCGCGCCCAGACTTTCGATCAGGCCCAGCAACAGGCCGCCCAGCATCGCGCCGCGCAGATTGCCGATGCCGCCCAGCACCGCAGCGGTGAAGGCTTTCAGCCCCAGTAAAAATCCCATGTAGTAGTGCGCCAGCCCGTAGTTGGCGCTGACCATCAGCCCGGCAATTGCCGCCAGTGCCGAACCCAGCATGAAAGTTACTGAGATTACTCGGTTGACATCCACGCCCATTAGCTGCGCGGCGTGTTGGTTCTCTGCCACGGCACGCATCGCACGCCCCAGACGGGTGCGATGCACAAGGAGCATCAGCCCCGCCATTATCGCTAATGACATGATTATTATGATTATTTGAATGTCGTTGATGATCGCGCCGCCGATGTGGTGAGGCTGGCTGACGATCAGTTGCGGGAAGGCGTGATACTCGCGCCCCCAGATCATCATGGCCAGATTTTGCAACAGGATGGACACGCCTATCGCAGTTATCAGCGGGGCGAGACGCGGCGCATGGCGCAAGGGACGGTAGGCGATGCGCTCGATGCTGTAACCCAGCGCCATACAACCCGCCATCGCCAGCACCACGCTGATCGGCAAGGCCAACAACAGCGGCACCCCCCAGGACAGCATGGCGGTCAGCGATGAAATCACCAGCATCGCGCCGACCATTACCACTTCGCCGTGCGCGAAGTTGATCAGACCGAGGATGCCATAGACCATGGTATAGCCCAGCGCCACCAGCGCGTACACGCTGCCTTGCACCAGGCCATTGATGATTTGCTGAAGAAAGGTTTCCATGTACGGCTTAACCCTTGCGCGGGATCACTGCGCCGCACCCACCGTTTCCAACGGCTGCCACTTGCCTTGTTGCACCTGATACAGCGTCACCGCGCCGCCCTTGAGGTCGCCATTGCCATCGAACTGGAGGGTGGCGGTAATGCCTTCGTATGAAATATTGGCAAGCGCGGGCAGATAATGGGCAGGTTCAACCGACCCCGCCTTTTGCATCGCAGCGATCATCACGTTCACAGCATCGTAGCAATAAGGCGCGTACAACTGAATCGGCTGGTATTGGGCGACGAAGCGCTGCTCGAACGCCTTGCCGCCGGGCATTTTATCCAATGGCACGCCGGGCAGGGAAGCATAGGTGCCGTCCGCCGCATCCCCTGCCAGCTTGATAAATTCGGGCGTATAACCGCCATCGCCCATCATGAACTTCACGTTCAGCGCCAGCGATTTAATCTGTCTGGCCATCATCCCGCCCTGCGCGTCCATGCCGCCGTAAAATAGCAGGTCGGGCTGTTTGCCCTTTACCACCGTCAGCACCGCTGTAAAGTCCACTGCCTTGTCGCTGGTATATTCATGCGCCACGATTTCCGCCCCCGCCGCCTGTGCCGCGTGGATAAACTGGTCGGCCAGCCCCTGACCGTAGGCCGTACGGTCATCAATGATGGCTATTTTTTTGGCGTGCAGATTCCGGGTTGCATACTCGCCCAGCACATGTCCCTGCTGCGCGTCATTCGCCATCACGCGAAACGCAGTCTTGAAACCCTGATGGGTGTAAGCCACCGCCGTGGCAGAAGGAGAAATCTGCGGGATGCCGTTGTCGTGGTAAATTTTTGCGGCGGGAATGGTCGTGCCGGAATTCAGATGACCAATCACGCCGCTCACGCCGCTGTCCGCCAGCTTCTGCGCGACGATGGTCGCCGTCTTGGGATCGGCCTGATCATCCTCGCTGATCAGTTCAAAATGGATTTTTTTGCCGCCGATCGTAATCCCCTTGGCATTGGCCTCCTCTATCGCCATGCGCGCACCATTTTCGTTATCCTTGCCCAGATGCGCCTGCGGTCCGGTCAGGGGCGCTACCGAACCGATGCGCACCACCCGCTCGCCTGAAGCCGCAGCCTGCTCGGAAGCGGATTGACCACAGCCTGCAAGCGTCAATGATAATGTGGCGAGGAACAGCAAACGACCCAAACATAATGACATGTTAAATTCCCAATATAAAAACGTACGGCTGAATTAACTTACGACTTACGGGCTGATTATGCGGAGCAGAGGCACTTTTTGTCAATTTACCGGACAACAAATTGACGGGCAATAAAAAACCGGCTTGCGCCGGTTTTTTATTGACACTTGCAAGCCGGATTACTTCAAGCCAGCAATATAAGTCGCGATTTCCTTGATGTCAGCGTCAGACAACTTAGCATTACCACCTTTAGGAGGCATCATGCCAAATTTCCAGTCGAATTTACCACCTTTGGTGATATTGGCTGCAATTTTGCTGGCACCGTCTTTGTCGCCAGCATATTTCTTACCAACTGCAACCCAGCCTGGACCAACCACTTTCTTGTCGCTATCAATGCTGTGGCAAGCCTTGCAACCCTTAGCTGAGGCGGGTGCTGCTGCCATTGCTGAACCTGCAACCATCAAACCTGCTGCAACTGCCAAACTTACGATGATAGATTTCATATGTTCTCTCCGCTTTATGATCAAAAAACTTAAAAAAGTACGAAGGCCTAGCCTTCGAGACCGATTCTAAACAACTTCACAACAAAGTGCCACATAGCACAGCACGATTTTCACTACGCCTGGTAACCCGACAAACAACGCAAAGTCGAATTTCGCCAGTTTCTCCAATTTTGACCTTGTTCCCGAAAAATTTTGACGTTCTTCCTGAAACAAACTCAATCTTGAAAAATGACTTCCCCGCAACGAGGACAGGATAAACTTATTTTGCCAAACCCAGAATAAACTGCACCAGTGCTTTCATGTCAGCCTGTTTCTTGCCGGCAGGATCGTTGGCAGGCATAGGCATGGAACCCCAGTTACCAGAACCGCCTTTGGAGACTTTAGTGATCAGCCTGGCTTCAGCACCCGCATCCCCCTTGTACTTCTTGGAAACTTCCATCCAGGCCGGGCCAACTAGCTTTTTGTCAATTGCGTGACAGGCCGTGCAGTTATTTTTCTGGGCTGCGGGCGGCATGTCGGTCGCCATGGCGGAACCGGCAATCATCAAACCTGCTGCTACTGTCATGCTTACGATAATGGATTTCATCTATTCTCTCCGTTTTATGATCAAGGAAACTTAAAAGGTGCGAAGGCTTGTGCCTCCGATGGTGATACTGGACGACTCCGTCAGATTTGTAAACCCACTGTTTCGGACGTTGCGTGATTAACGCCAGCATTCACCATCCGGTTGACAGCTTATTTCAAATTAAGCACAAATCTTGCCAAAGTAGTGCGCTCCGCTTCGCTGAGTTTAGGGTGTGCGGGCATCGCCATGCTGCCCCACACGCCACTGCCGCCCACCGCAATCTTGTTGATTAAATGCGCTTCGGCGGTCGCGTCACCGCGATATTTTGCGGCCACCTCTTTCCATGCCGGACCGACTACCTTTTTGTCTATGGCATGACACGCCAGGCAGTTGGATTTTTTCGCCAAGGCCAGCGCATCGGCATCCGATACGACCGGCTTCGCCGCAGGGGTAACCCCTGAGTCAGGGGCAGCGACTGCAACAGGAGCGGCGACGGTAAGGGTGGCGACCACTTGCTCCTTGATCGGCACGATGACCTTGGCCGCAGGGGCTTCGACTTTGGCTGGCGCAGCCTTGACGGGTGCGACAGCCTTGGCCGTTTTTTCGGCAATCACTGGTGCGCCCCCCACCGCCGCACTCGGCACCGGTTGCACGGCAGAGGCTGACTGAGCAACAGGGGCTTGTGCAGGAGCCGCGCTGACCGGCTCACTGGCCGCCGGCATGGCTTCGACTGGTGCCGTTTGCTGTTGCGTGGCATTCTCCGGCTGACA
>Ga0210022_1001195_pt1 | contig 17558 bp, 10 predicted proteins | sample CryGeymeta201520_FD_183984 | JGI IMG/M metagenome (GOLD analysis project Ga0210022, IMG submission 183984) | Groundwater microbial communities from Crystal Geyser aquifers in Utah, USA - Crystal Geyser metaG 2015-20 (SPAdes) (version 2) | ecosystem: Environmental > Aquatic > Deep subsurface >... | reverse complement strand
TTATCCCAAATATATTGCTCAGGAATTTGTCGATACTAGCGGTGGAATTCCCGGGATTGTTAATGGCCTGCATGATTTGCGGGTAGTGGTCATAAATGGAAAAATAGTTTGGTCCCATGTGCGGACCCCGTCAATCGGGAGTTTTGAAGCCAATGTTGCTCGGGGAGGAAAAATAAAAGAGGTTGCTTGTTCAAAACTTCCTGATTCCATCAAAAAAATCACCAGGCGCATTGCTAAAACCTTTTATAAAGAGTTTGATAACCCGGTTTTTTCTTTGGATTTTGGGATGGAGGAAAAAGGGCCATTGATTTTTGAAATTAACGACCAGATAGGATTTCCTCTCTGGAGAATGAAAGCAAGGGATACTTTCTTAAACGAGTTAATAAAGAATTTTGCCCAAAAATTAAAAAAATACAATTCATGAAGAAAAAAGTGGCGGTGGCGATGAGCGGCCCCGTAAAATCCCGACTTTCGTCGGGATCACGGGGTAAAAGGAGTGGAAAGGTAGCTGTAGCTATGTCCGGGGGCGTAGACTCTGGGGTAGCGGCAGCACTTTTGGTGAAAGCCGGATATAAGTGTGCTGGGTTTCATATGCATCTTTGGAGAGAAAGTTTGTCAGTTAACGAGTTAACGAGTTACGGGTTAACGAGTTTTGAGAATAAGTGCTGTTCGACCGAAAGTTTGGAGGCGGCGAGAAAGACTTGCCATAAACTGGGAATTCCTTTCTATACCATTGATTTTTCCAAGATTTTTAAAAAGAAGATAGTTGATTATTTTTTGAGTAAATATGCCGCTGGTTTAACCCCAAATCCCTGTGTAATGTGTAATAAATATATTAAATTTGGACAGTTGTTGGATTACGTTAGAAAGTTGGGATTTGATTATTTGGCAACTGGACATTATGCGAGAATTGTGAGGGGCGCTGAGGTCGCCCACCGAAATTTTGATTCGGCTTCAGATTCTCTCGCGAAAAACCGTACCTTATTAAGTGAGAGTCTTCGGCGCTCGCAAGGTGAAGTCTCACAAAATTTGTGGGCTCCCCGCGCGCCTTTGTATCGTCTTTTGACGGGGGTAGATAAATTCAAGGACCAATCTTATTTTCTTTATAACTTTACTCAAGAACAGCTAGCTCATGTTTTATTTCCGGTCGGTGATTACAGCAAAAAGCAGGTGAAGGTAATGGCGGAAAAATGGAATTTGCCAGTAGCCAGAAGACCGGAATCTCAAGAAATTTGTTTTTTACCGGAAACTGATTATCGACCATTCTTAAGACGGCAAATTTCCAAAAAAATCATTCCGGGCGAGGTGGTGGACACCGAAGGTCGGGTGATTGGCAGACATTATGGACTACCTCTTTATACGATAGGACAGAGACACGGATTTAAAATTGTGGATGGGAAGTATGAGGTGAGAAGTGGGATTATTCCGCCTTTTTATGTGATTGGAAAAGATGGCAAAAAAAACCGGCTGATTGTTGGTTTTGGCAAAGAGGCGGAGAGAAAAGAATTTTGGGTGAAGAATGTGAATTGGATAGATCCAAATTTTCAATTTTCAATTTTCAATTTTCAATTATTCGTTAGGATAAGACATCAGGGAGAGCTACTTAAATGTAGAATTAAAAATGTAAAATTAAAAATGACAAAGGTGGTTTTAGATGAGCCGGAAAGAGGGATTGCCTCTGGTCAGGCAGCGGTGTTTTATAAGAAATGTAAAATTAAAAATTTAAAATTAAAAATTGACGATTATGAGGTTCTTGGAGGGGGAATAATCGCTATTGACAAGAACTAAAAGTTTTGTTATTATGTTTCTAGCTATGACTTAAGAAGTTTCGCCAAGATTAGTGCCCGCCTTGACTAGCCGTCAGGCGAGGCAGGGGAAATTTTAGCCCCGCTTGGCGGGGCTTTTTGATGCACATTTGAAAATTTATAAATAACGCATCAATCCGCCGAAAATCGCAGCACGAGGCGTATACGAATAGTATCTGAAGCCGAGTGCTAAGATTAGGCGGATGGTCTTAGCACCTTGACCCGCCTTCTCCGCCAACTGGCGGATTCGGCGAGGTCTGCGTCGCCCCGCACTTTTAGCGGGGGACATTCTGCACTTGAGAAAGTGCGGGGCTCCTTGACAATCAGAGTGTGGTAGGAAACCGACGAAGTCGGTCTAAAAAATTGACTTCGTCAATTTGAGAGTTTGATCCTGGCTCAGGATGAACGCTGGCGGCGTGCCTTAAGCATGCAAATGGAACGGACTTGTGCTTCGCACAAGAGTTTCGATTTTCGATTTTCCATTTTCCAGTTAATTTTTAAATTAATTAATTGATTAATTTATTGGAAATTGGCAATTAGAAATTGGAAATTCTCGCGCGGAGCGCGAGTTAGTCGTGGACGGGTGAGTAACACGTAGGAATCTACCCTTTGGTTGAGGATAGCTCCGCGAAAGCGGGGGTAATCCTTGATAAGTTCGCGAGAAGAAAGCGAGTAACTTCGCGCCGAAGGATGAGCCTGCGTCCTATCAGCTAGTTGGTAGGGTAATGGCCTACCAAGGCTATGACGGGTAGGGGCGCTGAGAGGCTGGACCCCCACAATAGCACTGAGACACGGGCTATACACCTACGGGTGGCAGCAACTGGGAATCATGCGCAATGGGCGAAAGCCTGACGCTGCGACGCCGCGTGCGGGATGAAGGTCTTCGGATCGTAAACCGCTTAATTTCGAGCAATCGCGAGGAAGGATTAAGCACCTGCAAACTACGTGCCAGAAGCATCGGTAAGGCGTAGGGTGCGAGCGTTATCCGGATTTATTGGGCGTAAAGAGTTTCGTAAGCGTCCTGTTAAGTTTTTGGTAAAATCCTCCCGCTCAACGGGAGACATGCCAAAAAAACTGGTGGGATTGAGTGACGTCGGGGATGCTGGAATTCTGCATGTAGGAGTGAAATCCATTGATATGCAGAAGAACACCAAGGGCGAAGGCAGGCATCTAGGCGTTTACCGACGCTGATGAACGAAAGCTAGGGGAGCGAAAGGGATTAGAGACCCCTGTAGTCCTAGCCGTAAATAATGTCCGCTAGCCACGTTCAGTTTACATGAGCGCGGCGCAAGCTAACGCGTTAAGCGGATCGCCTGGGGAGTACGGCCGCAAGGTTGAAACTCAAAGGAATTGACGGGGACCTGCACAACCAGTGGAGCATGTGGTTTAATTCGACACGAAGCGTAGAACCTTACCTGGGCTTGACATCCCGAAGTTCTATTTCGCCGAAAGGCGGAAAATCCGCAAGGAGATCGGGACAGCTGCTGCATGGCTGTCGTCAGCTCGTGCCGTGAGGTGTTCCCTTAAGTGGGATAACGAGCGCAACCCCCATTCTATGTTAAATATTCATAGGAAACTGCCCCGCCTTTGGCGGGGAGGAAGGAGGGGATGACGTCAAGTCAGCACGGTGCTTATGTCCAGGGCTACACACATCCTACAATGGCGAAAAACAACGGGTTGCAACCCGGCAACGGTGAGCTAATCCCTGAAATTTCGCCTCAGTTCGGATTGTCGGCTGAAACCTGCCGGCATGAAGTTGGAATTGGTAGTAATCGTGGGTCAGCAGACCGCGGTGAATACGTTCTCAGGTCTTGTACAATTTAAATTGCGCCTTCCGGTTCAGATTTCCAGTCCCGACGTAACCTCGGGACTAGGTAAAGGTAAATTACCTAAAGCGAAATGGCATCCTCCAAGGGTAACCAAGGAGAGAGAAGGGCTAAAGTAGCAGTTTTCAGCTTGAAACTTAAACGGTCACGTATAAGTGGCGACCCTGCGTACAGAAGGGGAAACCATTTACCAAAAATTAAACTTTACGTGGTATGTGGGTTCAAGATGAAAGCAAATGGAAATTTGAGCTACGAAGGGAGATCCTAACTACCCTCATTTTTTAGGTGTTGACTAACACTGAAAAGATGAGTAAAATAATGGGTGACTGTTATTTGATGGTAATTTGGAAGTCTGCAGAGTGCGTAGTATCCCGACTTTAGGTCGAGGAGAAGGCACAAAGCCTACCGAAAAATGGTCGAAAAACTAAAGCCTTGGTATATTGTTGGTTTTGTAGAGGGGGAAGGTTGCTTTGCGATCACAATCTCGAGACATAAAACAAAACGTTTGAGAAAAGATGGACGCTTAATTTTTGAAATAGAACTTAGAGGTGATGATCGCCAGATTCTGGAAAGATTAAAATATACTTGGGGTTGTGGTTTGCTTTTTAATCTGAAATATCCTCGTTATGGTTGGAAACCACATATCAAATATGCGGTTAAAAGCCATCGAGATATCTTTCGAATAGTTATTCCCTTTTTCAAAAAATATCCCCTTCAAGGGAAAAAGAGAAAAGATTTTGAAGATTTTTGCAAAGCAGCGGAGCTGATTAAGGAAAAGAGACATTTAACGAAGGAGGGAATTGAGGAATTAGGAAAAATTAGAGAGTTTATGAATGAAAGACGACCATTTGGAGGTTAGGTAGGTTCGCCAGGGTGCGGGAAAACCGCGCGCCCGGTGACAGAAGAACCATTGATGGTGACATCATTGAGTATCTACGAACACCGCCCGTCAGATGAGCAAAGTCGGCAATGGCCGAAGCCCCGCATTTTGCGGGATCAAGCCAAGGTCGGCGATGAGCATCAAGTCGTAACAAGGTATCCGTTCTGGAAGGAGCGGATAGATCACCTCCTTTCTGGAGAAGATACGGATTCACGCTGATTCGCCAAATGCGGATTAGCGCTGATGAAACACACCCGAGATTTTGTCAATTTTGCTCGTTTACCCCGTAAAACGGGGTGATTAAAATTGATAGTTCCTACCACACTTTGAAGGTCAAGGACAAAAAAACCGCGATTTTACGCGGTTTTTTTGATGAAAGCCAGTGTTTTGATTTTCCCGTTGTTTTGGGAATTTCGCACACTGGCGTGTTGCGAGAGTAATGATGGGAGGGAGTGGGAAAGAAAAATGTAAATGATGTAAATAAAGTGGACAAGACCAGGGGTATCTTATCTCCCACTCCCAATCCGCAGACCGCTAGTCTACCAAGTTGGTTGGTCTAGACCTAGTCCAACCCGCCGGTGACATAGAGGCCGTTGAAGACGCCGGGTGCCTGATTATGGAACGGAGCCCAGATCTTCTGGTAGCCGTCATAGACACGGCCGATATGGAAGTCGGCCTTACCGATTATGTCTCTTCCATCCGGACACCAGGCTTTAATCTCGTAGACGACTCCACCATTCAGTTCAAGAGTGGCAGGGACGTACTTCCATCCTCCAGGGATGTATGGGTCTTCCTGGAGATAGGCGGCGCTTTCGGTCGAATATCCACCAAGTCGGCCATTGGCCCAGTCACCATAGGCGGTGGCTTTCACTCTACAACCTGGGTCGAGCATGACGTCCAGCCGCATGTGGGGAAAGTTCCTGTAGACGGCCAAGAAGTAGAGCCAAGCTTCGTCCCAGTCAAAGTCGAAACCATAGGCCTCGCAGTACTTGTAGAACCACCAGGTCCAGTAATCGCCGTAGGAAAAGGCGGCGGCGATACTGTCGGCGTAGGCGTAGATCGCCCATTCACCTTCCTCGGTTACCATCACCCCGAAGTTAAAGACGACTGTCTCTGGGAACTCAGCATAGGCATTAGCCTCAGCATAGGGTAACCAACCCCAGTCCCAGTCGTAGTCCCAATCGTAGTCTCCCTCAAGGGAGAACTGGGAGGCGATGATGTTGCCGGAGGGGTCATAAACTGCACCATAGGCCAAGCCGTCAGCGTATGCGCCAGCATAGGCTTCGGTGTAGCCGATTAGCCCTTTGGCATAGGCTTCTGCCCAGGCGAAGGAATTGAAGTCGATGGTGACGGTGAAGTTAGCGACGTCACCAACGTAGACCTTTCCCGGGCCGTCGATCGTAATATCGACGTTGGCTACTGCCACGGCGTCGGCATCACACTTGCCACCGATGCAATCACCTCCATCAGCGAAGGCCGGCCCTACGAGGGTGAAAGCCATAGCCAATACCAACACAAGGGAAATTACACGCCACTTCACTTTTTCTCCTCCTTTTGGAGTAAGATGGCATAATTGCCCAATCAGCCAACATATATTCAATCGCCAAAGCCTTGCTGTTGCCTAAGGCGACCCACCTGGAGCAAGTCTTGGCGCTTAACACCATTCTCTCGCTTGTTAAAGTGCTAGAACCAAACTTTTGGTAGGCAAACTACCAAATTTAGTTTTTAGCAACGAAATTATATATGATTTATCAAGGCTTGTCAAATTATAGGATATTTATTCTGTGTGAATACCGTTCTTGAGAAACCTTGATTACTTTTTCCCGGTTTTGGTTAACTGATTTAGGTAAAGGGAGGGTGTAGGCAAAAAAGGGACGGGAAGTAAGATTATCAATTGCCAATTTAATAATGACCTGAAAATTGGAAAGACCAACCAAATTTTTTTGGGTAAAAATTTCCCCGAATTCTTTTTCCAAAATAAAAGCATCTTCAGCTCCAAGCAAAAAGGCAATTAAAGTTCCGGCATTACCCAAAATGGCTTTTTGCACCGGTTCGGCGATTTGGGCCATATATTGATTGGCTAAGCATAAATTCAGTCGATATTTTCGCGCTTCAGAAAGAATTTTTATAAAAGAATCAGTGGCAAAATTTTGAAACTCGTCAACATATAAGTAAAAATCCCTTCTTTGTTCTTCAGGAACATTGACCCGATTCATGGCTGCCAGTTGGAGTTTGGTAATAATCATTGCTCCCAAAAGGGCGGAGTTGTCTTCTCCTAACCTTCCCTGGGAAAGATTGACAATTAAAATTTTTCCTTCATTCATAATTTGTTCCAAATCAATGGTGGAGTGAGGTTGACCAATAATTCCCCTGATTAAAGGTGAAGAAACAAATTGACCGACTTTATTCAAAATTGGGTTAATCGCTTCCTCTCGGAGTCTATCCGGCATCTTTTCAAATTCCTTGGTCCAGAAGTCTTGCAAAACCTGGTCGGTTAATTTCTCCACCACCCCCATCCGATAATTCTTATGAGTTAAAATTCTGACGACATCAACTAAAGTAGCATTTGGCACTTGGGTCAGGGTCAAAAGAGTGTTGCGCAAAATATACTCCAGACGTGGACCCCAAGAATAAGAATAAAGTTTATAAAAAATTGAAACAATACCTGAAGCAACTAACTCTGCTTGAGCCGGGTTGGTTACCTCCAAAATATTGATTGAGAAGGGATGCTCTTTATCAGCCGGATTTAAATAGCAAACATCATTAATCCGATAGGAGGGAATATAATCTAAAAGAATTTCTGACAAATCGCCATGGGGGTCAATAATTGCTAGTCCATGACGTTTTTTCAAATCATCAATAGCCATGTTGGCAATCAAAGTCGATTTACCCGTCCCTGTTTTTCCGATTAAATAAATATGACGCCGACGATCCGGTTGTTTTATCCCGAAGGTCGTTAATCGGTTTCTGAATTCTGTGCGTCCAAAGAAATTAATTTCTCCCTTTTGTTCTTCAGTTAAATTAGTCGCCACTGGCAGATTTTCCGGAGCTTCACTTAAAACCGACCTACCCCAGGCGATATTGGGGATTTTGGTAGTAACTCCTGGCAGATGAAATAAAGTCGCCAATTCAGAAACACTAAAAATTTGGAAGCGGGGAGTAAAACCAGGTTGATGAGTTAAAATTGCTTGTTTTAGTTTGCCTTTGGCAAACAAGTTTGGTTTCTGGAAAACTAAAGCCTGGCCATCACCTCGGGTAAAGGCGGCAAGCCCGCCGATTAGGGCTTTAAGAAGGGATTCGGATGAGGCAGTAACCCTAATTCCGACTTTCAAACCTTCTTCTTCAATTTTTTGTTTGATGAGATTTTCTCCGGGCAATGGCTGGCGTTCGGTTTCACTGATTTTAATTCCCTTGGTGATTGCTTTTTGAACCCCTCTCTGCCAGCCACCGGGAGTTTTTTGGAAAATAAACTGGATTAAAAGTTTATCATCCTCGGTGGCTTTTGACATTATTGCCAAAATTGAGTTTAAAGGATCAATATCAGTAAAGTCTTTGTAGGTTTTTAAAGGATAATAGAAGGAACTTCCTTGAACCATTTGGCCAAAGTGAAGTCTGGTAGCCTGCCAACTTTCCAAATAATCAGGTAACCTGTTTAAAATTGCCAAGGGATAAGCAGCCAAAATTTGACTTTCAAAATAAGGCAAAAAAGATTCGCTCAAAACCGCATAAAAACGGATTTGCTGTTGAAAACAAGCGATTTCTAAAATTAAAGACTGGGATTGGCGACCCAGTATTCGGTCAAGGATTGATTGAGGAGAAAGGATTTTGGTAAAGCCAGAAAATAAAACCGCCGCTGATTCCGGAGTATACTCGTTTTCTCGGGGAATTTTAATTTCCAAAAAAACTTTTTGGTCGGGCATTTGAATTAAATTATAAGCAGAGCTTGTTACTTCGTAATAAGCAAAGCTTGTAATTCGCTGTGCTCATTATAGCATAGAAACCTTCTTTTGTTTATGATAAAATGAGTTTAGTAGTTTACTCTGAGGAGAGAAACGACGAAGAGGGCCGTTAGCTCAGCTGGTTTACCCGACTAACTTTCGCGCTTTAATTTAAAATGGCCTGATTCAAGTAAATAAAACTTATTATTTTAAGGAGGCCTCCTTAATTATTGGGCAAAAGTTTGACGGGTGAAGAGCGCTTACTTTATTTAAATTCTTTGTGGGAGCAAGATGGGTGAGAGCAATGTATTTTGTCTACATCTTACAGAGTTTAAGAGATAAAAAGTTATACGTTGGATATACCGATAATGTAAAAAGAAGAATTGAAGAACACAATAAAGGAAGGGTTTCGATAACAAAGAATAGGAGACCATTCAAGTTAATCTATGTGGAAGGATATTTAAATCAACAGGACGCAACGACAAGAGAAAAATTCTTTAAGACGGGCTGGGGGAGAACATATTTAAAGAAAGTTTTAAAAAATTACTTGGGCTCGTAGCTCAGTTGGTTAGAGCGCGTCTCTGATAGCGGACAAATCAAGAAGCGCACGTAGTTCACCGGTTAGAACGCTTACCTGATAGCGAACATTTATGTTCGATATATCAGATACAATTTGGATACAGACGGGCACATAGCTCAGTTGGAAGAGCGCGTCTCTGATAAAGACGAGGTCCATGGTTCGAGTCCATGTGTGCCCACCAACAAATTGTATCTGTTATAAGTAAGAGGTGCGTGGTTCGATTCCACGGCTGCCCACAGAAAGCCCAAAATTGTACGGGGAGGTCCTAGGTTCGAATCCTAGACGGCCCACTTGACCCACCTAATCTTAGCACTCGGCTTTTCAGTATTATTCATACACACCTCGTGCTGCGATTTTTGGCGGGTCTACGCCCTGAACCGAACTTCGTTCTGGTTCAAGGGCTTGACATATATTTATAAGACTGTTATAATCTTTTTGTAATCGGAGATTCAGCCGAAGAAATTATGAGAAGTCAGATTTTAAGTTTAACTTTAACCAGGCAGTTTTTGCGTGGGACGTAGTTTGACTTTTCAAGTACCTTAAAAAGGCTGGCTCCGCCAGCTTTTTTGGTTTTTGGCTTGCCCCGCAGCGAGACTTCGACGGTGAGCTCAGTCGAACCGCGGAGCGAGTCTTGCGGGGGCCGATAGTTCAGTTGGAAGAACGCCTGTTTTGCATACAGGAGGTCAGCGGTTCGAACCCGCTTCGGTCCACAACATTCAGTTTACATGAATGTGGCTCTTTGAAAAGTGAATAGAAACTATTTTTAAATAAAGCAGACAATGGATGCCTTGGCTGTTTGGACCGATGAAGGACGTCGCCGCCAGCGAAATCGTCGGGGAGGTGGCAAGCAACCCTTGATCCGACGGTGTCCGAATGGGGTAACCCACTCTTTTGAGTACTTCGCGCATAGCGCGAGGAGGGAACCATCTGAACTGAAACATCTCAGTAAGGTGAGGAAAAGAAAACAACTAGCCTCGCTTAGATGCGAGTCTAAGCGGGTCGTCATTCCCCCAGTAGCGGTGAGCGAAAAGGGAAGAGCCTAAACCTTGTCCGTAGGACAAGAGTTTCCAGTTACGATTTTCCAGTTTCCATTTATTTTCGAGTCGATAAATTTGAAATTTATAAATTGATTGGAAATTGGAAATTTGTTAATTGGAAATTCTCGCCCTGCGGGCGAGGGGTTGTAGGACGCCAATGTGGGATTACGGATGATAGTTGAATGGTATGGAATTGCCGACCAAAGAAAGTGAAAGTCTTGTAAACGAAATCTGAAGTAACCCTAGGCTGTTCCTAAGTACCATATGACACGTATAATCTTGTGGGAATCTACCAAGACCACTTGGTAAGGCTAAATATCCAAACAGACCGATAGTGAACTAGTACCGCGAGGGAAAGGTGAAAAGTCCCCATGAAAGGGAGTGAAATAGAACCTGAAATTGTCTGCTAACAAACAGACAGAGCTTGTGCGTAGCACAAGAGTTTCCAGTTACGATTTTCCAGTTTCCATTTATTTTCGAGTTGATAAATTTGAAATTTATAAATTAATTGGAAATTGGAGATAAGCGGAGCTTGTTGCTTCGCAATTGGAAATTGGAAATTCTCGCGCTGCGCGCGAGTAATGTCGTGCCTATTGAAGAATGAACCGGCGAGTTTTCGTTGAGGTGCTAGTCTAACCCAGCTTAGCTGGGGTAGGCGCAGGGAAACCAAGTCTTAAAATGGCGTTTAGCACCAAGCGGAAGACCCGAAACCGGGCGAGCTAACCATGGCCAGGATGAATCCGCCTTAATCGGCGAGAGGAAGTCCGCACCCGTTGCTGGTACAAGAGCATGGGATGAGCTGTGGTTAGAGGTAATATGCCTAACGAGCCCGGAGATAGCTGGTTCTCCCCGAAATATATATTGGTATAGCCCTCCGTAAAAATTTTTGCTGGGGTAGAGCACTCGATGGGTGCGGTTCCGCAAGGAATCGCATTCAACGAAACTCCGAATACGGCAAAATTTAACGGGGGAGTCAGTCCCGCCGGGCTAAGCTGGTGGGACAAGAGGGAAACAGCCCAGACTCTCATTTAAGGTCTCTAAATTCTGTCTAAGTGTTAAAGGAAGTGGGGATGCTAAAACACCCAGGAGGTTGGCTTAGAAGCAGCCACCCTTTAAAGAAAGCGTAACAGCTCACTGGACGAGTGTTCTTGCACCTAAAATTTATCGAGGCTAAGACAGATACCGAAGATGGAGAACTTGTGCGTAGCACAAGAATTTTGAGTTTCGATTTTCGATTTTCCAGTTAATTGATAAATTTGTAAATTAACTAATTTATTGGAAATTAGAAATTAGAAATTGGAAATTCTCGCGCTGCGCGCGAGTTAGTAGGGGAGCGTCCCGCCGACAGCGAAGCCCTTCCGCAAGGTCAGGGTGGAGTTGGCGGGAGTGAGAATGCCGGTATGAGTAGCGAAAGTCCGATGAGAATTCGGACCGCCGAAAGTCCAAGGTTTCCCACGCAACGTTCGTCAACGTGGGGTTAGTCGGTCCTAACACGAGTCCGCCAGTTGGCGGAGTAGTGGATGGATAGGAGGTTTATATTCCTCCACCTTGATTGTTTCGTTTGACTTGGGGCATGACGAAATTGGATAACCTGAGTGTCTTTATGATTGGGCATTTAAGCCGCAAAGAAGTCTTGGCAGGAAAATCCGTCAGGATGACTCTGAGTGGTGATGGGGAGTCCGACCGCAAGGGAGGGCAACTTGGGTGATTTCAGTTTCCAAGAAAAATGTCGCGAGGAGCCTGCCTGACGCAGGCAGGAAACAATTAAGACCGTACCGCAAACCGACACAGGTGGACTGGGCGAGTAGCCTAAGGCGAGCGGGAGAAGGAGGTTTAAGGAACTCGGCAAATTAGCTGGACGTAACTTAGGAAGATGTCCTTCCTCGTGCTTCGCACAAGGACTCGAATTGATTCGAATGAGAGATTTTCTCGAATGACTCGAATAAATCATTCGAGCAATTAGAGAATTGTTAATAATTCGAGCCATTCGGGTTCTCGCGCGGAGCGCGAGGGTGCAACAAAAGATTGCTTGTCGACTGTTTATCTAAAACACAAGTCTGTGCAAAAGCGAAAGCTGAAGTATACGGGCTGAGGCCTGCCCAGTGCCGGAAGGTTAACCGTCTTGATTGATTCCGCAAGGATGAGGTTGAGACCGAAGCCCCGGTGAACGGCAGCAGTAACTATGAATAAGTCGTAGTTGTAAAAGTCGGCTATATGCTGGAAAATCCGTACCATTACAAACGGTTGAAGTATCTGACGCTACTGTGATACACTAGAAAAGGAGTATCGCAGTGACAAAGCGTTCAGCGCGGACAATCAGCAGGAAAGATTTTGACCGAGAAAAACTAGGGTGGTTTCTGGCTGGATTTGTCGAGGGTGAAGGAAGCTTTAATGTATCCTTACGAAAAAAGAGTGACTATAAGCTAGGCTGGCAAGTTGTCTTGAGCTTTAATGTTTCTCAGAAAGAAAGAGAAATCTTAGAGCTTTTGAAGGAAGAGCTTGGCTGTGGCATTATCAAAGTAAGGAAATTTGACGGGCTTCACTCCCTCGATATAACCAATCCAGAGGAAGTCATCTTTAAGGTGATACCGTATTTTCAAAAATTTTATCTGCTTTCCGAGGCAAAAACGAAAAATTTTGAAATTTTTTGTCAGATTGCAAGTCTGATGGCCCAAGGGGAGCATAAAACAAAGCGTGGCTTGAAGAAAATTGTTAAGCTGAGAGAATTACTGAACGAAGGTAAAGCACGCAAGAGGAAATATGAGTATCGCGATGTTTTTCCGGTTAAAATATCCCCAGAGACTATACGCCGACGTCCCGTCTAAGGCGGGACATGATATAGTCCGACCCTTAATGCAAATTAAGGAGACGTAACCAATCGTCCTCGTAACAACGTGAACTGTTCGATGGTAGCGAAGTTCCTTGTCGGGTAGAAAACGAGCCCGTAAGTTGGCTAATAACGGTGGATCCCAAAAGTCGTGGCTAACAGGACGCCACGGCGGGAAACTTTTGGGCAATACCGTGGGAAGTTGAGGCGCAAGCCGAAACCCCGTAACGACTGATCCACATTCAGTTTATATGAATGTGGTGAGATAGATTTGTGATACAATTTAGGTATCAAATAATGAAATCTATCAACGCCAACCACCAAATCCTTAATGCCCATTATGTAACCGGACTAGTTGATGGAGAAGGATCTTTTTGTATTTCCGTTTCTCCGCGTTCTAAGCTGGTTACTAAATGGGAAGTTAGACCTAGCTTTTCAGTTTCGCAAAATTTTCGCAGTCGAGGAGTACTTTATCAATTAAAGAACTTTTTTGGTTGCGGAAGTGTACGCGAAAGTAAATCTGATCGAACTTGGAAATATGAAGTGAGGAGCTTGGATGATCTTGTTCAAAAAATTGCCCCTCATTTTCATAAATTTCCTCTCAAAACTGCCAAAAGACTTGATTTTGAGAAATTTGATCAGGTTTTGCGATTAATGAAAGCAGGTTTACATCTTGAAAAGAAGGGTTTAGGAGAAATATTTTCCTTAATTAGGACAATGAATCCTTCTGGTAAAAGAATTTATCAAGGTTTGGATTTGGTGAAGTGATAGTCTGTGCCTCGAGTAATCGAGGGTTGAATTTGAAAACATGAAGTTCCGACCCGCATGAAAGGCTTAACGAGCAAGCAACTGTCTTAAACCTTCACCCGGCGAAATTGAAATGGCCGTGAAGATGCGGCCTACTTACTGCAGGACAAAAAGACCCCGTGGAGCTTTACTATAGCTTGGCATTGGGTTGACTGATGGGATTGTTGAGTGTAGGAGGGACCCCCACACCAAATTTTGGTGTGGGGGAACAATGAAACACCTCTCTTTCTATCATTCAATTCTAACCTAAAGACTCTGGAAACGAGTTTGGGAACAGTGCCTGGTGGGTAGTTTGACTGGGGAGGTCGCTCCGGAAAGAGTAACCGGAGCGTACAAAGGTCGGCTTAGCCCGGATGGAAATCGGGCTGGACGTACAAAGGCGTAAGCCGGCTTGACTGCGAGACTGACAGGTCGAGCAGGTGCGAAAGCAGGTCTTAGTGATCCCCCGACTCATCGTGGGATGGTCGGGGCTTAACGGATAAAAGCTACCCCGGGGATAACAGCGTGGTGCCGCCCAAGAGTCCATATCGACGGCGGAGTTCGCGACCTCGATGTCGGCTCAACGCATCCTGGGGCTGAAGAAGGTCCCAAGGGTTGGTCTGTTCGCCCATTAAAGCGTTACGTGAGCTGGGTTCAGAACGTCGTAAGACAGTAAAACTATAGGATATGGCCTTGCTGTCTTTAAATCTGGCTATATGCTGGAAACGCCAAGTATCTTCAACTACTTGACCAAAGAGGCAGATAGAGTTAAAATATCTCTATGTCAGTCTCGAGTTCAAGTGACAATGTTCGAAGTGTGGCCAATCAGCAGGTAAGCAAAAGGATTTCCGATGAATATCTGGCCGGATTTGTCGAAGGAGAAGGGTGTTTTTACATTGGCTTTAGCAAACGGCAAGACCTGCCACTTAAATGGCAAGTTATTACCGAATTTCGCCTAAGCCAAAATCCAGGAGGGAAAAATATCCTGGAAACATTTCAAAAACGCTTAAATTGTGGCATTTTGAAACCCAATCATCCTAAAAATCCTCATGACAAATCATGGGTTTTGGTAGTCAGAGATAGGACGGATTTAAAAGAGAAGATTATTCCTTTCTTTAAAAAGCATCCGTTGTATTCTCAAAAATGGCAAGAATTTTTAGTTTTTGCCAAAGTGTTAGAAATGATTGAGAAAAAGATACATTTAAATCAAAATGGTTTTTCTCAAATCGTTAAACTAGTTTTTGATCTACCGAGAACCACTCATAAAAGATATTCTAAAGAAGAATTAATTTCCTTTTGAAACCTCAGAGACTATACGCCAGACCCCATTCAGTTTACATGAACGGGGAAGATATAGTCCGAACTCCGATGCGAATCGGAGAGTTTAGCAGAAATGCTAAACCATTAGTAACATTTATGTCGGCCTCTATCCGCAGTAAGCGTTGAATACCTGAGGGAGTCTGACCACAGTACGAGAGGACCTGGTTGGGGGAATCCCTGGTGTGCCAGTTGTTCTATCAAGAACAGCGCTGGGTAGCCACATTCCTAGTTTAACCCGCCATAAATCGCAGCACGAGGCGTGTATGAATAATACTGAAAAGCCGAGTGCTAAGATTAGGCGGGTGGATAACCGCTGAAAGCATCTAAGTGGGAAGCCCTTCCCAAGATTAGGTATTATTAAGATCCCCCGAAGATCACGGGGTTAATAGGCTGGAGATGTAAGGGCAGTAATGCCTTTAGTCAACCAGTACTAATCGATCAAAATTAAATAGTTTTCTGTTCACTTTTCAGCCCTGAACCAGATTGGGTTCAGGGCGCAACCCGCCGAAGCGCGCCACAAGCCGTGTATGAATAATACTGAAAAGGCGAGTGGCAAGCGAATGGCTGGGTCAAGGAGCGCGGTGGAACGACTTGATTCGCCCGTAAAATTTTGCCGCAATTTGTGATATAATTATGACTGCTGGTGCTTAGAGCGATACGGTACCACCTCTTTCTCGCCTCGATTCGATTTCGAGTCGAAGCGGGCCATTCCGAATAGAGCAGTGAAACGTATCAGCGCCGACGATATTACTCTCGCAAGGGAGTGAGAAAATAGGTCAGTGCCAGCATTTTTATTAATGGCAAAATTTAATAGTTTTGCCGCAAGGGCTTGCGTCCCGTAAAGAAATTTGCTTTGCAAATTTCCACGGGACTGGGACGTGGTCGCCAGAGGCGACTTTACGTCCCGAAAATACCTCAAGGCCGGGATTTTTGATGGTTGTTAAAGCGACAAAGATATAATATAATAAAAGAATCTTTCAAAGAAAGTAAAAGAATTTTTCAAAGAAAGGCGGTATTAATGAGTGAAGAAACAGAGCGAGAGAGTAAAAGAGCGAGAGAGTAAAAAGTCTTCAGTAAAAGCTTCGATTCAAACAATGGATGAACTTTTGGCCCAGACTGGCTACAAATTGCGTGGTTGGAAGAGGGGAGATGAGATTGAGGGGGTTTTGGTGGAAAAAACCAAACAAGTTTTATATTTGGATATTGGCGGTAAGACCGAGGGGATGGTTATTGACCGGGAAATGAAGGCGGCGGCAGATTTCATTAAAGAACTTAAAGTTGGCGACAAGGTTACCGCCATTGTTACCCAGCCAGAAAATGAGAGTGGTCAAACTTTACTTTCCTTAAAAAAAGCCGCCCAAGACGCGATTTGGCAGGAATTTACGGAAAAATTAAAAACTGGCGAGTCGATTAAGGTTTTTGGTCAAGAAGTCAATAAGGGCGGTTTAATAGTTTTGGCAAAAAGTCTGGCTGGTTTTATTCCCACTTCTCAATTTAATTCAAAATGGTTGGGAAAAATTAATCAACTTATCAATCAAGAGATTGAAGTTAAAACAATTGAGGTTGACCGTCAACAAAACCGGCTGATTTTTTCCGAAAAAGAAGTTTCTCAGGCGGGATTAATTAAAGAACAAAGCCTGGCTTTGAAAAAAATTAAGGTTGGTGATGTTTTAGAGGGCGAAGTAACAGGAATCATGCCATTTGGTTTATTTGTTAGAGTAAAAACTCCAGTTGACTTGGAAGGACTAGTTCATATTTCCGAGATTTCTTGGGAAAAAGTGGACGATCCGAGTAAATTTTTTAACCAAGGAGATAAAATTAAAGTCAAAGTTTTGGCGGCTGACCAAAAGACCGGTAAACTTAATTTGTCAATTAAACAACTTCAGCTTGATCCTTGGGAGGAAATCGAAAAGAAATATCCGTCTGATACCAGGGTTAAAGGAGAAATAGTCCGTTTAGCCCCATTTGGCGCTTTTGTTAACCTTAAACCAGGAATTGAAGGTTTAATTCATATTTCCAAAATCCCAGCGGAAAAAGTTTTAAAAGTTGGTGATAAAGTTGACTGCTTTGTTGAGTCAGTTGATAGGGAAGCAAGAAGGATGAGTTTGGGGTTGGTATTGAAAGAAAAACCGGTCGGGTATAAATAAAATTTTCTTATGGCTAAGACAATTACCAAATTTATTTGCCAACAGTGCGGTTATGAGTCTTCTGGTTGGTTGGGAAGATGTCCTGAATGTGGAGAATGGAACACGATGGTCGAAACGGTGGTTTCGACCAAAATTTCCAATTTCCAATTTCCAATTTCCAAACAGGCGAAACCACAAAAATTGTCAGAAATTAAATCCATCAAGCAAGATCGGCTCAAAACCGGTATTGGGGAGTTTGACCGGGTTTTAGGTGGAGGGATTGTTCCAGGGTCGGTGGTCTTGGTTGCCGGCGAACCGGGAATTGGCAAAAGCACTTTGTTGCTTCAATTGGCGGCAAAAATTGGCGGTCTTTATGTAACCGGTGAAGAATCACTTCAACAGATTAAAATAAGAGCCGAAAGATTAGGGGTTA
>Ga0210022_1001194_pt1 | contig 17599 bp, 18 predicted proteins | sample CryGeymeta201520_FD_183984 | JGI IMG/M metagenome (GOLD analysis project Ga0210022, IMG submission 183984) | Groundwater microbial communities from Crystal Geyser aquifers in Utah, USA - Crystal Geyser metaG 2015-20 (SPAdes) (version 2) | ecosystem: Environmental > Aquatic > Deep subsurface >... | reverse complement strand
TTTCTCTACCTCTTCTATTTGTTCATCAATAGTTGAGAAATTATAATGAATTACCCCAATCCCACCCATTAAAGCCATTAAAATTGCCATCTCCGCTTCAGTAACCGTATCCATGGGTGCTGAAATAAAAGGAGTTTTGAGAATAATTTTTTTTGTAAAATTAGTAGCCAAACCAACCTCATCTCTCTCAAAATTAGGTAACCTGTTAGGAATTAAAGTGATGTCTTTGTACCAAAATTCCCTATTTTCTAAATCGGGATGCAATTTCGCCATGTTTGATAATTATTCCTTCTTTTTTCAATAAATAAATTTTCTTTTTCATTCCTTGATTATAGCCACCTACTCTACCATTTGATCTTATTACCCGATGACAAGGAATTTTGGAGTCTTTATTTTTATTTAAAATATTCCCCACCGCCCGCCAAGCCCGAGGATGACCTGTTAATTTTGCCACTTCCTTATAACTTAAAACTTTTCTCTTCGGAATTTTTCTTACAATCTCATAAACTTTCTGGTGAAAAGATTTCATTTTAATTGTGCAATTGCCAGTTTCACTGCGCCAATTACTGGCTCAATCTTGGGTTGAATAAAGATGGTACTGGGAGCGATTTTTTTAACTTCTTTTTTGACAGTATTTAAAATAATTTTTGAGTTAAACATGCTACCAATTAAGACCAAAGGGAACTTAATTTTTTGAAAATTTAATTTTCTTATCACCGTATTTGCAGAGAAAGCTAATTCTTCTCCGGCTTCAATCAGTATCTTTTTGGCAATAGCATCTCCTTTTTTCGAGGCATCATCAACTAAGATAGCCAAGGAGGGAATAATTTTAGTTGGATTTTCCGAATAGATTTTCTCAATAAGATTTTCTTTAGTTTTGACTTTAAGTTTCTGGAAAACAAATTTAGTAATCAGAGTTTTGTGTCCCCGACCGTCCAAATTTTTGAAGAGATTTTGAAGTGCTGTTTGACCAACGAAAAAAGCCGAACCCATTTCGCTCAGGTAGCCCCAGCCGCATACCTTTGCTTCTTTCCCTCTTCGCCAACCGTGAGCAACGCACCCCGAACCAGCAATTAAAACAACTCCCTCTTTCTCATCGGTACCTGACCTAAAACCAGCCAGTTGATCGCTGCCGATGGTTAATTTTTCCTTAAAAAGCGGAGAAATTTTTTTATGTTTTAAAAGTTCTCTTTTTATTTTTTCTTTTTTAAATTTGAATTCCTCCTCTGTCGCCGGTAATCCAAGAAAAGTAGATAAAATTCTTTTGTTTTTAGGTAAAATTTTCTCTATTATCTGGGCCAAATTTTCAACCGCTCTATTAAAACCAAGATTCCTCGGGTGAGAGGAGCCAGTTTTTACTAATTTTAAAATTTTTCCTTTTAAATTAGATAGGGCGGCTATTGTTTTTGTTCCTCCACCGTCGATACCGATAACAAACTTCTGATTTTCTTTTTTCATAAATTTTTAAATTAGTAAAGGATTTCATTTGGCCTGATGGATAGTTATCTGACGGAAGGGAATTTTAATATCTTCTTCATCAAAAGCAATTTTGATTCTTTTTCGGAGCTCGCCAGTCACATCCCATTGTTTTAAGGGTTTCGTTTCTCCCAAGATTTTAATTATTATTGCTGACTCACCAAAATCATCAACTCTTAAAAATTGAGGGGGTTTTAAAATCAAATCTTTCCATTGGGGATCTTCAGCTAATTCTTCCCCCACTCTATTTACCACCTTAATTACCCTATCTAAATTTTCTTTATAAGATATCCCGATATTAAGATTTACCCTGGCAAATTGTTTTGATAAATTGGAGGCTTTTTTGATTTCGCCATTGGGAACATGATGAACGGTTCCGTCTAAATCGCGCAGAACGGTTTTCCTTAAATTTATATCCTCTACTAAACCGCAGGTTCCGTCTAGACAAACCACGTCTCCTTCCCGATATTGATTCTCAATAATTATAAAAAGGCCGGCTAAAAAATCGCGGATCATATACTGAGCGCCGAATCCCAAAGCCACTCCCAAGATTCCAGCTCCAGCTAAAATTGGTCCGGCATTGATTCCCAATTCAGGTAAAATCATCATTATTGCCACTAACCAAACAATGATTTTTAAAGCTCCAACAAAAACACCAATTAAAGTATTTTGTCTTTTTTCTGTAGCCTCTTTAGTAGTATCTCTTACTCCTTTTCTAATCGCTCTCTCAATAACTTTTCCTCCCAGTTTATTTATTAAATAAGCAACAATTAAAATGCCAAAAATTTTAATACCATGGGAAAGCACCCAGGAGATTAAATTTTGGATAAAATTTTCCATATTTTTATGATAACACTTCTTTAAAGAGTTTTAAATAATCCTTTAAAAGTCGGGGCATCAAGAATTTCTCTCTTACTGTTTTTCTGGCAGCTTCGCCCAATTTTTCTGCCAATTGAGGGCTTTTAATAAGCTGGATAATTCGCTTTGCTGCTTCCTTTGGGCTTTGAACTAAAAAACCATTTTTGCCATTTTGAATTTGGAGTTTAATTCCGCCAGCCTTGCCCCCAATTACTACTTTTCCTTTCCACATTGCTTCTGTCAATGATAATCCAAAACCTTCCCGAATTGAATTTTGCAAAACAACTTCGGAAGCAACTTGGATAGCGTTAACAAAATCATCAACCTTTAAACTTCCTAACGTATCAGGATCAGAAAAGAGAAAGATATCGGAATCTTTTTCGCTCTTTTTTCTAATCAGTTTGTAAACCTTCATTGCTTCGGGATCATCTCTGGCTAAGAAAAAACCAACTAAGGCTAATTGTAAATTAGGAATTTTTCTTTTAGCTAACCAGAAGGCGTCAATTACCTCAGGAAACCCTTTCCAAGAATCAAATCTTGAAACTTGAGAAATTAAAGGTTGAGAAGGATCTAATCCATAATTTTCTAAAATCTCTCTGGCCACAGTCAAATCCAAGGATTGATTTTTTGGCATTAAAGGATCAATGGCTGGAGGGAAAATCACTGCTTTTTCTTTTATTTCTTTTTTAACAAAATTCTTTGAGCTCAGAATGATTCTGTCATACATTTGTAAAAATCCGGCAAAAAAATTCCAAGCTTCTGGATTAGGAGAAGTTAAATCAATGTGCAGACGGCAAATTGAAGGATGGAAATGGGGCAAATATAAAATTACACCGGCTGGTTGAGGGTCGTGAATCACCCAAATATCTGCTTTCATATCTCTCATTAAAAAGGCGCTTCTTTCTATGTGCTGCAAATATCTTACCCGGTGCCAAAAAGGAAGAATATATTCTTTTCCCTGGAGAGCATTATGAATTTCTTTTGTAATTTTAAAAAAATCCTCTCTCGGCGGAATAGTATGCCATTCGGCTTGAATACCTACTCCTTTCATTATAGGAATCAGGCTTTTTAAAACCTCCGCCACCCCTCCACCTCTCGGAGCAGAGTTAACCATTATTATTTTTAGATTTTTTAAAGGTTTTGCTAAGCTTTCAATCTCTTCAAAAAGCTCCTCTGAGATTAGTTCTTTATAATCTTCTAATTTTTGGTGATTAGTTTTAACTAGCGGCAGCATAATTTTTTAAATAATCATTGGCTTTTTTGAGAATATCTTTGGCATTTTTAAAAGTTAATTTTTCTATCGCCTCTTCATACGGCAGCCACTTAAAGCCAATGTGCTCAAAAGAGACCTTCACTGTTTTAGTTTTTGTCTCGGCTAAGAAAAAAGTAACTATTTTGAAAATGTTTTTTCCTTTAAATTTAAAAAAATATTTTATCCATTCTTTAAATCCTTCAATTAATTTTATATCTTTTAATCCCGTTTCCTCTTTAACTTCCCGCTTCACCGTCTCTTCAATTTTCTCCCCTTTTTCAATATGCCCTTTGGGGAAATCCCAATATTCCCTTGGCGCTTTAGCGTTCGAAGGATAATGCAAAAGAAGATAATAGATTTTATTGCCTTCTTTCCTAAAAATTACTGCTCCGGCAGATTTTTCAATCGGCATATTTTTATTATACTTAAAAATAATGGCTTGCCCATTAACTAATAGATTAGAACAAACCATTAGATATTTAACAAAACTTTCATTTAAAATCTAAATTATTCTGAGCAGACGGTAGTATCATTTGGCGAAGGCGAGGTAACAGTAGGTGAAGGCGAGGTAACAGTAGGTGAAGGCGAGGTAACAGTAGGCGAAGGCGAGGTAATATTAGGCGAAGGCGAGGTAATATTAGGTGAAATTGATTGGGTTCCCGAACATGTATTTCCTTCAGAATCAAACTTAACTAGAAGAAAATCGGCTCCCCCAGCTCCAAAACTCCCACTGTATCCTGACATAAGAAAACCTCCATCGGAAAGTTCCTTTGTGCCGCTCCAAGAATAATCAAAATTAGTTCCCCCTGCTGTTTTAGCCCAAATGAAATTTCCAGTGGAATCAAATTTAACCAACAATAAATCAACAGAACCTGCGCCAAAACTGTCAGTTAAACCATTAATAATGTAACCTCCGTCAGTAGTTAACAAAACATTATATCCTTGTTCCTCTCCCGTCCCACCGATTGTCTTTGTCCAAGAAAGATTACCTCCAGAGTCAAATTTAATAAGAAAGAAATCGGCTGCTCCAGCGCCAAAACTTTCAGTTTCTCCTGCCACAATATAACCTCCGTCTGATGTCTGCTGAAGTGAAGTGGCTCTATCGTAACCCACTCCTCCCACCGTCGTTGCCCAGGATAAATTACCTCCAGAATCAAATTTGACCAGAAAGACATCGTAATCTCCTGCGCCGAAACTATTAGTACTTCCTGTCACAATGTAGCCGCCGTCGGATGTCTGTCGGACAAAGTAACCCCCATCACCGCCTCCTCCTCCTACCGCCCTTGCCCAGGATAAATTACCTCCAGAATCAAATTTGACCAGAAAAAGATCGGCCCCTCCTGCACCAAAACTATTAGTACTTCCTGTCACAATGTAGCCGCCGTCAGATGTCTGTTGGACAGTCCAAGCTCTATCAGATCCGGCACCGCCGACTGTTTTTGTCCAAGAAAGAGAACCTGCGGAATCAAATTTAAGCAAAAGGAAATCATAAGAACCTGCACCGAAACTATTGGTATAACCGGCTGCAATGTAGCCGCCGTCGGATGTCTGTCGGACAAAATTTGGTTCATCAAGATTTGGCCCTCCAACTGTTTTTGCCCAAGAGAGAGAATGGGCGTTATCAAGTTTAACCAAAAGAGCGTCTCCTCCGCCCGCGCCAAAACTGTCTGTCCAACCAGTCATAATATAACCGCCGTCCAATGTCTGCTGAGCAGACATTCCGTAATCCCAAGACGCCCCTCCTACTGCTTTGATAAATTTAAGAACGCCTCCTCCGCCTCCGCCATAGACTATCTCACCACCGCCTCCTGTATAAACTTCGTAGGAAGCATATTCTCCGGTTTCCATCTCAATATGAATTTTATAACCTTGTTCATCTTTGGTTGATTCATACTGATAAGAAAATACTTTTTCATCTTCTGTTTTAGGATAAAGGGGATCTCTCGGTATTTGAGAAAGATAGGGTTTCATTACCTGAGAAAAAGGACCGCTTGCATCAGCGTCCTCCTCTATTTTAATCCAATTTGTTGCTACAGGATATTTACCATAATCATCGTAATGAAGTTCGAGAGCAGTCCGTAAAGTGCCGGCCTCTCCAAACCTCTTGGCATCCCTGGCTTGGGCTCGAGTATTAACTAACCATACCAAAACGATACTGGCCAAAAGAGCAATAATCGCAATAACCACTAAAAGTTCGATGAGAGTAAATCCTTTTTTTGATTTCTTTAACATGTTATTCTAATTTAATTCATTTAAAAAAGTGTGTCAATTGTTGGTTAAAAATTACTGCTCCGGCAGATTTTTCAATTGGCATTTATTTAAACCCAGCATGACAACTTCGACAGGATTTTCTTTCAGAAAATCTTATTTCCGCGAAGCGAGTCGAAGTTGCTCTACTGGGTAAAAAATTTAAGTAATTTTTCTATGGGTTGAGTGTTAATAATATCTTCTTTTTCGGCCCAGCCACGGCGGGATTGAGCAATCCCTAACTCAATAAAACGTAGCTGGTCTTTATGATGAGAATCAGTATTAATTATCATTTTCACTCCCGCCTCTTTTGCCCTTCTGATGTTCTGGTCATTTAAATCCAATCTTTCTGGATAAGAATTTATTTCCAAAATCGTTCCTGTTTCTTTAGCTACTTTCAAAATTTTATCAAAATCAATCTGATACTCATCCCTTCTCTGAATTATTCTTCCAGTTGGATGAGAAATGATGTCAACGTTTGGATTTTTCATTGCTTCGATAATTCTCTCGGTCATTTTTTCCTTTTCCATTTTGAAACTGGAGTGAACCCCGGCAATAACGTAATCCAATTTTTTCAATGTCTCATCTTTTATATCAATTGAGCCGTCATTTAAAATATTGGCTTCGCAACCTTGCAAAATTCTAAATTTGCTATTTACAATTTGTAATTTGTAATTTATTTTATCAATTTCTTTTCTTTGTAGGGCCAATTTTTTCTCATCCAATCCATGCTCAATTCTCAAAAATTTTGTGTGGTCAGACATTCCAATATAGGAGTAACCCAATTTTTGGGCCATTTTTGCCATTTCCTCAATTGTATTTGCTCCCCCATCCCAATTTGAATGACAATGTAGATCGCCTTTAATATCTTTATACTCAATAATTTTTGGCAACCCGTTGGGCTTGCCCTGAGCCTGTCGAAGGGCTGCCTCGATTTCTCCCTGGTTTTCTCTTAACTCAGGAGGTATCCAATCCATTCCCAAAGCTTTATAAACTCCCTCTTCAGTTTCTCCAGCTATCATTTTTTGGCCTCGAAAAACTCCATATTCATTAAGTTTCAAACCATTATCTATAGCAATTTTTCTTAAGACAATATTGTGTTCTTTTGAACCAATGAAATATTGAAGCGCTGCTCCATAAGATCTTTTTGGTAAAACTCTTAAATCCATATCAAATCCTTCTTTTAATCTTACTGATGCCTTAGTAGTTCCCTTCCCCCAAATTTTTATAATTCCTGGTAAAGATGTAAAAAAATCCATCACCTTTTCTGGCTTTTTCGAAATGACCAAAAAATCGACATCTCCAATTGTCTCTTTCCTTCTCCTAATAGAACCGACGACATCTACCCTTTCTACCTCTTTTAAACTTTTCAGTTTCTCCTCAACCTCTCTTACCTTTGGCAAAATATCTCCTAACAAAAATCTTCCTTTGCTTCTTTTTAAAAAAGCAATGCCTTCCAAAATATTCTTTTCCGTTTTTTCGCCAAAACCAAATAAAGGAGAAATTTTATGAGATTTAGCGGCCCGCTCTAAATCTTTTAAGTTCCTAATTCCTAATTTTTGGTAGAGAGTTTTTGCCTTTCTTGGGCCCACCCCTTCGACAGCAATTATCTCTTCTAAATTAATGGGTGTTTTCTTTTTTAATTTTTCGTAACCATTAACTTTACCTGTTTTTAAATATTCCTCGATTTGTTTGGCAATACTCTCGCCCACCCCAGGAATTTCTTTTAAGGCTTTTACTCCTCCTCTTTTGTAAATTTCTTCAACATCTTTTTCCAATGTCTCTAAAGTCAAAGCCGCCTTTTGATAGGCATAGGGTTTAAAAGCCACTCCTTCCATTTCCAGGTAATTTGCTATCTCATAGAATATTTTAGCAATTTCTTGGTTCTTCATAACCCTACAAATTACGAATTTTTACGAATATACGAATAAAATAAATTCGTAGCCGAAACCGAAAATTCGTAAATTCGTACACCGGTTTCGGTTAAAATGGTTTTTCTGATGGTGGTACTCTTGGAATAAAATGGTCTTTTGGGAAAATTTGATTCTGAATTAAAAGCAAAATTGAAGAAGCGATCAAACCAAACATACTCACCAAAACAAAAACAACTCTAAATCCTAAAAGGGTGGCTAATATCCCACCCAAAGCGCCGGCAAAGGCAGCCGCAAAACCAATTCCCGTGCTTTCGATGCTCCAAGAGAAAGCCTCCCACCCTTTATCAATGTGTCTGGTAAAAATGCCTGCCCAACTGGGAACCACACAAGCCATAGCCAAACCATGAATAAATTCCAAAGTAAAAATGTGCCAAGGTTGGGTTGAAAAAGCATAACCCAAGGGAATCAAATTGGCCAGATACATACCACTGACCAAAAACCGGAAATCATCTCTCTCGCCTCTTTTTACATCAAGAAAATGGGCAATAAAGGGCTGAACAACTGACTTTGTAATCCAATAAGTTGCGGCAATAAAACCGACCATTTCCAGGGAACCTCCCTGAATTTGCTTGGTTAAAAAGATGGCAAAAATCGGGCCGATTAAACCCCATCCAGATTGAAGAAGAAAATCAGAGGTAATTAAAGTTTGAATAACCTTATTAATGCCAATTTTCATTGTTTTATTACTTTTACAATTATTTCTCTTTCCCTCGGCCGATTGTCAAAGTCAACGAGAACGATTTGCTGCCATTGACCTAAAATCAATTTCTCATTTTCAATTGGGACAGTTAAACAGGGTTTCATCAGGGCTGCTCTAATATGGGCGTAACCATTACAATCTCCCCATTTTTTACAATGCTCATAATTTTCATTCATCGGAGCGACAATTTCTAAAGCTCTTTTTAAATCTTTCATCGCCCCTTCTTCGTATTCTATCGTTGTTATAGCGCAGGTTGAATGGGCAACAAAAACTAAACAAATCCCATCTTTTACCTTAGATTCTTTTACTGCTTTTAAAACTTGAGGGGTAATATCAATAATGTCTGTAAAGCCTTTGGTAGAGATATTAAATTTCACTTTTTTTAAAATTATTTAATTTTTTAAATAAAGCTTCCTTTAGTAATATTATTCCTATTTGAAATAAAATTGCTACTCCAGTTAAAGCTATAATTAACTCTGCTCCTCTAACAATCATGGTAAATGCGGTAGCAGTTGATGCTCCGAGCCCAAGAGAACCAAAGGCAAAAGTTTGGATGGCCTCGTGAGAACCCAAAGCGGTTGGAATAGGAATCATTACTGCTAAATAAGTAAAGCCGAGAATAGAAAGGGCTGATAGAGTTGAAATTTCTTTCCCTAAAAAGATAATCAAAAACCAGACCCTAGAATACATTACCAGTGTCCTCAAAAAAGAAAGAGAAAACGCTCTCCACATCGCGAGTTTTTTTGGCTTAAAGAAGTTGAAAATTTCTTTTTCAATATCTAAAATTGAGTTGGCGTGGTTAAATCTTTCCAGGCCAAAAATTCTTAAAAAGTAAGAGGCCATGCTTTCTCTTTTGAAAGTTTTTAAGTAAAAGCAGCTAATTCCTCCGGCAAAAAATAAGAAGATGCTTCCGAAAATTATTAATAATTTTATTGGCGGAAGGCCAATTGTATAAAGAAAAAATAAAACTCCAAAAAAAATAACTATTAAATTAGCTGTCCATTCTGTTACTCTATCTATAAAAACTGAGGCCATCCCTTTTGACCAAGGTATCTGATTTTTTTCTTTTAAAATATAACCTCGGAAAATTTCACCAGCCCAAAGCAAAATTGGAGCTAAAAACATTAATGAAAAACCAGCTAAATAAGGGCTGAGAAGTCCCCTAAAAGAAACTGTGACATTTTCTCCTTTTAAAATTTCCCTCCATTTCCAATTTCCAATCAGCACTGTTAAAAGAGTTAAACCAAAAATTACTAATCCCTGCCAGCCGGTAAAAACTAAAAAAGCCCTTTTTATTTCTTGCCAACCAACAGCTTTTCCAACCCAGATAAATATTCCTATCCCAATCAAAAGAGAAACTAAAAGAAGCAAAAATTTCTTCATATATATAAATTATATCCCATCTTTCTTCCAAAAACAAAATCCCAAAAAATTAGAAGATTTTAAAAATTAATAAAATTTACCTTTTTATTTACAAAGTTTCGAAAGTTCTTTGGCATTTTCGATAGCGTAACCATGGAAGTCGTTGTTAAAATAAACGTAAACATCTAATCCTTGCTTTAAATATTTTTTGATTTTTTGAGCTAAGGAGCTTAGTTCATTTTTTGTGTATTTTGAAGCAAATAAAACTTGGGAGCCATGCATTCTGATGTAAATAAAATCAGCAGTTATCGCTTCAGCTTTAGGATAAGAAGGCGAATCGGCAATCACCCAGGCAACATTATATTTTTTCAATAAATTATAAACTTTTTTATTTACCCCGCAGGAAGTCGAAAGCTTTCCTTTGGGGCCGCACCAGGATTTATGGCGAAATTCAAAAGCATAGCGATAATTTTTCGATAAAATTTTTAAGAAAGATTCTAATCTCTTTAAATCGATTCGGAAACTCGGCGGAAATTGAAACAAAATTGGGCCAAGTTTTTCCTTAAGATAAAAAGCGTTTTCTAAAAATTGTTTCCAAGCCTCTTTTACTTCTTGAAGTCTTTTAACCTGCCTGCCGGCAAGGCAGGTATGAGTAATAAAACGGCTGGCTTTAACGGCGAAAATAAAATCCTCCGGCGTCTGATTATACCAATTTTGATAACTCGACGGTCGAGGTAAATGATAAAAAGAGTAGTTTATTTCGGTTGTCTTAAAATAGTTAGAGAAATATTTTAATTTATTTTTCGATGGTAGATCTTCAGGGTAAAAAATTCCTTGCCAATCTGAATAAACCCAGCCAGAAGTACCAACGTAGAGTTCACCCGGTTTCATAGTTAGCGAAGTTTATCCTGAAGAAAAGTTACAATTTGGGGACCAACGTCAGAAGAATTCCAAAGATATTCGTGACCAGGTGGCTGAATTGCATGAAAAAATGTCAGATTTTGGCCATTTATTTTGGCCGAAAGCCATTTAAAGGGAGTCTCTAGTAAAGAAAAAATTAAGGTTTTTATCTCTCCCTCGGCTAAACTATCTTTCCCGTTATTGTCTAATTGGAGCATGTTATCTGATTTAAAGGTCTTTGTCCAGAAAGGATCGCCTAGGGAGATTGCATAAACCGAGCCTTTAACTTCTTCGGAAACTTTTTCGTAAGTTCTATTAACAAAAGCTGCTCCGTTAGATAACCCAGCTATAATTATTTTTTTATCTGGTGAATTTTTAGCTAAAAATTCTATCTCCTCGGCTAAAGTTTCTGAAGAAAGATTAAAAGAGTTTAGAAAATCTTTAGCTCCGGCCACTTTCCCTATCAAGGTATTTTTTGTTCTATTGTAAGGAATAACTGCTGAACTATATCCCCATTCGCTGAGAGTCCCCTGGATTCCTTCAATAATCGGAGCAAAATCCCAGGCTTTTTCCAAAGGAGTATAGCCCCAACCGCCGGAATTAAAAACAATAATCACATCTCTATCCTCAGCCAGACTTAAAATCTCCTGGGGTTGAAGATTTTCTGGAGCAACCTCTGGTCCAAAAAGAAAAAATAAACTTCCCAAAAATACTGTAAAGAAAATGAAATATTTTACCTTTCTCATTAATTTCGGAGTAATCAAGGTTCTCGCCGAAGGCGAGGTTCTTAATTTAGTTTACTTCGTCAGGAAATTTCTGTCGAGAGCTAAATTAATTATTTTTATATAAACTAAAAAAAGACTCATCTAAATTTAGAACAAGTCGCATTGAGTTTTTAGATAAGGCTAAATTTTACTTGGAATTTTTGCTAAGTGAGGATAGAATGACTTAAAAACATCGAAAGAACCATACTCATCGACAAATTCTTTAGCTTCCTCGTAACTTCCCAGGGCCAAATGATATTCGAGGAGGTTGGAAAGTTCATCGATGCAAATAAAAAGTTTTGTAAAATCGGGCCAGGAAATTCCGCCTTTTTCTTTTATTGCTCCTTCTTTTAAAAAGAAACTTTGGGCAATAGCTGCTCCAATGGCGTAATGTTTTACATCTGGATTTTTTATTGAATCTAACCACCAAGTAAAATTACGACAAATATGCATAATTAAAATTGCTTCCAATTCTTTCTGATTCAGGGCTCCCTTTAAAAGAAGGGTACCACAACTTTTAATTCCTAAAATATAGGCATATAGTTCATCGAAGATTGGAAAGAAATTTCTCAATCTTTCTTCGGCATCTCGATAACGGATAAGACTATGACAAATCTCATGCAGCAGAATACATCTTAGAGAACCTTCATAAAGGTCGGCTTCAGAATAAGATTTTTGGAATTTTTTATCAAAAACCGCTTTAAAAGTTGGTAAATGATCTTCTTTAAATTTGGAGATCAAAGAGCTCGCGAATATTGTAAGTTTTGATCCATATTTTTCCATTAAGTTAACATCGTTAGGGAGATTAGTACCAGTAAACATAAAATCAGCAATTAGACCGGAAAAAATGGCCGTTTTGTCAATCCGAATTCCTAATTTTGAAACATCAACTTTCTCTGACCCAGATATAATCTTTCTTCGGCCAGTTAAAATCGCCTTTTTAAATTTCTCGGCTTCCTTAGTTCTCTCCTCATCTAAAATTCCTACCCAAGCTTGATAGGCACATTTTTTAAAAAAGAGTTTATCTAGATAACGCTCAATTGGACCAATAATAAAACCAAACTTAGAAGGTTCGGTTTTTAGCCAAACAATTTCGCTTTCCTCATAATTTCCGTTTAAAAGAGAGTTAGCTCGATTTTTAAGACAATGCGAAAATTTTTTACTATCTGAGAGCTTAGCTGCTTTAATTAAAAGTTTCGCAATCGGTTTCAATTCTTTTTTAAATTTAAGATGATAAGGAATAGCTATAAGCTTGCCAGATTTATTTCTTTCCACAAAAGTATAAGGATTTAAAATAGCTGAATTTTTCTTAGCTGCTTTTTCAATTTCTTCTCGAGTAGCATCAGGAGGATAAAAATTAGCCCCCGGATATTTATCATTTTTTTGTTTTAAATAAAGAGGGGCAATGAGTTCGGCCGCTAAGATTAATTTTTCCAAAAGAACTTTCTCTCTTTGAGAAAGTTCTTTCATATCAATTTTAAACTTTCTAATGCCTTTCATAACATGGCTATGTTTTTGCTTATCAAATTTTATTATATTTGATTTTTATTGTTTTACAAGAATGATTAACAATTGGAGTTTTTATCACTACCGTTTCCCCAACTCTTCTTCCAAGAAGACCTTGACCCATTGGTGATTCATTAGAAATCTTATGATTAGAAGGGTCAGCTTCAAGAGTTCCCACCATTGTAAATTCATCAATCTCCCCATCAATTTCAGCCAAAACCGTTGCTCCTAAATTAACAATATTTTGTCTTTCTTTGGGAGGGGGTTTAATTAATTCAACATTCTTTAAGATATTTTCTAACTCAGCTATTCTAGTTTCCAAAAAACTTAAATCTTCCCGAAAGGAAAGATATTCCGGATTTATATCTTCAGAATGCCAAATCTTAGGGATTTCCCCCTTCGTTTTGGCAAGTTTAAGACTCTTAAGGTCTTGGTATTCTTTTTTGATTTTTTCAAGACCTTGTTTGGTTAAATAAAACTTTTTTTCTTCTGGCACAATTTTTGAAAAATCCCCTTTTGGTGAGGGGATTAGTTTTTAAAGTGAATAATTTTTACTACCCCCTCAACGAATTATTTTCCCAAATAGAACAACAATAGTAGCATAAGACCACTCAAGGTGGGTGGGAATTCTAAGAATATTAATTTTTTCTGTATTTTTTTCTAACATTTTTAAAATTAGTCTTTCTCCTACTTTAACTATATTCTTTTAAGAAACTTTGTCAAGGCCTTTAAAAAATTTACTAAAAATGGCTTTTCGCTTTATTTTTTAAAGTTATTCACCGGTATGACTTACTTTACTAACAGCTTTATCCCTATTTTTCTTTACATCTTCAATCATTTGCTTAACTGTTTCCATACAATGAATTTTATCCTATTTTTTTGATTTTGGAAAATTTTTAAACTAAAATGGAATAAATAGTAAAATATATGAAGGATTTTGCCATATGATTGAAATAGATGGGTCAATTGGTGAAGCTGGCGGTCAGGTATTAAGGACAGCCTGCGCCTTATCGGCAGTGACTAAAAAACCTTGCCGGGTTTTTAATGTAAGAAAAGGTAGGTCTAAACCAGGTTTAATGCCTCAACATCTTTTAGGAATTCAAGCCTTGGCTCAACTTTGCAATGGTCGCTTAGAAGGAGATTTTCTCGGTTCGGAAGAAATTAAATTCTATCCTGGAGAGATTAATGGAAGTCGGACTTCCATTAATGTAAAAATTGAAACGGCAGGAAGTATTACTTTAGTCCTGCAAACTCTGATTCCCCCATCTTTATTTACACCAGCACCTATAAAGATCACTTTTGATGGCGGAGCCACTGATACTTTTTTCTCGCCGAGTGTTGACCATTTCCGCTATGTATTTCTAAAGACATTAGAGAAAATGGGGGGTAAAGTCGAAGTTAATATCTTAAGACGGGGCTATTATCCAGAAGGTGGTGCCAAGGTTGAGGTAAAGATATCCCCTACTAAGTTAAAAAACCTCAATCTTACCGAACGAGGTTCTCTTAAAAAGATTTTAGTGATTTCCGGAGCTTCAAATGCTCTAAAGGAAAAGAGGGTAGCTGAACGCCAGATTGCTGGAGTAAGAGAAGTCTTAGGAAAATTGAAATTGCCAACCGAAGAGAAAATTGAGTATTACGACACCCGATGCCCGGGAAGCCAGCTTTCTCTAGTCGCCGAATTTGAAAATACGGTAATCGGAACTGATAATTTAGGAAAATTGGGGAAAAGAGCCGAAGATGTCGGCAAAGAATCGGCTTTAGAATTATTAAGAGAACAAAAATCTGGGACCTGCCTGGATAAACATTCAGCTGATCAAATTTTACCTTATCTGGTTTTGGCTCCGGGAAAAAGCCAGGTCACGGTTTCAGAAATCACAAATCATTGTGAAACCAACATCTGGGTAATTGAAAAATTTATTGAAGGAAAATTTGAGATAAAAAATAATCTAATCTTATGGACACTATTTTAATTCAGGTTAGTGCCAAATTAAATCTGGATTTGAAAATTTTAGGAAAAAGGTTAGATGGTTATCATCAAATTGAAAGCACTTTTCAATCCATTGATCTCTCTGATTTTTTATTTTTGGAAAAATCTAAGAAAGATAATTTTACCGGAGCAATAATTTGTCCTGAAGTAGAAAATATTATTTTTAAAGCTAAAAAATCTTTGGAGGAAAATCTGAAGAAATCTTTGCCTTGCCAAATCCATCTTCAAAAATCCATCCCAATTGCGGCGGGCCTTGGCGGAGGAAGTGCCGATGCCGCGGCCACCTTAGTTGGTTTAAATTTTCTTTATAATCTAAAATTATCTAAAAAAGAGCTGGGAAAAATTGGAGTAAAAGTTGGAGCCGACTTGCCCTTTTTCTTTTACGGAGGAACCTGTAAGGTGGAAGGAATTGGGGAAAAAATAACACCGGTAAAGAGAAGTTTACCAAAATTATTTCTTTTGTTCCGCCCCCATAAGCGACTCGAAACAAAAATGATGTATGAACTTTATGATAAAACAGGGAAAGATTTTTTCACTTTAGCTAAAGAATTGTGTCCAGAAATAAAAAATTTAGAAAATCACTTCGCTAAATTTAAAATTAGACTGAAGATTTCTGGTTCCGGCCCTACTGTTTTCGGCGAAATAAATAATTACAAACTGGCAAAAAAAATTATTGAAAATTATCCAGATTTTAATGGTGATACTTTTATCTGTCGATCTCAAAAAGAGGCTTTAAAAATATGGAAAACTTAGTTATTTTAGGTTCAACTGGATCGATTGGTAAACAAACTTTAGATGTTTTGAGAAAGAAAAAAGGATATTATAAGGTTTTAGGATTGGCGGCAAAGGACGAAATCGAAATTTTATCTTCCCAAATAAGGGAATTCAAGCCGGAAATTGTCAGCGTTGCCGAAAAGGAAACGGCGAGTAAATTATTAAAGCTATTCCCTAGTTTGAAAATTTATTTTGGCGAAAAAGGATTAATTGAACTTTCAACAAATCAAAAAGCTGACTCAATTGTTTTTTCAACCTCCGGGATTGTTTGCTTAAAGCCTTTAATCGAGGCAATTAAAAAAAGAAAAAAGGTTTTAGTCGCCAATAAAGAAATCCTTATTACGGCCGGAGAAATAATTAATAGATACTTGGATAAATACAAGGCAGAATTTCTACCCTTAGACTCAGAACATTCAGCAATTTTTCAGTGCCTGAAAGGAGAAAATAAAAATGAAATTAAAAACTTAACCTTGACATGTTCGGGAGGCCCGTTTAGAAATTATCCAAAAAATAAATTAAAAGAGGTTACCATAAAAGAAGTCCTCTCTCATCCGGTTTGGAAAATGGGACCGAAAATTACGGTTGATTCGGCCACTTTATTAAATAAGGGATTTGAAGTGTTGGAGGCCCATTATATATTTAGAGTTCCATTGGAAAAAATTAAAGTAGTCGTCCATCCGGAATGCATTATCCATTCAATGGTTGAATTTCAAGATGGAAGCGTTAAAGCCCTGCTCTCGGTTCCCGACATGAGAATTCCAATCCAATATGCTATTTTCCATCCAAAACGTCTTCCAGACCTGCTTGAACCATTGGATTTAATAAAAATAAAAAATCTATCGTTTTTTGAACCGGATACAAAAAAATTTCCCTGCCTGAAGTTCGCCTATTGGGCGGGAAAAATTGGAAAAACGATGCCGGCAGCTTTGGTATTTGCCGATGAGATTGCTGCCCAAAAATTTTTGAATAATGAAATCAAATTTCTAGATATTCCGAAACTAATTGAAAAAATATTGGAATCTCATCGCCCAAAATTGGTTTCCAAAATAGAAAATATTTTTGAAGTCGAAAAATGGGTATACGAAAAAATCGAAGAATTACTATGACAATTGCCATTATTTTAGCTGCCGGTAATAGCAAAAGGACGCGGGGAATTAATAAAATTTTTTATCGGATTAGTGGAAAACCCCTGATTTTTTATACAATCAGGGCCTTTGAAAAACATCCCCAAGTCAATGGAATAATTTTAGTAGTAAGGGAATCGGATTCTAAAAAATTTTTTACCCTAATTAAAAAATATGGGTTTAAAAAAATTAAATTGGTAGCAAGGGGTGGAAAAAAACGTCAGGATTCGGCCCTTAACGGATTAAAAGCGGCTGAGAAATTGGGGGCTGAATCTGGGAATTTAGTTTTAGTTCATAACGGGGCAAATCCCCTCGTTTCTCAAAATGAAATCACCAATGTAATTCGAGCGGCCAAAAAATATAAAGTTGCTTTAGTCGCTCAGCCAGCAAGGGACACGATAAAAGAAAAGGATAAAAATGGATTTGTAGTTAGAACTATCAATCGGGAAAAGATTTTTTTAGCTCAAACTCCTCAAGCAATAGAATATACCTTGGCCAAAAGGGCTTTTGAGAAGGCGCTTGCTGAGAAGTTTTACGGAACAGACGATGTCTCTTTGATAGAAAGATTAGGAGTAAAACCTAAAATTGTTCAGGCCAGTTCCAAAAATATAAAGGTAACTTATCTTGAAGATTTGAAATTTGTAGAAAATCAGCTAAGTCGATGAAGCTAAAGCTCCATCTCCACCTTCGCCCCGCCCTGCGGGGCGGGGCTCGA
>Ga0210022_1001163_pt1 | contig 17821 bp, 14 predicted proteins | sample CryGeymeta201520_FD_183984 | JGI IMG/M metagenome (GOLD analysis project Ga0210022, IMG submission 183984) | Groundwater microbial communities from Crystal Geyser aquifers in Utah, USA - Crystal Geyser metaG 2015-20 (SPAdes) (version 2) | ecosystem: Environmental > Aquatic > Deep subsurface >... | reverse complement strand
CACGGCCCACGCATCGGGCGTGATGGCCGTTCGCCGCCAGCCAGACCGGAACCTAGGATCAGCCGTACACAGCACGGCCCACGCATCGGGCGCGATGGCCGTTCGCCGCCAGCCAGACCGGAACCCGCCGCCACTGGGCGCAGCCCGCGGTCCGAAGGCGCACCGCCCTCTCCCAACACGCAGCTCCCGGCCAACGCCACAGGGGCGCGCCTGAGGAGGCGCTCGCTTGCCACATCGCGCAGGTGGCGGAGTGACTCACGACCGCAAACGGGCCGAAGGCAAAGAGCACAACCAGCCGCTGCGCGCCCTCGGCAGCCACCTCGTCCGCGTCCTCTGGGCCATGGCCCAACACCAGCGCGACTACCAACCCCGAACCCCAAGCGCCCTCCCCCCAAACCAACCTCACCCATGACCCCAACCACACCCTCGCCGCTTGAAAATTCGAGAGGGATGTTCAGCCCTGCAAAGTTGCAGACTTCAGCCAAAGGGCTCGCCCACCCGGACGCGATCCGCGGCCGGGGCGGTCCGCCGGAGGGCAACCGGGAGCGGCCGGGCGGCGGATCGGAGCGACCGTAGTGGTAACCCGACGCCGGTGAGCAACGAATGACTCATCTGGGCGGTAGATTCATCGGGCACAACTCTGGCGAACGAGGCGATTCTCGCCGCCGGCGGGGGTCGTGACCGGCGGCGAGTCGGGTCTGCGAGGGAGGCTCGGCTCCGGCGCCAAATCGAGCCGGCGCGCGGGCGACGGCGCCGCCCTTGCCTCCCCCGATGGCGCCCCACCAAGGCGCGCCGGCGGGGAGCGGGCCGGCGCGCACGACCCGCGGGGAGGCGACCACCCGGGAGGGGGCGCGGAGACTGGCGCCACCCCGGGAAGCGAGGCGTCGCGCGGGCGACGGCGGTACCGGGGGTCAGGCAAGCGAACCGAGGCGGCGGGTCCGAAAGGGGTCGGTCGTACTTGTCCGATCGTGGTGAGAAGAAGCGGGTTCGAGTTCGGACGGGGAATCGTGCGAGGCGCTAGGTGGGGCTAGGAGCCGGCGGACTTGGCCCCGATCTACTGCAGGGAGCGGACCCATGGCAGGACTCGTGGACCAGGACTGGTGGGCCGTTCTTCGTAGCACGAGCCCCACGTAGCTCTACGAACGGGTCCCCATCCGGGTTCGAGCCCGCTTGCTTGCGTAACGATCGGCAAAGTCCGACGACTTTTAGGTCACGAACAAGGGAGCTCGATCTGATCCGAGAGCCGCGTCGACACCTCGTTCCGCTTCTTCGCGGCAGATCAGAACAAAGTCCGACCGGCGCCTAGCGCGTCCACCCCCTGGCGCGGTGGGAAAAAGGGCAGCAGGGAAGCCGGCCGAAGGGACGGTGACTGACCGGGATCAGCGCGGCAACCGGATGGACCTTGGCTTGGTCGTAAAGAAGGTGGCCAGGAAGCCGGTGACCGATCGCTGCGACCCCCGGCCAGGGTCAGCGCTGACGGGGCGCCAAGGGGTCACGCAGCCAGCTTCCGCTTGATCTCCGCCACCTCGGACTCCAGCCGCCCTACCTTCTCCACGAGGTCGAAGTGCTCTTCCCGCCGCACGATCACCTGATAGAGACGGCCAACATGTTCGATGATCTGGTCGATCCGACCGTTGACCTTGTCGATCCGCTGAAGCAGATCTACCCGCACTTGGTCGATCCGGCCGTTGACCTGGTCGATCCGCTGGACCAGCTCTTCCCGCACCTGGTCGATCCGACCGTTGACCTGGTCGATCCGGCCGATGACCTGATCGATCCGCTGGAGCAGCTCTTCCCGCACCTGGTCGATGCGGCCGTTGACCTGGTCGATGCGTCGGCTTTGGTCGACCAAATGGAGGTTGACGTCATCGAGCCGTTTTTCCATCCCCGCGAGGCGATCCTCAACCCTCACGGTAGACGCCTTCAGGGCCGCCAACTCGGGCAGCACCGTCTCTTTGATGAGCTCGACCACGGTCTCCATGACGCTCATATCCAAAACCTCATCCTGAGAGTTTTTCCCCCAGCCTCCTGCCGGCGGACCGATTTTCCAACTTAGAACCCCACCCCGCTTCGGTCAATGCGGCCACGCAAGACACGGCGCGGGCGGGAGGTCTGGCAAGGGCGGGCCGCGCAACCCTAGGCTCCAGGCGGGTCGGCCCCTCTCCACGGCCATGACGAGCGCCAGGCAAAAGATTGGTGCAGCTCATTGCGTGACGAGTCTTGACAGCTTCACCCGTGGTGCGGCACCTTTGCCGTCGCTAAGGGGGAACCTTAGTCAACCCGCCCTTGGGGGAGGGCCCTACGACAGGAGGTCGTGATGAAGCTGGCATGGATGCTTGGGGTAGGGAGTGTGGGGTTCGCGGTTTCGGCCCACGCGGCAGTGGTGATCAGCGAGATCAACTACATGCCACCCACCAACGGACAGGACACGGAGTTCGTGGAGATCTTCAACACCGGAGCCGCGGTGGTGGACCTCGCGGAGTGGTCGTGGAGCGGGATCGGCTTCACCTTCCCGACGGGTGCCTCCCTCGCGCCGGGCGGCGTTTGGGTGGTCGCCCTGGAGCTCACCGACACCACGGATACCAACGTCGAGTCGTTCGAACACTTCTATGGGAACGGTAACGGGGTGGTGGACGTGGGCGAGTTCGCCTATCCGGTGGTGGACGCGACCGGCGGCATGGTCGACGGTGGCGAGGTGATCGCCCTTCTCGATGGAACGGGGGCCACGGTGGACAGCTTCGACACCATCGGCCTCCTCGGCAGCTCGAACACCGCCGGCTTGACCGCGGAGCGCCACTCCCCCGCGACCGGCGACTTCGTCCCGGGGACGGTGGCCGGCGGCACCCCGGGGTCTACCGAGTTCGCCCTCGTCGCACTCCCCGAGCCGACGTCGCTTCTCCTAGTGGCAACGCCCCTCCTGGCGCTGATTCGGCGGCGCCACTCCTAGGAGCCTGTCGGACTTTGTCCCGATCTACTGAGAAGAAGCGGATCTCGGCCCGGATCGTGGACCACTCTTCGTCACAGAGCCCCACTCTTCCTTGAACGGGTCCCAATCCGGGCTCGAGCCCGCTTCTTCTCAGTTCACGATCGACAAAGGCTGACAGACTCCTAGCCTCTCACCCTCGCCCTCCCAGGATGGGCAACTGGGCCAGGATGGCCCGCGGGCAGGTCCCGTCGCCCCCACGGCAACCCCGTGGGGGCGGCGGTTGACCCTAAGCGAGGGTCGATCGGGCAGTCTCCGCGACGCGGGAACCTCCCCGCATCGCCACCGAATGGACGCCGGAACCACGCTCGAGCGTGTGCCCTCCGCGTGGCCGGAACGTCCCCCCTCGCACCCGGCCGGATCAGAGGGCGGCTTCAACCTCCGCCAGGGTGGCGGCCCCCTTCACCACCTCGTTGATCGCCCGCTGGCGATCAACCTCCTCGACCTGACGGAGGTGACCGAAAACCAGAAACCCTATGGGATCTCCTACCAACAGCCACTGACCCAGTCACCGCAACCAGCCGGAGACCGAGGCAAACCATACCGCGATCCCTCCCGCCGACATCCTCTCCTTTCTCCCCTGGGCGAGGAGTCTGTCGGACCTACGCTTGATCTACCGCGAACGCCGTCCGAACCGCCATGGTAAGCTGGCAAGACTCCCTTACTTTCTTACCGCAAGGATCCAGCCAATGCTTACCAAGCGAACGTCCAAGAACCAGGTGACCATACCGAAGCCGGTGGCTGACAAGTTCCCCGATGTGGAGCACTTCGAGGTCGAGGTGGAGGACGGTCGGATTATTCTCACCCCGGTGCGGACCGGCGGCGCCGAGGCCGTTCGAGAAAAGCTGGCCTCCCTAGGGATTGGCGAAAACGACGTAAGCGAAGCCATCCGCTGGGCACGGCGGCCGTGAGCGGCGTCCGGCGGGTCGTCTTGGACACCAACGTTCTGGTCTCCGCGCTGATCTTCCGCAGGCGACTGTCATGGCTGCGCGAGGCATGGCACCACGGCCAGGTGAGGCCGTTGCTGTGCCGCGCCACCGCGAACGAGTTGCTGCGGGTCCTCGCCTACCCCAAGTTCCGATTGGACGAGAATGAGATCGCCGACCTGTTGGCGGACCTGTTGCCCGCCACGGAAACCGTGGACCTTGGCCGCCGCCGCGGCCGTGGTCTGCCCCAATGTCGGGATCCCCACGACCAGCTCTTCCTCGTCCTGGCGCAGGCGGCCCGCGCCGACGTGCTGGTGAGCGGGGACGCCGACCTCCTCGCCCTGGCCGGCCAGGCGCCGTTCCCCATCTGGGACGCCGACACCTTGCACAAGCAATTGGCGATCACCGCCTAGAGGCTTCGCACTCCGATTTGCAAGGCAGGGGGTCTACACAGCGCGAACCTTGTTCGATGGTAGACCCCGCAATCGAATGACGAGCGCCAGGCAAAAGATTGGTGCAGCTCATTGCGTGACGAGTCTTGACAGCTTCACCCGTGGTGCGGCACCTTTGCCGTCGCTAAGGGGGAACCTTAGTCAACCCGCCCTTGGGGGAGGGCCCTACGACAGGAGGTCGTGATGAAGCTGGCATGGATGCTTGGGGTAGGGAGTGTGGGGTTCGCGGTTTCGGCCCACGCGGCAGTGGTGATCAGCGAGATCAACTACATGCCACCCACCAACGGACAGGACACGGAGTTCGTGGAGATCTTCAACACCGGAGCCGCGGTGGTGGACCTCGCGGAGTGGTCGTGGAGCGGGATCGGCTTCACCTTCCCGACGGGTGCCTCCCTCGCGCCGGGCGGCGTTTGGGTGGTCGCCCTGGAGCTCACCGACACCACGGATACCAACGTCGAGTCGTTCGAACACTTCTATGGGAACGGTAACGGGGTGGTGGACGTGGGCGAGTTCGCCTATCCGGTGGTGGACGCGACCGGCGGCATGGTCGACGGTGGCGAGGTGATCGCCCTTCTCGATGGAACGGGGGCCACGGTGGACAGCTTCGACACCATCGGCCTCCTCGGCAGCTCGAACACCGCCGGCTTGACCGCGGAGCGCCACTCCCCCGCGACCGGCGACTTCGTCCCGGGGACGGTGGCCGGCGGCACCCCGGGGTCTACCGAGTTCGCCCTCGTCGCACTCCCCGAGCCGACGTCGCTTCTCCTAGTGGCAACGCCCCTCCTGGCGCTGATTCGGCGGCGCCACTCCTAGGAGCCTGTCGGACTTTGTCCCGATCTACTGAGAAGAAGCGGATCTCGGCCCGGATCGTGGACCACTCTTCGTCACAGAGCCCCACTCTTCCTTGAACGGGTCCCAATCCGGGCTCGAGCCCGCTTCTTCTCAGTTCACGATCGACAAAGGCTGACAGACTCCTAGCCTCTCACCCTCGCCCTCCCAGGATGGGCAACTGGGCCAGGATGGCCCGCGGGCAGGTCCCGTCGCCCCCACGGCAACCCCGTGGGGGCGGCGGTTGACCCTAAGCGAGGGTCGATCGGGCAGTCTCCGCGACGCGGGAACCTCCCCGCATCGCCACCGAATGGACGCCGGAACCACGCTCGAGCGTGTGCCCTCCGCGTGGCCGGAACGTCCCCCCTCGCACCCGGCCGGATCAGAGGGCGGCTTCAACCTCCGCCAGGGTGGCGGCCCCCTTCACCACCTCGTTGATCGCCCGCTGGCGATCAACCTCCTCGACCTGACGGACCCGCGCAAGGAGGGCGCTGCCCGCCGCCCCAAACTTGATCGACAACCCCAGCTCGATCGCCTCGATCAACCCTTCCCGGATCCCTTGCTGCATCCCTTGCTGCTTCCCCTCCTGGATCCCCTGCTGCAACCCCTCCTTACGCCCCTCCTCGAGCCCCTCTTGTTTCCACTCGTGGGTTCATTGTTTTACCCGTTCTGCCAGAATCGCATCGACCTCCATCAACGTGTGGACCTCGGGGACCGTCTGACCTGGGAGGCGCGGCGGGAGGAGGACCCGATGGATCCACACCGTGAACACCCGCCGCAGGGAGTTTTGTTGCGGCGGTTGTAGCCAACGGATCAGCCACTCGACCACGCGCCGGATCTCCTCCGGGCTACGGCTGCGCTCCAGCCGGAAGAGCGCCGCCACCAGGTTGCGCTCCGGCGCGCTCCGCCCTTCGTAGTGGCCCTCGTCCAGGAGGAGGTAACGAAACCGCGGCCGGTACTGCGACACGCCTCCCTGGACCTCGTCGATCAGCTCCTCGAGGGTCAGGGGCGCCAGCCACCGAGCCTCGCCGTTGTACAGCACCACCGGCAGCACCGGAGGAAGAGGGTCCGCCGGGCCCGCCTTTATCCGGAGGAGGTCTTGGTACAGGAGCCCGAGGTAGGTGGGCAGCCGGACCGCCATCGCACGATCCACCGGAAACGGACCCGCCAGATGACGTCGTCCTCGCGTTCGCGCAAGTCGGCGGTGACGTAGGTGGGGTTCACCCGCTCCGGGGTGGCGAGGTCGAGCTCCTTCACCCAGGGCTCGTGAATGAACCCATCCAGCCGGTCGCGTACCAACTCGGCGTGGCTGAAGAGCTACCTGTAGCCGGGATCGTGGGCCATCGGGGCGCCCTCCGTGGCACCGGCATCCATGGAGTCTGTCCGACTTTGTCGATCGTCACGCAAGCAACGGGCTGGAGCCCAGATGTGGACCTGTTCATCGAGTTACATGGGGCTCGGGAACGAAGAACGTGGCACGAGTCCTGGCCCCCGAGTCCTGCCATGGGTCCGCTCGCTGCAAGAGATCGGGACAAAGTCCGACAGGCTCCTCGGGAAAGGCTCACCGGTCGCGGCAGATCCTCGGCGCGGCGCGGCCACCCGCGGCGCCTAGCACTGGCGCCACGGCAGGCCGTGGAAGCGCCAGCCGCCGAGCTTGCCGCGGTGGAGGTTCTCGTCGATGGCGCCCTCGAACCCCTCCCCGACGTTAAAGACGCGGCGGTACCCCGCCTCGATCAGGGCGTTGCCCGCGTCGATAGAGCGCACCCCGCTGCGGCAGATGAGGTAGACCGGTTGGTCGCGGTTCGCCACCTGCGCGACCAGCTCGGCAAAGCGCGGGTTGACGTCCCAGTCGGGGGCGTCGCGCCACGGGATGTTCACCGCCCCCACGGGCGCCCCGACGAAGAAGTACTCCAGCTCCGAGCGCACGTCGATGATCACCGCATCGGTCTCGCGGCCCATGCGTTCGTACACCTCGCGCGGCGGCAGGGTGATCAGCTTGATCTTCTCCATGGCGATCCTGACTCCATCCATCGGGTGCAGCGGTTGCGGGCGAAGTACCACCTCTCGTCGGCGCAGACCATCGCTGGCCTAACCCGCCGGGCCATGGCGGGAGGGCGCCGCGCTGACCCGGTGCAGGCCACAGCCGCGACGCCCCCCGTTCATCACCCCGAACCCGCCGTCCCGCCCGCAACACGCCATTCTCGCTCCGCGTCACCCCCGGCGGCGGGCGATCGCGCGCTGGTAGAGCGCCTCGTATTCGCCGGCGGCGTGGTCCCAGCTAAAGTCCTGGGCCATGGCGCGGCGGCGCATCTGTTCAATGTCGCCGCGGCGCTGGTACCAGGTGGCCACCGCCCACCCGACGGTGTCGTAGATCGCGTTCGGGGAGAGGTCTAAAAAACAAAAACCGGTGCCGCCGCCGGTCGCCTCGTCGAAGGTGACCACCGTGTCGGCAAGGCCGCCGGTGGCGCGGACGATGGGGAGGGTTCCGTAGCGCAGGCTGTAGAGCTGGTTGAGGCCGCACGGCTCGTAGCGCGACGGCATGAGGAAGAAGTCGCTCCCCGCCTCGACCCGGTGGGCGCGGCCGTTGTCGAACTGGAACCAGGCGCAAAAGCGGTCGGGCCGCCTGGCCGCCACGGTGCCGAAGAAGTGTTCCGCGTCGCGGTCGCCGGTGCCAAGGAGGATGAACTGGAGGTCGAGGTCGAGGAGGCGGTCCAGGGCGTGGGCGAGGACATCCACCCCCTTCTGGCTGGTCAGCCGCCCGACCAGGCCGAAGAGCGGCACCGCGGGCCGCACCGGCAGCCCCGCCTCCTGTTGCAGCGCCGCCTTGCACACCGCCTTGCCGGTGAGATCGGCGGCGGAAAAGGGCGCTGCGAGGTACGGGTCCGCCTGCGGGTCCCACTCGTCGACATCGATCCCGTTGAGGATCCCCAGCAGATCGTGGCTGCGGCCGGCGAGGACACCATCGAGGCCATAGCCGAAGGTGGGGGTCTGGATCTCGCGCGCGTAGGTCGGGCTGACGGTGGAGAGGAGGGTGGCGTGGGCGCAGGCGCCCTTCATCAGATTCAGGGCGCCGAAGTGCTCCAACTCCTCGGCCCGGTAGTGCTCCCACCCCAGGCCGGTGACCGGCAAAGAGGCGCCGCCGAAGACCCCCTGATAGGCCAGGTTGTGGATGGTAAACAGCGTGGCGGCGGCGGCCAGCGGCCCACCCCACTCCACCGTGTTCACGTAGATCGGCACCAGGGCGGTCTGCCAGTCGTTCGCGTGGATCACCTCCGGCATCCAGCCGAGGGCCTTGGTCAGGGCGAGGGCGCCGCGCGACAGGAAGGTGAAGCGCGCCAGGTTGTCGCCGTACCCCTCCCCCGGCGGCCCATAGAGGTACGGCCGATCGAAGAAGGCGTGGTGCTCCAAGAAATAGACCCGCACCTCCGAACCGGGCAGCGTCCCCATGCGCACCCCGCAATAGGCGCGCCCGCCCCACCCCATGGGGACCACCAACGTCCCGTCGAGCCGCTCCAGCCCCCGCCAGTCGCAACCGGCGTACAGCGGCATCACGATTCGCACCTCGATCCCGCGTGCCGCTAGCGCCCGCGGCAGCGCCCCCGACACGTCCGCCAGCCCGCCGGTCTTGGCGAACGGGACACACTCGGAGGTGACGAAGAGGACCTTCACGGGCGGCGCCAGGGCGAGCCGCGATCACCCACAGCACGCGGCGACCACGGTCGGGCTGCGCCTTCTACCCCGCCGGGGGCCAAGGCGCAACGCGCATTAGGAGGCTGGCGGACTTTGTCGATCGACTGCGCCGAGCGGACCCATGCTAGGACGCGTGGGCCAGGACTCGTGCCACGTTCTTCGTAGCACCAGCCCCCGTTAGCGCAACGAACGGGTCTGCATCCGCAGGGGCCTGCTGCTTCTCGGGCAACCATCGACAAAGTCCGACAGACTCCTAGCCCGCCTCAATCCCACTCCTCGGTAAAGCGGTTGGTGATCGGCATACGGCGGCCGATGCCAAACGCCTTCGGGGTGATGCGCAGCCCCGGCGCGGCCTGCTGGCGCTTGTACTCGGCGGCGTCGACCTTGCGGATCACCTCGCGCACCACCCCCTCATCGAAACCACGGGCAACGATCTCCGCAACCGGCAGGTGTTCCGTGATGTAGGCGTCGAGGATCGGGTCGAGGAGGTCGTACGGCGGCAGAGAGTCGGTGTCGAGCTGCTCCGGACGCAGCTCCGCCGACGGCGGCTTGGTGAGGATCGCCTCGGGGATCACCGCCCCGCCGGGCTGGCGGTTGCGCCAGCGGCAGAGGCGGTAGACGAGGGTCTTGGGCACGTCGGCGATCACCGCCAGGCCGCCGGCCATGTCGCCGTAGAGGGTGGCGTACCCCACCGCCATCTCCGACTTGTTGCCGGTGGTGAGGACCAGCGCACCGAGCTTGTTCGACAGGGCCATGAGCAGCAGGCCGCGGGCGCGCGCCTGGATGTTCTCCTCGGCGACGTCCGCAGCCCGCCCGGCGAACACCGGCGCGAGGGCAGCCTCGGCCGCCGCCACCAGCGGCGCGATCGGCAGGGTCAGCGAGGCGATACCAAGGTTCGCCACCAAGGCCTCGGCGTCGGTCACCGACCCCGGCGAGGAGACCCGGCTCGGCATGAGCACCGCGGTGACCCGCGTCCCCCCGAGCACATCCGCCGCCAAGGTGGCCACCAGGGCCGAGTCGATGCCGCCGGAGAGGGCGACGAGGGCGTGCGCAAAGCGGTTCTTGCGGAAGTAGTCCCCCAGGCCGAGGGCGAGGGCGCGGTACACCTCCTCCTCCTCTACCCCGGCAGGCCGCGCCACCCGCGGCGGCGGCGTAATCTCCGGCAAGGGGCGGCAGACTGAGGTGGGGAGGGCGATCACCGCCACCGCCGGCGAACCCTTGCGCCGCGCGGGTGGTTCCACGTCCACCACCATCACCACCTCCACGAAGGGGGGCGCGGCGGCGAGCAGGCTGCCGTCCGCACCGGCGACCATGGCACCACCATCGAAGATCAGCTCATCCTGCCCCCCCACCTGATTGCAAAACGCCACGCAACAGCCGTGTTCCCGCGCCCGCTTGCTGACCAACCCCTCGCGCAACCGCCCCTTGCCGGCGTGGTAAGGGGAGGCGGAGAGGTTGAGGTGGAGCTGCACCCCGGCGCGCGACTGCACCACCAACGGGCCGTCGTCGACCCACAGGTCCTCACAGATGGAGATGCCCAGGCGGATCCCGTCCAACTCGAAGAGCGGGTGGTCATCCGGCCCCGCCGACTGGAAGTAGCGCCGTTCGTCGAAGACGTCGTAGTTGGGGAGATGGCTCTTGCGCTGCACCGCCACCTGCCGCCCACCGGCGAGCACGAAGGCGGCGTTGTACAGCGCCCCACCCACCTCCTCCACCCCCCCGACCACCGCCACCAGGTCGGTACACGCCGCCGCCACCTCCTTCAGACAGGTGGCCTGGCGGCGCAAGAAGGCGCGCTTGAGGAGCAGGTCGCGCGGCGGATAGCCACACAAGACGAGCTCGGGAAAGAGGGCCAGCGCCGCCCCCGCCGCCCGTGCCTCCGCGAGGCGCCCAAGGATCCGGTCGCGGTTGGCGGCAAGCTCCCCGACGACGGGATCCATCTGGCAAAGGGCGAGGCGCATGGCTTAGGAGGCCAACGGAGGAGGTAGAAAGTAGAAGGTAGAAAGTAGAAAGGGAGGGCTCCTCAGGGGTAGCCAAGCCCGGCCCCCTTTCTACCTTCTACTTTCTACCTCCTACCTTGCACCTCCCCACCTCCGGCGCCCCCGCGGTTGCGCCCGCCGCGCCGGCGTGGTATCTAAGCCCCCCTTTTTCGGGGAAACCACTATGTATGCGATCATCGAGACAGGCGGGAGGCAGTACAAGGTGCAAGAGGGTGACCTCCTGCGGGTCGAGAAGCTGGCAGGCGAGGTCGGCGCCACCATCGAGATCGGTCCGGTGCTGGCGGTCGGGAGCGGCGAGACCTTGACCATCGGCCGCCCCTTCGTGGACGGCGCCAAGGTCCAGTGCACGGTGGTGGCCCAGGACCGCGCCGCGAAGATCCTGGTGTTCAAGAAACGGCGGCGCAAGGGGTTCCGGAAGCTCCAGGGCCACCGCCAGTCGTACACCGCCCTGCGGGTCGCCGCCATCCAGGCGTAACCCCGGAGACAAGCCATGGCCCACAAGAAAGGTGTCGGTAGCAGTCGGAACGGTCGCGACTCCCACGCGCAGCGCCTCGGGGTCAAGCGGTACGGCGGCGAGAGCGTCCACGGTGGCACGATCCTCGTGCGCCAGCGCGGCGCCAAGTACCATCCGGGGCTGAACGTCGGCCGCGGCGGCGACGACACCCTCTTTGCGAAGCTGGACGGGGTGGTCGTGTTCGGCCACAACCGGTGGGGCAAGAAAGAGATCCGGATCGTCCCGGCCGAGTAGCCGGACGGCCGCGCCCCCAGCCGGAGGCCGCGTCCGCGCATGACGACGGGTACGCCTTCGTGTTCGTCGACCAGGCCAAGATCTACGTCCGCTCCGGCCACGGTGGCGCCGGGGCGTTGAGCTTCCGGCACGAACGGGGGGTGATCCGCGGCGGCCCCGACGGCGGCAATGGCGGCCACGGCGGCGACGTGGTGGTCGTCGCCTTGCCGAAGGTGGCGACCCTCATCGCCCTGCGCTACCGCCAGCACCAGTACGCGGGGAATGGCGAGCCGGGCCAAGGGCGCAACCGCTCCGGCCACGGCGGCGCGCACTGCATCATCGAGGTGCCGGTCGGGACGGTGGTCCGCAACGAAGAGACCGGCGCGGTGATCGCCGACCTCGCCGAGCCCGAGGCCCGGGTGGTGGTCGCCCACGGCGGCCGCGGCGGCAAGGGCAACGCCCACTTCAAGAGCGCCACCTTCCGGACGCCGCGCTTCTCCCAGCCGGGCGAGGAGGGGGAGGAGCTCACCCTCCGTCTCGACCTCAAGCTCCTCGCCGACGTCGGCCTGGTGGGGCTGCCGAACGCCGGGAAATCGACCCTCTTGTCGCGCATCTCCCACGCCGAGCCGAAGATCGCCGACTATCCCTTCACCACCTTGCAACCGCAGCTCGGGGTGGTGGAGCTCGACACCACCCGCGACTTCGTGGTGGCCGACATCCCCGGCCTGATCGAGGGGGCAAGCGAGGGGGCGGGCCTCGGCCACCGCTTCCTGCGCCACGTCGAGCGCACCGCCACCCTGCTCTTTCTCCTCGACGCCGGGCCGTGGGCCGACCCCGACGCCGCCACCGCCCTGACCATCCTCGAGGGCGAGCTCGCCGCCCACGCGACCGAGCTCACCACCAAGCCGCGCCTGGTGGTGGCGAACAAGCTCGACCTGGTGGAAGGAGGCGCCCTGCCCGCCGCCTTGGTGGCAGCGTGCGCGGCGCGCTCCGTCCCCCTCTTTCCCCTGTCGTGCGCCACCGGCGCCGGCCTCGCGCCGCTCTTGGAAGCCCTCTGGGAGCAGGTGGCGCGCCACCGCCAGGGGGTCGCCGCCGGCGCGGCGACGCCCCCCGCCCAACCGCCGGCGGCCACCCTCGACGACGGGCAGACCGGATCATGAACCGCCAGGAGCTTCTCGATCGCGCCCGCCGGGTGGTGGTGAAGGTGGGCAGCCGGGTGGTCACCGCCGACGGCGGCGGCCTCGACGGCGACCGCATCCAGGCCCTTGCCGGCGAGATCGCCGAACTGCGCGCCGCCGGCCGCGAGCCGCTGTTGGTCTCCTCCGGCGCGGTCGCCGCGGGGTGGGGCCGGCTGGGGCTCCGCGGCCGGCCGCACTCGCTCGCCGAGAGCCAGGCGGCGGCGGCGGTGGGCCAGGGCGCCTTGATCGCCGCCTACGACGGCGCCTTCCGCCGCCGCGACATCACCTGCGCCCAGATCCTCGTCACCCACGACGACGCCCGCAACCGCGACCGCTTCCTCAACGCCCGCCGCACCCTCGAGGCCCTCCTCCGCCACCAGGTGGTGCCGGTGATCAACGAGAACGACACGGTCTCCACCGCCGAGATCCGGGTCGGCGACAACGACCACCTCTCCGCCCAGATCGCCCACCTGGTGGACGCGGACCTGCTGGTGATCCTCTCCGACATCGACGCCCTGTGCACCGGCGACCCGTACCGCGACCCGGACGCCACCCCGATCCACGAGGTGACCCAGATCGACGAACCCCTCCTGGAGCTTGCCGGCGCCAGCCACGGCACGGTCGGCTCGGGCGGGATGCGCACCAAGGTCCTCGCCGCCCGCCAGGCGAGCCGCTACGGGGTCACCACCCTGATCCTCAACGGCCACCGCGAGGGCGAGCTGTCCCGCGCGCTGGCCGGCGAGATCACCGGCACCCTCTTCTGGCCGGAGAGCCACCGCCTGTCGTCGCGCAAGCAGTGGATCGCCTTCAGCCTCAAGCCGGCGGGTGAGCTCCACCTCGACTTGGGTGCGTGTCGGGCGCTCACCGAGCGCGGCTCGTCGCTCCTCCCCGCCGGGATCACCAAGGTGCGCGGCACCTTCCCTGCCGGCAGCCTCGTCTCGTGTATCGACCCCACCGGCAAGGAGATCGCCCGCGGCCTCACCAACTACACCGCCGACGAGCTCCTGCGCATCCTTGGCCACCACAGCCACGACATCGCCACCCTGTTGGGCTACACCGCCTTCGACGAGGTGATTCACCGCGACGATTTGGTGGTGCTGTAGGAGCTAGAAAGAGGACCCCTCCCCCTTTCCACCTTCTCCCTCCCACTTCCTACTGCGTTGAGTCGTTTGCCGGCCGGTGGACGACTCCGTGGCCCCCGTCCTTCAGCCGTCCTCTCCGTACTGCCTAACGCCAAGACGCCAGGGCGCAAAGGCGCAAGGGGTCTTCCCTGTTCCGTCCCACCCCGCGCCCTGGTGACGCAGCGGTCACGATGGGAAGGTGTTTTGTAGAGGGGGGGGCGAAGCGTGGCGGGGGAGCAAACGACTCCTGCGCTGGAGCTGGCGATCGGCGCCGCCCGGAGTCCACCCCGGCATGGCCGAGGTCACGACCGGCCGCCCCCCTTTGCGTCTTTGCGTCCTTGCGTTGAGTCGTTTGCCGGCCGGTGGACGACTCCGTGGCCCCCGTCTTTCAGCCGTCCTCTCCGTACTGCCTAACGCCAAGACGCCAGGGCGCAAAGGCGCAAGGGGTCTTCCCTGTTCCGTCCCACCCCGCGCCCTGGTGACGCAGCGGTCACGATGGGAAGGTGTTTTGTAGAGGGGGGGGCGAAGCGTGGCGGGGGAGCAAACGACTCCTGCGCTGGAGCTGGCGATCGGCGCCGCCCGGAGTCCACCCCGGCATGGCCGAGGTCACGACCGGCCGCCCCCCTTTGCGTCTTTGCGTCCTTGCGTTGAGTCGTTTGCCGGCCGGTGGACGTCTCCGTGGCCCCCGTCCTTCACCCCCCCCTCCCCGTCCTGCAAAACGGCAAGGCGCAAGCTGACCGCAGAGCCCCTCTCCCCCTTTTTCTACCCCTCGCGGTCGTGGATGCGGCACAGGGGCGCGAGGTGGCAGTGGGCACACGGGGCGGGGCGACCGGCCGCGTCGGTAAGCGGCGCTACCGTGGCCTCGCCCGCGGCAAAGGCGGCGGCTAGGGCTTGCACCACCGCCTGCCAATGAGCGCACAGGGCGGGCCAGTCCGCCGCACCCGCCGCCGGTAGCCGGTCGTCCACCTCCGCCACCCCGGGGATGTGAGTCCCCTCCCCCACCCCCACGAAACCGCACTGGCCCGGCCGCACCACCCCGTAGGCGACCCCCGCCACCGGCGCCGCGGCGGCGTGGACCACCGCGGTCAGGTCGATGCCGGCATAGAGCGGAAGCTGGGGCGCGACCGGCCGGTCGCCCCACCAGTCGGCGCGGCTGACCCGGCCGGTCTTGTAGTCGAGGAGGAGCAGCCGCCCGTCGTCGAGGCGGTCGATGCGATCGATGCGCAACTCCAAGGAGAACCCGCCGATCGCCACCGTCGTCCGTGCCTCGCACGCCACCACCGTGAAGGGCGGCCGCGCGACCTCCACCACCAGCCACTCGCGAAGCAGCGCGGCGAGCCACTCGCCGGCCACCTCCCGGCGCGCCACCCCGAGGACGGCCGCGGCGCCCACCATCGCCACCTCCGCCGCGGCCACACACCGGGCCGCACGACCCGCGTCATCGAGGGCGACAAGGGCGGCGTGGCTGCCGAGCTCCCGCCACAGGGACTCGAGGGCCGCGTGGACCAAGGTGCCGCGCAGACGCGGGCTTGGCTCATCCTCCTCCAGCTCTAACGGGGCTCCACCGAGGCGGTAGGTGGCGAAGGCGCGGAAGGGGCAGGACGACTGGGCCGCCACCACCTGGCTGCCGCCGCGCACCGCCCCGCCGGCCACCGGTGGCACCTCCGCCTCGACCACCGCCTCCAGGGAGGGGGCGGCCGCCACCATCGCCGCGGCGAGGGCGGCGGAGTGGGGCGGGTGATCCTCCATCTCCGGCAAGTGCGCGATCAGCGGCGACGGCCGGCCGGGCGCCTCCTCCACCTGCAGCGGGAAACTCACCACCCCGTCGGGGGTCGCCGCCTGGAGCTGGGCAAGGAGGGCCTGGGCGTGGGCGACCTCGCCCTCGGCGGTGGCGTGGGGGAGGTGAAAACGGCGCTGGAGGGCGACGGGCAAGAGCGGCTGGGGGTGCGGCGGCCGCGGCAGGGTGGTGGCGTCGAGCCCCGCCACCCAGACCGCGTCGAACGCGATCCCCGCCGCCTCCAACAGGCCCAGCACCTGCACCGGCGCCTCCCCCCCTTCGACCTGAAAGGGGTGGCCGCAGAGGCGGCCGAGGCGCGCCACCGCCGCCGCCAGGGAGAGAGCCCCCACCACCGGATCGAGGCTGGCCAGCGCCGCGACCTGCTGGTGGAAGGCGCGCACCGCCTGGACCTCGCGGCTGGTGGCGGTGCGCGCCCCGGGCCAGCCCACCGCCGCCAAGGCCGCCACGATGCGTTTTGCCCAACCACTCGCTGGCCCGGCCGGCGGTGCAGAGAGGGCGCGCGCGAAGTCGTCGAGAGCGCGCGCCGTCGCCACCGCCCCGGCCGCCTGCGCCGCCGCCGCCACCCCATGGAGGCGCAGCCCCACCGGCCGGCCACGGCGCAACCGCAACACGGCGCGCGCCCGCAAGTCGCCCTCCGCGCCGCCGAGGAAGGGGTCGGTGAGAAGCGCCGCGGCCTGCTCCACCGACAAGTCGCAATCGACCGCGCGCAGGACCGCGAGGGCGGCGGCGACTACCGGCTGGTGCGCCAAGGGTGGGCCGAGGGAGAGGTCGAAGGCGGCGGTCTCGGCACTCCCGGGGAGGAGGGCGACGGGATCGAGCTCGGCGGTGAACAGCTCCTCCACCAGCGGGCGCCACTTGCCAAGGTCGGGGACGATCACCCCAAGGCGCACCCCCGGCCGCCATTGATGGCGGCACCAGTGGGCGGCAGCGAGGAGCTCCTGCTCCCGATCCGCACACCCCAGCCGCTGCCACGCCGCCGGCCGCCGCGGCCGCACCACCCAGGGGAAAACGACGCTGCCCCGCCGGGTCAGGGCGGCCACCACCCCCTCCTCGGCCGGGCTCAAGCGGTCAAAGCCGGCAACAACCACCTCCCCCGCCCCCGCCATCTCGCCCGCTTCGAGGGCGGCCGCCACGGTGTCGGCGAGGCTCGCCGGCTCAACCCAGCCGAGGTCGTGGCAGAGACCGCGAAAGGCGCGGCGCCAGCGGTAGAAGGCGCGCACCTCGCCGGTGGTGGCCGCCTCCGGGAGACGGTAGTGGGTGGCGAGGCGCGCCGCCTCCGCCGCCAGGGGCGCGAGCCCCGCCGGCTCCAGCGGGGGGCGGCTGGCGGTGGCGAGGTCGGCGCCGATCAGCCGCTCCCAAGCGGCGAGTTCGAGGGGCTCACTGGGCAGCACGGTGGTGGGCCAGGTAGCGCGCCACTGCTCGCGCAGCCAGACCCTTAGGTGCAGGCAGTGGGCCGCCGGCCACGCCGTGGCTCCCCGCGCCCTCTGCCACCGGTCGTAGCCACGGCCGATCTCGCGCGCCAGCCGGCGGGTAGCGGTCAGCACCACGCCGCCGCGCTCCAGGGTGGGAAAGAGCTCTGCCTCCACGTCCGCCACTCACCATCTCAGACCACCCACCAAGGCGGTGGCCGGCAGCCGCAACCTACTACGACCCCAGGCCGCCGCCCAGGCGGGACCCAGGGGTGAGGCCGAAGAGGCGGCGGCGCGGGCGGGAGGCGCGCAACGTCCGTCGCTGGACGGTGGACCGCGCGCGGCGCGCGGCGGCGCGCGGGACCTGCACGCCGGCGCGGCGGTGGGATCGCCACGCCGGCGGGGCCGAGAAGGGGGGCTCGTTGCTCGACGCGCCGTCAACCCACCGCGGCGACCCTCTTCGCCGCGCCGGCACGAGCCACACCCTCGGTCTCGGCATCTTGGCGCGCGACCCGCCTTCCCGGCCCGCACCGTTTGCCGATCGGTGCGCCGGCTTCACCAGCGCCGCGCTCGGATCGACCGCGCCTTCCCGGCCCGCACCGTTTCTCGATCGGTGCGCCGGCGCCACCCCTGCCACGCCGTGGTCGATCGCCGAAGGCCAACCGGCTCGCCCCTGGTCGCCCTCCGAATGGGGAGACCGCCGATCGCG